>Ga0224555_1001488_pt1 | contig 32193 bp, 30 predicted proteins | sample 714S23034metaG_FD_180687 | JGI IMG/M metagenome (GOLD analysis project Ga0224555, IMG submission 180687) | Peat soil microbial communities from Stordalen Mire, Sweden - 717 S2 30-34 | ecosystem: Environmental > Terrestrial > Soil > Wetlands > Peat | place: Sweden: Norrbotten County, Stordalen...
CATAAATCAACCAGCTGAGGGGCTTGCAGGCTTCACCCTTCCGCTCGAGTACCGCGGCGCCAATCCGGTTGGGGTTCAAATCCAAAGCCAGTACCCGGTCGGGATGGGTTTTCCGCTGCAATGGCTCTGCTTTTTCATCCCAAGAAATCGCGATGTGGGTGGCGGTCAAGGAAACCGTGAACGGGACATCCCGGTGCCAGGTGCATCGGAACTGCAACGCATCCAAAAGCTCCCGGTAATTGGACTTCTTACCCAGTTTTAGCTGGAGTGGCAGAGTCACCTTGGCCTTCGGGTAAAACCAGACGGTATTGTGCTCGATGTCCAGCACGAAGCGATGGTTGCCCCCCTGTTCACCATAGCTCTTCGCGTGTCCCTCGAAGTACAAGGGCAATAGCCGTTTGGCTTTCCACTCCTCCGCTGTGATCCGACCTTGGGCCCGCAATTGCAGATTATGCTTGCCTCCAAAAACAACGGTTCGTCCTGGATTAGCACGGTGGAGAGCGCGTGCGCGTTTCAAGGCCGACAAGGTCAACCAAGAGTCCAACTTTCCTTGCGGCATGACTCGGAGTAGATCAAGAATCTCCTTGTCTTTCATGCCTTCTCGCACCCGGTTATAGGCAGTACGGATGACAACAGACTGGGCTTTGCGCCACTGGGCTATGATCTCAACAGCCTGAGGCACCGTCGTATAGGATAATTTGACCGTTTGAACCATTCTGAACAACCACAACACTGCTTCACTTTGAACACATACGCAAGTAGTTATGACGCTGTGTATAGCTGTAATTCATTTGAAGATTGGGGTCATTTGCAGGGCCCTGAGCGTCGCCTTGAGGAAGCCGGTTCGGTCCAAGGTGACCGGCCGGCTACGTATGGGCTTCTGCCTTCGATCCACCAGCCTCAAGGGGTGGTCTGTGAGGTACATCTCCCCCGTAAAGTTGATGAGGTCGATGCAGATGGAAACTCGCTCTTCCTGCCTAAGGGGCCCCAGGATTTGACGCATGATGCGCTCCAACTCAGTCGTGGTCTCCACGGGAATATTTTCTTTCCGGGCGGGAAGATTGGCAAACTCCAGTTGTGGCTCGGCGTTCACCAATCAAAGAAGGGGAGCCCGTCGGCCTCGCCACCGTCCCCATCGAAGCGGACGTAGGGTATGCCCTGCGCTTGCAGCAGTTCAAAGATGTGGAGGAAGTGCTCAGAGAATCCAAACTTTTTCAAGTCCTCCATCTGCTCCTTGAAAACTAAGTCATCGCTTTGAACGGCAAAGAAGTCTCCCGGCGATCCGTCGCTTGGAACCACGGGGTCCACCGAGCCAATGTGCCCGGGCGCATCTTTCTCCCCGATCAACTGGCCATCTTCCTTGGTAATGTACTTGGTGGACAGGTCCGCGACCTTATAGGTTTCAAACTTCACCTTTGTGGACTTTTGCGAGGCTTTTGTCTTCATTTCGATTGTTTTGTTTGATCAACTTCAGGTGCTCCAAGGATTAACACCTGGCCGCTCACAGGCAAGGATCTTCCACTTTGACCCTGGGCTCCATTTTGTCGTAACGGATCGATTTAAGCGTCGGGTTGCCGTGGTTCAAGCTCTTCAGCGCAAGAGCCTCGATTTCCACGATGGTTTCCTGGTAGTTTTTCTCGGCCTCAACAATCTCTGCGTAGATCTCGGGGCTGATTCCGGTGAATATCTTTACCGTCTCGCCCTGCTTGATGTCGACTGCCTCCATGGTGTAGGTGGTCACCTTGCCCGTGTCCCTGCACGAGTGAGACGTGATCCTGGCATCGATGCTGTGAAATGGCTTGAATTTCCACTTGTTGCTTCTTCCGCCCTTGTGCGGGCTGTTAGGATCGATCGCAACGAGGCCCTCGTAGGAATCACCCTCAAAGTACACCCTTTTTTCGGGCTTTCCTTGGTCCCAGCCTTGGTTGAACAGGTTGGCCGCTTCGGCCGGTGAGACCAGGACGCACGGCGATATGCATATGGAGACGTTGCCATCTTTGGCCCAGACGTAGGGCTTCTTCCCGTTTTGTTCAAGGGACGTGCCCGCCAACCTGCACAGCTTGTTGTACCTGACCAGCGCGGGTGTGGTGCCGGCGTTGATTTCAGAGAATGGCAGGATGTCATGTACGACGACCCGGATGTCGAAGGGCAGCGCGGCGCCGTTATACAGGTTTGCGTTCAGCTTGGTCTTTGCACCTTCCGACCAGGGGGCGGGTTCCAGCTCAACTTCGAACAGATTGTCGCCCTGCTTCTGAAAGTGAGAGATCAGCGCGCCCTGTACCCGAGGCTCCAGGTTCAATTGGTTCCCGTCCTTTGTGCATAAAATGCTTTTTCCGTTGGTACGGTCGCGTGTGACGTAGATGAAGGAGCCGTCGAACTTGGGCTCGATCATCAGTGTGCCGCGCGGGATTCCGGCGATCTGCTCGGGATTCCGGATGCCCTCGTTCAGCTCTTGTGGCTTCGGCAGCAAGGCGTTCAGGTTTTTCATTTTACCAATTTTCCGTTTGTGGCTTTTTTCGCATAGCGAATTACCACCTTCCCTCATTTTAGGGCGCCAAGGTGTCTCCTGTGTCGGTTTTTGATGCGGACAACAAAGGATACCGACCCGCCTCCCCCGGAGATGAGGTTCCCAGTAAAGCTCCATTGAATGGACCCATTGGTGCCGACGGGAGGGGCGGCAATGGTGACTGCGGTAAATCGAGATGCTTTGGCGCGACTTCGCGCCAGATCCATTGGCGTGTGGATTGGTAGCCACACCCCGCGTCCCCGTCCTCATAACGCAGTTTGGAGGAGCGTTATGCCACTCCGGTGTTGCCCGAAACGTGGCCGGTTTTCGTTCAAAAGAGGAGTTTCCGTTCTGTGGGAATCTCCGTGGGAACCAGGGGTTTAAAAGTGGAACAAATCATTTATGATCGGCACCAGAAATGTGAATATTATGAAATCAATTTACCGCCGAAGAGGGAACCACCCCTTGATCCCAGATCTGGACTGCAACAACTCGCTTGCAACCATCCCTGATATGCCTGGTGCAACAATATGGCCCGATAAAGTAATGCGAGGGCTTGTTTCTGGCCCTCTGTACCAAGCCACAATTGACGAACGCAAAACAGAAGTTTTAAGTCGGCAACCGCAAAATGTATTTCACGTCACGGTTGTGGCAATCCACTGGAATCAACTCCGCGATCTGCTTTCAAAGTTCTTACATCATCCACCGATTGAGTCGGTGGACTATGAGATTTGAATTTTGATCCAGGATTACAAGCTCGTCACCAGAATTTGGCCGAAAGTAAAAGCGCGGCGTGCTACATTCAATCAATTTCTTTGCCGAACACGTACTTGATGTGGGCGATAAGCCCGCGTAGGCGGATTGCAAGCCAGCCAATACCAATAAACGCTACAAGTAAACCCGCCGCCACGACTTGTGTCTTATTCGAGTCGGACGTGCATCCACTCGCAATCGACAGTAGCCAGTTTGCGAAACCCACAGGAAGGGGTAGGCCGGGTTTTACACACCCGATGAGGAAAACCGCCGGAAAGGATAATGAATGGAAAAAAAGCATCTTTTCATGAAGAGGTTTTCGGTGCGTCAGGCAGAATTGCTCAAGGGTTTTCCCTTTTTGTTGTGCCTTTTCAATGGCTTTAAACTGGTAACAAACCTCTGGCAGATAAAACATCAGTCCGTCGAAGAAAAAGAAACTGAAGCTGGCAATGAGCCAAAAAAGCCATCCAAAAAAAAGCAACCCATGCGCGGGGTCTTCATAAATCAACCGAAGCCCACTTAACAAAATGCAGAAAGCTGCCGGGGCAGGGAGTAGTTTCGTCGCCGCCCACCATCTTTTGTATATGCTCGCAAGCAGTGCCAAGGAGTCTAGGCCTGGCTTCTTGAAAATGCGCCACATTTGCCACTGACAAATGCCAGCGAAAATCAGGAAAGCAAAAAGAAGGCCAATGCCACTATAATGCACGGCGCGAACAATTGGCCACGGCACATCCGGCATCACAGGGTGCGGCAAACAGTAAAGCAGCACAGCATAGCCAATAAGCACGAATGGAATCAGCCAACTTGAAATCGACCTAATGGCAGTAGTATCCAGACGATACAACTGGTAGCACGCTACGGTCATCCAAAATGCCGTGACCGTGATAATTAAAATCGTTAAGCATGAATACATGAGCGAGACCCTTTCTTGATGGCAGCCAATTCCTGCATAATCGGACAACTCCGCGGACGAATCAGTGCGCCATGACATGGATTTGAGCAATTCATCAAAATATTGGCTTGTGGAGCATTTCGGTAATGAGGAACGCCAAATAAAACGGGATTCCTTCAAGAAGAGTTGCGTAAACGCCTCCACGAGTCGTTGAGAGTTCTTCCCCGATTACATAGGCCGCGGTAAACCAGGTGGCGTGAAAATAGCCGCAAGCGGCACATATTGCACAGCCTGCTGTGAAGGTGGACGAATTCTGGGCCGCCCAAAATGCGAACTGAACTATGGCGAATGCAATGACTCCGTGAACGATGCCTGAAACAATTCCACGACGCTTTCGCAAACCCTGTTTGCTTCTCCAAGCCACGACGCAGGCCATCGTAATGCCTCCAATAACAGCAAATGCACAAGAGAACGCAGTCGGGCCGCGCAATTGGAAAACTGCGGTTAATCCTGCTGCCAGAAGTTTGACAACAGGAATTAATCCGCCCGCCAAAAAGCCAACCGAAGCGGCCGCCCAATCGGGCAACCGACCTCGAAACTTTATTGGTTCTTTGGCCTTTTTTGCCTGGCCCATCAACCAACCGGACATTCCGATACCCGTGGCTGTGCAGACGAGAATTATAACCACGACCAAGAGTGAAAATCCTGAATCAACATTTGCGAGCGGTCTCCAATGAGGAGCGCTGAGGCCAACAAGGCCACCAGTAATCGTCTTGAACGGCACTTGCAGCATGTTTCGACTGGTAATTTGCTGGGCAATGAAAGTATTTCCCATCAGTAGGGCTTGCGAAAATCCGAATGCCCAGCCCACAAAAACAGCTCCCGCGTGGCATCCAAGTGGGCTTACAACATACGAACAAGGCTGTGCTCCCACTAAACAGAGAACCAATCCTGTGGCTAATCCCCAGGCGAGGTTGGTTGGCTGCCCGCACCATCCAGCGAAGAGGCACGAAAGTATAATGAGCATGGAAGCCACAAGCGGCCACACAAGAATCCCAATCTTAAGGTCAACATAGAGCGACCGCCAGTGGGATCTAAGCCCCTCTGAGCTGTAAGTTCGGTCGGCACTGTCTCCCAAGACACTGGCCGAAGGAGAATGCTCCGGCCTTGGCCACAGAAACGAATAGAGCCGTCGCCAAGGCCGCACCACGGATTCGTGATGGTAAGCTCTCCGTAAAAACCGTCGTAGTTCCTCGGCCGACCCAGTGATATTGAGATCACTCCAACCTGTCCTTGGCACCGCCTTTGCTGTTAGCCATTCGAGCTTAATCTCTTCTGGGATTTCAATCCGTCCTTCAATAAGAGCTTGCTCAAGAAGACGGGAAGTTGCGGGACTTAGAATCACGCTCAATACCGTCGAACCCTCTTGGGTCCTTCCTTTATCTGGCTTCCTTAACCCGCGAAGTTTTTCATGCAGTCTCTCAATATCGCGAACAGTGTCCTCATCCAGGTCCGCCGGCGGAATATTTTTCACCAGTTCGGACATTTCATTGAGTTTGGAGTATGCCGCCTCGAGGCTTGTGGGGTTTTCGGGAGGGGAGGGGTCGGTAGCGCTCAAAACGGCCTGCTCGCCACGCCCTTCCTCATTACTCCCTTCTCTGTCCAGAGCCACTAAGGTAATGACGTCGGCGGCGGGAGACGGCGTTGGAATCCAGAGTGCTACTCGGAACAAAATTGCCCCAAGCTTGTGCGGTAGGAGCACGCAAACCATCTTTTCCCTTTCCCTTGGGTCCGCGATTTCTATTGCGTGTTCGAAAGCTTTGTCGACCTCTGGATTCTGCCATTTGATGCCAGTCCTCTGAGCCAGAATCGATAAGTAGGCTTCAATCTCTTGGCGACAATTGTCTTTTGGCGTGGCAAGCGAAACCCGCATCCCTACCCCTAACGTCTTAGTTGCAAAAAAATCTTCGATAAATCGGCGCGTGCTGACCATTGCCGCGATTATTTCGTAAGTTGCCGGATGCACAGGCTTTTCAACCTGTTCGACCAAATGGTTCTTCGAGGTTTTTAATGGGTAAGCAGCAGGGTAAAGCGAGCAGCGGGGCGGCTTTTCGAGCCGACAGCTCGCGCCCCGCTGCGGTCGAATATCGGAGGCAATCGAGTACAACCTGCTTTGTTTGAACAGCTTACGCCATGAAAACGCGATTCCAGCCGGCCATTGAAGCGTTCTGAACGACCCTCCGAAGGCTGTCTGTTAGCCACTATAAACCTCGAATATCCGACCAAATAAAGCTTGAATGGGTGTGGAGCTGTCTTACTCGGCTGCCAGACAGGACGCAAGTTGACCGTGAATGTAGATCGATCTCGATCCCAGTGTGCCCTGAAAATTTCTTCCTCTAGTCGTCCAGTTAATGATCTAAAAAGTTCAGCGCCCACTGGTTTTTGGTGCGCCTCTGGCAACAACATCTTCATTAACCAATTTGGCTCACTGGCCAAGTGGGGTGAAATCGCGTCAAGGAGAGTTGCTGCGGGTGATTTTTTAAATCCTTTGAGGCCATGCGTGGTCGTATCTGGACGCTGCGCAAAACCTCGAAGAAAAAGAAGCAAAAGAGCAGGAATACCCTTCGTTTTGTGAAAAATAAATCCGAGTATTGGTTGCCGTGGCAGGGCTCCATCGACGCTAAGTCCAATGATAACGAATTCTGGCTTTATTTGCTGGTGGCTTTCTGCTCTCGATTTGAACCACTCGCATTCCGTCTGTTCGACCATAAACGATCTGGACCTTTTCGATCTGTAGGCTTCATCCAAATAGACCGAGAAACAGATAGTTTTTTGCGGAGGTGGGGAATCGGTGGTATTCATGTTGGCCGACTGGTCAAAAGCGCAAACCTCAAAGCTCCGCGTTCCACATGTCCATTTCTCTCAAGAAATTCATTTGGAGGTCGTTTATTTCAAGCATGTTACAACAACGTCAAAAACGTCGGATTCTTTAACTTTGCATCAAGTTTCTTCCATGATTAACGCCACACCCTGTGGGGTGGTTGCTCACTGTGAATGTCATCACGTCAATAAATGTGCTTAATAATGTGAAATCACTGTCCTTTGGCAAGTCGAAAGCGCCTGCTTCTGGCATTCGCGCGGAGAGAATGGGGTCCAAGAGCAAGCGCCTTGAGCTTCGCCATGTAAGATTCGTCGCGTCCGCCTCGTGGGTTCCGTTGCATTTCAGAATTCTGGGTCACTGTGGGAATCGCACGCGGAAATACATTTGAGCGGCTGTTGGCGCAATCGAGAACGGAGACTTGGCGTCGGGCAAATCCGAGTAAGGACCACCAGGGGACGACGCGGACTGCAGTATCCCCGAACCGGACCACTGCAAGATTAGGTTGCCCTGTTGGTTCTGGACCACCAATTTGGGTGGACTGATCGTAATCATTCCGTTCAGGAACTCAGCCGTCAACGTATTTGCCTGCGCGTCCACGACCTCGCGACGAACGACCATGTCCGTGAACGACGCCGCGACCTGCGCCGTAGTCGGGAGTTTGGTCTGGAGGTTGATGTTGAGCAATGTTCGCGTCCCTTGGGCAAAAGCCTGGCCCGCAGAAGAGCCGATCATCACGCCCAACGCCCCGGTCGCGGTCTGATTCGTGTTCAGAATCAGCAGGCAGCCTTGGGCGTCCGCGCCGAGGGTGGCCCCCTCGAAAATGGCCGCCGCCGTCGGCCACGAAAATGTGAACGCGACGGCATTCTCGTTCCCAAGCGCCGTCAATTGGACTTCCACGTTCGTGGTCTCTCCCGCCGCACCCACGCCTTTGGTCAGGCTAATTGTTCTCGTTGCGGCAGGGCTGTCGTCGGCCTGCGCCGACGAGGAGGAGTTGGCGAGTTCAGCAAGCGACCGGGCACCTCCCGATGCCACGTTCGGCGTCGCCGCACTTGGCAGCGAGACCACATCAGAGCTTTCCAGCGGGCCGGTCGGTCCTCCGGCGGGCGTCAGAGGGTCAAGAGCGGCGGCGTAACGCCCCGCTTGAACCCAATCAGCCAAAGTCAGCAAGCCATCGCCCAAGGTAGACCGGGGAGCGCAATCGGCGCGTTGAAACTCGCTCAGGCTGGAAGTCGTGTCAATCCCCGCGACGAACCTGCCCACCTGAACCCAATCGGCGATGTCAGCCTCCCCATTTCCGTAAGGACGCGGCGAGACATCCCCCTCAAAGCCGTAAAAAATTGTCACCGTTCCGCTTTCCGACGTTACCACCAGTCCCAAGGAGTTAGTGTCAATTGCCTGTCGTGCTGTCGGTTGATCGCCAAAAGCAACTATGGTGTTGGTGACAAACCTCACTGGCACCACCGCAAATGTTAAAGCGGCTACTTGCTGTGTCCCGGCCATCAATGCACTGCCGGTGGGGAGCGTCAAAGTCAATCCAACCTGGCCCGAAGTTGCCGAGTTGGTATTCTGTACGAGCGTCGCGAAGGGATCATTGGCTCCTGTCGTTGCCCCGAGGTAAGTCAACAGATTCGTGTCAAATCCCACACTGAACTGTAATCCAAACTCACCTCCCTGGGCCAACACCGCCACGGGCACGACCACCGTTCCGCCTGCTTCCCCGTTAGTGCTTTCGATTTGGAAAGTCGTCAGGCCGCTGTAATTGAATACTTGGCTGCCAACCGATGCCTGACCATCCGCATTGGTCGCCACAACATTGACCGGCCCTCGGTTACCCGGTGGCGTTATCACGCTCAAATTGCTCGAGCTGTTGAAGGTTACGACAGCCGGGTTCGCACCAAACCAAACCGTAGCGCCGTTCTCGAAGCCGCTGCCCTGAACGGTCACCGCCGTGCCACCATTAGTCAGGCCGAAGTTTGGCAAAAGCGCGCCGATGACGGGGGCGGGACCGGGATTCACAGTCAGCAGGCCTTGGACGAGCATCACAACATAGTTGGAGCGTCTGTTATTTGGATCGAGCAACATTGGTACGATCGGATACGTCCTAGGGGGACTTGTCGGTGTCGCAATGCAACTAAAACTTGCACTGAGGTTGTCATTGTTCTCAATGCCAATGATCGTTCCGCTGAACACCGGATTCGTCTGCCCGTAAAACCGGGACGCATTCGCCGCCGTAACAACCAGTCCCGCAGGTTGGACCGTCAGCCCTGTAGTCGCCGTTGCGACTAAATAATTGTTCTGATCATTCGGGGTGAAGTTGACGGAAAGCACCTGACCGCTTCCGACATTTAGGATCGTGCCAGCGCCGGGTTGAAAGCTGAAGGTCCCGGTCACAACCGAGGTCGCGTCCAGTTGGTGGCTGCCCAACGGCGTCCCGTAAATTATGTTTGTAGGCTCGACCCAGGTAATCAACGGCACCGCCGGGAGCACGTTTATCGTCACGCTGTTTGTCACACTGACGTAGAGGGTCGAATTGCTCGGCATGAATGTCACACTCAGGGCTTGGTTCGACCCGGCGTTGAGGATTGCATTTGCGGGAGGGTTGTAGCTGAATGTTCCGGGTGCGCTGGCGGTCGCGTCGAGTTGCGTTCCGCCCAGCGGAGTGCCATAGACAATGCTGGAAGGAGTCGGCCATGTGATGCTTGGCGCAGTCTGTATTTGCACCGACCCGCCTTGAAAAACGGCCAACAGTGCTTGCACCCCTCCCCCTATCACCTCTTGGCCAATTGGCTGATTGACGAACGATAGCGTCGCCACAGCAGGGTTTGCGACCGGCATCACGGCGAAAGTCAATTGCACGATATTCTGCGTTCCCGCCAGCAAAGTCACGCCGGGAGGCAATGCGAGGGCAATGCCAACTTCGCCAGGGAGATTCGTGTTCACCAGCAAGAGGCCGCCCTCTGCTCCGCCGGCGACAGAGGCGCCAACAAAACTCAGCAAATTCGTGTCATACTGTATGCTGAACCCAAGTGCATTCTCCACCCCTTGGGCTGCAATTGATAATTGAACCGTAACTGCCGTGCCGCTCAGAGCGTTCGTGCTGACCAACTGCATCGTCGTCTGTGGAGGCGTGCCGACGAAAGTTTCCGGAGGCGATAGCCGCATAATCTCTCCGCCGTTGGTCGTGACGTTCGCGATAACCGGGCTGTAGCCGTCCGCCAAATCGCTGGACAGGGCGAAGCCGTCGCCCGTCGAATCCGAACTCGATGTCTGATTGGCCGCGCCAAACCAAAACCACTGATACCAGTCGGGCAATCCGCTGCCCGTGCTGTCCCCAGGCGGAAAGAAGACCGCCACCGCCACCTCGTCATTGGTCATGGCCAATTGAACTTCGGTCAGTGAAGCCCTGGTCAATCCCGCCTGACGAACCCCGTTGATGGTCCAATACCCAAAATAATAACCACTGGTCTGCCCATAGGAAATGTTTGGCGTCAACACCGGCGTCCCTGGCGCAACATAGCCGCTGGTGGTCGGAATGATCCCCTCCGGCTGGGACTCAATCTGATAATAATACTGCGGCGGGCCCCCAACGAAAGTTTCCACGGGCGACAGCCGCATGATCTCTCCGCCGTTAGTCGTGACGTTCGCGACAACCGGGCTGTAGCCGTCCACCAAATCGCTGGACAGGGCGAAGCCGTCGCCCGTCGAATCCGAACTCGATGTCTGATTGGTCGCGCCAAACCAAAACCACTGATACCAGTCGGGCAATCCGCTGCCCGTGCTGTCCCCAGGTGGAAAGAAGACCGCCACCGCCGCCTCGTCATTGGTCATCGCCAACCGAACTTCAGTCAGTGAAGCCTCGGTCAATCCCGCCTGGCGAACCCCGTTGATGGTCCAATATCCAAAATAATAACCGCTGGTCTGGCCATAGGAAATGTTCGGCGTCCAAACTGGCGTGCCGGGAGAAACAGAGCCGCTGGTGGTCGAAATGATCCCCGGCGGTTGGGATTCAATCTCATAAGAATACATCTGCTGGGCAGTAGCATTTAATGCCCCGTACAGGACAGCAGAGAGAAGGCACGCCAACCGGGCGCAAGGCAGCCCGCTGGGGATTATCTTTGAAATGCGCATAAATAGCCTCCTTGTTATTTATTGAAGAGGAACGATCCACCAGGCATCGGCGCCCCAATTCCCTGTGTCAAACCCATATTCATTCACCGCCATTGGACGGCTAATGCCGTCCGAGACAACGGAGATTGTCGGAGTCCACTGATTGGTGATGCCGGTGATTCCGAAATTTGGTCCCTGCGACGCCCATGAAACCTCAGCAGCCGTCGCTTGCCGAACCCCCATCTTTTGAAATATATAGGCCGTTCCGTTGGTGGTAGTGTTATTGTCGCCATTACACAACGCCACGTCGTTGAAGGAGCCTCCGACACCATAAATGACACTGTTACTCAGTCTGATACCGGGATCATTGGTCGCCAACAGCCACCACCAGACCTGGGTAAAATCAGCCTGAACTAGCGGGCTGGCGCTAATTTCCAGAGCAGGCAGCCCGTTCGAGGGCAGATTCAAATAGTGTGCGTCCAGATACCCTTGACGGGTGTCTTTCGCAAGTAATCCTATGCGGAAGTTGCTCAGGTTGGTGGTGGGCCAGTCCGCTCCGGCATTCCACGTCACATGGAGAGGCTGACCGGTGGGAACGATTGCATTGATATTCGCGCTGGTTCCTTCCGTGAAAGATATTGGCCGGAGGCAGTCGGAAAGCGATTGCGTGCCATTCGTGAACACCAACATCGCGGCAAATGTGTTCGTATCGTCCTGGTCGGTGACCTCATAGTAAACGTCGACTATTCCGGTGTTCGTACGCTGGGTCACTTGCAGAACTTCTGGCATGGAAGATGCGTTCCGCGGAACCGGGTCAATCTCGCGCTTGGCGTAGCGGTAAATTTGCAGACTGCTCGTGTAATGGTCGCAGAAAATCATCGTCCCATCAGGGCCAATGGCACTGCAGGGCCATAATACTCCCGCCTGAATCAATCCCGTGGACGTTGCCATTGGGATGTGCTGGTTCGCAGATCCATCCAGATTGAAAACGTCCCATCGCGTTGAAGGAAGAGCCAACCCCCAAGGCCCATTGCAAACGTACCAGCTGCTGAAAAGACCGTCCAAGCAATGGAGCAAACCTGAGTGATCAAATCTGACGCTCGACGGGGCAAAGTACAGCCACATGGTGTGGCCACAGCCGTCATTACCATAAGTTCCGGTGGGAATGTCCTGGTTCTGGTAAAGAAAGTTGCCGTTGATGTCAAATGCTTTAATATAAATGAATTGAAACGGGCCGCTGGGGAACTGTGAATGATAAACGCCCTGATAAGCCGTAAAGTTTTGCGCCACCACAATCGTTCCCCCGTCCGAAATTGTGATACTGACGGGTGACGCAAGCTGGCTGCTGAGCGCGCCTGAATTGACCAAAATGATTTTGAACGAACCGTTCGCGTTAAATACTGAAATCCGGGAATTAGCGTTTTCCAACACATAGACCAGGCCGTTGCTGTCAACGGCGACGTCCATCACCCCATTCAATTGTCCGTTGCCCGATCCCGTGCCGGAACCAAATTTCTGGATATAGGCCCCGCTGGCTGTGAATTCATAAACGCAATTGTTGCCTAGGTCCGCCACATAAAGGTTGCCCGCCTTATCCGTGACCATGCCGCGTGGTTCGCTGAAGCTCTGGCCGCCACCAAACCCGTTGGTGATGGAAAAGCTGTAGACAAAATTTGTCTGATATACTTGGATGCAGCCATTGCCCTGGTCCGCCACATAAATAAGGCCACTGGGGCCGATTGCGATGCCGTAGGCCGAGGACAGGCCTCCGTTGGTGGCCGCGAACCCAGACAGCGTCCAAATATGGTCCAAATACCAATTGTCTTGATCCTGTTGTGCCTTCGCACTCATGCCGGCGACAAGGCAGAAGATCGTGAATAGAGATTTGACATGAAGCAAGAAGTTCTTGATTGCTGGTACGTCGGCGGTTTTCATATTGTCCTCATTTGTTTCATTTTTGCTTATTGGGCGCGGCACTTTCGAGGTGCCACACAACGTGAACATGATGTTCAATTTCATGGAAGGCATCGTATCAGATGTCGTAAGGTGCGATTCCCACAGCGTTTCCCACGGAACCTGCACGTAATGGAACACCAACGATTTACGACGATAACTCGCCAAGAAAATCTGGCCTCGGAAGGGATAGATCTCATGGCCCGGAGCCGGCGGGCTGGCTGACGCCTTGGCGCAAATGGCTTCGATCCTCACATGGTTCTGTCCGCAATGCACCAAAAGCGTTTGCAATATGAAGCGTCTAACGCTACGTTGTGCAAACCAAACAATGAACGAAAAGAATGAAACGGTTAGACGGATTGGAGCTGCGACCGCATTTATTGATGCGAGGCTTGCGGCGGGCCGGGTTGCTTTCCCATTGCGTGACTTGGTGAAGGATACGGGGTTGTCAGCCACAGCGGCAAAGAGCCAATTGCTGAGGTTGGGAAGCCAAATTGTTCGGGTTTCGCGACCGCAGCAGTTTTTTCTCGTCGTCAGTCCAGAGCATCGGCTCATGGGAGCGCCCCCCGTTATGTGGTGGCTTGACGATTATTTCAATTGGCTGGGACATCCGTATTACCTGACGCTTCAATCCGCGGCCAGCGTCTATGGTTCAAATCCCCAAGCTTTGCAAGTGACCCAGGTCATGACTGACGTGCCCCGTCGCGAAATTGAGATAGGGCGTCTAAAAGTCAGGTTCTTCGTTAAGCGCGGGATCGAGCAGACGCCAACGCAAGCGCCTCCAAATGCCTTTGCCCCAATTAGGGTCAGCACCCCGGAGGCAACGGCGTTTGATCTGGTCCGGTACGCGTCGGGCATTGGGGGGATGGGACGCGCCGTTGAAACTCTCGTTCCGCTGCTGTCGCTCATGCGTCTTCCCGAACTCAAGCAAGTGTTGGATACTGAGAACGAAACAGCAACCGCACAGCGACTGGGTTATATTGTTGAAACGGCAGGCAAGAAGGCGTTGGCCAAAGCGATTCGGGACTGGCTGCCGTCTCAACTGGCGTTGGTTCCGCTCGCGCCATTGAATTCCGACGAAGCCACAGCGCCGGTGATCGGATGCTGGCGGATTATCAATAACGCTGGAGACCTCGGACTATGATTCTAATCACCCACAGGGACGTTTTAGCCCACCAAAAGGTGGTCCCGTGGCCAACTCAGCGACAGGTTGAACAGGATTTGATCTTGTGCCGGGCGATGGTTGCGTTGTTCAACGACCGATTTTTACACACCCAAGTTGCCATGCGCGGCGGCACATTGTTGCACAAGGTCCATCTCGCGCCCGCTTCGCGTTATAGCGAAGACATTGATTTGGTTGTCTTCGGGGACCGGCCCGAAGAACACATCCGCAAGGCTCTCCGACGGGTTTTAGTTGATGTGGTCGGAAATCCGAAGACCTCGGTGTGGGATGCTCTCGGCCTTGCGATCCGCAACACGGTCAAGCCCTCGCGCGCCCTGCGAATGACGTATTCTGTTCCTTCGATTAGCGAACCGGGAACGACGTTGGACATCGTGGTCGAGGCCAATGTAACTGAACGCACACCGCACCGCCAGATTGTGGAAATTCCGTTTGAGTTCTCATTCCAGGACGCGCCAGTCAAGACTCTTATCAATGGCTACGAAATTCACGAAATGCTGGGCACAAAAATGCGCGCCCTGTTTCAACGGCGGCGGGGACGGGATTTGTTTGATTTGTATTGGGCGTTGACGCTTGCCAACCCGCCGATTGACCCCGCCGCAATCATCGAATCATTCCAGCATTATCTCAGGAAAGAAGGCAACGCGGCAGGCAGGGCAGAGTTTATCGGGATTCTCGAATCGCACCTTAACGACCGTGGCTTCTGTTCAGACATGGACCAATTGCTCCGCACGGGCGCTAATTACGACGCGCAAAAGGCTGGAGAATATGTGAAAGCAAATTTGCTGAAGCTGCTACCTGATTGACAGATACCTCATTCACCGTCGAAGAAAAACTGTTCCGGTTTCGCACAAAGCGTGGCATCGACCGCGCAAGCGGGGCCGTCGCTGGGCGAAGATAAGGTCTGAGATTTGCCGTCTGATTTGTCAATAAATAATTTTCAAAAGAACTATACTGCTTTTCTATACTGTTTGCGGTTTTTGGAGCAAATTTCAGATAACCATCGCAAAAGCAGAAAGCGAGTAAGTCATTGATACTGTATGAGAAGCAGGCGATTGATGTCCAATGCTAAAAATGGCAAAAAGGGCGTTTTTCGATCCAAGCTCAACTCCTTTCATTACCCGTCATCTGCGGTTCCTCCTCCTGTCCGATTGTCGTTAAACACGGTCCCGCCGAGAGTGGCGGCCTGAGCCAGCCCAAAGTTCTGGTTTGGCACATTCGCAAAGCTTACGACGACATTGCTCCGCACCTGTGTTGGCATCTCGATGCCGATCCATCCTGCGGGCGCGGCAGGGCTGACGTTGGCCGCTGAACTGCTTAGGTTCCTCAGACACATTAAAGGTGTTGGCCGCAAGAAACCTCACGCCTTTCAGTCCTTTCGCCATCTTCGCTCGAATGAAAGAGAAGTGTTTTAGCTCTTCAGTCTTTGTGCTTCGTAAGCGCAGGTATGGCTTAATTCGCCCGAATCAACTCTTCTTTATTAGGTCATGCATCGAAATCAGTGAAACTCGATTTTGCCAGAACCGTTATCCATGTGGTCGTAGGGGTCCCAGTACTGGTTCTGCTGCGCGTGCGAGTAGTGCTCCTTAAACTGCACCAGCGAGTGTTGATCCCAGTCGAAGGAAACCGTGGCTGGCACAGTGTAGTTGAACGCCTTGAGGACGACCCCGTCCTTGTCGATCGCCTTCATGGCTACGATGGCGTTGTATTTTCCGTACGTGTAGACTCCCGTAACCACGATGGCGGCGTCTTGCTCGGCCGCCAGCTTCTTGGCATCGCGCGTCAGCGCAAATTCCCCGGCCGGATCCTCGCTGACGGCGACTTCGGGGTCGGTGCCGTCGTGGCGAAGGCGGGTTTCCACGACCCTCAAGCCGTGCTGCACGAGGCAGCCTGCGACCTGGTCGGAGGTAATCCGCCCAAATCCGTCGGTTTCCTGCATGTTGTTGGCGCTGACAAAGCTGGCCAGCAGAACGCGCCCTTTGGGGTGCAATCCCTTGACCGCATCTGCCATCTTGTTGCCAAACTCCTCATTCTTCTTGAAGACGGCCAATTCGTCCTCGTTTTGCAGGTTGGGGGAGTTGCATCCGGTAACCAATAAGGCAGCTAAGACCGGCAAACCGAGAATTACGAATAGATTTTTCATTTTTTTTGAGAATTGTGGGTTACGGGTTAAGTGGGTTGATTTTCCAAATTTTCGGACGGATGGCCTTGATCCCCACGGATCTGGCCACTTGATCGCAGCTGTTGGGTGCCGTGGTTACAAGCGTGTCCTCAGCATTGGGTTCTGCGACGACCACGGCGATAAGCGGCTTCGGCTGCTTTGGAAGCTCGATGGCGTTGAGAGGTGCGTTGGCGAGCGGCGTCCTTATGGCTGGCTGCGCCAGTGACGCATCCGGCACCAGGTCGGGAACCTTGTTGGTGCCTGCGTTGAGGGCGAGCAGTTGGATGTCGCTGTCGGTACTCGTGCTTCCGGTGGTACCACCTGTGGCGACCAATTTGGGATTGGAAACCAATGGTTTGGCTTTGTGGGTTGCGCAGCCCGCGGCGACGATGCAGGCCATTGTCAGGGTCAAGGATGTCTTTATTCTCATATTGGAATTCTCCATTATTATGGAGAGTCAATCCATTATAGAACTTTGCGTGCGGTGTTCAACCGGGTTTCTTACAATTATTATTACAAAATCCAACGATCCCTTGTTCGGTGTTGCAAATTGAATCTTGCCCTCTCCATCTCATCTGTGGCGAACGCTTCCATCTGGCCATACCGTCAGAGATAGATCAGCAGCAGAGCAAGTGTGGGACCTGCGACCAAGGCCGTACTCCTCGGCACGCTCCAGGCAAATCAGGTTGCTGTTGGAATCCATTCGGCACTGGACGTACAGTTTCTCCTTCTGGGCCGCGGCGGCCATCTTGGCGATGGCCTGGCGCTGGTTATCGTCCAGCAGGTTGACCTCGGAGGCAGGATACCATGCGTCCAGGCGGGACAGAACCTCTCCCAGCGTGCGGCTGCGCAGTATCTTTTGGAGGTGGGTTGTCCGGAGCAATCGTGCCATATGGTGTTGGAAGCTGCTAATTCGGAGGTGGTCCTCCTCGATGCCCCAAAGCGGTGCAAGAGCGGCCGCTACTTGTAGATCGCGGATCGCGATGGTGAGCAGGCGGAAAGGCAATGGCTACACCGATAATTACTTCGCTCGGTGGTAAGCACTGTGATAACGACACGTTCGACGGAATGGGTGAATTCCTCCATGTCAGCAAGGGCCGGTGGAAAGAATTCGGTTTGAACCATGTCGCTCATCAAATGGGCAGTGCCGACTGCGCGTCCAGGTTTGCCGGGGCTGCCGGGGCAGGGGACTCCGGCGTCCGAGGGCCAGGGGAGGGTCCCAGGCTTGCGGCCGTCTTGACCATGTCGAGGGAAAGAAAGAACTCGCGGAGGTCCTCGGTCTGCTGATGGCCCGGCTGGAATATCGCGTCGTCGGTGGGGAGATTCTCGTTGAGCTGGATCAATTCCTGGCTCATTTTGAGCGATTCGCGGCTCTCGGGCTTATCAAGCAGCGCGCGCAGCTTGTCCGGCTTGACCTTTTCCAGGTTCGCATAGAGCCCCGCGACCCCGCCGAACTCTTGGATCAGCCTGACGGCCGTCTTCTCGCCCACCCCTTTGATGCCAGGAACGTTGTCGACGCTGTCCCCGCACAGGCAAAGTACTTCCGGTATCAGGGCAGGGGACACACCCCACTTCTTCGTGTAGTCGGCCGGCTCCAAGATGAATGACTTGCCTTTTTCAGTCTTGAATATTCCGACAATCCCGAATTCATCTGAAATTCGACTAATAATATCTTTATCCGTTGAGAACACGGCCGCACGCAGATGCAGCTCGCGCATGCGACGACCAACCGTGACAATGACGTCGTCGGCCTCATACCCATCACTTTCCAGAAGGTGCCAGCCGAAGAGCTTGCACATCTTGTAAATCAGCGGAATCTGTTGCGAGAACAGCGCCGGCAGTTCGCGTCCCGCCTTGTAATCCGCGCTCATCTGATCGCGCAGGTTCGTTCTGCCCTCGGTGGCAACGATGACGGACTTTGGCTGCAAATCCTTAACCATCCTGCGCACGGCGCCCAGTATTCCGTGGATCGCATTGGTAGGAGTTCCATTCGAGCTCTGCAGGGGTGGAGTCGAGCAAAAGCCTCTGTAAGCCACGTAAAAGCAATCGATGATGATGGTGTCGACGGGGGCTATTTCCTGAGCGGGTCTCATATTGTTATTATTTGTTCTGCACCTTTTGCTGCGAGTGCATTATAAGACATTGGATACTTCTTGCTTTGCGTAGCGATCCCAACCGCAGATCCGTTCTGTGGACAGCTAGCGCACCACTAGCGCAACCTTTGGATGAGGTTTTGAAATGATGGCGAGAGTCGGATTTTGGCGGCTTCAGGTTCATGCGAGGCAAAGACTATCCAAAAATCGGGCCTGCGTCCATACCTGCCTCCATTCACCAAGGTGAAGACTCGCGGGCCGGACGCGATGAAATGTTGCTCGGTCTTGCCATAACTCCTTTACCAGAAAAGCCTACCACCAATCCGGCGTTTTGGCAGCAATTAAGTCGTGTTTTCACGTCGCAAATATGTCGCAATCTGGGCTGTATTTAATGTCTTGGGCCGAATTTTGTCCAAAGGAACCAAGAAAATCCAGCCCATGCGGGCGGCGGTCAGTCGGCCAAGTCCGGCAACTGGCTCCATTCCTAACTGCTAGTGCAGCAATGGTTTAAGTGGCAGATGGTCGGCAACGGACACCGGAACGGACACCAACTTTGGTACTCCGTTACAATTCGGGATAACCGGAGGTAACTCCCCGGCTACCCGCTAACGGTTCGGGCTTCGGGTGTTTTATCATCGCGGTTACGTGAGGAAATTATGAATACACGTTACCGCTTAGTTCATCGGGGCATCCGGGGTGGGATGTATTATTGCTTTGACAAAGTCACCGGCAAACGCCAAAGCCTTAACACCACCAACGAGGATGCGGCCCGGCAGATCATCGAGGCCAAGAATCAGGCCGTGCGCCAGCCCGCCATCAACCTGCAAATCGCCCAGGCTTACTTGCAGCATGGCGACCCCGTCATGGCCAAACGGACATGGCAGGATGTCATGGATGCAATGGCCCCGCTCAAAACCGGCCCAACCCAACGCCGATGGATAGCGGCGATGCGGGACAAAGCCTTCGACCTCATCCGCCACCGCAAACTCATGGAAACGGCGTCCGAGCTTTTTTTGCAGGTTCTCAATTCGGGAACCGTCTCGACCAATATGTTTTTGCGCCGCCTGCACAATTTCGCGGTCGGGATGCACTGGCTTCCTTGGCCGGTTCTGCCGAAACTTCACTGGCCGCCAGTGAGGCATAAAGACCGGAAGGCCATTACAGCGGACGAGCATCAGGCGATCATTGACCGGGAGCACAACCCGGAAATCCGGGCGTATTACCAACTCCTGTGGCACTTGGGCGGCTCGCAGACCGACATGGCGGAATTGACCGGCGAGGACGTGGATTGGAATGACCGCACGATTTCCTACCGGCGGGGCAAGACCAACGTCCCGGTCATCATCACCTTCGGCGAGGAAGTCGCCACCCTGCTGGAATCGCTGCCGAAAAGCGGCCCGTTGTTTCCACGCATGGCGCGGATTCAGGAGAACCACCGCGCAAAAATGTTTATCAAGCGGCTCAAGACCGTAGGAATCACCGGGATTTCCTTGCACAGCTATCGCTATGCTTGGGCGGAGCGGGCCAAGACAGTAGGAATGCCAGAGCGGTTCGCCCAGCAGGCCCTTGGGCACAGTTCCAAGGCCATCGCCAGAGCTTACTCCAAGAAGGCGCAAGTCATCGTGCCGTCGCTGGAGGAGTATGAGCGGAAAATAGTCCCGATGCCTCGCATGGCTGCGGCTGCAAAGCCTGCGATCAATCTGACACAACCATCGGCACAAGCTGTCAACGAATAAGGAGGCGATATGAACCCGATATTTCGTTTCATTGATTGGATGCTGCGCGAGCATGGAGCGTTCGTTTCCGGCCTTTTCGTGTATGTCGCCCTTCCACTCACCGCCTGGTATTTGGGGCGGCGGGCGGGGCGGAAGAAGCTCAAAGGGAATCACACGTTCATTTTGGTGATACGCCCGCCAGCAGGTCATTCGGAATTTCCGCCCGTCATTCGGTGGGAAATTGAGCCGCCCAAGGACGGTGGCGGCCCGTTTGTCGGATGATGCTGAAAAGGCGCGGCGGAATCCCGTTCCGCCCGCGCCTTTCGTCTGTCCTTCACCCCGCATCCTTATGTTGAGGGTCACATACGCATCCCGCGAGAGTGTGAGACGCTTTGCCTGTGCGCGACATGCTGGTTAGCTCGCTGGCGCAGATACCCTTGAATTTTGCGAACGGCAATCATTTGCGAAGCGTCCATTTGCTCCGCATCCATTGCCAGCGGGCGATCACCGGCCCGCGTGATGTTCTCGCGCAATTCCTCCTTGTCACAGGTGAAAATATGAACGCCTTTCTTGCCGCGTGAAATCGTGACGTACCACTGTTGCTGGTTTGTCGCGGCCTTGACCGCCGAATCGGAGAACAGAACATGGTCCACCGATTTGCCTTGCGCGGCGTAGGACGTGACCGCATAACCGCGCACGAACAGGCGAAAATCCTTGTCCAGTGTTCTGCCGTCAGCCAGGGCAATCCGCCCGTCGGCGTGGACGATCTTGACCGTGACCAGTTCGCCGTTGGCCAGCTTTTCGTTTTCAACGCTTTGCCCGTTGGCCTTGAGTTGCAGTTTGTCGCCGGGCGACAGCGCCATGTTTTTGCGCTGGCAGACTGTCACCTTTTCCAATTCCTTGAACAGAATTTGGGCGACGCGCGTTTTGCCCGTTACAATCAAATGTTCACCAGCAATGAGCGTCATTCGCGCTGATTCACCCGCTTTGAAACCGGCCACATCGCGGTTGAACACGAGCACCGTGTCAGGAGAATACGAGCGCGCTTCGCGCTTTTGCGCGTCTGTCAAATCCACCGGCTGCAATGCCGTCACCATCGTTTCCGTTTCGCCAATCAGCCCCTCGCGCTTGAGCGCCGCCCGAATCTCATCATTGACCTTGTGAATTTCATTCCAGCTTTGCGACACAACCACGCAGGATTGATTCTCACTGGTCAGTTGCAGATAGCGGGCGGCAATTCTCTGATGCTGGTCCGCCGCCGTGCATTGCTCAATGGCGTTCAACTTGTCCAGCCGGTCAAAGGATTGCGTCACCTTGCCGTCGCGGGCTTCGGCCACCGCTTCCCTATATTCCTTGATCCGTTCCTGTTCATCGGCGGAATTCGCCAGAGCGGGATTCTGGCGGCGGATATGCGTCAGCTCGATTGACGCCAAGCCTGAATACTTCTCAATGGCCCGCAGCGCGTCCGATGCCTCGACCGCACCATGCTGGCGGGTGTCGCCTGACAAAATCACGCGGGCATGATTTTCCTGTGCCAGCCGCAAAAGCGCGTGCATTTGTTTGCCGCCAATCTGCCCGGCCTCATCCACGATCAGGACGCCATCGCGGGGCAAGTCACGGCGGGCAAGCAGGGCGCTGACCGTTTGCACGTTGGTAAAGCCGTCACGCTCCAAGCCGATGACCTGTTGCGTTTGCGGCGCGACAACTTGAACGAAGTGGCCGGAGGCTTGCAGAACGCGCTGGACTTCCCGGAGCGTAAAACTTTTGCCAGTGCCCGCGCCGCCCCGGAACAGCGTAATGAAATCGGGCGAACTGAGAATGCGCCACACTGCGTCGCGCTGCTCGTCGTCCAGCCGAGGATTATCGGCCTTCGGGTCATTAGAGAACGCAGTGAATTTCTGCCGGCCATCCTTTGCGGCGCAGACAATGTCCCATTCCCGCCGCACATGCTCGTGAATTGTCACCCGCCCCGGATGGTCTTCGTATCGGATATAACCGCGCTGGCGCGTGACGGCCTGAATGTCTGCCAGAGAGACATTTTCCGCCCTGGCATGTTCGAGCGCGTGACGCCAAAGCTCGTGCTCATTGACGACCGACCGGCGCTCAAATAAATGGTCTTCCGCCCACGATACGGCTTTCGCCGCGACCCCCTCGGAAGCAGCTATGCGCGGCGGTTGGCTCGTCGTGAGTTTTTGCAGTGATTCGCGCTCCGCAACGGTCATTTGAGATGCCCACAGCCCTTGCAGCTTTGACAAAGGCATGTCACGGACTTTGGGCGGGCGCTCACGATGGGCGATGTTTTCCCGAATCGCGGCCACGTTCCCGCTGGCCTTCTCCGGTTCGCGGGCCAGCAATTCCCGCGTCTGTCTATCAATCTGCTGGTGCCGCTTCGAGAATTTCTCGATCAATTCCGGCGCGATGCCTTTGACCTGAAAATCCCCGCGCGGCAGGTTTTCGATTTGATAACCGAACCGCACCAGTTCGCGGGACAGTTCATGGTAATAGACATTCTCGATGAATTTTTGGGCGGCCAGCATGTCGTGGTTCTGCAACGCCTTCCATTGCTTTTCGACTGAATCAAACGTCGCGTTGAACACGACGCAATGGCTGTGCAGGTGCGGGTCGAGTGCCCGCGACGTGTCATGCCGGAACACCGCCGCGACGATGTTGCCGGTAGTCCGGTCCGTGCATTGGCCGTTCTTCCGCACCCGCGTGGCGGCAAAGGACTGCAACTGGTTCAGGGCGGATGCAACGGCCTGCTCATGGGCTTTGACAATCCGAGTGTCGCCAGCGGCCAGCGCCGCGATGGAAACCGATTTGGGTGGTGAAAATGTGAAATCATAATACACGCGGCGATTGAATGTCTGCCGTTCCAGTCCGTCCTCGCCCACCTCGGTGCGGGTGGTTTTGTGGCGTAGCGTCAATCGTTCACCCGTCTGCGGATGGAGATTGTCGCACAGGCGCGCGAATTCTTCTTCGCTCGTGATTCCTGAAAGTCCCAATTCTACCGCGCCTTGGCCTATCCAGTAACCAACCGTCTGCTGGCCTTCGCTGTAGTATTCGCCCACGGACAAGTGCTCCCGGAAATACTTCTTGGCGTCCCCGACACTAAACTGCGCTTTAGGTGCAAGCATTTGCTCATAAGATAAAGCAGCAAGGCTGCTTTCGGTTTACGAGTAGTGGGAGAGTTACCCCCGGTTAAAGGGAATTCCCGGCCTCACGGGTTGAAATCCTTCGATGCGGATGAAAATTGGTCTTCATGCAAGAAACACTCGCTAAAGAAAACAGAGGCAGCAAACGGTTTATTCCGCTGGCTGTGCCTTTTGCCAAGAAAGACCATTTCAAACTGAAGTACGGGCGGCAATTTCTGTGGGACGCCAGACGAAAGACTTGGTTCTGGTTAAGCCAAGACGAATTGCCGCGAGACCTGATTCCATTTTTGCCGCCGCAGCAGGCAAATTCCGGGCAGGGGCCGCGACTCTCCATCGAGTTGGTCCCTCGCACCTGCTGGCTGTCCAATGTCCGCAACCATGTGACCGAGGAACAATGGAACATGATACGAAAGCACACGTTTCGGACGGCGGGTTATGTCTGTCAAATTTGCGGCGGCAAAGGCGATAAGTGGCCGGTGGAATGCCACGAGTTGTTTGATTACGACAGCGGCACGGAAACGCAAAAGCTGCTTGCGTTCCAGGCGCTTTGCCCAACCTGTCATCGCGTCAAACATTTCGGGAATGCCCAGGCGAAGGGATTGGAAGTCGAGGCGTTGGCTCAACTGTGCAAGGTCAACGGCTGGACTGACCAGCAAGCTCGCGGATACGTAAGCGAGCAATTCGACCTCTGGCGAAACCGTTCTCAAAGGGAATGGAAGATTGACTTGTCCTATCTGGAAAATCATTTCGACATCTTCATCCAGCCAGAAAGCGTTGAGCAACGAACTGACCGGGCAGAATCATTTTATCAGGATAAACTCGCTGAATATCGCCAACGGCAGCCAGCCGGGGAATCCTGACGGGATTAGGCTACCGGCCATGACGAACCGCCAATGGGTTCAAATTCGGCGCTTTGACTGCGCGGCTTTCCCCTCCTTCCCTCGAAAACCCCGCAGACAAAGCTCCTTAAAAATGTTTCCTATTCGGAACCGCACTCAACGCCTGAGCCTCAGCCACGCTCCACTCCACGCCGCCCCCTTGCTTCCCTGGCTTCGTTCCGTTCCGCTCCGGCTTCGGATCAGGCGTTCGGTGCGTGGGCCTCATTGAATTGCCGAGATCAGGAAGACAACGTAAATTGGCTTGTGAGCGAAATCAATCCGCTGAAATGTCCGCTGTGTGGTCAACCCAACAATTGCGCCTTGGCCCAAGGAGCCGATGATTGCTGGTGCAAACATCTTCAAATTCCAGTCCGCCGTTTAATGCAAATTCCATCCACGCATGTTGGCAAGGCTTGCATCTGCCAGAAATGTGCGATGGCACCATTGCAAAGCAGTTCTCCATCGCAGTCTCAACATCCGTGAACATCCGCATAAAATGCTCATGGCTCAATTCTGAGCCAACGTCTTTACATCCGATATGGATGTTTAGAAGCACGACGCCCTACCCCTACGAATAATCGTAGGACTTGCTGGCTATGCGCCAGTCAATACGAATACTCGCATTGAAAGGCGTTGACAGATTCAACGCACTTCAACGGATTTCAACATGACAATTCAACGCTTTTCAGCGCATTTTAACGACTGCAAACGCTGCCCGGCTTAACTCTCCCACTAATCGGGCTAACTCGCCCACTGCCCATTAACGGTTCCGGCCATTGCTGATTTAAAGTGTTTGCATGGAATCGGAGACGAAAACGAACACGGGGCCGGGCAGAAAGGGCGGCGGACGCGCGTATCACAGTCGCGTTGAGCCATTCGTGGAATTTATCCGCGAGCAGCGCCAAAAGCGCCAAACGTGGAGGGAAATTGCCGAATGGCTCGCGGTGGAGAAGGACTGCCGCATCACGCTGCAAGGACTGTATCAGTTCTACCGCAGGTACGTGAAGCGGCAGGGGAAGCACCGCTGGGAGGAGGAATGCAATGCCCTGCCTGTCCCACCCACCCGCCCGAATGATTCGGCCGGCGCGTCTAAACCGGCTCGGAAGCCGGTACTGGCCGAAATCCCGGCCTCGCGTTCGTTTCGTCAGCCGAATTTGGAAAACTTGAAACTTAACGATCCAACAATATGAAAAATACAAATATCAAAAACATTACTCGGAGGATTCATTTGAATCCGCAGTCAAAAGGAAATCTCGGAAAGAGCTTTGAAGCAGAATTCCGCACGGCCTGGCTTGACCAGCTTGGCGTTCAATGGAACGGCTCCGACCTTGACGACCGGCATCACACGTTTGCCAGTCGGCACAAGGATGCCGTTCGCTCGTATCAACTCGGCAATGAGCACGAGAGCAAGACGGCCCTGCTCAGTCTTTTTCGGCGGGTGCTCAAAGACGCCGCGCCGGTTCACGTCATTGACACACGCGCCCAGGCGGACGCGCTCATCATGGCGGCATTGGAGGAATTGCAGGTGCTCGATGTCTGCGCTGAGCAGGACGTGCGATTGACCTTTTTCCTGTTTCCGACCGACGACACGGAGAGCATGACCAACGCGGGGCGACTGTTCTTGTACGCGGGCGACCGGGTGGATTATGTCATCGTCAATAATCCGGCCAAGGCGCGGGGCGACCTGTTCAAAGGTTCGCCGCTGGAACAACAATTAACGGAATTCGGGTCGAAAACCATCACGCTGCCGACCGTCACGCCAACGACGTTGCTGGCCGCTGAGAAGGCGGAGGCCAACGCGAAGCGCGGCTTGAGCTTCGCCGAATTGTCCCGCGTCGAAGCGGGCCACTTGGAACGCTTGCTGGCCGGGGAAATCCAGTGGGCCATGCAAAAAATGTTTCAACAATACGACTCGATTGCCGAGTTGCTATTACCGACCACGCTTATCCCCGCACCAAAATTGCCGCCTCAAAGGGACTGGAAAATCGAAAGGCCGCAACCGCAACTCAATTTTGGAGAATAATTTATGGTGGACACCGACTTTGATTTGTTGTGTGACGGCGCGAATCCGGCTGAGGCGAAGCGACTGCGAAAAATTCTGGCCGAATGGTGCAGCGGCGATGAAAACTCATTTCCGGTGCAACTAGCCTTGTTGACCAAGGCCCAATGGCGAGCCATCGGACGGTTGCCTCATATTCTGAGGGATTCTCAAAAAGATTGGCAGCAAGACCAAGCCAGCCACCGTGCTTGCTTTTCGGCGGAATTTAACAGCGCAATGGATGATGCGCGTCGCCTTGCAAGCGACTCTAAAAAACTGTTGGATGCCGTCCAAGCCGACCACCGCCGACAGATTGCGGCTCAGTCCAAGAGCACCGTCGAAGCAATAGACGGAAGATTAAAACAATTCGACATGACGGTATCGGGATACAACGATGTCATCCACGGCATCGCCAACCAAATATGCTCGAAAGCACGCGAGATGGAGACTGTCGCCAAAAAAATCCAGGACCATCTCAATCAGGGAATCCAATCGTGGAATCAGGCGAAAACCGATTTTGATACAGCGCGGGAAAAGATGAACGAGGAACGCAAGAGATTGGAGCAGCGTCTGACCAAGCGGGATTGGCTCGCCTACCTCCTATTTGCGTCCCTGTTATTTTCGTTCGGGTTGATGTTGGGCATCTTCCTTCGACGATAAGCGACGGAGGTTTTATGCTGGGTCGCTACCGAAGACCGTGCCGAGATTATCTCTTGGAATACAAATCGTCTGTCTTGACGCCGAGCACGGACGCCAAAAGAAAAAGCTCCTTATCTCTGACGCAGCGCAATCGGGCTTCAATTTGTGACAATGTCGCCCGGCTTATATCGAGGCCCTTGATCTGGCAACGGCTCGCCAATTGCTCCTGGGTCAGGCCCAATCTGTTGCGCAAGCGCCTGATTTGCGGGCCAACGACGTTTGCCGGTATTTTTGTTTGGGCCATGCTCAGAATTCTGAGCTTGACCCTAAAAGGGAAAGGGTGTTGGATTGCTAAGAATTCATAGCACAATGCAAAAAAGCATAAAATCGGCCCTCATATTATGCAGGAATGGCAGAAAGCCCGAATTACGCACGAAAGGCTATCGGTCGAAAATATCGCCCGCCCGGCACTTGAGCCGTTTGGTCAGATATTCCAGCGTTTTCAAGGTCACATTTTGTTCACCCATTTCCATCCGGTGAAGCGATGACGACGAGATTCCCAATTTGCGGGCAAACGCAGGATAACTCAAATTCCCGCGCTTTTTGCGCAGGAACAGGGCAAGTTTTCGTTGCATGGACGCCGCCATGCCTCGAATTTGCCGTGCCAGCCTTCCCACAAGTGGGAAATATTTCCCTTGACATGCGGCGATGGCGGACTTTACCTCGCCAACGAAACGGGAAGGACGTTTTGCGGAAGATGGCTTCCCGCCAAAGAAAGGCGAACCGTGAGAATTGAGCCGTTATTATACAGGCGTCGCGGAAAGCCGGAGCGTGTGATGGCGGAAATCAGGCGAATGCTGTTGCGGAAAATTTCGGCTCGACTCGAAAAAGAGCACAAGGAACCGAATCCGTTAAGAGAATCGGCCCCCCCGCCTCCGATACCAAAATGAAACCGATGAAAACAAGAACTCTTGACCTGCTGTGCGGCTTGCCCCGGAAGTGTGGCCGAACCGCTATCCGGTCAAAGTTCATGCACAATATCGCGCAAGCGAACCTTCAAGGCCCTGGCGACTCTCAAAAGCACATCCACAGTGGGAATCTTGTAGCCGCGCTCGATCTGCCCCATGTAAACCGGATTGAGGTCAACTTTTTCGGCGAGTCTCTCTTGGGTCAAACCTTCCAGTTTCCGATATTTTCGGATGCCGTCGCCCAAAAGCTTTCTGTCTTTTCGAGTAACCACTGTCGGGCCATCGAACCAAGGCGGAGCACGAGCGGACAGATTCCAATAGCTATCATTTTCTCCTTGCGCTTTCTGCGAGAGGGAATACAACCATTCCGAAATCTGACGCGGAAACGAAAACAACCGAACCGATTTTTGAAAGAACGGTCTGTTTTGCAACGTATTAGTAGTGGTAACGTGTGCCGACACAGCGTTTTAGTTTGCGGCGGCATTGAGGCTTGGCGGAGTATGTGAACGCGCCCTTTGGCTGACACGAGAATGTAACTAGGGACAGCTTGCGACGGGCAGTATAACGAATCGAAGGATAATTGGATGAAAACCCCAAACGGGATGAAACAACGCGACGCGGAGACGCTCAAGGAAAAATACTTGCGCTGCTTTGGCGTCCGCACCGACAACGCGGCGGCGTTGCAGGAGATCGTGAAGGGTTTAATTGACGGAGGCGTCACGCGCAAGACGCTCGTGGGTTGGGCCATCCAGGCGGGTTACACCAAAGGATATGTTTCCAGTTTGTTGAGCCGAATCTTGTGCGCCATCGGGCTGAGAGAACGCCGGGCCGGAGCGGGACGCAGGCCATCTCCTGCCGCGTTGGAGCTTATGGCCTACGCCCAGGGCAAATACGGCGAACAATTCCTGAAAGTCTTGCGGGCCGCGTGGAGAGCGGGAAAGGCACGGGCCACGGCGCAAGATTTCCAAGCCGCATCGCAGTCCCGCACGGATATAGCGCTAATAGTGGCACCACAATTGCAATACCCCGGAGGTTATCTTGGTGCCACAATTAAGAGTGAGAAAAAAGCAACGGCGCAAAACGGTGCCAACCTTTACCAACCCGGCAGAATTATTTTCAAAAGAAACTTCAACCCAACCATAAAAGTGAGAAATAAAACTCGCGGCAAACTATGAAAATATACCCTCATCGGAAGGATAATCCGCACATACCGGCAACTTTGAACGGCCTTGCCCCAGGGAGGCATGAACGCAGTGGTGGGATTATCCTTCTGCTGGTGCTGTTCTGCTCGATAAGCCTCATGGCGTCTGTTCCCGTTCCGGGCCAAAATCCGTGGCTTGATCGCTGGTCTTTCGGCGACACCAACTATTGGACGAGCGATTACGGATTTGCGCCCCTCTCATTCACGAATCTCAGTGCGACCAATCTCGGCGTTGGCAGAGCGGTGGTCCTCGACAGCGCCGACCCGGCATGGCTGCAATATAATGTCACGGAAACGGATGGAACCAACAACTTGAGCGTTACCAATGGCAGCGTGATGTTCTGGTTTTCTCCAAATTGGACCAGCACCAGTCTCGGAGGGGCGGGGCCGGGCGGGTCTTACGGAGCTTTAATCGAAACTGGCTCTTATACATACTACGCCACCGTCGGATGGTGGGGCCTATTTATCGATGCCAGTGGGGCCAACATCAATTTTTGGGGACAAAATAACAGCGGCTCGGGCGTCGCCTATGTTTCTGCGCCGATTGCCTGGACAAATGGTGAAGTCCATTTAATCGTCCTAACCTACACGGCTGTGAATTCTCAACTTTTTCTCGATGGAACGAACGCTGCGAGCGGCCCAGGTGTGACAATTTATCCGAATGACACTGTCCTCAATGGCGGGTTTTGGGTTGGGAGCGCCAGCAACGGAGTGGCCCAGAGTCACGGCGCGATCAGCGATCTGGCCACCTACAACTACCCGCTCGACTCGAATACTATCAACGAGATTTACACCCTCAGTTCGATCTTTTATGGCGCGATCCCAAACATCGCACAAGCTCCCTCGTCGCCTGAGACAATCCCAACGTTCGAGGCGATCACGGGACCGGGCTACCTCACGCTCGTGAGCACCAACAGCGGCTGTGGGAACAACAGCAATGTCTGGATTACGAATGTGACCGCGACAACCGGAACCAATGGAGTCAATTTGACGTTCACCATTGCTGGAGGCTCAAACGGCTTGCCGTATGATGTCTTCGCCACACCTGCTCTGACGCAGCCGTTGACGAACGGGGTTTGGACATGGATGGGCCAGGGTTATCAATGTTGCACATACACTATACCGGCACTGACAAACGGCGCAGTCTTTCTGATTTTGGGGACGCCTCTCGATTCCGATCTGGACGGCCTTACCGACGCATACGAACGGCTGGTGAGCCACACCAACCCTTATGTTGCGGACAGCAGCGGGGACGGGATGCTGGACGGCTGGAAAGTTTTGTGGGGGATGAATCCGCTTTTGAATAATCCTGCACAGAGCGGAACGCGAGTCAATTATGTTTATGATGGCATTGGACGATTGGACAGCGCGACCGACCCGACGGCATTCACCGAGATTTTTGGCTTTGACCCCGAAGGAAATATCACCAGCGACCAGCAATAAAGGAGAACCAACCAAATGAAAAAGCTATTCGTTTTAATCCTCGCTCTCACCGCTGCAACCGTTTGGGGTCAGGACGATTCCAGCCCCGGCCGCACTCAATTTACCAATTCCGTAAGCATTGAGACAGATGGAGGAGGCGTTCAACCGTTATTCCAGCCATTGTTCACGCCGATTACTCAGTCTTCAGGAGCCATTGCCGAGGCATATACGCCGGACATTCAAGCCTTGGCCGAGAACTTGGGCTACGACGCGACACGAATTTTTAATTTTGTCCATGACCAGATTCGCTATGTCCACTATTTCGGCTCGCTCAAGGGAGCCGAATTGACGCTGTTGGAACGCAGCGGCAACGACTTTGACCAATGCGCCCTGCTTACCGCGCTCCTGCAAGCTTCCGGCTATCCGTGCGGCTATCAGTTTGGCTATATAAAGATGCCGTACGACAGCTCCGATCATAAAGACTTGCACCATTGGCTCTGCTTGAATCTTGTCAATACGAATTGGAGCACGACGCTGAATTTCTTTAGTTATTTCCTCGGCAGCCGAGGTTACACCGCGCCCTTCGTCAATTTTGGCGACTCGAATAATATCGCCTTTCAAAGGATTTGGGTGTTGGCGACCATTGCTGGAACCAATTACTACCTGGACCCATCCTTCAAAATCAGCGAGCCGGTTGCCGGAACGAATCTCAGCAGCGCGATGGGGTTGAATACCGCATCTCTCTGGACGGCGGCAGGTGGGACGGACAACAGTTATTCTGTCAGCGGCCTCAATGAAGGGTCGCTGCGAAGCGGATTGCAAACCTGCAACGGCAATCTTCTCGGTAGCCTGTCCAACAACATGCCGGACGCGAGCGTCGCACAAGTTATCGGCGGCGAGCAAATAGTGTCTTCCATCGGCCAGTCGTTGAGTACAAGCCTGGCATTTTCCGTTTACTCCAACTCCACCCACCTGGTGGTGAATTGGACGAACCAGCCTACGAATTTCATGAGCGGGTTTTCGATCAGCCTGGGAGGGACGAACTCCAGTTGGCTGACACCGCAATTGCAAGGCCAACGGCTTTCTTTGACGTTTGACAGCAATGCGCTGGCGCAGCTCTGGCTGGAAGATTCTCTGGTGCTGCAAACCACCAACACCGGCCCCTCGAACACCAATTCGCTTAATGTGATTTTCAGCGCCACGCATCCTTACGGCGGCTGGAGCAACAGTTTGAATGTTCCTTATGGCCCTAGCATTTTTGACCAGAGTTCGACCAACCAGTACCAACGCACAAACTCAAGCTACGCGATCATGTATGCGTTCGACGCCAGCCCGCAATGGCTGCAAAAGCGCCAGCAAAAGTTGAATGCTTATTTGCAACAAGGCTTGAGCAACACATCGCGCCAAGTGACGACCGAGACACTCAACGTCATGGGGATGGGATGGCTGGTTCAGACAGAGTTGTCCCTGCAACTGGCGGCGCAGATGTGGGGTCAATTGCCGCATGACCACCACCGTTTCGGACGAATGGGACAGGAGCAAGGGCGGGGATATTATGTGGACGTGTATATGCAACAGGACGCGACGTTCCCGTCAACCGGCTACAGCAACGCAGATGTGATCGCGGAAAGTGAAGTCTTTGACGTGACCAGTT
>Ga0224555_1001489_pt1 | contig 32179 bp, 20 predicted proteins | sample 714S23034metaG_FD_180687 | JGI IMG/M metagenome (GOLD analysis project Ga0224555, IMG submission 180687) | Peat soil microbial communities from Stordalen Mire, Sweden - 717 S2 30-34 | ecosystem: Environmental > Terrestrial > Soil > Wetlands > Peat | place: Sweden: Norrbotten County, Stordalen...
ACGCCGCAGTCACCAGCATCTCGAACCTTGCGATGGCGCAACTGCGCCGCCTGCCTCCGGGAACGCTGCCGCCAGTGGTGCTGAAGTTCGACGCATCGAGCCTCCCCGTCTGCCTGATTACGCTGAAAGGCGACGGGTTGGACGAGACACAGTTGCATGACCTTGCGCAGTTCAATGTGCGCAACCAGATTGCCAGTGTGCCCGGCGCGTCGGTGCCGCAGCCCTTCGGCGGTAAGTACCGGCAGATCCAGATCTATGTGGACCCGATCAAGCTGGAAGCGCACCAACTGAGCGCGATGGATGTGGTGCGCTCGGTGAACCAGGCGAATCAGATTCTGCCGGCGGGCGATGTTCGCATCGGCCCGCGCGACTTCAACATCTACACCAACTCACAGATGCCCACCACAGAAGAGATCGGCCGCATGCCCTTGCGCGATGTGGGCAACGGCCAACTGCTCGTCTCCGACATCGGCGTAGTCAGGGACGCGGCGGCCATCCAGACCAACATTGTGCGCGTAGACGGCCAGCACTCGGTCTATCTACCAATCCTGAAGCAGGGCGGAGGAAGCAACACCATCGCGGTCGTCAACGGCATTCGCGATGCGATCAGCCATCTAGTCGATATTCCAAAGAGCCTCGTTACGCGCGTCGTTTTCGACCAGTCCGTCTTTGTGAAGACTGCCATTCGCAACCTCGGCAACGAGGGCGGCATCGGCCTTGTGCTGACGGCCGCGATGATCCTCATCTTCCTAGGCAGTATGCGTGCCACCGTCGCCGTGATGTTGTCAATCCCGCTCTCCGCGCTGGCGGCGTTCCTGGTGCTGAATCTGATGGGGGCGAGCATCAACTCGATGGTGCTGGGCGGTCTCGCGCTTGCGTTCTCGCGCCTGATCGACAACTCGGTGGTTGTGCTGGAGAACATCTTTCGCCACCTGGAGATGGGAAAATCGCCCGAGGATGCGTCGGAGATTGGAGGGCGCGAGGTGGCGCTGCCGGTACTGGCGGCAACCTTTACTACAGCCATCGTCTTCTTCCCGGTCGTCTTTCTTTACGGGGTCAGTCGCTTTCTGTTTACCGCGCTTGCACTCTCGGTGGTGCTCTCGTTGTTTGCGTCGTATGCGGTTGCGATGACGGTGGTGCCGCTGTTCTGTGCGCGCTTCATCCACAATCCGCACAAGAGGGAGAACACCGAGGGAGGTCATCACGACGGCACGAGCACCTTTCAGCGTTTCGTGCGCTGGTTCAATCATCGCTATGACCGGGGGTTGATGCGATACGACATCGCCGTGGCAAAGAGCCTTCTGCGACCCGGAGCCACAGTGCTGGGCGTACTCGGCATTTTTCTGCTCAGCCTGGCGCTCTTCCCGTTCATGGGTCTTTCGTTCTTTCCGCGCACCGATCCCGGTCAGTTCGTCATCAACGTCAAGGCGCCGAGCGGAACGCGGCTGGAACTTACCGACAAGTACATTGCGCGCGTGGAAGACGACATCCGCTCCGTGGTGCCACCCGCCGACCTTGGCATGATCGTCTCCAACATCGGCATCACACCGGACTTCTCCGCCATCTACACCAGCAACTCCGGCCAGCACACGGCCTTCGTGCAGGTTAGCCTGAAGGAGGGGCACCGCAAGAGCAGCTTCGTCTACATGAACCTGGTGCGCGCCAAGCTGCGCGACGATCTGCCGGAGCTATCCACCTACTTCCAGACCGGCGGCCTGGTGGACGCGGTGGTGAACCTGGGACTGCCGGCGCCCATCGACATACAGGTGAGCGGCAACGATATGCAGGAGGCGTATGCCGCCGCAAGCAGCCTCGCCGACAACATCCGCAAGGTGAAGGGCGTGAGCGATGTGCTGATCCCGCAGGACATCGACTATCCCGGCATCCAGCTCAACGTGAACCGCGAGGTGGCGGGCAAGCTCGGCCTCAGCTCCAGCGAGATCGTCGACAACGTCATCACCTCTCTGACCTCGAACGGCATGATCGCACCCAGCTACTGGGTCGACCCGAAGAGCGGCAACAACTATCTGCTCACCGTGCAGTTCCCGGATTCGCAGGTGCAGTCGATGACCGACTTCGCGCAGATCCCCATACGCGCAAGCGGTGCGCAGACGACCAACCTCGGCGCAGTCACCGACATGAAGCTCATCAACACGCCAACCGAGGTGGACCACTACCAACTGCGTCGCGTGATTGACGTTTACGTCTCGCCCTCAGGGCAAGACCTCGGTGGGCTGGCAACACGTGTGGATCGCGCCATCGCGCAGCAGAAGATCCCGGAGGACCTGCAGGTGACGATGCGCGGCTCCGTGGAAGGAATGCGGCGCTCGTTCTCCAGCTTCGGCATTGGTCTCCTTCTCTCGGTGATTCTGGTGTATCTGATTCTGATGGCGCAGTTCGCCTCGTTCATCGACCCGCTGGTGATTCTGCTCGCTATTCCGCCGGGAATCACCGGAGTCATCCTCTTTCTTCTGGTCACGGGAACCACGCTGAACGTGATGTCGCTGATGGGGGTGGTGATGATGACCGGCATCGTGGTCTCGAACTCGATTCTGATCGTCGAGTTCACACGCAAGCTGCGCAACGAGGGTATGGCGATCGGCGATGCTGTGGCCATGGCGTGCCGCGTGCGTCTGCGCCCGGTGTTGATGACCTCGCTGGCCACCATCCTCGGCATGGTTCCAATGGCGCTTGCATTGGAGGCGGGTAGCGAGCAGTACGCGCCACTGGCCCGCGCCATCATCGGCGGCCTGACGGTCTCAGTGGTAATCACGGTCTTCGTGGTGCCCGCGGCGTATCTGCTGGTGCATCGCAAGGAAGAGACGCAGAACCCGCCGGACGGGCAAGGCATCGCAATCGCCGGAGAGGAAATATAGATGAGAAGAGAATTCGCTCTGATTGCAGTGGCTACTATAGCTGGCGCGGTTTTAGTCGGCAGATGTCAGTCCACGCCAACACCTGCGCCGACACTAGCGCTGGCACCAGCACCGGTAACGTTGACATTGGCACAGGCCGAAAAGATTGCCTTGCAGAAGAACCCGCATGTGCAGATAGCACGACTGATTGCACTGGCCGAAGGACAGGTACGGCGCGAGGCGAGAGCAGCCGATCTGCCCACCCTGACTGGAGATCTGACCGCGGTCGATTCGCATGATGGCAGTCGCATTACGGCTGGCTCGCTCAACAACCCTATCGTCTATCAACGCGCGGCTGGTGGAGTTTCACTCTCGCAACTGATGACGGACTTTGGCCGCACCCACGCGCTGATCAACAGCGCGGACTTCAGCGCACGGGCCGCTGCAAGCAACGAATCCGCGTCGCGCGAAGATGTGCTGCTTGCCGTCGATGATGCGTTCTATCACGCTCTGGCAAGCCAGGCCATCCTGAGTGTTGCGCTACAGACAGTAGCGGCGCGGCAGGCAACGGCAGACCAGGTTCGTGCGCTTACAGAGGCAAAGCTGCGCTCGGAACTGGACCTTAGCTTCGCCAACGTCGATCTGCAACAGGCCAAACTGCTGCTGCTGAATGCGACCAACGACAACCAGGAGTCGCAGGCCGCGCTGAACGCCATTCTTGGCGATGAACTGCCTGCGGTGTATACGCTTGCCGATGAGACGCCAGCCGCGCCCGCGCCAGCGCCGGAGGATGCGGCGCCGCTGCTCCAGCTTGCCTTCCAGTCCCGGCCAGACCTTGCATCGCTCAACCTGCGAGCCAGCGCGGCGCAGAGATTCAGTCAGGCCGAGCGCGATCTGGTGCGGCCCACAATCTCCGCACTCGGTGTAGCCGGAGACACGCCGGTGCGCGCCGACCAGATTACGACGTCCTGGTACGGAGCCGCCGGAGTGAACGTGAGCATTCCCATCTTTAACGGCTCGCTCTTTTCCGCGCGAGCGAACGAGGCAAAGTTTCGCGCTCAGGCCGCCGATCAGAGTGTGCAGCAGCTTCGCCAGACGATTGCGCGCGACGTGACCGATACAGTGCTGGAGGCTCAGTCCGGATTCCAGCGTATCGATGTAAGCCGCCAGTTGCTGGAGCAGGCAAACTCCGCATTCGACCTGGCCCAGACGCGCTACAAGCTGGGGCTGTCGTCCATCGTGGAGTTGAGCCAGGCACAGCTCGCGCAGACACAGGCACAGATTGCATACGCCAGCGCACGCTACGCCTACCAGCAGACGCTTGCTGCGCTGCGCTTCCAGACGGGGCAGTAACTCCCGGTGGTAACGATTTGTTTGGATGCGGCGTGGAAGAAGGTGCGGAGTTGCGGTTCAGGGATGAGAGGCGAAATCTGTTCTGAAAAGTCGGCAAGTGTTCAGGAATCCGATTAGCCCGAAATCAAATCTCAACTGGCGATAACAGGCCAACTCGCTCATCCATTTCAGGAGTGGTAACGGAATCCCGCTCGAACGGATAGGTACCCTTGAATGTTGTGTTGACCAAGTTGATCAAGGGTAGCCGATTGGCTGGAAATCGTCCTCTGAGAACAGTGGTTGGCTGAAAGTGGATTTGCGATCACACTCGAATGCTACCCAGGCAGTCGGTCAGCGCTTGGCGAACCAAGCGTCCACGCAGATGGCGGAGAGAGCCTGGGCGTGGGGCCCGCCTATGCTGATATATGCTGGTAGAAAGACGCCAACAAGTGAACCTGACGGGAGATACAGATACTGTGTCATCAAGCGAAACTGACCATGCCGGCCTGCCTCTGACCATCGATGAGTACCTGCGGAAGAAGCTGATGCCGGTCGAGGGCGTGATTCCTCATCTGCCTGGCATCGACATGCATGGAAACACCATTCCAGCCGGAGCCGTCGGCGGCGATGTCTTTGAGTACATCAATTTTCAGCAGCGCTACAACATCGACGCACGAATCGCTCAGGCCGAGTGGCTGGCGAATGAGGTTCTGGTACCGCTTGCCAAAGGGAAAAAGGCGCGAAGTGGCGTCGATGATCATATTCAGTGGATGTCGTCGCAGCCCGGCTACATGGATGAAGACGGAGTCCAGTTCAGGAAGGCTAAGAGGTCGGAGCAGTTGAGGATTGTCCAGAACCTGCGGGAACTTTACACAACCGCTGGAGTGCTTCTGGTCGATGCGCAGGGCCACGGGATTATTGCGGCAAAGATCGCGTCCACCATACACGACACCTTGCAGGCGTTCATGCTTTCGGAGTTGGACCGCGTCGGGACCATCACGCCCAGATTGTTTGAACAGCTCAACCTGAGGCTTGCCCAGTCGGCGACCGCGCGCAATGCCCTGGGCCGGAGCATGGATGCAAGCTCGCGCGAGATTGCCACGATGCTCTATGGCGAGATTCGTCCCAACGGACAGTTCCGCTTCCTCAACTTCGGCCATCCGCCTCCACTGGTGTTCTCGGCAAAGTACAAGAGGTTCATGAAAATTGGCAGGGACCAGATGGCGCAGTTTCTGGCGCTCGGACTGGAGATCCCCGAAGACCATCCCGACCGGAACAAATATGTCTCCATCAAACTGAGGAAGCGGCGGATGGACTCCTCCGATATCTCCATGATTACGCTCATGGGCAGGGGAGACATTATCTTTCTCTATACCGACGGCGTCTACGATGGCAGCGACGAGCAGGAAAGAAGCCGGATTGAAGCAATCATTGGCGAGCACAAACAGAAGGCTGCCAAAGACATCTGCAACGCGGTCCTGGACTATGCGTTGAAACGAGACGGCCGGCTCCGCCAGGAAGGCCACAGCGACGAGATCGACGACAAAACCGTCTTTATCATCAAGCGAACGTAAAAAATCCGTTCACTTATATTCAGCGGCGCGTATTTTCAGCGTTATACCAGGCCCGTCGCGTGCTCCGCATGAAGCTCTTGCAGTGCGAAAACGCTCAGAGTTCCGCGCTGTAGTGCGGCAATGCCCTCGGCCGCAGCCTGCGCCGCAGCCAACGTGGTAATTGTGGGGATCCGCGCCAGCACCGCAGCCCGCCGGATCGCCTTCTCGTCGAAGAACGTCTCCTGCCCGCGCGGCGTGTTGACGATCAACTGAATGCGGTCGCCCTTGATCAGATCGACCACGTTGGGCCGTCCTTCCTTCACCTTGTAGACGCGCTCCGGCGGCAACCCCGCGGCCTCCAGCGCATCCGCCGTCCCATGTGTTGCGACGAGGTGAAAACCCATCTCGACGAAGGTCCGCGCCAGATCGACGACGCCTTCCTTGTCGTGGTCGTTCACGCTGAGGAAGATCGTTCCCTTCACGGGCAGCACCTGCCCGGCTGCAATCTGCGCCTTGGCAAAGGCCTCGCCGAAGCTGTCGGCCACGCCCATCACCTCGCCGGTGGACTTCATCTCCGGCCCTAGCACCGTGTCCACTCCGGGGAACTTGCCCCAGGGAAAGACCGGCGACTTCACATAGTAGTGCGCGCCTGTGTTCAGGTCCTCGCCGCTCGCCACGTACTCCGGCAGCAATTCCTTCAGCGTGCGTCCCACCATCAGCCGCGACGCAATCTTGGCCAGTGGCACTCCGGTCGCCTTCGACACATAGGGAACAGTGCGCGAAGCCCGCGGGTTCACCTCGATGACGAAGACCTTGCCGCGCTGGATTGCGAACTGAATGTTCACCAACCCGATCACGTTCAGCGCCATGGCTAGTTTCCGCGTGTGGGCGCGAATAGTGCGCAGCACATCGTCGCTCAGGTTCACCGTCGGCAGCACGCAGGACGAGTCGCCGGAGTGGATGCCAGCCTCCTCGATGTGCTGCATGATCCCGGCGATCACCACGTCCGTGCCGTCGCAGAGCGCGTCCACGTCGCACTCCACCGCATCCTCCAGGAAATGGTCGATCAGTACCGGCCGCTCCTGCGAGTATTCAATCGCCGTGCTCATGTATCGCAGCACCGCCTCATCTTCGTACGCAATCACCATGGCGCGCCCGCCCAGCACATAGCTTGGCCGCAGCAACACCGGATAGCCCACGCGGTTCGCTCCCGCCAGCGCCTCGTCGACCGAGGTCACCATCGCGCCCTCGGGCTGCGGAATGCCTAGCTCGGTGATCAGTTTGCCGAATCTCTTGCGATCCTCGGCCAGGTCGATCGACTCCGGCGATGTGCCGATGATGGGCACGCCCGCGCGCTTGAGCGGTAGGCTCAGGTTAAGCGGAGTCTGTCCGCCGAACTGCACAATCATGCCGATCTCCGCGCCGCCCGAGGCCTCGTGCTCATACACCGCCAGCACGTCCTCCAACGTCAGCGGCTCGAAGTACAGACGGTCGCTGGTGTCGTAGTCGGTGGAGACGGTCTCCGGGTTGCAATTGACCATGATGGTCTCGTAGCCGTCCTCGCGCAGCGCGAAGGCCGCGTGGCAGCAGCAGTAGTCGAACTCGATCCCCTGTCCGATGCGGTTTGGCCCGCTGCCAAGAATGATGATCTTCCTGCGTGCGGTCGGTGCGGCCTCGTCTTCCTCGTCGTAGCAGCTATAGAGGTACGGCGTGTAGCTCTCGAATTCCGCCGCGCATGTATCGACCAGCTTGAAGACCGGCTTGACGCCGAGTTTCGCGCGTAGTCCGCGCACCGGGTTCGCGCCGTCCAGCTTCCACTCCGATGCGAGCCGCTCGTCGGAGATGCCCATCCGCTTGACCGCGCGCAGATCGTCCGCTGTAGCCGCCTCGGAGCCGACAGCCGCGATCGCCTTGACCTCGTCGGTTATCTGCTTGATCTGATTCAGGAACCACGGGTCCATCGAGGTGAAGCGCGCCACCTCGCGGACGCTCATTCCCTTCTCGAAGGCGTAGCGCACATAGGCCAGCCGCTCCGGGTGCGGCGTCACCAGCCGCTGCGTCAGCCGTCGCGGTTCAATATCCTCGGCCCTGGCCTTCTTTCCAGTCTCCAGTGAGCGCACGGCCTTCATCAGCGCTTCCTTGAAGGTCCGTCCGATGGCCATCACTTCGCCCACCGACTTCATCTGCGGCCCCAGGCTCTCGTCGGCGCCGGGAAACTTCTCGAACTGCCACTTGGGAATCTTCACCACCACATAGTCGATCGTCGGCTCGAAGCAGGCAGGCGTAGCCTTCGTAATGTCGTTCTGGATCTCGTCCAGCGTGTATCCCACGGCCAGCCGCGCCGCGATCTTGGCAATCGGAAAGCCGGTGGCTTTACTGGCAAGCGCGGACGAGCGCGAGACGCGCGGGTTCATCTCGATGATGATCATGCGCCCGTCGTGCGGATTCACCGCGAACTGCACATTGCTCCCGCCGGTCTCCACGCCGATCTCGCGGATGCATGCAATTGCCGCGTCCCTCATCCGCTGATACTCGCGGTCGGTCAGCGTCTGCGCCGGGGCCACCGTGATCGAGTCGCCGGTATGCACGCCCATCGGGTCGAAGTTTTCGATGGAGCAGATGATGATGACGTTGTCCTTGAGGTCGCGGATCACCTCCAGTTCGTACTCCTTCCAGCCCAGCACGCTCTCCTCGATCAGGCACTCGTGCACCGGCGAAAGGTCGATCCCGTGCGCCAGAATGCCGGTCATCTCCTCGCGGTTGTATGCGATCCCGCCGCCCGATCCGCCCAGGGTAAAGCTTGGGCGAATAACCACCGGGAAGCCGATCTTGGCCGCAAAGGTCAGCCCATCGCTGACGTTGCCGACCAGCTGCGACTTCGGCAGATCGAGTCCGATCCGTTTCATCGCATCCTTGAAGAGCAGCCGGTCCTCGGCCTTCTTGATCGCCTCCAGCTTCGCGCCGATCAACTCCACGTTATAGCGTTCCAGCACGCCGGAGTCGGCCAGCTCGACGGCCAGATTCAGCGCCGTCTGCCCACCTACGGTCGGCAGCATCGCGAAGATTCCCGCACTCCTTGGCTTGTCATTCTGAGCCGCAGGCGAAGAATCCCCGTATTTTGTGACGGCGTCATAACCGCCCACGGCCATCCTCTCCGTTTCGACGCGGATGATCTCTTCCAGATAGCCCGCTGTCAGCGGCTCGATGTAAGTGCGGTCGGCGACCTCGGGGTCGGTCATAATCGACGCTGGGTTGGAGTTCACCAGCACCACCTCGTAGCCCTCGGCCTTCAGCGCCTTGCACGCCTGCGTGCCGGAGTAGTCGAACTCCGCCGACTGGCCAATCACAATCGGCCCCGAGCCGATCACCAGAATCTTCGCAATATCATTCCTGCGTGGCATCTATCTTCCTTCAACTCAGTGTTGCAAGTATGCGTGTAGTGCTTCGGTTACTCAGACAAGCACTCTGGAGCGAAGCGACGAAAGCAATGTGCTAAACGAAAGTTCTGCGGACGGCTCACGGTAGTGTCCCCGCAAACCCTCCACTCGTGATGAAGTCAGTAGGCAGGCACTGTCATAGTGCCTGTCACGGATCAGCTTCGTGAGCAGGATTTCGTATCGCTTCATGTACGAGGCTCCAATAAATTCAGGGAACACTTTGAAGTGTGATTCTGTTGCACCAACAGGTCTGTTTGATTCCGGCGCATCTTCCAACATCATGAAGTAGCCGAGCCACGGTCTCTGGGATGGCGCAAATGCGCCCTCGCGATAGGCCGCCCAAAGATCGGTCGCGCTCCCCAAAGCTTCTTCAGTTCTGTTGTTGAAATTATTTCCAAACGATCCCACCTGTGACTTGAACTCCATCGCAGCCACGAGTTGGCCATCTGCTACAACGAGCAAGTCCCACCTCTTCTCCGACCTGTACCATCCGGGGATCTCTGCAAGGCGGTCACAATAAATGCTTGGTATGTCTAACCCAGACTCCTCTAGATAATCGCAGATAAGATCCGCAAACCCCTGCAACTGTTTACCGCCTGTTACAGCCCCACGCGCCCCAGCATCCTTCTGCCCAGACTTGGTTCCTTGACTATCTGCTTGAGTGGATCGGGTATGCCAGAAATGACGTACGGCTTCGTGCAGCCTATCGTCCCATCGTCTGTCCAGGCTCATCGGTCACAAACCTCCACTATTTGCGGTCTTCTAAACAGCGTCTGAGTCTCTTGCCGAACTCGTGACACTGCTGATTTAAGATAAGTCTCTTGAACTTCATACCCCAGACTATTTCTCCCGCTCTTGGCAGCCGCCACAGTAGTAGTTCCAGTTCCTAGAAATGGGTCCAGAACAACATCCCCGACAAAGCTGAACATCCGAATCAATCGCTCTGCAAGCTGCACCGGATAAGGAGCTGGATGGTGCTTCGTCGACTCACCCGTCAGGCCAGTCCATATCTGCTGAAACCATTGTTGATAATTGTTTGCCCCAATTACGCTAAGCAGTTTCGTGGCTGCATCTGGCTTTCGATAACCACCCGGCTTTCTCAACATCAGAATGAACTCGATGTCATTCTTGATGACAGAGTTTGGTTCGTATGGTTTTCCGAGAAAACCACCTGCTCCACTCGCTTCGTACACTGCATTCGATATCTTGTGCCAAATGATTGGAGCGAGATTGTCGAACCCGATCTTTCGGCATTGTTCCTGAATCGACGAGTGCAGGGGAACAACCGTATGTCGCCCATCATTCTGCCTTCTAGACAGGCACACATCCCCTACAACGCACACCAGCCTGCCCCCGGGAACCAGAGCGTCATAGCATCTCTTCCAGACCATGCCCAGCTCCCGCAAAAAGTCCTCGTAGTCTTCTATGTGCCCCATCTGCGCCGCGGAGTCTTCGTAGCGCTTCAGCGTCCAGTATGGAGGCGAAGTAACCACCAGATGCACAGAGTTTGTTCCAAGTTCCTCCATCTCGCGTGCATCGCCATGCACCAGCACATGCTTCGTGGGAACCGTCTGTAGCGCAGACTCAATCTTCTCCAGGAGGACTTGATTCTTTGCAATTGCTGGAATCGTTGTCTGCTCTAACCCAATCTCGCGAATCTCCTCTGGCAAATATGCCGACATATCCTCGCTCCCAAAATCGAACTTCATTGTTCGATGGAACACAAGCGGAATCGGTAGATGGGCGGCTGCGCTCATTTCTTCCAGTCCTCCATCATCCTGCGAAAATCCCTGAAAAGATAGTGCGAATCATGTGGCCCGGGGCTGGCCTCGGGGTGGTACTGCACGCTGAACATCGGGTCCGTCTTGTGGCGCAATCCCGCCAGCGTCTGATCGTTCAAATTGGTGTGCGTCCGCTCGACATCGGCAGGCAGACTCTCGGGATCGACGTTGAAGTTGTGGTTCTGCGCGGTGATCTCGACCTTGCCCGTGCGGTGGTTCAGGATGGGGTGGTTGCCCCCGTGGTGACCGAACTTCAGCTTGTAGGTCTTGCCGCCCAGCGCCAGCCCAAAGATCTGGTGGCCCAGACAAATCCCGAAGAGAGGCTTCTTGCCCTTCAGCTTGCGCACCGTCTCGATGGCGTAGTCCAGCGGCTCTGGATCGCCGGGGCCGTTAGAGAAAAAGACGCCGTCGGGATTCAGCGCGAGCGTCTCCTCAGCGGTCGTCTTCGCCGGAACCACGGTCACGCGGCAGCCCTCGCGGGTCAACATGCGCAGAATGTTCTGCTTGATGCCAAAGTCGTAGGCGACGACGTGCAGCGGCTCGCCTGTGGCGGCTGCGTCGTCGGCAGGTAGATACACATCGCCGGTCTGATTCTTCGGCTCGCTGGCATCCCACTGGTAGATTTTCCTGGTGGTGACGACGCTGGCCAGGTCCGTACCTTCCATCTTGCGGATCGAGCGCGCCTTGGCCACCAGAGCATCTGCGTCCAGCGCCGCACCGGATGCGATGACGCCACGCATCGCGCCATGCGTGCGCAGATGCCGCACCACTGCGCGTGTGTCTACCTCGGCCAGCACGGGAACGCCGCTGCGCTCCAGATAGTCGTCGGCCACCTCGGTCGAGCGCCAATTCGAGCTCATCGCCGAAAACTCGCGCGTCACTAAGCCTTCAATGAAGGGTCGCGCGGACTCAGCATCGCTTGGCGTCGTCCCATAGTTCCCAATGTGCGGATTGGTCAGCACCACAATCTGCCCCGCGTACGAGGGATCGGTAAAGATCTCCTGGTAGCCGGTCAGCGATGTATTGAAGACGACCTCGCCCGATGCCTCAACCGGCGCACCAAAGCCCCGACCGCGAAAGATGCGCCCGTCTTCAAGCGCCAACATCGCCAAAATTGCCTGCATTGCCTACTCCTGCGGAATCCCATTAGGAGTGGATTCAATCGATTCTATCAGCATCCGCAGGGGTTGCTCGCATCGCGTGGCCAGTTTTCCACGCATTTCCACACGCAGACGCAAAATGGCCCGGCACGAGACCCGGCCTTCTTGCAAACCAGCGAGAGAAGAAGCCTCCACTTGACTCTCTGGACGCCGGTTCCTAGCAAAAGATGCGATCCGGCAAAATACGTCTGTGCCTGACCGCTTTGCGCCAGGAACCGCCCCCTTAAGGAGTGAAGACCCCCGGTGCTCTGGGGGCCTTACTGAAAGGTAGGAGTGGTCTTGCGGATAGGGGAAGCCGGAACCGTGGGAACTGCTGGCCCGACAAATTACTTGGTACACTCCATGAGACGCAAGCTCTGAGAAAAAGTTGCCAGATATTCTGCAAAATGTATTTAAAAAAGTAAGTATCTTCCAAAAACTGAATCATCCAGGAATGAGTCCCGCAGCCCTGGATGGAACATTCATTGATTCCATTGATGTTAGTAAAATAAATCCCCATAATGTCCGGCATCTGTCAGATCCCGAAACGGCTCAAATCTCCATTGCGATTTCAGACTAAAATCATCCGAGTTCACTTTACGGGGTGAGCGAATCCGGGGCGGCGCGGCTCAACAGGATGCGCACGTCGCTGGAGTTGTTGATGGAAAAAGCCGGCGGAGTGCTGGGCGCCGTGATGGCGATAAAGTCGGCGCGATGCACGTCGTCCAGGTAGATGGACGGGCGCGGGTCGGGCGCAGCGGGCTTCACCTCGACGTGGCTCAGCTCAATGTTCTTGATGTGGCGAAGGTAAAAGCCATGGCTGGGGGTTGCGCCAAACATACCCGGCTCGGGGTACTTGTTCTCGTCCTCGGGCGGATGGATGCCAACCAGATTTGCCGCGCCGCCGCCTGCGTTCTGCACGAAAAAGTCGGAGATTTTGACGTCTTCAATAAAGTAGCCGGGGATGCCGCTGAGGATGGAGCCGAAGCGCGAGCCGGAGTTGTAGCAGTTGAGGTTTGTGACGAGGACGCGGCGCAGCGTGCCGACCTTGGTGGACTGGGCCGGCCCGCGCAGCCGCGCGCCGAGACGAAGAAAGATGGGGCAGCTGGTGATGTCGCGCATGGTGATGTTGCTGATTGCAATGTCTTCCAGCAGCGCGCCGTCGACCGTCTCCAGCGCCAGACCCTGTGTGCCCTCGAAGACGCAGTTGGAGATGGCGATGTTGATGAATCCGCCGTTCGACTCTGTGCCGCACTTGATGCGCCCGCCTCCGCCGGTCGGCCTCCGCTTGTAGGTGCCGTCGAGCAGGCTGCCCAGCTCCCAGCAGCCGGAGACGTAGCAGTTGGCAATGGTGACGTTCTGCGTGGGCCGCGCGTAGCCCAGCGCAAAGCTGGACTTGGGGCAGATGCCGTCGTCCCACGGCGCGTTGATATAGCAGTTTGAAACGCGCACATTGCGGCAGCAATCGATGTCCATGCCGTCGCGGTCGGTGTCGATCTTCAGATTGTCGATGGTGAGGTTATCGACGCCGGTAAACAGAATGCCGAAGTGGCCACCCTTCAAGACGGAGAAGTCGCGCAGAATGACGTTGTGGCAGTTCTTGAGGCCGATGGCCTTGTTGCCGACGCCAGCCTGCTCGGCGGTGTAGAGGGGATAGTTGCCGCGAGCAGCACGATCGGCTCCGAAGCTAAGCCCCTTGCCCCACAGCAGGCCCGGCCCGGTGATGGAGAAGTCGCTGATGCCGTCGCCCCAGAGCAGCGAGTTGTGCCAATGGTTGTGGCCCCAGTCCTGGTAGGACTCCCATGCGGGATCGGGTTCGGCTGCGTCGTAGACTCCGCCCATGTAGCCGGTGGTCTGATTGGGAAGCGGCGACTCGGCGGCAATGATGGCGCAGCCCTGCGAGAGATACAGATCGACGTGGCTCTTCAGCCGGATGGAGAACGAGACGTAGTTTCCGCCGGGAAAGACTACCGTGCCCCCACCGGCGGCCGCGGCTGCTTCGATGGCCTTGTTGATGGCGGGCGAATCGACCGTCTTGCCGTCGCCCGTTGCGCCAAATGTGCGCACGTCGAAGAGCATCGGTGCCAGCGACGGGGCGGCGGGATTTTTGGACGCGGCAAACGCGGGAATGGCGGAGACGGCTGAGGCGGCAAGACCCATGCTGCTGAGTCTCAGAAGATCGCGGCGGGCGGAGTCGAAGGTTTTCATAACGTCCGCCATGCTAGCAGAGCCGGACTACGGCTTGGAACTCCAAGTCTGCGCTGCCAGGGCAATTGCATGAAGATCCCCCCTCCCCCTGAATAGCGTAAAGTATTCAAAAGATGAAAGTTAAGCACGCGCTAAGCGCGTGAGACGTATAAAAGACGAAGAGGCAGTTGTAAGTTGTAAGTGGTAAGTGGTAAGTGGTAAGTAAAGGCGAAGATCCGGCGGGTTGCGGTTGCTTCGGACATGCGGAATCATCCTTTGTGTGCGAAAAAATACTAAAGTCTTCAAAAAAAGCATGTTAAGTCTGGACTTGGTCTGGTTTAAGTCTGGACTAAGTCTGGACTTGGTCTGGACTTCATCTCTGCGGTTGCTGGCTCGTTGCCGTGCATACCCCCCGGAGTAAATAGCGTAAAGTATTCAAAAAAACGCAGGTTAAGCTCGCGCTAAGCGCGCGAGACGTATTGAAAGCGAAGACCCGGCGGTTGGCCGGGTCTGTTTGGTTTTACTTACTGATTTAATTATACGGGATGGAGGGAAACTACTATGCCAACTTCTGGAAAGATTTATGTTGTTTGGTTGGTGTAGGTTAGGGGGAAATTGGGGGTCCGAGGGTCTTGACAACATCTGAACCGCGGTTCGCGGCTCAAGGAGGGGAAGCCCAGGGCTGATTCCTGGCTGACAATGCGTTCGAGTTGGTTTTGTAACTGATTGAAATAAAAAGGGAAGAAATTGTGGGCCTTGGGATACGGATTTGTTGAGCAAATCCGCGAAAAATAGTTTTCGGAGGAGCGGGAGCGGATTGCCGCTACCGAAACCCAGGTGCCCAAAAGCGAGGCACCTGGGGCACCCACTCAGTGGTTGTGATGCCTTCTCCCTGCACCTGGGCCACCCGCCGATGAGCTGTGTGGTATGAGGATGGAGCGGCCGGCGGGAGCATAGGCAAGGTCCAATACGGAGATTCTGGCTGCGCCAGAATGACGACTCAGGGGCTTGGGATGCGATTATGCCGGGAAATTCGTTGAAAGATTTTTCGGTTCCTGCAATTGCCCTGCCTGCGCTGCGCAGGATTGCATCAAGGCAGCGGGGAATTGCGAGAATAGAATGTTGGGGGTGAGAAGAGCGTGACCACGACGGCAACTGATGTGGCGGCGGACAGGAACGAAGCGGCACCGGGCAGGGGCGATCGCCGGCTGCTGCTGTTTGTGCTGCTCAACATCCTGGCGGCGAACGCCGGGTTCAAGCTGATCGCGCACTTCGTCTTTCATACCGGCGTGGAAGAGATGCGCGTGCGCTATCGGGCTTTCTTCCACTTCCACCAGTTCACCGACTCATGGACGCCGATGCTTGGCTCGGTGAACTCCTTTCTGGCGCATCCCGGCGTGGCAATCTATCAGGCGAAGCTCTACGACACGCTGATCTATCCGTTGACGTCGGTCGTGCCCCTGCTGTGGATGAAGCAGGCGGGGATGAGCGATGCGGCCGTGTTGCGCGCGCTGATGGTGGCGTCGTGGATTGCGGTGGTCGCGGTGGTGGCGTTGCAGGTGTTGCTTGCGGCGAAGATTTCAGGTCAGTCCGCCGCGCAACGCGGCACGCTGAGCTGGCGGGCCGCGCTGGCGACGGCCTTCGCGGCGTTCTTCTTCATGCCCATCACGCTGGCCTTCTCGCTGGGCCAGGCGCAGATCTTTCTCGACCTCTTCTTCACCCTGATGGTCCTCTTCTGGGTCGAGCGCAAGGAGCGGACGGCGGGAGTGATGATGGCCCTGCTGGCGATGGTGAAGCCGCAGTTCGGCCTGTTGCTTCTGTGGGCTGCGCTGCGGCGGCGGTGGAACGCTCTGGCGGCAGGAGTGCTGACGCTGGCGGTGGGAGGCGCGGTCTCGCTGGCGGTCTTCGGCGTGCGCAACAATCTGGACTACCTGGGCGTTCTGGCCGGTCTGAGCCGCAAGGCGCAGTCGCACTACGCCAACCAGTCGATCTTCGGCCTGCTGAACCGCGCCATCTTCAACGGCGAAAATCTGCCCTATCACCCGTACGTCTATCCGCCGTTCGTACCCTGGATCTACGCCGTCACGCTGGCCACAACCGCCGTTCTTGTGCTGCTGGCGCTAGGCTACCGATGGCGCGAGCGGGCCGGTGGCATGGCAGACCTGGCAGCCATCTCAGTGGTCTCGGTGATTGCGACGCCGATGGCATGGGAGCACCACTACGGCGTGATGCTGCCGCTCTTCGTGTGGCTCTGGTTCGCTGTCTACCGGCGCGGAGCGGGCAGCGTATTCGCGCTGGCGCTGGCCTGGGTGCCGATCGCGGACTTCCTCTCGCCATTCAACTTTCTGGCGGCGATTCCGGTGGCGAATGTGCTGCAAAGCTACATGTATTTTGGCGCACTGCTGCTGCTGGGGTTGCTGCTGCGTGCGCGCACGATTTCAGAGACGTAGGCTACGCTCCGCATCGCGGTGCGCGAAGACGGCGCACAGCACACCGCATGGGAGCGGGGATGTCTGCGCTAGGACGGTTCCTCCGGCGTCTGCTCGACGGCGGGCGGTTCTGCGGCGGGCGGTTCCTCTGGAGCCGGCTCGACGGCCGGCGGTGATTCTACAGGCGGTACATCTGCAGCCGGCGGTGCAGCGGCAGCTGGCGGCCCTTCGTTGATGCGCACAACATGGTCTGCCTGGGGGCCTTTACTGCCCTCGATGATGTCGAACTCGACCTCATCGCCTTCCTTCAGGCTCTTGTAGCCGTCGCTCTGGATGGAACTGTAGTGGACGAAGACATCAGCTCCGCCTTCGCGCCCCAGAAAGCCGAAGCCCTTCGCGTTGTTGAACCACTTCACCGTACCCTTATATTGTGCCAATTTGTCACTCCTTACTTTGGCCTTGGTGGATTAGCTGACCGACTGGTTGGCTGGCCGGGTTGCAGAACCCGTACAGTACGACGCAGAATGCGGGCAGAATGGTTATCTACTGTCGTTTCTGCCCCACATGCACTGAGATACAGTACCAAACTTTTGTCGCCGAGCGAAGCAGTTCAGGTTACAAAGAACTCAGAATGGCCGGATCGATGCATCTGCCACACTCGGATTTCCTTTGGAGCAAAGCCCCATTCATCTTTACGGCGCTTGGGACAGGGAACAGCAGACCCATCTGGGCTACCTGTCCTGGGCTGCCGGCCCGTCGCTTGACAGTCTATATTGAATCAGACGTTCCATCGGCGCTTGAAGACTCGAACAATCGACCGGGCCAGCGCGCGGCTGTTGACAATCCGGACTCCGGATAGGGGCGCGCAGCCGTCCTGCAACCACGGAAAACAGCCGGAGGGCCACGGGAAACAGCCGGAGGGCGATTTTCTGGCGCGGCTGCATGTATCCTGCTTGAGGCTCAACTTAACCAATGAAACGAATCCTCACCGCATCTATTCTGATTCTCGTCGTCGTCGCCCTCATCTTCTTCGGGCAGCTTTGGATGCTGACGCTGGTCGCATGCGCGGTTGCCGAGTTGGCGGCATACGAGTACCTGCGCCTGGCCAATACCAGCGGCGCGCGCATCCCCGTCTGGTGGATGATCTTCGGCACGGCCCTTGTCTTTCTCTTCACCCTGCCGCGCTTTCCCAACGAGGCGGAGCTTCCCGCACTCAGCCTGATGGCCCTTCTTCTGCTTGCGTGGTCGGGCTTCCGTGCGCCGCTGGAGCGCGTATTGGCCGACGCTGCGCTCGGCCTCTTCGGGCTGGTCTATGTGGCCTATCCGCTGACGCTGATCCCTATGATCTGGAACCGCGACGACGGCAAGCCGCTGCTCCTCTTCCTGATGGTCTCGGTCTGGGCGGGAGACATCGCCGCGCTCTACGTTGGCCGCCGCTGGGGCCGTCACAAGCTTTCGCGCCTCAGCCCCAACAAGACCTGGGAGGGAACCTTCGCCTCGGTTGGCGGAAGCCTGCTGGCTGGTCTCGCCGTGGTGCTCGCGGGCAATCTGCTCTCCACCTATGAGAGCAACACGATCCTGCACATCGTCGAACCGGTATGGCAGTCGGCTGTGCTGGCGGTAATCATCAACGTGGCCGCGCAACTGGGCGACCTGCTGGAGTCGGCCATCAAGCGCGGCGCGGGCGTCAAGGACTCGGGAACCATACTTCCCGGCCACGGCGGCGTCCTCGACCGCATCGACGCGCTGCTGGTCGCCGCGCCCGTCCTCTGGTGCGTCCTGCTGCTGAAAGACGCCTTCAGCCTCGGTCGCTTCTAGTTATTTCGGCGTTGCTACAATTGAGCGGCAATGAGAAACCTGATCGAGAACGATGCCGGGCTCCCATGTACAGCACCTGATAGTCCTAAATTTGATTACACTGCCGAAGTATTCGACCAGATGCAACGGCTATACGCCATCAACGGATTCAACGATCACCAGATCCATTGCGTCCTGAGATTTGAGTTTGGCCCTGACGCCGAGCTGCTTCGCAAAGCGGTCGCCATCTCGATAGAAACCGTCCCGATCCTGGGGACCCGCTACGTTGATGGCGCAAGACCGCGCTGGACCAGACTCGATCTCAAAGAATACAGCCGAGCTTTCGTCACTACACATTCAGAGATGGAGTTCGAGGAGTTCGTAGCTTCTCGTGTCGATGAGTGCTTTGGACCGCAGATCAGGGTCTGCCTTCTCGACTCGACTCCCTATGCCATCGCGCTCAAGATGAACCACATGGTGTGCGACGCGGCAGGCTTCAAAACATACCTCTACCTCTTATGCCAAATCTATTCCGGATTAATTGCAGATCCGCAATACAAGCCATCAGCAATCAAAGGGGACAGAAGCATCCGTTGTGTGCTCAAACGATTCGGCCTGGGCGTCAAGCTCAAATCTCTTCTCCTGCAAAGCGATGAAAACAACCTCACCGGAGGCGATCAATTCCCTCTCAGTTCAGGCGGTGAAAAACAATCATTTGTCCTGACGCGCAACCTGGGGAGGGAACGAACCGAATCGCTCAAAGATTACGGACGAGCAAGCAACGCCACACTGAATGACATCGTGCTAACGGCCTACTACCGCTGTCTTTTTCGTATCCTCGGCCTCAGTCCCGGAGCCACGTTGCAGATTCCCGTTATGGTAGATATGCGCCGTTACCTCGGGAAAATCGACGAGCCTATGCCACTGACCAACCTCGCCTCAACAGTCATCACTCATCTTGAGTACAGACAGCAAGAGAGCTTCGAGGAGACGCTCCGCAGAGTCAAAGCAACCATGGATGAGAAGAAGGCCAGCAACCTCGGCCTGAACGCCTTCGTCAAACTCAGCTTAATCTACCGGATCTTCGGCGACAGAATCGCCAATCGACTGTTGCGGTCGCGACTGACGCACCCGCTACTCGGCATGACCAACGTGGGAGTACTGGATTCGTCCCAGCTCTCCTTTGGCAATCTTCGCCCATGCGATGCCTTTCTGTGCGGCTCCATCAAATACAAGCCATACTTCCAGCTCGCCATCAGTTCGTTCCAAAGCGAACTCACACTCAGCGTCAATCTTTGCGGAAGCGCCAGCGACCAAGATCAAATCCGCACCTTCTTCGACGAGATAGATTCGGAGTTGCCCAGATGAGGTATGCGACAAACCCTCTCGATCTGCGAAAATAGAACTGTGAAGAAGATTGCCATCCTCGGCTCGACCGGCTCCATCGGCCAGAGCACCCTCTCCATCTGCGAATCCTTCCCCGAGCGTTACGATGTGGTCTCGCTGGCCGCTGGGCGCAACATCGACGTGGCCTTCGCCCAATGCGTGCGCTGGCGTCCGCGCGTCGTCTCGCTGGCCAGCGAAGAACTCGCCTCTGCCCTCGCCAAGCGTCTGCGCGAGGCCGGCCTCAACGACACCGAAGTGCTCCACGGAACCAAGGGAACGGTCCGCGTTGCAACGCTGCACGAGGTGGACTTCGTCGTTTCGGCGATCGTCGGCGTCGCGGGGCTGGAAGCCACCTACGCGGCTGTTTGCGCTGGAAAAACAATTGGCTTGGCGAATAAGGAATGCCTCGTCGCGGCGGGCGAACTCATCCTCGCCGCCGCGCGCAAGCACAACGTCGCGCTGCTTCCCATCGACTCCGAGCACAACGCCGTCCACCAGTGCCTGCGCGGCGGCCAGCCCACCGAGGTCCGTCAGATCTGGCTGACGGCATCGGGCGGGCCGTTCCGCAACACTCCCGCCGCCGACTTCGAGCACATCACGCCCGCGCAGGCCCTCAAGCATCCGACGTGGGTGATGGGACGGCGCATCACCATCGACTCGGCCACCATGATGAACAAGGGCTTCGAGATCATCGAGGCCTGCCGCCTCTTCAACCTGCCTCCCGCCAAAATCCGGGTGACGATCCATCCCCAGTCCACCGTTCACTCACTGGTCGAGTTCATCGACGGCTCCATCCTTGCGCAGATCTCCGTCACCGACATGCGCCTGCCCATTCTTTACGCGCTGGCTTATCCCGAGCGCGTTGACGCCCAGCTTGCAGCTCCGGCTCTCACCTTCGATCTGGCCGCGCTCAGCCAGCTCGACTTCGCCCAGCCCGCCCCGGCCCGCTTCCCGTGCCTGCGTCTGGCCTACGAGGCCGCGGAATCCGGCCCCTCCGCCTGCATCGCCCTCAACGCCGCCGACGAGATCGCCGTCGCCGCGTTCCTCGATGGCCGAATTCCCTTCATGGGCATCCCGCGTACAATCGAGCAGGTGCTGAAGCAAACGCCCGCCCACGCTCCCGCGTCTATTAAAGACGTGCTTGCGGCGGACGAGGCAGCCAGGGCCTGCGCGCGCCAGGTCATCGCCAAAGCCGCGCGTTAGCTCTCCACGCCATACAATCTTCTTCCGAGGTAAACGCACTTGTCTCTCGCTTTTCTTGCCGCTGTTGTTGAACTGCTCATAGTCCTCGGCCTCATGGTTCTGGTGCATGAGTTCGGCCACTTCGTCGTGGCCAAGGCCTGCGGCGTGCGTGTGGAAACCTTCGCCATCGGCTTCGGCAAGCGCGTCGTCGGCATCCGTCGCGGCGGCACGGAATACCAGATCAACGCGCTCCCTCTGGGCGGATACGTCAAGATGGCTGGCGAGATTCCCGGCGAAGAGGTCTCGAACGATCCCGGCGAGCTGAACAACCATCCCCGCTGGCAGCGCATGTTGATCGCCCTCGCCGGCCCGTTCTCCAACTTCGTCCTCGCCTTCGTCCTGATGGCCGGCGTCTACATGGTGCACAACGAGGTTGGCGAATACCTCTCCAGTTCCGCTGCCACCGACTACATCTCGCAGGGAACTCCCGCCGCCAGGACAGGCATCCAAACCGGCGACACCATCGTGCGTTTTGACAATATCGAAGACCCCACATGGGACGACGTGCTGAACCACTGCATGCTCAACCTCAACCAGACGGTTCCATTCTCCTATACGCACAATGGTCAACGCGTCAACACAACCTTCTTCGTCGATTCCAAGGGTGCAACCCCCGACGACTTCTCTCCCGAATCGCTGATCGTCCTTGGTTTCGTTGCGAAGGAGCAGCCCACTCCAGTCAAGGTCTCGTCGCTGATGCCCGGCAGCCCGGCGGAGCGCGCGGGACTCCAGCCCGGCGACCAGATTGAGCGCATCGACGCGCTTGCTCTCCACTCCGTCTCCACGCTGCTTGCCTACATGCAGGACCAGAAGGGCGCGCCCGCCGTGCTGGTGGTGTTGCGCAACGGCCAGCCCCTGACGATGCCCATCACCCCGGAGCTGATCGATGCTGGCGGATCGAAGGCCTATCGCCTCGGTTTCAGCCCCGTCCCTCCGCCGGTCAAGGTGGAGAAGCTCTCCTTCGCCAAGTCCATCGCTGCCTCGTGGAAGTTCACCAAAGTCAACTCCATGCTGATCAAGGACGTGGTCAAGGGCATGTTCGTGGGCCACGTTTCTGTGCGCAGCCTCTCGGGGCCCATCGGCATCGGCCAGGTGGTGCATGAGGCCGCGGAGGCGCCGGGCTGGACGCCGTTGATCGGCACCATGTCGATGATCTCCATCAATTTGGGCATGGTCAATCTGCTGCCGTTCCCCATCCTCGATGGCGGCATGATCTTCCTGCTGCTGATCGAGGGCATCTTCCGCCGCGACCTTCCCATGCAGGCCAAGGAGTACATCTACCAGGCCGCCTTCGTCTGCATCCTGATGTTCGCCGCCTTCATCATTTGCAACGACATCATCAAGCTGCATCTGCCCATTCTCTCCAGGCTCAAGTTGTAGCCTGCTTCACTGGCGTAGTAGCCCCATTCACTGGCGATGGCCGTCGCCACGGGCCCTGCTCGTTTCCGCTTCCAACCGTGAAAGAATAGAGCCATGAGTTTGTTCAGTTCGGTCTACCGAGAGAGGAACGCAGAGGTCCGCGCCACGCTGGACTCTGTCCGCTGCCCCTCGCCGAAGCGTGTCGAAGAGATTCTGGCGCACAGCGAGTCCTCCGCACCACTCAGCCTCGCCGACCTTGCTGAGTTGCTTCAGATCGGCACAACCGCAAGCGCCGATTCAGACGCTCAGTTCGATCTGCTCCGCGCGCACACTCGCCGCCTCTGGCGCGCGCCCAGCGGAAACAGCCTTCGTTACGTCTCCCCCATCTACGTCTCCAGCTACTGCGTGGATGCCTGCCCCTACTGCAACTTCTCCGCGCGGCGCTTGGACACGGCGCGCTATCGCCTCTCGCTCGCCGAGCTGGACCGCGAGATCGCCTCCGTCCTGGCGCGCGACGCACGCGTCGTCGAGCTGGTCTACGCCACCGACCCGGAGTACGACACAGACCTGCTCGTCCGCGACGTCTCCCGCGCCGTCCGCGCCGTCGAGAACCTCCAGGGCGGCGGCGTCCTGCTCTGCACCGAGTACCTCTCCAGCCACGCCTACGAGGCGCTGGCCGACGCCGGTTTGCGCGGCATTGTCCAGTGGGACGAGACGCTCGACGAGCAAGCCTACGCCCGCTGGCACTCCGCCAGTCCGCGCAAGGCGGACTTCCACACCCGCATGGACAACCACGACCGCGCGCTGGCCGCCGGCCTCGAAGTCGCCTCTGGAGCGCTCTTCGGCCTGGCCGACTTCCGCTACGACGCGCTGATGCAGGTGGCCCGCGCGCGCTACTTTGCAGAAGCATACGGACGCAGCCCCTTCGTCATGGGAACCGCGCGCCTCAAGCCCATCGGGGGCAGGGAACTGCACCTCGAGACCACCGTCAGCGACCGCGCGCACGAGACCGCCCTCATGGTCTACAAACTCGCCCTGCCGCAGGTCGGACGCTGGCTGCAGACCCGCGAGACATTCGAGATGAATCTGCGCAACCTGCTCGACGGCGACGTCTTTACCTACTCCTGCGGCGATGTGCAGCCCGGCGGATACACCCAGATCAACACCACCTCGGTGGCAGGCGCGCAGTTCGGCGTCAACGAGCTGGAGCGAGACTACGTCGACCGCGAGTTGGCCACCCAGGGCTTCCACATCGACTACGGTTGGATCTCCCCCGCCAAAGCCCGAGTCCTCGCCGTCCGCTAATTCTCTGCGCAGCACCTCTTGAGTTTGTCATTCCGCAGCGCATCCGGGGTCCCCGGCGAGCGGTCTTTGCTCGCTGGGGTGGAGCAGCGGAGGAATCTGCTTCTGCCGTTGCCTGTTCTCCCGGTCGACGAACCCCGCCCTACCCCCGCGCCCGCAGCAACGCCGCAATCTCCACCGCGGCCTTCCTTGCGTCGTCCACCTTGTCCGGTGAGAAGCTCACCGCGCCCACTCTCGCGTGTCCGCCGCCGCCATATCGCTCGCAGATCTCCGCAATGTTCGCCAGCTTCGCGGCCGGAAGCTTTGTCCACGGACTGGTTCCCACCGCGACCTTCGTCCGGAAGCTCGACCGGCTAAGCCCCACGTTGTACACCGCCGCCGGGTGCAGATAGTACGGGATGAACTTGCTGTATCCCTCGGTCAACTTGTCCGTAATGTCGAATGTAACCACACCGCGCGTGAGCGTCGTCCGCTCCCTCAGCAGCTCGATCCCCGCCAGGTGCCGCTCCATCAGCGGGGCAAGCTCGGCCTGGATGAACGGCTGGTCGAGCACCTGCTGCAAGCTCATCTCGGTCAGCAGGGGAATCACGCGTGGCACAAAGCCCTCGCCGGAGCTTTCGATCACCATAGTCAGCTTCATCGCCGGCGCGTCCATCTCCACCGCCGATTGCGCGCTCTCGTACTTCGCTCCGTCGATGATGTTCGCCCAATGGATCAGCTCCGCCAGCGGCTTGGTGTCGAAGCCGAACTTGTCGCGCGCCACATCCGCAATCAGGCTGGTGCAGGAGATGTACGCCGGATCGTAAAACTTTCCGCCATCGCTCGGCTTGCGCACCGCCATCACCTTGGCCGAGTTGGCCTGCGCCTGCCACGCCAGAAAATCGTGCCGGTCTTCCGCCGTCAGAAACGCGCTCTGGTGATGGTCGAACCACCAAGTCACCCTGGGCGAGGAGGAGTACTTGAAGTCCACAATCGCATTCTCGCCCGCGACGAACGCCGACTCATCGACGAGCGACCCCGCCGCGCTGTGCATCAGCCCGTGGTAGCTGAACTCCGCCTCCCCGATGCACTCGCGGTGAAAGCGCGTGAACAGCGACGCCGAGCATGCGCCATCGAAGCAGTGATCGTGATAAAAAACGCGGCAGTTCAAGCGAAACCCCTCCGTACAAAACTCCATCTTCGCCTCCGCGCCGGCGCTCCAGCGCGACAATAGGCCATTGCGATGCGAAGCTCTAGGATTGTCGTCGCGCGCCGTTGTGTCAAGCGATCCGCCTGGTTGGATACACTCGAAGGTGAGATGAATCTGTCTGCGCACGATCAATCCGGTCCGCCAGAGCAACCAGAAGTCGCAGTCAGCGACACCGCCCATCCGGCCCCGCCGCAGCGCCGCTTCACGCTCTCCTATATTTTCTTTGGCTCCGACGGTCTGCGCGCGGGCTGGGGAATCCTCCTCTTTTATGTTCTTCGCCTGCTCCTTCTCTTCTACTGCGCATTTCCCTTCTTCAAGGTGATCTTTCCGTGGATCTCCGGCGCAGCCTCGTTCAGCAGGCCGAGCCGGATGCTGGCATACGAAGGCATGGGGGTGATCGCGGTCGCTCTCGCCACCTGGCTGATGGCGAAGATCGAGCGCCGCCCAACCTCCGTCTTCGGACTGGGCGGCACGCACCGCTTGCGCAACTTCCTCTCCGGACTCGCCTGGGGAGTCGCGATGCTCTCGCTTCTGGTCTTCACTCTGCGCGCCTGCGGCCTGCTGGTCTTCGACGCGCGCCAGCTCTTCGGCGCCAGCGCGCTTCGCTTCGGCGCGGTCTGGCTCTCCGGCTTCCTTCTGGTCGGCCTCTTTGAGGAGACCTTCTTCCGTGGCTACCTACAGTTCACCCTCGCGCGCGGCATCAACGGAATGTACGACTGGCTCCGTTCCTTCGCCGCGCACGCGACAGAGTGCAGCGCATCCGGCTGCAACCAGACTGCTCCGCGCGCGAGCGGCTTGCGAACGACAACTCAGTCCGCGCTCGGTTTTTGGACCGCGGCCCTGCTGCTCTCCTTCTACTTCGGCCTCGGCCACCGCTCCAACGCGGGCGAGTCGCCCATCGGCCTCGTCGCCGCCGCGCTCATCGCCGTCGTCTTCTGCCTCAGCCTCTGGCGCACCGGCTCGCTCTGGTGGGCCATCGGATTCCACGCGGCGTGGGACTGGGCGCAGTCCTTCCTCTACGGCGTTGCAGACAGCGGCCTCATAATCCGGGGCCATCTCTTCAGCACCCATCCCGTGGGCCGCCCGATCTTCTCCGGCGGACTCACCGGGCCGGAGGGAAGCCTCTTCATCCTGCCCATTGTTGGCCTGACCGCCGCTATCATCGTCCTCACGCTGCCCCGCGTCCATCACGAAGGCCCGCCTGCATCCGCGAACACGCGAACCACCGCAGGATTAGACTTGCCATAAGCCATGAGCAGCGACGATCCAAACTCCAGCCAGACCACCCCCTCCGCCAATCCCAGCAAGGCCGAACTGCGCTACCGGGGATTCGTGCGCCAGGTGGAAGGCAGCAGCGCAGCAGACCCCGCGCCGGATCGTCCCGCCGCACCAGCCGCCGCGCTCGCACCCCCGCCCACTCCTTCTCGCTGGGGCCGCCGGCTGCGCCTCTTCGCCCTCTTTCTTCTGCTCCTCGCCGGTCTCGCCGCCGCGGCTCTCTTCACCGGACGCCACTTCATCCGTAATGCAATGCGCCAGAACCTGCCGCAGCTCGATGGCTCGCTCGCCGTCTACGGCCTTGCCGCGCCGGTCACGGTTGCCCGCGACGCGCGCGGCGTGCCCCACATCCACGCCGCCTCCATGGACGACCTCGTCTTCGCGCAGGGCTACGTCACCGCACAGGACCGCCTGTGGCAGATGGACCTGCTGCGCCGCCACGCCGCCGGCCAGCTTGCCGCCATTCTTGGCCGCCCCATGTTGCAGCACGACCGCCTGCAGCGCACCCTGCAACTGCGCGCCGCCGCCGACCGCGCCATCGCCGTCCTGCCCGCCGACCAGCTCCACTGGCTCGATCTCTACGCGCGCGGCGTGAACGCATCCATCGCCGCCCAGCGCGGCCACCTACCCATCGAGTTCCGTCTGCTCGCCTACCAGCCCGCCCCGTGGACGCCGCGCGACTCCATCCTGGTCGAGCTCGCCCTCTTTCAGGACCTCACCACCGGCTTCCCGCAGAAGCTCGCGCGCGAGGCCCTCGCCGCCCATCTCTCGCCGGAGCTGATCGCCGACCTCTACCCCACCGGATCCTGGCGCGACCACTACCCTGGCCAGCCCATGCCCGACGTCTCCGCGCCCCAGCCTGAGTTCAACGACATTCCCCTCGACGAGTCGCAATCGCGCCTCCACCGGCCCTCCCATCCAACCGAAGAATCGGGTGCCCCATCCATTTCGCCGGGTGCCCCATCCATTTCGCGCTTTTTGCGGAATGGGTGGGATTCAGCCTCCACAATCTCTCCATCCGACCTTCTCTCTCTCAATCAGACCCTCGCCCTCTTCCATGCTCCCTGCTCCACTTGCGTCGCCGGCTCCAACGCCTGGACCGTCTCCGGCTCCCGCACCGCCTCGGGCAAGCCGCTGCTCTCGAATGACATGCACCTCTCGCTCGCCGCGCCCGAGCTCTGGTACGAGGCAGACCTGCAAGCCACGAACCCCGCACCGCAGCCCGGCTTCCACGCCGCCGGAGTGACCCTCCCCGGCACGCCCTTCGTCATCGCTGGCCACAACGACCACGTCGCCTGGGGATTCACCAACCTCGGCGCCGATGTGCAGGACCTCATCATCGAGCATACCCGCGGCACCTCCTCCGGCGCCGAGTACCAGGCCCCCTCCGGCGGATGGCTCCCCGTCCGCTACCAGACCGAGGTCATCCAGGTTCGAGGCAGCACAGACGTCATCCTCGACGTCCCCCTCACCCGCCACGGAGACATCGACACTCCCATCGTATCCAGCGTTTTTCCCACCGAACGTCGCTCCCTCAGTCTCCTTTGGACCATCTACGACCCCGCCAACCTCACCGCGCCCTTCTTCGCCGTCGACTCGGCCTCCGACTGGCCCTCCATGCTCGCTGCCTTCGCCGCCTGGGGAGGCCCCGCGCAGAACCTCATTTACGCCGACGACCAGGGCCACATCGCATACCACGCCCTGGGCCGAATCCCCATTCGCGGAGACGCCGCCAATCCCAGTCCGCTCTCGCCCGTCCCCACCGACGCCACCGCGCCCGACGCTGCCGCGCACGAGTGGGCAGGCTACATCCCCTTCGACCAGCTTCCCCAGACCTTCGACCCCGCGGACGGCGTCCTCGCCACAGCCAATGCCCGCGTCACCCCCGACGGCTACCGCTTCCCCATCACGCTGAACTGGATGGCCCCCTACCGCACCGAGCGCATCTACAAAATTCTGGAAGCCAGTCCCGTAAAACTCTCTGAACTCAGCCCAGGAATATCGGCCAGCCCAGGAATATCAGCCAGCCCAGGGAAAGATTCATCCGCAGCCCTGCCCGGCGAGACGCTGGCTCCCAGCCGCCCGCTCACCCCGGCTGACATGCTCACCCTGCAAAATGACGTCACCTCCGAGCCGGACCTCATCCTCGCCCAGCGCCTCGCCTACTCCATCGACCACGCCATCGGCCCGTTGAAGAACGACCCCACGCTGCACCAGGCCGCCGACATCCTGCGCAAGTGGAATGGCAGCGTAGACGCCAACGCCAGCGCGCCTGCCATCGTCAACGCCGCCCGCGCCGCCCTCTGGCCCATGCTGCTCATCCCCAAACTCGCCCCCGAGGCCGCCGCGCCGCTCGCGCAGGGCACAGCCCTCCCCAAAGTCAAAAACCTGCGCGCCGACGCAGCCCAGGCCGCCAACCTCTGGCAGCTCTACACCTGGGGCGAGCGCTCCAGCGTCGAGGAGCAACTCATCACCCACACGCCCGCCCGCTGGCTCCCCTCCGGCTTCGCCACGTGGGACGACTTCCTCGCCGCCGTCGTGGCCCGCGGCCTGCGCCAAGCCCACGCCCCACGCAACCTCGCCACATGGCAGCAGGGAAGCGCCTTCCCGCTCCAGATCGACCACCCCATCTTCTCCCACGCAACCCTGCTGGCCCGCCTCCTGCTCGGCGTACCCACCGGAACCGGCCCGCAGTCCAATAGTGGCGACAGCACAACGGTCAAGCAGATTGGCCAAGCCTTCGGCCCCTCCGAACGATTCACCGCCGACCTCAGCGACCCCGACCGCACCACCCTCAACCTCGCCCTCGGCCAGTCCGGCAACCCCGCCAGTCCACACTACATGGACCAATTTCAATCCTGGCTGCGCGGCACCACTTACCCGCTCCCCTTCACCCCCGCCGCCATCCAGCCCACCATCGCCCACACCCTCATCCTCACCCCTCGCTGATCTCCATAAGTCGTCATTCTGGCGAAGCAACTAAGGTCGTCATTCTGGCGAAGCCAGAATCTCCGTATTGGCCGTTGCTCTTGCCGTTGTCTGTTCTTGCTTCTCACTGACCACTGACCACTGACCACTGTTGCTTCCTCCGGCCCTCCCCACCAACGCCGCAAATCCCCCCGTCTCCGCCGAATAGCCCAGCAGCTCGCCCGCGTCCATGTCGAAGTACCACCCATCGAGCGTCAGCGTCCCCGCGTCCACCCGCTCCCTCACCCACGGAAACGTCCGCAGGTTCTCCAGCGACAGCGCAATCGCACCCTGCTCGCAGGCCTTCCGCTGCACCGCGCGGCTCTCGCCCGCCATCTCCCGCAGCACCCGCTCCCGCGCCGCCCGCGCAATGCTCACCCACGCGCCGATAAACTCAAACCTGCTCTCCGTCACGCCCTCGCCGTCCATCAGCGCGCCAATCCCGCCGCAGCCGGAGTGCCCCAGAACGATGATCCGTTCCACGTTCAGACCCTTCACCGCGAACTCGATGTCGGCGCGTATGCCCGGCAGCTCCGCGCTGTCGCTGTACGGAGGAACAAGGTTCGCCACGTTGCGCACTACAAAAATATCTCCCGGCCCCGCGCCCAGCAACATCCCAGGATCGGCACGCGAGTCGCAGCACGAGATCACCAGCGCCCGCGGGCTCTGCCCCTGCCGCAGCCGCTCGAAGACGCTCTCGTCGCCGCTATTGAAATACCGCTCCCGGAACCGCTCGAACCCCGCCAGAAACGCCGCAATCTCCGCCATACCACCCCCATCGCAACCCGCTGAAATCTGCCGCCACGCCCTCTCCCAATAGCATCGCACGAATCCCCTCCGCCGCCCCACCCCCAACTCCGTCAGCAGCCCCACGCGTCGTCATTCTGGCGCAAAGCCGGGGTTCCCGGCCAGCTTGCTGGCTGGGGTGGAAGCCAGAATCTACGTTTTGGCCCCTGCCGTTGCCTGTTCTTTTGCTTGTCATTCCGCAGCGCAGCGGAGAAATCTGCTTCTGCCCTTGGCTGGCCCACTCACCGTTTTTTTGAACACGCAAAGAGTCCGTGCCCCATTCATCTCGCACTTGTCTCATGCGATGAGTGGGTCTACCACCAACCCCTCCCGCTCCCGATAGATTTTTTCCGCGAATTTCCCCGTAAAATCGCGTGTCAAGCCCCTGCGCACCCTGAAAATCCCCTAACCCATACCGCATCAATCACTTCCCTCCAAAAAATAGTTGGCATAGTAGTTATGCTCGAAGTCGTATAATTAAAGCAGTAGTAAACAAACAGACCCAGCCAATCCGCTGGGTCTTCGCATTTAACGCACCTTCAATAAACCGTTGCGAATCGACGCATTACCAGGAAGCAAAATAGAATGAACACGTTACAAACTCAACCCGTTGAAGCCCAATTTTCATCCCTAACCCGAATGTCTCCAATACTTTACCAGTAACCCGTCAGAAATGAATACTCTGGCGACCAGCACACCACTCAATCGCATGATTCCATTCCACTTACTCCCAAAGTACCCCTGGGGGGAGGGGGGGTGGGCGAAAACGAACAAATAGCGATTAAATAGCGAACAAAAGGCATTTTGCCGCAACTCAACAACTCCACTGATCCATTTCGACCGCATCATTTATGATCGAAGCCGATGAATTCCAACGTTCAATCCCTGCTCGCCTCCGGTGCCAAGATCGCCGACGCCGCGCTCGAACGCCTTCTGCCCTCGACCGAGACGCTGCCTGTCTCCATCCACCGCGCCATGCGCCACAGCGTCTTTGCCGGCGGAAAGCGGCTGCGCCCGGTCCTCTGCATGGAGGCCGCGCGCATGGTCGCTGGAACCGGAGAGTTGCCGGATGGCATCGACTCGCTTGGCGCCGCGCTGGAGATGCTGCACACCTACTCGCTGATCCACGACGATCTGCCCGCGCTGGATAACGACGATCTGCGCCGAGGCCATCCCACATGCCACGTCGCATTCGGCGAGGCCATCGCGATCCTGGCCGGCGACGCGCTGCAGACGCTCGCCTTCCAGACCATCGCCCAGCTTCCCGCGCCCGCCGATGCCGTGGTGCGGATTCTGCGCGAGGTCTCGGTCGCTGTCGGCACGGGAGTTGGACGAGCGGGTGGTATCGACACCGGTATTCCACCGGGCGTACTTCCACCGGGAATGATCGGCGGACAGGTGGTAGACATCGAGTCCGAGGGTGTTGCGCCAACGGTCGCACTCGTCGAGACCATCCACCGCGCCAAGACCGGTGCGCTGCTCACCACCAGCATCGTCAGCGGCGGACTCTACGGACTGGCCACAAATCCGGGTGCCGCACATCTCGATTCCGAGATGTGGGTCTCGACCATCGCGGCTCTGCGCACCTTTGGCGAAAAGATCGGCCTCGCCTTCCAGATCGTCGACGACATCCTCGACATGACGCAGTCTTCCGAGGAGCTTGGCAAGACCGCCGGCAAGGACGCGGCCAGCATCAAGGCCACCTGGCCCGCCGTCTACGGAATCGAGCAGTCGCGCACGGACGCCGACCGGCTCATCAAAGAAGCCTTCGCCGCCGTCGAGCCCTTCGCAGTTGCCGCGGACCCGCTCAAGTCGCTGGCGCAGTACCTCACCACGCGCACGCACTAGCCTGCATTATTCGTGAAGCTTCCGCAGGTGGCACTTTGCGCGGGATGAGATTGCTGCAGACGCGGATGGAGGCTTGAGGTTGCTGTGCAGTACGTGTCCGCAGACTTTATCGGCCTGCAGAATCAGCGCGGCGACAAGTGGAGGGCAGGGATTTCCCCTGGCGTCGGTTGGGCGTGGTGAAGTGGAGTATGGTTCAGGAGCGCAAAGACGTTCTACCCCGGCGAGGCCCCGAGGGCCAGCGCCACTTGCCGGAAGGCGGGCAGAAACGGGAACGACGCGGGCAGATGCAGCACCATGCGGCGCACCGAGACCACC
>Ga0224555_1001492_pt1 | contig 32143 bp, 29 predicted proteins | sample 714S23034metaG_FD_180687 | JGI IMG/M metagenome (GOLD analysis project Ga0224555, IMG submission 180687) | Peat soil microbial communities from Stordalen Mire, Sweden - 717 S2 30-34 | ecosystem: Environmental > Terrestrial > Soil > Wetlands > Peat | place: Sweden: Norrbotten County, Stordalen...
TCAAAGGCGGTTTCTTCTGGGAATGGATCCGCAACGCCCAGCCCGCCAATGACAACACCAACGGCTATATGCAGGTCTGGAATAACAATTCGCAAAGCTTCGGCAACGAATATGCCGACCTGGTCACCGGCAACATGAGTCAGGCGTATACCGAATCCTCCTTTAACCGCGTCAACGATATCGCCTACAACACGTACGAGCCTTGGTTGCAGGACGACTGGAAGGTCACGCGCAGGCTGACAGTGAACCTTGGTATCCGTCTGACCCACTTCCAGCCTTGGGAGGACCGCTTGGGAGACGGTTATTCCATCTTTGTCCCCGGGAATTACAGTTCGACCAGTTCGAGTTGCACGCTCCTTTCGTACTGTGGATTCGAATGGCACAAGCAGAATCCCAGCGTCCCGAACGCCGGATTCCCGACGCGCGCCTTTTTCTACCAGCCGCGCTTCGGCGTGGCCTACGACCTGACCGGACAGGGTAAGACCGTTCTCCGGGGAGGCTGGGGCCGTTACTACTTCCACGCCGGCCAGTTTACCAGTGGCTTGGATGTCTCCGCAGGCGTCCAGACAGAGGGGCTGAGTGCATCCGGTTTGGGCATCCCGCATCTGTATGCCAACATGCTGGACACGCTCAATTTCGCTAAACAACCCGGATCGCCGTCGGCGGTGGACAGCACGGACGATAAGCAGGCGCACACCGACAGCTACAACTTTACAGTTTCTCAGCGGACACCGTGGTCGGGTCTGGCGGAATTCGGCTACGTCGGCAACCGGACGCGTGACATTCCCAGCTCCGGCAACGGCGGCAGTGCGGGTTTCAACACTCTGAACATCAACCTGGTTCCGGTGGGAGCGATGCTCGCCTCCAATAATGGCGGCAAGGATCCCAACAGCCTGAATGCCGCTAATTACCGTCAGTATCCGCTCTACGGGGATCTGGACCTCGCCACCAATAACGCGTATGCAAACTACAACGCGTTCCAGTTGACCTGGGTACGCTCCAAGGGGCGTTACAACATCAACATGAACTACACCTTCGGCAAGGCGATGGGCGTCGTGGGCTTCTACGACCAGTTTAACTTGAAAAACGACTACGGCGTCCTGAACCAAAACCGAACCCAAATATTCAACATCGCTTACTCCATCGAGTTGGGGAACCCGACCCACGACAAAATATTGGGCGGATTCATCAACGGCTGGCAACTCTCCGGCATCACGCAACTCGAGAGCGGCCAGAATTTGTCTGGCTTCAGCAGCCAGAACTTTGGCATGGGTCTCAACAGTCAGACGATTCCGGGCACGACTTTCAACATCAGCAACACGTCGATACTCGGAACGACCGATATTCAGCTCAACCCGATCGAGACATGCAATCCAAGGGCGAATCTCGCGCCGCACCAGTACATCAATGGGAATTGTTTCGCTCCGCCCACACACATCGGTCAGAACGGTCCGACCGTCATTCCGCCGATTTACGGACCTGCATTCTTCAACTCCGACCTGGGAATTTTCAAAAACTTCCAGATGGGTGAGTCGAAGAAGCTGCAGTTCCGGGCCAACGCTTACAACTTCCTGAACCATCCGCTGTATTCGTTCAACGGCAGCAACCTGTCGCTGGGCTTCCAGAATGGCGTATTGAACACGCCGAATTTCGGATACGCGCTCGAAAAACAGGGAGCGCGCGTAGTGCAGCTCGCGGTCAAGTTCATGTTCTGATCGCGGTTCGCGGGCAATTTAGACCAGCAAAAGAGCGTCCCCTTCGCGGGGGGCGCTCTTTTCGTTTGTGGGCCTAACGCGGGTGCAATCCCTCCTTTACTTTCGATCCCCCAAAATGGTACTCTAAGTGCTTCATAATGCGTACAGTTGACTTGATCCAGAGAAAACGCGACGGTGGCGAACTGTCTCCCGAAGAGATTTCGTACCTCGTGGACGGATACACGCGCGGAGAAATACCCGACTACCAGATGTCGGCTTTTCTCATGGCCGTCTTTTTCGCGGGCATGACCGACCGGGAAGTGAGCCGGTTGACCGAATCCATGATGCATTCGGGCGAAATGCTCGATCTTTCAGGGATTCCGGGCGTCAAGGTGGACAAACATTCCACGGGCGGCGTGGGCGACAAGACCACGCTGATCGTGGCACCGCTGGCGGCTGCGGCGGGCGTCATCGTGCCCACCATGGGCGGGCGCGGCCTGGGCCATACGGGCGGCACTGTCGATAAGCTCGAGTCCATACCCGGGATGCGCACCAATCTCAGCGTCGACGAGCTGAAAGAGCAACTCGCCACCGTGGGACTTTGCTTCCTGAGCCAGACTTCCGAGCTGGCCCCCGCCGATGGCCGGATCTATTCATTGCGCGATGTGACCGCCACGGTGGAATCCATTCCGCTGATCGCGTCTTCCATCATGTCCAAGAAACTCGCCGAGGGCGTGGACGCGCTGGTGCTCGACGTCAAGGTGGGCAACGGCGCGTTCATGAAGAAGCAGGTGGACGCGCGCCGTCTGGCGCAGGTGATGGTGGGTATCGGGCGCCGCATGGACAAACGCGTGCAAGCGCTGATCACGGACATGAACCAGCCGCTGGGTTACGCGGTGGGGAACGCCTTGGAAGTGATGGAGGCCTCGCAGACCTTGCAGAACGCCGGCCCGGCGGATCTGACGCGCCTGTGCATCGAACTGGCGGCGCGCATGATCTTCGTTGCCAAGATCGAGCCGTCGCTCGAAGAAGCCCGCCGGCTGGCGGAGAAGAACCTGGTGGATGGCTCCGGCTATCGGAAGTTGAAGCAGGCGGTCGCGGCGCAGGGCGGCAATGCGCAGGCGCTCGACCGGTTCGAGTTGCTGCCCAACGCCACCGGGATGCGCGAGGTGGTGTCGCCCCGCGGCGGTTACGTCAGCGTCATCAACGCGCAGGATATTGGCTTGGCTTCCAACATGATCGGCGCAGGCCGCGACCGCAAGGAGGACGCGGTCGATCCGGCGGTGGGCGTGATCCTGGAAGTGAAGGTCGGCGAAAAAGTGGAGGCCGGCTCCGTGCTTTGCCGCCTCTACCACACCAAGGAAGACCGCGTGGAAGAGGCGGCCGAGATGGTCGAGGACGCCTTCCGCATTTCGGCGCAGCGTCCCGACGACCGGGAACTGATTCTGGAAGTCGTAAGTTAATGTCATTGGCCGCCGATGAACGCCGATGAAAACCAAGAGCCTTATCGGCGTTTATCGGCGTTTATCGGCGGCTCAATCTTTTGTTTCTGGCTTTTTGGGTAGCTGCGGGGCCAGCTAATGCAACGTTTCACCGGGCTGCTGGGTCTCGCCGCGATTCTAGGCATCGCCTGGCTGTTCTCGGCCCACAAGCGCGCCATCAAGCTGCGCATCATCCTTTGGGGGATGGGCCTCCAAATCACCTTCGCCTTGCTGGTGTTGAAGACCGACTTCGGCAAAGTCTTCCGGTGGATTGGCGCGGGCGTCAACGCCATGTTGAACTACGCAGAGGCGGGCAGCAACTTCGTCTTCGGACCTTTGGGTATCAAGTCCGGACCCTTCGGCGTGGTGTTCGCGTTCCAGGTCTTGCCGATCGTCATCTTCATCGCCTCGTTCTTCGCCATCCTCTACTACCTGGGCGTCATGCAATTCATCGTGAAAGGCATGGCCATTGTGATGCAAACAGTCATGGGGGCGAGTGGCGCCGAATCGCTCAACGTCGCGGCCAGCATCTTCATGGGCCAGACCGAAGCGCCCCTGACCATCAAGCCTTTCATCGCCGGCATGACCCAGTCCGAGCTATTCACCATCATGACCAGCGGCATGGCGCACGTTTCTGGAGCGGTGATGGCCGCCTACGTGAAGATCGCCGGTGTCAGCATCGAGCATCTGCTCACCGCCGTGATCATGACCGCGCCCGCCACCATCATGCTGGCCAAGATCTTCTATCCGGAAGTGGATAAGCCGGCTACCGCCGGCCGCGTGGAAATCCGGATTGAAAAGACCGCGGTCAACGTGATCGACGCCGCCGCGCAAGGCGCAGGCGACGGCCTGCACCTGGCCTTGAACATCGGCGCCATGCTGATCGCATTTCTGGCGTTGATCGCCATGCTCAACGGCATGCTCGGCTGGGTACACACGCTGCCTCACATGGCGTGGCTCCCGGGAACCATGCAGCAAATCTTCGCGGTCGTTTTTGCGCCGCTGGCCTGGCTGATGGGTGTGTCGTGGAAGGACGCGCCCACCATCGGCAACCTGCTGGGCACCCGGCTTGTGCTCAACGAATTCGTGGCGTTTCTGCAGCTCGGGCCGCTCAAGTCGCAGCTCGATCCGCGCTCGTTCACCATCGCCACCTATGCCTTGTGCGGCTTCGCCAATTTCAGTTCCATCGCCATACAGATCGGCGGCATCGGCGCGCTGGCTCCCAACCGGAAATCCGACCTGGCGCGACTGGGGTTGAAGGCCGTGGCCGCCGGCAGCATGGCCAACTTCATGTCCGCCTGCATTGCGGGGATACTGTTGTGATCGCCCATGATTAACAAAGCCGTGCAGTTTCTGGAATCGCAAACGGCGCTGCGGCCGCGGGTGGCGGTGGTGCTGGGCAGCGGGTTGGGCGCTTTCGCCGAAGAGCTCACAGACCGGACCGAGATCCCTTACGGCGATATTCCGGGCTGGCCCTGCTCGACGGCTATCGGACATGCGGGCAAGCTCGTGTTTGGGAAATTGGGCGCGCTGGACGTCGTCGTGATGGCTGGCCGCGTGCATCTGTACGAAGGCTACACGCCCGCGCAGGTCACCTTCGGCGTGCGGGTGCTGGGATCGCTGGGCGTGCGGTCCATCGTGTTCACCAATGCGGCGGGCGGCATCAATTTGGAGTTGGAGCGCGGAGGCCTGGTGCTGATCTCGGATCACATCAATCTGCAAGGATCGAACCCGCTGGTGGGCCCCAACGACGACGCGCTCGGGCCGCGCTTTCCCGACATGTCGGAAGCGTATTCGCGCCGCCTGCGCACGCTGGCGCACGAGGTGGGCAGCGAGATCGACGTGCGCCTGGCGGAGGGCGTTTACGCGGCCGTGCTGGGACCGAGCTATGAAACCCCGGCCGAAATCCGCTACCTGCGGACCATCGGCGCCGACCTGGTGGGGATGTCTACCGTACCCGAAGCGATCGTGGCGAATCATATGGGCATGCGCGCGCTGGGCATCTCCTGTGTGACCAACATGGCCGCCGGCATCCTGCCGCAGAAGATCAGCCATGCGGAGGTGCTGGAAACTGGCGAGATGGTGCGTGGCACGCTGGTGAAGTTTCTGCGCGCGCTGCTGCCTAGGATGGAGAGCTGAAATGATTGACCTGCCGCAGCCAGGCGGCCTGAGAGGCCGCTGCAGGCTGGGAGCCTGCCCCACATGATGGACCCGCTAGTCGAAGCCGCACTGAGCGCACGGCGAAATGCCCATGCACCGTTCTCCCACTTCCAGGTGGGCGCGGCGCTGGAAGACTCCGCGAGGCGCATCCACACGGGCTGCAATGTCGAGAACGCCTCGTACGGCCTGACGCTCTGCGCCGAGCGCGTGGCCGTGTTCAAGGCCGTATCGGAAGGCGCGCGCCAGTTCCGGCGCGTGGCCGTGGTGGCGGATACCGATACGCTGACGCCGCCCTGCGGCGCTTGCCGCCAGATCCTGTGGGAGTTCTGCGGCAATGTGGAACTGGTGCTTGCGAACCTGCACGGCAAAACGGAAACCTTCCGCCTGAAAGATCTTTTACCGAGGCCCTTCGATGCGTCTTTTTTGTAGCTTCCTGCTTTTCATCTCGGCGCTGGCGGCCGAATCCGCCGATTGGATCTGGACCGGCCGCTATGTGGTCACCATGGACCCGCAGCGGCGCGTGATCGAGAACGGCGCGATCGCCATCCGCGGCGAGCGCATTTTGGCGGCCGGCCCGAAATCCGAAATCGAGCAACGCTACCAGGCTCGCCAGCATCTGGACCGGCCCGATGCGATCCTGGCGCCCGGTCTGATCGACACCCACACACATGCGGCCATGTCGCTGTTCCGCGGGATCGCCGACGACCTCCGCCTGCAGGAGTGGCTGGAGCACTACATCTTCCCGGCGGAAGCCCGCAACGTGACGCCCGAGTTCGTGCGTTGGGGGACGCGGCTGGGCTGCCTGGAAATGATGCTCTCCGGCACCACCACTTACACCGACATGTATTACTTCGAGGACGTGGTGGCCGAAGCGACCAAAGAAGCCGGTATGCGGGGCGTGTTGGGCGAAACCATTATCGGCTTTCCGTCTCCCGATGCCAAGTCTCCGGCCGACGCGCTGGCGTTCACCGACCGGTTCCTCACCCGCTTTCATGGCGACTCGCTGATCGTGCCCGCCGTCGCGCCGCACGCCATCTACACCAACTCGGACGAGACGCTGAAAGCCTGCCGCGCGCTCGCCAACAAGCATGACGCGCCGCTGGTGATTCATCTTTCGGAAACCAAACATGAGAACGACGAGTGTCTTGCCAAGCGTCACGCGACCCCCACACAAGCGCTCGACGCACTGGGCGTCTTCAACGGCCGCACCGTGGCGGCGCATGCCGTGTGGGTGGACGAGGCCGATCTTCGAATCTTGAAATTGCGCGGCGTGGGGATCGCGCACTGCCCCTCGAGCAATATGAAGCTGGCCAGCGGCATCGCGCCGGTCACGCGCATGTTGGCGTTGGATCTGGCGGTGGGTCTGGGCCCCGATGGTCCCGCGGGCAGCAACAACGATCTCAATATGTTTGAAGAGATGGATCTGGCGGCCAAACTGCAGAAGGTGACCACCGGGGATCCGCGTAGTGTGCCCGCGGAGGCGGCCGTCGAAATGGCCACCATTCGCGGCGCGCGCGCGTTGGGGATGGAAAAGGAGATCGGCTCGCTCGAATCCGGCAAGCGCGCCGACCTGATTTCCATCCGCCTGGACCGGCCCAATGCCGTCCCGCTCTACAACGTCTACTCGCAAATGGTTTACGCGCTGAAAGGCAGCGACGTAGAGGACGTGATGGTGAACGGCAAACTGCTAGTGAAGGATGCGCAGGCGCTGACGCTCAACGCGGCGCAAATCGAAGCGAAGGCGGGCGAGTATCGGCGGCGCGTGCAGGAGTCTCTGCGGTAATCCGCAAGGGGCGGCCTGAGAGGCCGCCGGGCCCAGAGGGCACCCCTGAGAGCCTGCCCCACGTCAGTTCGGGAGGTACGTGGAAAGGTCCCTGATAATCTGCTGTTCCTGAGGTGAAAACCGGCTACGGAATTGGTCGCTGTTGCTGCGCGCTTGGCGCCGATCTTGCGGCAACAGCCGAAGTTGCTCGACTTCGCGGTGTACTAACTGACGGCGCGCCGGGGGCAACTGGCGGAGTTCGCTCAGGCGCTCGCGGACTGTTTGTTGTTTGTCCGGCGGAAGCTGGCTGAAAGATTGGTAACGCTGGCGGAGCGCCTGCTTTTCTTCCGGCCGCATGTGGTTGTACCGCCAGATGCGCTGGCGAATCAACCGCGCGCGGGCAGGCGGCAGCATGGCAAGCTCTCGTTCGCGCTCCGCGGGGGACATCCGGTTCCAGCGGTCGATGGGATTCGCCGGCGGCGGTTGGGATCTGGCCGGCGCGGCGGCCGCCACTGCCAGCAGGATGGCTAATCCGAACCCGGGAAGCGTGCAGCGCCAAGAACTACATGGCATCGGGATGCCCGCTTTCCGCAGAGTCCGCCGTGCTTAACTGGCGCAATAAATCCAGATCGTCCAGAGTGCTTTCCACCTGATTCGCACCCACGACTTCATGCTGCGACGCAACCGGCGCGGTGGGGCCGGTACGATGCAGAAGCAGGCTGGCCATGAGCAGCAAGCCAGCCACAGCCGTCAGCGGCAGCGCCTGGCGGAGGGGCATGCTGCGGAATGGGCGCGTGAGGCGCTCCCACCAGGAGAGCCGCGCGCCCTCGTCGATCCGGCGATAGAGGCGCCGGTCGAAATCGGGCGAGACCGAGGGCGCCTCCCAGGCGTCCAGAGCCTTCCACACGGCGGCTTGGCCGGCGGCCACCGGCCGGCAGGCGGCACAATCGGCCAAGTGCCGTTCGAGCGCGCTGGCGGTTTCTCGATCGAGTTCGCCAGCGGCATACGCCACCAGGATTGCAGGGCGGCGGTCTTCCATTGGGCAATTCATGTTGCTTCCATGTGCGCCAAACGGGCGCGCAGCGTTTCATAGGCCCGGAACAGCAGCGACTTCACGGCCGAATCCGAGCAGCCCAAGACTTTCGCGATCTGAGTGTACTCCATCTCTTCATACTTGTGCATCAGCACGGCGGCGCGTTGCTTTTCAGGCAATGCCGCTACTGCCCGCCGGATCTCCTCCCGTTTGACTTCACGCACCATTTCCTGTTCCACCGAAGGCCGCCGATCGGAAATCTGCCGGGCAGGGAGGTCCGCCGGCCCATCGTCCAAACGCTCCTGCCCCCGCGCATGCCTTTCGTCGCGCAGCCAGTTCAACGCCAGATGCGTGGCGATGCGGAACAGCCAAGTCTTGAACTTGGCCGTGGGTGCGTAGCTGGACCGGGAACGATACACGCGCAGGAAAACCTCCTGTGCCAACTCCTCGGCGACGGCCTGCTCCTGCACTAACCGGTAGACGAAATGAATCACTGAGGCGCGATGCTTTTCGAGCAGGACGCCAAAGCTGGTACCGTCTCCTTCCTTGACTCGGAGCATGAGCTCGGCATCGTAGTCCAGGGTGGCTGCTGCGGCTACCCCCATATCAGTTGTAACCCCAGGTGGTATGTAAGGTTGCGCGTTTCTGTGCAAAAGTTACTCCCCCTTGAGAGTGCGTTCCATCAACCTCCGGATGGCTTCTCGCGGAGGCAGCCCGAAGTTCAACATCTCAAACATCTGGGCCGAGATGGGCATTTCGACCGCATGCCGGCGCGCCAGATCGACGGTGGCATGGGTGGTCTTGATGCCTTCCGCCACCATCTTCATGGAGCTGACGATCTCCTCCAGCTTGCGCCCGCGCGCCAGTTCCAGGCCAACCGTGCGGTTGCGGCTCAGTTCTCCAGTGCATGTTAGGACCAAATCGCCCAAGCCTGCCAGACCGGCGAGCGTTTGGGGCCGTCCGCCAAGGGCCATGGCGAGGCGGGTCATCTCGGCCAATCCGCGCGTGATCAGGGCGGCCTGCGTATTACTGCCCAGCCCCAAGCCGTGACACACGCCCGCGCCGATGGCCACCACGTTTTTCACCGCGCCGCCGATTTCGACTCCAGCCGGATCGGGGCTGGTGTAGAGACGAAAGGTGGGTCCGGAGAAGCTGGCTTGCACGGTGGCTGCCAAAGACGCGTCGGTAGAAGCCACTACGAGAGCGGTGGGATCGCCGCGGGCCACCTCGCGCGCGAAGGTGGGTCCGGAGATGACCGCCACGCGCGGCTCGAAACTGCCGGACACGCACTCGCGGATGGTCTCGGAGGCGCGCAGCAGCGTGCCGTTCTCCAGACCCTTGGTGGCGCTGACAAAAACCATGGAGGGGTCCAGGCACGGCAGCATCTGGCCGTAGATGGGGCGCACCAGGTGCGAAGGCATGACGCTGAGCACGATGGCTGCACCGTCCAGCGCGGCGGGGAATTCGGTTTCCATCGTCACGTTGGCGGGGAGAGAGAATCCGGGCAGGTACAAATCGTTGACGCGGGTGGCGCACATCCGTTCGGCGAGGTCCTTTTCATACACCCACAGCCGAATGTGCGGGAATCGCGGCGCCAGCACGATGGCCAGCGCAGTGCCCCAGCTTCCTGCGCCGACGATGGCGAGGTCGTTCACTTGGGGGCCCCCGCTCACTTACGGCTCCCGAATGAGAAGACCGACTCTGTTCCGGCGCGCAGTCGCGCGATGTTCTCGCGGTGGCGATAGACGATCAGCGCCCCGCTCAGGATGGCGGCCGCGACGACGGTGGCCGGTGGATGCTCAATCAGCCACACGGCCAGCGGAAAAGTCCCCGCGCCGACGATGGAGCCGAGCGAGATGTGCCGGGTCCAGGCCACCATCACCACGAAGACCACCAGCACGGCGGCCAGCGGCAACGGTGCGGCGCAGAGCCATGCGCCGACGAATGCGGCCATAGCTTTGCCGCCGCGGAAGCGCAGGAACACGGGGTAAGAATGTCCGATCATGACGGCCAGGGCGGCGGCGCTCATCCACTCGGCATTCCCGCCGGTGAGCCGGCTTTCCAGCCACACGGCCAGGTAGCCTTTGCCCATATCCAGCAGCAGAGTGGCTACGCCCGCGGCGCGGCCGGTGGTGCGCAGTACGTTGGTGGCGCCGATGTTGCCGCTGCCGGAGGCGCGCACGTCGCGCCCGGTGGTGAACTTCACCAGCAGATATCCGAAGGGGATGTCACCCAGCAGGTAGGCGATTACGAGTCCTAGAGCGGCGGTCATGATGGAGTCGGAGGTTTGTCGCCGGTGGGAACGATGCCCGCGTTTTCGACCATCAGTATCACGGTGCGCTCGGGCGCACGCGTGCGATGGACCGTGCCCTTCGGAACGACAAATCCCTGGCGCGGGGATAAATCGACCGTGCGGCCTTCCAGATCAATCGACAGACGGCCTTCCACCACGTAAAAGAATTCTTCGTCCTGGTCGTGTTTGTGCCAATGATATTCTCCCTCGATGACGCCCATGCGCACCACCGAATCGTTCACCTGGCACAGAGTTTGGTTGTACCACTTATGCGGGGCGGCATCGGCCAGCGCTTTTGTGTCGATCACTTCCAGGGGCGGGCAAAGAATGTCGAGTCGCGTATCGTAGGGGAATGAAGGGGCGGCCATCAGGCTCTCCTTGCCCCATGATACCGCTGCCACCGCAGCTTCACAGCGGATACTCCGCGAGTTTCGTGTAGACGGAGCCGGCCGGCCCCAGGTGGCTCTGGTAGAGGAAAAAACGGTCTGCGTTGAAGCTGCCGAAATCGAGCGATGGCAGTGCGGCGATGGTCTCGCGGAGTTTCTGCAAGGGCACCGGTTGCTTGATGCGCGCCAGCGTCAGGTGCGGACTGAAAGGGCGGCCTTCCGGCTTAAGGCCCAGCGGCCCGAGAGCGCGATCGGTATCCGAGGCGAGGGCCGCCAGATCCGGCACGGCTTCCACGCCCGCCCAGAGGACGCGCGGGGAGTGCGGGTTGGGGAAGAAGCCCAGGTTGCGGATGCGAATCGGGATGGGTGGATGGCTGGGGACTCCGCCGAGAGCGGCGCGCAGATCCGGCAGACGCTCGGCGGGCCATTCGCCGATGAAGCGGGTGGTGATGTGCAGATTCGCGGGCGGGCTCCACTTGAGGCGCGCCGCCGGGCGGAGCCGATCCAGCAGGGCGTCGAGGGCTCGGACCACTTCGGGGGAGAGATCGAAGCCGGTGAACAATCGCATGCCGCCCCTATATTGCACCGCGGGCGGCGCGCGATCGCGAGGCCCGGCGCGCCCCCGGTACCTTGCCGATTCGAGGGTCACTGGCGGCGATAAGCTCGCAGGCGCGCAGGGCCGCCTCCTCGAAATCCGGCGCTTCCGACGGGAGGACTTGCCAGCCGGTCACCTTGTTGCCGAATACCTGAATGGACCGCATGTTCGGGAACTCGCGGCGCAGACTCTCGTGGTGCTCTTTTGTGGTGCACAGCCACACTCCGTTATCCGCGGTATCGCCGCGCTTGTCGCGCAAGATGACGACGATCTGGTTCCCAACATATAGCCCGAGGCAGCCGAACATGGAGCGGGTCGCGGGCGACAGGTCAGCGAGCGCATCGAGCACGAACGCGTGCGGGACCGCCTTGCGCGGCCTCACGGCGAAGGGATTGTCGTCCACCGGGAGCGAGGGCGTCCTACGATGGCGTGGTGCTACGCTTGCCACGTGAAGCATTATACCGGAAAATAAAGGGTCGCCGGATTATGGCAAGAGAATACAGCATGGTTCCCAGGGCCGTCCCCCGCGTGGAGACGCCCTTTCGCAGAATCGTAACGGATCTGCCGGTCCCCGAGTCGCTGCCCATCCTGGAGCGCCTGCACGCCTGCGAGCCCATCGCCATGCGCGGCCAGCCGCCCATTGTCTGGCACCGCGCCGAAGGCTTCCAGGTCTTCGACGCGTGGGGCAACCAGTGGGTGGACTGGTCCTCCGGCGTGCTGATCGCCAACGCCGGCCACGGCCGGCAGGAGATCGTGGACGCGATCGCCGCGCAAGCTTCCGCGCACCTGCTTACCAACTACTGTTTCCCGAGCGAGATCCGCGCGCGCCTGGTCGAGAAGCTGGTCTCCATTCTTCCCGAGCCGCTGAAGAAGGTCTTCCTGCTCACCACCGGCTCGGAAGCTGTGGAATGCGCCATCAAGCTGTGCCGCACGCACGGCGTGAAATCGGGCGGCCGCTCCAAGAACGTGATCGTCTCCTTCGGCGAGGCTTTCCACGGCCGCACGCTCGGCGCGCAGCAGGCGGGCGGCATCCCCGCCTTAAAGGAGTGGATCGTCAACCTGGATGCCGGCTTCGTTCAGGCGCCCTTCCCCGATGGCTACCGTACGCCCGACACCTCCTTCGGCCGATTCGAGCGCAGCCTGCGCGAAAACTCGATTGAGCCGCAGAACGTCGCCGGCGTCATCCTGGAGACTTACCAGGGAGGGAGCGCGGCGTTCGCGCCGCCCGCCTACATGCGCGACCTGCGCTCCTGGTGCAACGGCCACAAAGCCTTGCTGGTATGCGACGAAGTGCAGGCCGGCTTCGGCCGCACCGGCACGCTGTGGGGCTTCGAGCACTACGGCATCGTACCGGATCTGGCGCTCTTCGGAAAGGGTATCTCCAGTTCGCTACCGCTGGCCGCGGTGGCCGGCCGGCCCGCCGTTATGGACCTGCAACCCCCCGGCAGCATGACTTCCACTCACACCGGCAATCCCGTCTGTTGCGCGGCGGCCCTTGCCTCCATTGATTTGATCCTGCGCGAGGATCTCGCCGGGAACTCCCGGCGCGTGGGCGGCCTGTTGCACCAGAAGCTCTGCGCGCTGGCTTCCCGTACTCCCCAGATCGGGCGGGTGGAGGGCAAAGGGTTGGTCGCCGGCATTGCCTGTGTCGTCCCCGGCACGAAGGAGCCGGACGCCGGCCTGGCGTGGGACGTGGTGCGCCGCGCGATTGAAAAGGGTGTGCTGATGTTTAGCCCCGTGGGCCACGGCGGCGCCACCATCAAGATCTGCCCGCCACTGACGATCACCGAAGCCGCCATTCTCGATAGCTTCGCCGCGTTCGAAGAGGGCTTCGCCGAAGCGGTGGGCGCGCAGGCTGGGGCCGCCTGATGTCCGGCCCGCAAATCCTGATCGTGGGCGGCGGCATGATCACGCACGATCAGCTTTTGCCTTCGCTCTACCACATGCAGCGCCAGGGCCGCCTCGGCGCGATCGCCGTGTGCGCGTCGCGCTTCAGTACCGTGCGGGACCTGGCACGCGCGGAAACGCTGCTGCGCGCGTTCCCCGGCCAGTCCTTCCGCGCCTCGCCGGATCGTGACGGCCCTCCTCAACCGGAACTCTACCGCGAAGCCATCGCCGCGCTTCCGCCGCGCCAGATCGTGGTAGTGGCGGTGCCCGACCAGCTTCATTATGAAGTGGCGATGGCCGCCCTTGGCCGCGACCAGCACGTCCTGTGCGTTAAGCCGCTGGCGCTCGAATACCGCCACGCCGCCGCCATCGAGCGCGAGGCTCGCGCCCGCGATCTGCTGGTCGCCGTCGAATACCACAAGCGCTTCGACGACCGCAGCCTGATGGCCCGCCGCCAATACCGCGCAGGCGCGTTCGGCGAGTTCCGCCTGGGCGCCGCGCGGCTGTTCGAGAAATGGTATTACCGCCACTCCAATTTCCAGAACTGGATGACTACCGCGCACTCGGACGCCTTCACCTACATCGGCTGCCACTATGTGGACCTGGTCCACTTCATCACCGGACTGCTGCCCGTGGCCGTGAGCGTGTACGGCGTGCGCGACCGCTTTCCCAACGGCAACGAGGGCTTCCTGTGGACCGACGCGCGCGTTATCTGGAGCAATGGCGCATGCCTGAACGTGCAGAATGGCCTCGGCTTTCCCGACGACGCTCCCGGCACGAACACGCAGGGACTGACCCTCTACTGCGGCGGAGAAGACCAGGGCGCGCTGCTGGAACACTCGGATCAGTACCGCGGCCTGAAGCACAGTTACACGCGCAGGCCGGATTCGCCTGGCGCCACCATCTACGCCGAGCCCAGCCCCGATTATTTCCAGTATGTGGATTTAGCGGGCGTTGGACTGACACCGGTAGGTTACGGGTATCGCTCGGTCGATTACATCGTCTCGAGCATGATTCGCGTGGAGTCCGCGCCGGACGATTGCCGCCGTGAGTTGCTCGAGGAGTTCGATCATGCCGGAATCATGGCGACGCCGCACAACAGCAGCTTCAACGAGCGAGTGATCGAAGCCGGCCGGCGGTCGATCTTGGAGGGCGGTGCGCCGGTCGGTATCAAGGCCGTCGGGGCGGCCTGAGAGGCCGCCGCAGGCTGAGAGCCTGCCCCACAAGGTAAGACAATAGAAGGATGGCAGCGTGCCGGAGCCGCTGCGGATCACCGCGCATCGGCCGCGGTTGCTGGCGGCGCTGGGCGGCATGGAGTTGGCGAAGGAAGGCCATACCGACGGTCGATCCGGTGGTGAAAGCGCTGGTGGGGATCAAGGCGGCCAAGCTGATGGGGCTTGTGGACTTTGAAGGCAGCGCCGAGTTCACCGAAGTCGAGAAGCTGGCGTTGCGTTACGCGGTGGCCATGACGGCCACGCCGGTGGAACTCGCGGACAGTTTTTTGTCCGCTGCCAAAGTGACCTTTACTTCACCGCGAAATAGACGAGGGCCACGATGATGAGGGTGATCGCCAGCCCAACACCGACCAGCATGAGGAGTTCGCGAGGCAGGGATTTGGCCGCGTTCGGGTCGGGCTGGCGCAGCCTGGCCAGTAAAGCCACCGGCATTTCGGGCTCTTGGCAGGTGGGCTCGGGAGCCTGCCGTAGATCCTCCAGCGTCCCGCCGTCAGGGTCTCCGTAGCACTGGATGCGGCGTTCCACGATTTGACGCCAGCGGGGGATGTCGAACCGGAGGCGACTGGAAAGCAGGGGCGGAAGGGACTGCTGAATCTCCTCGGGGGAGCAGGGCTGGAGCGGCTGGACCACCCAGAAGCCCAGGCTATCGGCCAGCCGGCATCCCAGATGCACCAAGCTGAGCAGGTCCACCGCGGCGTTGCCTTGCGGATCGTGGTGGCGGGCGGCGACGATCTGGAAATCCGGCGGCAGGTTCCAGTACTCGGCCAATACGCGGCCGGCCTCGCAATGATTCATGCCCAATTCCTGGTGCTCGAGATCCAGCAGCTCCAGCGCATTCCGTTCGGCGTGACGCAGCAGTTCGGCGTACTCGTTGGGATAGGCCAGCAATAAGCCTAGACGGCCTACATCGTGCAGCAAGCCGGCGGTGTAGGCGCGGTCTTCGAAGGCGGAGCAGGAGTGCGCGAGTTCCTCGGTGAGCAGGGCGCAGGCCAACATGTGCCGCCAGCAGCGCGCTAGTTCCTCGATATGCAGCACGCCCTTCATGTGATTGGACGTGGCGACGGTCATGCAAAGCGAACGGATGCGGCGCAGGCCCAGCACGACCATGGCCGACTGGAGGCTGTCGATTTTAGAGCGGAAACCGAATAGCGGTGAGTTGGCGACCTGCAGGATCTGGACGGAGAAAGCGGGATCGCTGGAAATGAGCGCGACCAGTTCCCGGATCTCGACATCTTCGCGCGCAAGCAGATCCAGCAATCGCAGCACGATTGGCGGAAAGGCTGGAATCCTGGCCAGCAGCCCTTTCCGGTCTTGCTGCTTCAGCTCCCCGGAACTTTGGCTCACATAGTACTCATCGGCTGGTTTGGGTTTTATCCGTGTCAATCTGTGTCCATCTGTGGTTACGTTAAGATGTGCCGGAGTTTACCGATCTGCTGCGCCGCAACCGGAACTATCGCTTCACCTGGCTGGGCCAGGTGGTGAGCGAGACGGGCGACTACTTCAACAACATCGCGGTGTTCAGCCTGGCGATGGCCGCCACCGGGTCGGGCCTGGTGGTGAGCGGGGTGATGCTGGCGCGCGCGATCCCGGCGGTGCTGGCCGGACCGGTGGCGGGAGTGGCGCTCGACCGCTTCGACCGGCGGCGGATCATGCTGGCCAGCGATTTGATCCGGGCGGTGGTGGCGCTGGCCTTCATCGCCGTGGTGCGGCATCCTTCCGCATGGCTGCTTTATACGCTGAGCGGGCTGCTGATGTTCGTTTCGCCGTTCTTCACCAGCGGACGCGCGGCGATTTTGCCGGCGATCGCCAGCCCGGCTGAGTTGCACACGGCCAACTCGCTCACCCAGACCACCCAGTGGGCTACGCTCACGGCGGGCACCATGCTGGCCGGGTTCGCGGTAGCGCGTCTGGGGTTTGCATGGGCATTCGCGCTCAACTCGCTGTCGTTCGTGTTCTCGGCATTTGCGGTGTGGCAGTTGCGTGCGCCGGGCGGCTTCGTGGCGGAGCGCGGGCGGAACAGCGCGGCGGACCTGGTGCGGCCTTGGCGCGAATACGTCGAGGGGCTGGAGTACATTCGCGCGACGCCGCTGGTGTTCTGGATCGGCATGGTGTCGGTGGGTTGGGCGACGGGAGGAGGCGCGGCGCAGATTCTGTTTACGCTGTTCGGCGAGCAGGTATTCGGGCGCGGCGCGGCGGGCATCGGGACGATCTGGGGCTTTGCCGGTGTGGGCCTGCTGATCGGCGGTTGGCTGGGGCACGTGGTGGGACGGCGCACGGGCTTCGCCGGGTATAAGCGCACGATATCGATTTCGTACATCGTGCATGGCGCGGCGTATGTGGCGTTCAGCCAGATGCGGAATTACGGGCTGGCGCTCGGCTGCATCTGTCTTTCGCGGGTGGGCATGGCGGTCAGTTCCGTGCTGAACTACTCGCAACTGCTGCGGCACACGCCGGACCGCTTCCGCGGGCGCGTGTTTTCCACCATGGAATCGCTCCGCTGGGCGGTGATGATCGTGTCGATGGCGGCGGCGGGGATTTGCTCGCAATACTTCAGCCCGCGGACCATTGGCGCGGCGGCCGGGATCTTGAGTTCGTTTACCGCGGTGGCATGGGCTTGGGCGGATGGGAGCGGGCGCATACCGGAGCCCGCGAACGAAGGCGGCGTCGAGGAAGCCGAGTTGCCGGCGGGGCCTGGGGTTTGAGGGCCGGACACCGTTCGGTGGGCCAAATGGGCCAAACGGGCTATTTGCATCGGCTCCGTTTTTGCGGTATGCTGGAATCCGGGGCTAGTGCGGCGACTGACCCTGGGCTTCGCGCTGGTTTACCGGCGTTTAAGCCAGATTACCAACGTCTTGAACCGGCCCACGAAAGGCAGCCGGAAATCAAGCAGCAGAAGGAACATAAAGCGTTTCCTCCTTTCTAGCTCCAGGTGGAGGGCCGGGCCGTGAACCCGGCTCTCCCGAATGAAGCTCCACGGTTTCACCCGGCAGCCTGCCCACTCCACCTTCGGCCAGAACCCTAAAAGCAGACTCTACCAGCAAGGCCCGCGCTGGCGATATAGCCCGGTAGGTATACTCGGCTGGCGGTGAGCGCAAAATTAACGGAGAGAAATCGGCTTTAGTGTTTACAACCTGTATGCTGAAAACATTTCAACTGGCTTGTTGGTGGGTCCAAATGGAACTGAGGCAGCGATAGCTTTGTCTCACGACTCGCTGGTGCCGGAGGAGGGGGTCGAACCCTCATACCCAGTGAAGGATGCGGGATTTTGAGTCCCGTGCGTCTGCCAGTTCCGCCACTCCGGCCGATTGCGCGAAAACCTCTACCAGTATAACCCGGTAGAGCGCGCTTGAAGGAAGGCACATCCGATGGCATTATTCAAGACCCGCAGCGCCGCCGTTTATGGCATCGACGCGCACTTGATCGACGTGGAGGTCGACATGTACGCGTCCGGCTCGGCGCGCGACTTCGTGATGGTCGGGATGCCGGACACCGCGGTGCGCGAAAGCCGCGAGCGCATCAAGAGCGCGCTGATCAATTCCGGCTTCGGCTATCCGAACAAGGCCGTCACCATCAACCTGGCGCCGGCCAACGTACGCAAGGAGGGCGCCGGGTTCGATCTGCCGATGGCCATGGGCATTCTGGGCGCGATGGGCACGGTGCCGGCGCTGGATCAGCACATTCTGCTCGGCGAGTTGTCGCTCGATGGCGGCATACGGCCTGTGCGGGGCGCTTTGTCCGTGGCGGTGTGCGCGCGGGCCGAGGGCATCGCCAACCTGGTGCTGCCGTTGGCGAATGCGGCCGAGGCGGCGGTGGTGGACGGCGTGCGCGTGTTTGGCGTGCGCCACTTGGCGGAAGTCGTGAAGCTCGTTTCGCAGCCGGGCGAGTTCCCTCCCACGGTTCCCGCGCTGCAGGCGTCCGGCCCGGAATCGGGCGCACCTGATTTCCGCGATGTGCGCGGACAGGCCAGCGCCAAGCGCGCGCTTGAGGTCGCGGCAGCGGGCGGGCACAACGTGCTCATGATTGGGCCGCCCGGCTCCGGCAAGACGATGCTGGCCAAGCGACTGGCGGGCATCCTGCCGCCACTGACGTTCGCAGAATCCATCGAGACTACCAAGGTACACAGCGTCGCCGGGCTGCTGCCCAGCGGCGCGGGCCTGCTGCGCGAACGGCCCTTCCGCACACCGCACCACACTATCTCGGATGCCGGCCTGATCGGCGGCGGGTCAGGCATGGCGCGTCCGGGCGAAGTCAGCCTGGCGCACAACGGCCTGTTGTTTCTCGATGAATTCCCCGAGTTTCCGCGCGACGTGCTGGAGATACTTCGGCAGCCGCTTGAAGACGGCTCGGTGACCATCGCCCGCTCCAATATGACGCTGTGCTTCCCCGCGAGCTTCATGCTGGTGGCGGCCATGAACCCGTGCCAATGCGGCTTCTACGGCGACACCACGCGCGAGTGCCGCTGCACGCCCGGCATGATCCAACGCTATCTGGGCAAGATCAGCGGTCCGCTGCTCGACCGCATCGATATCCACCTGGAAGTCCCCGCCGTGCCTTATAAGGAGATGCGCGCCAACGGCGCCAGCGAGTCTTCCGCCGACATTCGTGCGGTGGTGGAGCGCACTCGCGCCATCCAGCGGGAGCGCGGATTCTACAACGCCCAAATGCCTACGCGTCACATTCGCCGGCTGTGCACGCTGGACGAAGCCGGCGAGCGCACTCTCGAAATGGCGGTACGCCGCATGGGACTCTCGGCACGCGCGCACGACCGCATCCTGAAACTGGCGCGCACCATCGCCGACTTGGGGGAGTCTAAGACCATCTCCGCCAAGCACGTCGCCGAAGCGGTGCAGTATCGCAGTTTGGACCGGAACTACTGGAACTGAGCCGGGAAGAAATGAACCCTAATAGTCTCGGGCCACGTCTCTGATTACTGGAGTTACGGATCGGAGGGTCTTTTTAATGTGCGCCTGTTGACACCGTTCTTCCTCACGCTGGCTCTTTGCGCCTCCGCGGCGGGGCAAAGCTATACGATACGCACTTTCGCCGGGGGCGCTCTTTTGAATAACGTTCCCGCCACGTCTGTGCGCCTTACGCAAGGTTCCGCGGGCGTGGCCGTGGATGGGGCCGGCAATACCTACTTCGCGGCGAACGCCTGGAACGTGGTTTTCCGGGTGGATGCCGCAACAGGGGAACTGACGCGGCTCGCCGGAAATGGAACATCGGGTTACTCCGGCGACAACGGCCCGGCTACCAGCGCGGAGCTAAACGGGGTGATGGGCGTGGCCGCGGATGCGGCCGGTGACGTGTACATCGCGGACACCGGCAACAACCGGATCCGCAAGGTTTCGAACGGCGTCATCACCACGATCGCCGGAAATGGATTTTTGGGTTATTCGGGCGACGGCGGCCCGGCCACGAGCGCAGAGTTGAACCAGCCGTTTGGCGTGGCCGCGGACGTATCCGGTAATGTGTACATCGCGGACAGCGAGAACTATGTGGTCCGCAAGGTCTCGAACGGTGCGATCACCACCTTTGCCGGAAATGGAACGAACCCCGCACTTTTCTCCGGCGACAACGGCCCGGCCATCAACGCGGTATTGGGCCTGCCCTTTAGCGTGGCGGTGGATCGATCGGACAATGTGTTCATCGTGGCGGGGGGTGTGATCCGCAAGGTGTCGAACGGCGCGATCACCACTTTTGCCGGAATATATGGAACAACCGGTTACGCGGGCGACAACGGTCCGGCCACCAGTGCGAGGTTCGACTATCCCACAAGCGTGGCCGTGGACGCATCGGGCAGTGTGTACCTCGCGGACATGGATAACAACGCGATTCGCAAGGTCTCGCAGGGCGTGATTACGACCTTTGCGGGAAATGGAACAAGGGGTTACGCCGGCGACCACGGCCCGCCCGCAGCCGCGGAGTTAAACCACCCCAATGGTGTGGCCGTGGACACATTGGGCAATGTGTACATCGCGGACTCCGGCAATGGCCGAATCCGCAAGGTCTCGAACGGCGCGATCGCTACGATCGCCGGGGGCGCCAGCGTGAGTTTCGGCGACAACGGCCCGGCCACCAGTGCGGCATTGTACCAGCCGGGTGGCGTGGCCGTGGACGCATCCGGCAATGTATACATCGCGGACACCTTTGACAACGCGATCCGCAAGGTGTCGAACGGCGTGATCACCACTTTCGCCGGAAATGGGACATTCGGTTACTCCGGCGACAACGGCCCGGCCACCAGTGCCGCTTTGAACGAGCCATATGGCGTGGCCGTGGACGCATCCGGAAACGTGTACATCGCGGACACCAACAATACTGTAATCCGCAAGGTCTCGGGCGGCGTGATCACCACCTTTGCCGGAAATGGGAGATACGGTTACTCCGGCGACAGCGGCCCGGCCGCCAGCGCACAGTTATGCGCTCCGATGGGTGTGGCTGTAGACACGGCCGGCAATGTCTACATCGCGGACAACAATTGCAGCGTGATCCGCAAGGTCTCGGACGGCATCATCACGACTTTCGCCGGAAATGGAACAAGGGGTTACTCACTCGACAGCGGTCCGGCCACCAGCACGGCGTTGAACTCGCCCGTAGCCGTGGCCGTGGACGCATCCGGCAACGTGTACATCGCGGATGCCGGCATCGATAACAACGCGATCCGCGAGGTTTCAAACGGCTGGATGACCACCTTTGCCGGAAATGGAACCAACGGTTACTGGGGCGACGGTGGCCCGGCCACCAGCGCAGGGTTGTTCGCTCCCACCGGCGTGGCCGTGGACCCGGCAGGTAATGTGTATATCTCGGAGGGCGGCCCCATCAACGTGATCCGCAAGGTCTCGAACGGCGTGATCGCTACTATCGCCGGGAATGAAAGCAGGGGCTATTCCGGCGACAACGGCCCGGCCACCAGTGCGGAGTTGAACGGGCCCATGGCCGTGGCCGTGGACGCGGATGGCAGCGTGTATATCGCCGATGACGGCAATGACGTGATCCGCGTGCTGGTCTCCAACTGGCGCCGTCCGCGTCCGCGCCCTTGATAACGGAGTGTAAGTTCCGATGAACTATTCGCGCAGGGACCTGAGCCTGCTGCTTCCGTTTCTCGCGGCCGCCGAGGCCGGGGCGCAGAACGCCGTTTTACCCTCCAAGACCTACAGCTTCGAGGAACTTCCCGTGCAGGCGAGCGGCGAGAACAAGCTCCGGCAGGTGCTGGATGGCGAAACGCACGCCGGCGTGCGGATCGAGCTGCATGAGACGGACTTGCCGCCGGGCGGCGCGCCGCATCCGCCGCATCACCATGTCCAGGAAGAGATGATCCTCATCCGCGAAGGAACCATGGAAGTGACCATCGCGGGACGGAGCGCCAAACTGGGACCAGGCTCGGTGGCGTACGTGGCATCCAACGAAGAGCATGGCTGGCACAACGCCGGTGCCACGCGCGCGCACTATCTCGTGCTGGCCATCGGACGGGATTGAGTTCCGCGCGGAACGGACGTACAGTGAGTCTTCCCATCGGGATAAAGGAGGACTCTTTGGCAACACTCACCAGGCGGGAAGCTCTTGCGGGGGCGGCCGCCAATCTCATGATCCTCAAGCCCGGGATCGCATTCGGCTCCCAGGCCAACTCCGCCGTGGCATTCGGCATCATCGGGACGGGCGGGCGCGGCCGGTACGTGGGCAGCCACATGGCGCGCGATCCGCGGGCGCGGCTGACGGCCGTCTGCGACCTTTTCCCCGACCGCATCGACAAGGCCAAGACCGAGATTCCGGGCGCCGCCGCGGCGCGCGCCTACCGCCATTACGAGGAACTGCTGAGCCAGCCGGATATCGACGCGGTGTTGATCGCTACGCCGGTGTTCCTGCATCCGGTACACTTCGAGGCGGCGGCGAGCGCACGCAAACATATCTACTGCGAGAAGCCGGCGGGCGCGGATGTGGCGGGCGTGAAGCGCATGCTGCGCGCCGCAGAGAAGGCCGATCCGTCGAAGACCGTCCAGTTCGGCTTCCAGCAGCGCTTCAGTCCCGAATACCTGGCCGCGGAGAAGATCCTGCGCGCGGGCAAGATCGGCCAGCTCACCGCCATGATGAGTTACTGGATTCTGGGCGATCGGCCCATGACCAGCTTCCAATCGCCGTATCCGCCGGAGGATGCGAAACTGCGCTTGTGGGGCTACTGGATGGAATACTCCGGCGGCTGCATTGTGGAGCAGGATTGCCATGGCGTGGACGTGTTGAACTGGTTCGCAGCCGCGCATCCGGTGAAGGCCACAGGGCGCGGCGGCATTCGGTACAAGGTGGTCTACGGCGACTGGAATTCCGACCATCACGACATCGTTTACACCTATCCCAACGGCAACGAAGGCTGGCTGCTGAGCATTAAAGACACGGCCGGATATCGCGACGTGAAGGAGCAGTTTTTCGGCCCGGAAGGAACGCTTGAAACGGCCCGCACGTATTACCGCTGGCACGGACCGATCGTGAATTCGCCCTTGAAAAACGCGGACGACCTGCGCGATCGCAGCCTGATCGAGCAGGCCGAATCGAAGCGCGAGATCACCATCGACGCGGTGGAATCGTTCTTCACCAGCATTGTGGAGCGTAAGCCTTACAGCATGGCGGCCGGCGCGGCGGAGGCCACGTTCACCAGCCTGCTCGGGCGCATGGCATACGAGACCAAGCGGGAAGTGACGTGGGAGGAACTGTTGCGAAGCGCGTGACCCGCGCGTGCTAAGATGGCGCATCATGAGTGTGCCGAGTTTGCACCATAACTTTCCCCGGGTCCACAACGCTATGTGGCCCGGCCTGGTGGGCAAAGGCCCGGATTCCGAGCCGGCCATCGGTCTGGACACGATGCTCCGCCTGACGGCCGCTGCCCGCGTCGATGGGGCCGCCGATGCGCGGTTCGATGGCGTGGATCTGTTCCTCTTCGACCCGCACGTGTCGATCGATGCGACCGACGACGACCTGGCGCGGCTGGCCGACAAAGTGCGTGCGCTGGGCCTGATGGTGGGGTCGGTGGTGGCGCCGGTGTGGCAGGGAACTGGCGGCGGCTCGGCCATGGGCAATACCGATGAACGGCGGCGTTTCGTGAAGCAGGTGCGCAAGGCTTGCCGGATCGCGCGCAAGCTGCGCGAACTGGGCGCGCGGCCGTACGGAATTGTGCGCATCGATTCGGCGGCCAGCCCGGCGGAGTGGGCCAAGGACCCCGTGCGCTCCACCCGCCTGATCGCGCAGACGTTGCGCGAGGCTTGCGAAGTGGCCGGCGGCCTTGGCGAACGCCTGGCGGCGGAAGGCGAGATCTGTTGGGGCGGCATGCATAGCTGGCGGCGCATGCTGCAGCTTCTGGAACTGGTGGACCAGCCGCGGACGCTGGGCTTCCAGGCGGATATGGCGCACACGCTGCTGTTCACGCTGGGCTACAACGCGCCGGAGGATCGCATCCTGCCGGAGGATTTCGAGTGGCAACAGACCGAGCGCCTGCAGGCCGCGCTGCGCGAGTTGAGCGCGGCGCTGCGATCGTGGACCATCGATTTCCACGTGGCGCAAAACGACGGCACCGTGAAGGGATCGGGATCGCACGATAAGACGGGCCACCATTGCCTGCCCGGCGATCCTAACGGCAAGCTAGACATCGTGCGCGACGCGGGCCATTGGCTGCGCGACGAACGCGGGCGGTTGACCAAGTCGATGCGCCATATCTGCTGGGACGGGTGCATGTTCCCGAACGCGGTTATGATGGAGCAGCGGACGTGGAACGGCATCCTGGCGACGATGATCGCGGTGCGCGACGCGCATGGGTGGCAGGGGTAACTGGAGCAATGCATGACTAAGAAGCCACTGCGGGTGGGCTTGGTGGGCTACGGCTTCATGGGCCGCACCCATTCCAACGCCTTCGCGAAGGTGAACCAGTTCTTCGACCTGCCGTACCGTCCGGTGCTGCAGGCGGTGTGCGCGCGGGACGCCGGGAAGGTGGCCGCGTTCGCGGAACAGTGGGGCTACGGCTCGACCGAAACCGATTGGCGCAAGCTGGTGGAGCGGCCGGATATCGATCTGATCGATATCGCCAGCCCCAACGATACGCATGCGGAGATCGCTATCGCGGCGGCCGGGGCGGGGAAGATGGTGCTTTCGGAAAAGCCGCTGGGCCGCAACGCCGCGGAATCCGAGCGCATGGTGGAGGCGGTGGAGAAGGCCGGCGTGCCGAACATGGTCTGGTACAACTACCGGCGCGTGCCGGCGGTGACGCTGGCCAAGCAGTTGATCGACGAAGGCCGGCTGGGCAAAATCTTCCATTACCGCGCGAAGTTTCTGCAGGACTGGACCATCTCGGCCGATCTGCCGCAGGGCGGCGCGGGCCTGTGGCGGCTGGACGTGAACGTGGCGGGTAGCGGCGTGACGGGCGACCTGCTGGCGCATTGCATCGACACGGCTATGTGGCTGAATGGCGGGATCGAGCAGGTGACCGCTATGACCGAAACGTTCGTGAAGGAGCGCCCGCACGCGCTGACCGGCCGCGTGGAGAAAGTCGGGATCGACGACGCCAGCGCGTTTCTGGCGCGGTTTCAAAACGGGTCGCTGGCCACGTTTGAGGCCACGCGTTACGCGCGCGGGCACAAGGCGCTTTACACGCTGGAGATCAACGGCGAGCACGCCTCGATTTTCTGGGACCTGCACGATCTGCATCGGCTGGAATACTTCGATCATGGCGACGAGGGGCGGCTGCGCGGGTGGCGGTCGATTCATGTCACCGATGGCGACCATCCTTACATGAAGAACTGGTGGGTGCCGGGATTGCAGATCGGCTACGAGCACACGTTCGTACACCAGGCGGCGGATTTTTTGACGGGCTTGGGGGAGGGGCGGATACCGGGGCCTTCGTTCCGCGATGGGATGGCCACGGATTACGTCACGGATGCGGTGCTGCGGTCGGCGCGGAATGGGCGGTGGGAGAAGGTGCGGTAGCGCGGGTGGATTGTGCATGGTTATGCATGGTTGGGCGGTTTTGTGCATGGAGACAAGGGGTGGCGATTCGTCCGAACAAAGCCTATGATACTGATAATACAGTACTTGTATGCTCGGTAAGGGTTGGTGCGTTGGTGATGCCCGCTGCGCGTTCGGGCCACCGGCAATGACGAGCTTCGGCGAACAAAAGGCAAAATGGCCGCCGATTAACGCCGATTAACGCCGATAAGACTGGGCCAGGGCGGACGATGAAAAGGGGATGGTCACGGCGACGTTTTTTCGATTTCATGTTGCATCGCGTTGCATTTGTTGCGTCCGGGTTAGCGGTGAAGTGTTTCCGGCTGCGGTTTGAATTGTCAAAGAACAGGGGTGGTGCCCGCAGAACGTCTTGCGGCGAGTGCGGCGAGCCTTCTTGGACAGCTTGATATCTCTTTGCCCGACATAAGAATAGCATGCGATTCGGCGGGGATCTGTGAGGCGGGGGGGCTTAAACGATTGATTTCAGTCGATTAGGAGGGGTTGAAATTGCGTCATCGATGCCTCGGTAGCCGGCTATGGTTGGCTTTGGCTAAGCCCGGTTCGGGGGCCGGTTGGCCGCAAACGGAAGAAGTGCGAGGACGGCCCATTGCAACGTCAGTTTGATGTCGTTATTGAGCGCGACGACGAGGGGTACTACGTGGCTACGGTCCCGCAGCTTCCTGGGTGCCACACTCAGGCGCGGTCATTGGAGGTGGTCACGGAACGTATTCGAGAGGCGGTCGAATTGTGCCTTGAGGTTGAGGGTGCGCCTGACCAGGCGCTCGAATTCGTGGGCATTCAGCGAATCAGCGTTGCAGCATGAGCCGCAGTCCGCGAGTTACCGGGCCAGACTTGATAGCGGCGCTGGCAAAGGCCGGCTTCGCGGTGGTCCGCATCTGGGGCAGCCGCGAGATAATTGGCCCGGGCTTGTTGCACAAGATTCTTCGCGACTCTCAATGGAGTGTCGACGAGATACGGAAGCTTCTTTGAGTTCTCAGATTGGATGCCGGCGGGGTCGAAGGTGGGGCAGGCGGTACCCTTTTCCGAGCCGGTAGTACTCAGTCAGAGAAGAGAAGTCCGCTTTAGTCCTTCGATAGATGTAATACTCGGTGCGTGTGCCGGGGCCAATATGGAAACCTGGCCAGAAAAGGAGCGCATCGATGAAACGAATCGCAGACGCGGCGGGCAAACTTAACCGTGGGAAGAGGGCGTACGCTGTTTTGGTGCTGTGCGCAACGACGGCCGTTGCCCTACCTGCGCAGACTTTCACCACGCTGCGTCGCTTCGACAAAACAGACGGCGCAATCCCCGACGCTGCGCTGGTCCAGGCCACCAATGGGGACCTGTACGGGACAACATACGGCGGTGGGGCCAACGGCGGTGGCACGGTCTTCAAAATCACCCCGAGTGGCGGGCTGACGACGCTATACAGCTTCCTCTGCTCCCAAACCAATTGCACTGACGGCTTAGATCCCACCGCCGGGTTGATCCAGGGCACCGACGGGAACTTCTACGGCACAACGCCGATTGGAGGGGCCAATAAGGGCGGCACGGTCTTCAAAATTACGCCGCGGGGCACGCTGACGACGCTATACGGCTTCTGTTCTACACCATACGGCTTATGCACGGACGGCGAATACCCCGGGGCTGGGCTCGTCCAGGCCACCAACGGGGACCTTTACGGAACAACATTCGAGGGCGGGGCCAATAACGGTGGCACAGTCTTCAAAATCACTCCGGGTGGCACGCTGACGACGCTATACAACTTCTGCGCCCAAAGCGGGTGCACGGACGGTGTACAGCCCGACGCGGGGCTCGTCCTCGCCGCCAATGGGGACTTCTATGGGACAACGTGGGCTGGCGGGGCCAACAGCAGCGCGTCGGTGGCGGGCGGGACGGTCTTCAAGATCACGCCGAGTGGCACGCTGACGACGCTCTACAGCTTCTGCTCCGAAAGCGGGTGCACGGACGGCGAATTGCTCTTTGCCGGGCTAGTCCAGGCCACCAATGGAGACTTCTACGGGACAACGTACGAGGGCGGGGTGAACGGCCTTGGGACCATCTTCAAGATCACGCCGAGTGGCACGCTGACGACGCTCTACAGCTTCTGCTCCCGAAGCGCGTGCTCGGACGGCGAATACCCCTACGTGGGTCTGGTCCAGGCGACGAACGGAGACTTCTACGGGACGACGCCTTCTGGCGGTGCCAACTGTTTGTACCCCTGTGGCGGCACGCTCTTCAAAATCACGCCGGGTGGCACGCTGACGACGCTGTACAGCTTCTGCTCCCAAAGCGGGTGCACGGACGGCGAAAGCCCCGTGGCGGGGCTCGTCCAGGCCACCGATGGGGACTTCTACGGGACAACCGCGGGGGGCGGGGCAGGCCACTGCTCTGAAGGATCGGATCCAGGCTGTGGCACGGTCTTCAGCTTGTCTGTGGGTCTGGGCCCGTTCGTGAAAACGACGCCTGCATTTGGCAAGGTGGGAGCGGTTGTCAAGATCCTTGGAACGAATCTAACCGGCGCGACCAGTGTGAGTTTCAACGGCACCGCGGCTGGGTTCACCGTCGTCTCGCCTTCGCTGATCGCGACCACCGTGCCAGTCGGCGCCACCAATGGCACGATCCAAGTGACGACGCCTGGCGGTACACTGGCGAGCAACCTAGCCTTCCGAGTGCTGCCGTAATGGCGCACTTACCCTCCGCCAGGTTGTTGGCCGCCTGAAAAGTTGCAGGCTACGCGCTGGCGGCCTGAGCGATAGGAACCTTGGGCGAGCTGCGCTCGCCGAGCCGGCTAAAAGCCGGCTGCGGGCAGGATTGCCCGCCCTCCAAAAAGGATTACCAATCAGCAACCTGGACCGAGGTTCCTGGAGAGAGGTAGGCGACAGGCTGGGAGCCTGACCCACTACTTTAAGAATTTGCCGATGGAGCGGGTCGCCTGGCGGATGCGGTGCTCGTTTTCCACCAGCGCGAAACGCACGTAGCCTTCGCCCAGGGGGCCGAAGCCGATGCCCGGGGAGACGGCTACCAGGGCTTTCTCCATCAGCAGCTTGGCGAACTCCAGCGAGCCGCCGGCGCGATAGCGTTCGGGCAACGGCGCCCACACGAACATGGAGCCGCGCGGCTTCTCCACGGGCCAACCGGCGCGATCGAGACCAGTCACCAGGACATCGCGGCGCTTCTGGTAGATGGCGCAAATCTTTTGCGTATCCTCCTGGCACTCGCGCAGGGCGATGATGGACGCGATCTGGATGGGCTGGAAGACGCCGTAGTCCAGGTAGCTCTTGATGCGCGCCAGCGCCCCGATCATACGCGAGTTGCCAAGGCAGTAACCCACGCGCCAGCCGGCCATGTTGTAACTCTTGGACATGGAGAAGATCTCGACGGCCACTTCCTTGGCGCCTTCCACCTGCAGGATGCTGGGCGGCTTGTAGCCATCGAAGCCCAGGTCGGCATAGGCGAAATCGTGGACCACCAGCGTGCCGTGGCGGCTGGCCATGGCGACGATCTCGCGGAAGAAATCGAGTTCCACGCAGGTGGTGGTGGGGTTGTGGGGAAACGAGATCAGGATCAGCTTGGGCGGGCGCGTGGAGGTGCGGTAGAGGTCTTCGAGGCGGTTCAGGAATTCCGCCGGACTGGGCAGGGGAAGCAGGCAGGCGTGGCCCTCGGCCATGATTACGCCGTATTGATGAATGGGGTACGCCGGATTCGGCGAGACCACCACATCGCCCGGTCCGACCACGGCGAAGAGCAGATGGGCGAGGGCGTCCTTGGCGCCGATGGTGACGATGGCTTCCTTATCGGGATCGAGGTCGACGCCGTAGTTGGTTTGGTAGCGCCGGGTGATTTCCTCGCGCAGCCGAGGGATGCCGCGGGAAGCCGAATAACGGTGGTTGCGCGCGTTGCGGGCGGCTTCCACCATTTTGCTGACCACTACGCGCGGCGTGGCGCCATCGGGATTGCCCATGCCCAGATCGATCACGTCCTGCTGCGCGGCGCGCGCCGTCGCCCGCATTTCGTTGATCACGGCAAACACGTAAGGAGGTAGCTTTTGAATCCTGTAAAATTCTTCGGTACTTTGAGCCATTCTTTTCATTCTACGCCGCCCGGTGGTTTGGCACGGGGCGGGGAACCGCTCCCTGACGGTCGCGGCTCGGTAGCGGGGCGCGGGTCGGGGACAGGGTCCGCGACGGCGTATGGCCAATACATCCTCAACACCGATGAGGGGACTGTGGGCCAGATCGAAATGGTATGGGGCAGATTCTGGTATGAATCGAGATTCCAGGGCAAGCAGCCGGTCGCCGACGTGGGACCGGGCCGCTGCTGGTTCACGCGGCAGAACCCGAGCGGGATCGTGGCCATCGACAATGCGCCGGACCTGGTGGAACACTACGCCGCGCAACGGCTTCAGATCACGCTGGGCAGCGCTTACGAGATCCCCTTCCCCGACGCTTATTTCGAAGGCGTGTTCTGCTGCTGGCTGCTGGAGCATTTGCCCGATCCCGCGCGCGCCATGGTGGAGTTTCATCGCGTGTTGAAGCCTGGCGGCCGGTGTACGATCGTGGTTCCGACGCCGGTGGACATGGTCAGGTTTTATGAGGACTACACACACATTCGTCCTTTCACGGTACCCTCGCTGTGCCAGTTGGCGGCCGCTGGCGGCTTCACGCGGGCGTGCACGGAGAACCTGCCTTGGACTCGCGGCATGCGTTACATCTACGGCCGCTTGGGCGCGCGGGCCAGCTATCGCTACATGCTTTTCGGCGATCGCTATTTGCGGCGGCTGGGAATTCGGAACCGGTGCCACCTGGTGCTGGACGCGTGGAAGTGAGATGCGCTTTGAGCGTTGGCCAACTGCCGAGTGTGTGGGGCAGGCAAGGGCTGGCCCGGGGGCCGCGTATTCATCTTGGCCGGCGCTCTCGCGGTTTGGTTAGGTTTAGCTTAGATTGAACCGCTTATAACGGCAACCGGCCGTGACAAGCGTATCTCGCCGGGCGAGGATACGACGCAGCTGTCCAAATAGTCCGATAACCGGGAGACCACCTTGCTTCCGACCTCTCGCTCCAAGGTGCGATGGGCGTGCTTGCCAAGGTAGCAGACAACGCCGCGCCGATGCGGTGTCCTGCGTGCTTCGAGGTCATCTGCTGTCGGGCTTCCTGCTCCGTGCGACCCGTTCCAAGAGCGGCGTAAACAAGATGGTTTTAAGGGACTACCAGATCGAGACGTGCAACAAGGTGGCGACGCGACTTGCTGCGGGCGTCACCCGGCAACTCGTGAAGCTGGCAACAGGTCTTGGGAAGACCTGTATCTTTTGCCACTTACCTGACTATCTGGGGTTCAAGAAACGCACGATGATCCTAGATCACCGCGAGGAGCTGACGAACCAGGCTGTAGGCAAGCTCCGCATGTGGAACGAGGGGCACGCGGTAGGCGTGGAGATGGGCGACCGGCGATCCAACGGGGAGCGCTTCATAGTCGCCGGGGTGCAGACACTCGGCCGTAAAGGCAGTACGCGGCTGGCGCAGTTCGATCCTTTCGACTTTGATATGTTGGTGGTCGATGAAGCGCACCACGCAACGGCCACAACCTACCAGAACGTCATCAAGCGCTTCACGCAGAACCCTAAGCTGCTCCTGCTGGGCACCACAGCCACGCCAAACCGGGCGGATGGAGAAGGGCTGAACCAGGTCTTCGAGGAAATCGTAGACGATAAGGACATCCTCTTTGGCATCAACGGAGGCTGGCTAGCCGACCTTCGCGGCATCCGCATCCAAACCGGCTCGTTTTTTCGCTCCTATAAGAGCAGTATGTTATATTTAAGTATAACCAGTTGAAATCGTCATGCACACAACAAATCTGCGGAAGGTGGGCGGCTCGGTCATGCTGGCGGTGCCTCCCGCGCTGCTCGATATCCTGCGTCTCCGGCCGGGAGCCAAGGTTGGCATTGTGGTCGAGAGCGGGCGGCTGGTAGTGGCGCCGCAGAGACGGCCACGCTATACACTGGAACAGCTTCTCGCGCAATGCGACGCCAAAGCTGCGCGCAGCAAAGAAGAGCGCGAATGGCTCGATAGCAGACCCGTGGGCGGCGAGTTGCTCTGATGAAGCGGGGCGAAATCTGGCTGGTGGGGCTTGATCCCGGCGAGGGACACGAGCAAAAGGGCCGGCGGCCGGTGCTGATCGTGTCACCGGAGGCTTTCAACCGGACGACCAAAGTGCCCGTTGTTCTCCCGATCACCAGCGGCGGGAATTTCGCGCGGACGGCCGGGTTTGCTGTGCCTCTAACGGGCGTGGGAACCAAAACGACAGGCATCGTCCGGTGCGACCAGCCGCGGGCGCTCGATCTTGGCGCGCGCAATGGCAGAAAGTTGGAAAGCGTTCCCGAGGCGATCATGGACGAAGTCCTGGCGAGGGTTGCGGCGATTTTTGAGTGATGGGGTCAGGGCGAGCTTCGCTCGCCGAAGAGCGGGGCTGAAGCCCCGCGCGGGCTCAAGCCCGCCCTCCAAAGGCAGTATAGTTTGCGCTGCACGGGTCCGGTCTGATACTATCTAGGTGGCAGAGCGGAATCCTTCCCTTGAAGTGCCACAAATCCAACCAACGGAGTAAACGAATCACTGAATGAATTTCACTGTTTTTTTAGGCA
>Ga0224555_1001493_pt1 | contig 32135 bp, 29 predicted proteins | sample 714S23034metaG_FD_180687 | JGI IMG/M metagenome (GOLD analysis project Ga0224555, IMG submission 180687) | Peat soil microbial communities from Stordalen Mire, Sweden - 717 S2 30-34 | ecosystem: Environmental > Terrestrial > Soil > Wetlands > Peat | place: Sweden: Norrbotten County, Stordalen...
GCGAACGGGGCCCCAGGCGTACTCTTCAGCCTTTCCGGGGTCCCCACGAACAGGTCTTCGTTCGTGGGGTGGAGGTTGGGGGTGGTGAGTCGAAAGCCTGCCCTGAGCGTAGTCGAATGGGGATCTGTGGTTGTTCTTCAATGAACTTATGACTCACCACACTAGCAAATCCGCGGCAACTGCTCGCCAATCTGAATCGGGATGACGCGGTTTGCGCCCATCGCGGTGCGGGCGACCAGCATCCGCTTGTGCTTGGCGGTGACCGTGCCGATGCGGGCGGCGTCCTTGCCCAGCGGATGGGCGCGTAAAATCGCCAGAATCTCATCCACCGCCTCGGGCGCCACAAAAAACACCGCCTTGCCCTCGTTGGCCACGTAGATCGGATCGAGGCCCAGCAGCTCGCAGGCTGACTGCACTTCGGGGCGCACCGGCAGGCTGGGCTCGTCGATCTCCACGCCGACGCCGGAGGCTGCTGCAATTTCATTCAGCGTGGAAGCGAGCCCGCCGCGCGTGGGGTCGCGCATGGCGTGAATGGCCGCGCCCGCCGCAGCCAGCACCTCGGCAATCATCCCGTTCAGCGCCGCGCAATCGGAGCGAATCTGACTCTCGAACTCCAATCCCTCGCGCACGCTCATAATCGCCATGCCGTGGTCGCCGATGGTTCCGGAGACGAGAATCGCGTCGCCCGGCTGCGCGCGATGCGGGCCGACCGTGATTCCGGGCCGCAGCAGGCCGATTCCCGCCGTGTTGATGTAGCAGCCGTCGCCGTGCCCGCGCTCCACAACCTTGGTGTCGCCGGTGACAATCTTCACGCCCGCCGTGGCCGCTGCCTTCGCCATGGCCTCGACAATCGCCGCCAACTGCGCCAGCGCAAATCCCTCTTCCAGAATGAAGCTGGCGCTCAAAAATTTTGGTTCCGCGCCGGAGACAGCCAGATCGTTCACCGTGCCGTTGACCGCCAGCTCGCCGATGGAGCCGCCGGGGAAAAACAACGGCTGCACGACATACGAATCGGTGCTCATGGCGAGGTGGCCGCCGCCAAGTTCAAGCACCGCCGCGTCGCCCAGATTTTCCAGCTCCGGATTGCGGAAGGCGGGCAGAAACAGGTGCTCCACCAGTTCGTTGCCCAGCTTGCCGCCCCCGCCGTGGCCCATCACGATGGTGGGATAATCGGCCAGCGGCAGCGGACAGGACCAGTTCGCAAAATCCGGTGCGGCGGTGTAAGACATTTTGCTCCTCTTATACATTTGACAACTGTTTCGTGCAAAAACAAAGATTAATACTTCTGATCATTAACATTTTCTTGAACTTTAATCTGGTCATTGTGAGCTGTCAGTCTTTTGTTCTATTTGCTTATTTGGACCGTACACAATTCTCAATAGATCACCTTTCTTCCCAGAAGCAAAGTCTGCTGAGTAAATCCAGTACTCCAATCCAAAATCATCCTTGTACACGTCACAAGTAACATTGATCTCGGATACGCCACCGTAACTATGTATGAACGCTGGAGAAAATTTCGCGCCTAGCATCGAAACTCTGCGCTTCGGTGATACATCAATACTGGCTAAACGTTTAGGGTCGGAACAAGTTGTTGTAGGGTCCGGGCAAGCGTATAACGGAACGATTCGCCAGTCGCTCAATTGCAGTCCCTCGCCGGAACCCATGATGCGAACGACTGTTTCATGATCGGAGATATAAGGAAGTAGCGGAGCCATATATTTGGCGTAGAACATGAATCCATTTAGCTCGTTCGGATACGGATTGGGAGACGCTGCAAGTAAAACGCTTGCGTAGGCAACAACTGGAAAAATCAATAAGAATAAAATCTTCTCTGGGATTTTTACTGCACGGTGAAAGCCGTAATTCTTCAAATCAAAAAATCTACTCCAACTTTGTTTACCCATTTTTTGCCCCCGTCAAGCCGCTTCCGGCGCCGGCCAACTCCTCCACCGACAAAAACCGCCCGTAGTTGTAATAGGCCGCGCAAGCGCCTTCGCTCGAAACCATCGTCGCGCCGAGCGGATGGCGCGGCGTGCACTGCTTGCCAAAGGCGGAGCACTCAGCGGGCTTGATGGCCCCGCGCAGCACGTCTCCGGCACGGCACAGCGGCGACTCGGCAGTATGAATCCCCGCAATCTGAAACCGCTCCTCAGCATCAAACTCGCGATAAGCCTCGCTGAGCCGCCAGCCACTCTTGGGAATCACGCCAATCCCCCGCCAAGCCCGGTCGGTGACCTCGAAGACCTCGGCCAGCAGCTTCTGCGCGCCTTGGTTGCCCTCAAACTTGACGACGCGCTCGTAGGCGTTTTCAACCTCGTAGCGGCCAGCCTCAAGCTGAATCACGCAGCGGCGAATCCCGTCCAGCAGGTCGAGCGGCTCAAAGCCGGTGACCACCATCGGCACCTTGTATTTTTCGGCCAGTGGCGGATACTCCCAGTAGCCCATCACGCTACAAACATGCCCGGCCAGCAGAAAGCCGTCAATCCTGCGGTCAGGCGCGCTCAGAATCGCCTCAATCGCCGGCGGCACCAGAACATGGGAGACGAGCAGCGAAAAATTCTTCAACCCACGCCGCTTGGCGACGTGCACGCTCATGGCGTTGGCCGGGGCCGTGGTCTCAAAGCCCACGCCGAAGAAAACCACCTGCTTGTCAGGATTTTTGACGGCCAGCTCGACCGCATCCAGCGGCGAATACACCACGCGCACATCGCCGCCCGCGCCCTTCACTTGAAATAAATCGCCCTCAGTCCCCGGCACGCGCAACATATCTCCAAAAGAACAGAAGATCACTCCCGGCTGGGCGGCGATGGCCAGCGCCTTGTCGATCAGCTCCAGCGGGGTCACGCAGACCGGGCAGCCAGGCCCATGAATCATCTCGATCCCGGCGGGCAGCATCTGGTCTATTCCATTTTTTATGATCGAGTGCGTCTGCCCGCCGCAGACCTCCATGATCTTCCACGGCCGCGTGGCGACAGCGTGAATCTCCAGCGCCATCCTCTGCGCGATCTCGCCATTGCGGAACTCGGTCAAGTACTTCATTCGCTGGAACTGCTCCTGGTCATGCTTCTCTCTCTATCCCAATTGAGCTGTCATCCTGAGCGGAGTTTGGCGCGTTCTTTGCGCCTAACGCAGTCGAAGGACCTGCGTTTCCGGGGCTAAACAGGTCAGAAAAGTTCCGTGCCCCATCCTTTTCGTGTTCTTTACGAAAAGGGTGGGAAACCACAAACCTCAATCAGTAGCCTTTTGGGAAACCACCGAACAGCTTCCATCCGGACAAGCCGACTGCGGCGACGCGGCGGCCCTCGCAAGTGCCTCTTCCTCGCTAGCCAACTCCTCGTCCAGCATACCCATCGCGCGGAAGTCCTCCAGCGTCTGAAGAGCCGTCTCCTCGTCGATCTTGGAGAGCGCAAAGCCAACGTGGACAATGGTATAGTCGCCCACCTGGACCTCCGGCACATAGTCCAGGCAGACCCGCTTGACGATGCCGCCAAAGTTCACCCGCCCAATGCGGAGATCGCCCTCGGTAAGAATTTCTTCCACTTTTCCCGGAATCGCTAGACACATGGTTCCTCTATTATGACGGGTTTGTGGTGTGTTTGGAGTGATTTAAATCACATATATTTCCGCAAGGCTGAAGAGCTAAGAAAAGCTTAAAAATTAATATTCTTGCCATACTGCTCAATATTGCTCAGATTGGGTTTGGTAGAGTCATTACGCTCAAAACACGGGCAATTTTTAGCGGCTCCCCCTTGGATTCCCCAGTCTTTGCCTCCAAAGGCTGGGGAATCACAAACTCAGCGTCTCCGCCCCGCCCCGCGCCTCCACCAAGTACGCCAGCCACTCCTCCATCCCCGCCCCGGTCTTGGCTGAAGTCTCGAATATCCGTATCCCCGGCCGTATCTCATTGATATTCCTGAGGGCCAGCTCGCGGTCGAAGCAGCACGCCTCACTGATGTCCATCTTGGTAATCACCGCCGCGTCGGCGGAGTTGAACAGCGTGGGATACTTCAGCGGCTTGTCCTCGCCCTCGGTGACGCTCAGCAGGGCCACGCGAATCTTCTCGCCCAGGTCGTAGCTCGATGGGCAGACCAGGTTGCCGACGTTCTCGATAAACAGATAGTCCAACCCGCTCAGCGTCACTTCAGGCCAGCCGTCTAGGTGCTTACGGATCATCTCCGCGTCCAGGTGGCAGATGCCGTGGGTATTGATCTGGCGGACCGGAGCGCCGCTCGCCGCCAGCCGACGGGCGTCGTTATCCGTCTCCAGATCGCCAACCAGCGCGGCTACTCTTGCGCCCCGCGCTTTCAACTCCTTCAGCGTCCGCTCCAGGAAGGCGGTTTTGCCCGTGCCGGGGCTGGAGACCAGGTTCAGCACCAATACGCCGGCCGTCGTATAGCTGGCCCGCAACCCCGCCGCTAGCTCGTCGTTTTTCTTCAGAATTCCCCGCCGCAGCTCGACAATTCGTGTTGTCACGCCTTCACCTCGCCGTCTTCAATCTCAATCGAATCAATCTCCAGCTCGCGCCCTTGCCGCATGTCGCTGCACGGCTCGCCGCAACGCGGGCAGCGGAAGCTCTGCACGCCCTCCAGCTCGGCATCCTGGCCGCAGGACTCACAATGCACCACAACCGGCAGCAGGTTGACCACCAGCCGCGAGCCTTCCAGCGGCGTTCCCTCGCTGACAATGCCCCAGCAGAACTCCAGCGACTCGGGAATCACCGAGGCCAAAGCGCCCACGCGCAGTCTGACTTCGAGCACCCGCGCGCCCTTCTGCGCATCCGGCAAGGCCGCCAGTGTCTCGGTCACCGTCTCCACAATGCTGGTTACGAGGGAAAGTTCATGCATTCAAGATAAATTTTACGCGCACGCCTCATGCTTCGCCTGAATTGCTCCACTCTGTAAGATAAAAGCACAAGGAAAATCCCATGCCCAACCCAGCCGCCACGAAGCCTGCCCTGAGCCTGCCGAAGGGTCTCGCCCTCAGCCAGCTTGCTCCCGCTGCCATCCAGTCGGAGATTCGCGCCATGACGCTGGAGTGCGACCGCATCGGCGGCATCAACCTGGCCCAGGGCATCTGCGACACGCCGGTCCCCGCCGCGGTCGAGGAGGGCGCGATTCAGGCGATCCGCGATGGTCAGAACATCTACACCCGCCTGGACGGCATCAGCCGTCTGCGCAACGCGATCTCCGCCAAGCAGAAGCGCGACTACGGCCTGGACTACGACCCGGAGAGCGAAGTGCTGGTCTCCTCCGGCGCCACCGGCGGACTGCACGCCGCCGCAATGGCCCTGCTCAATCCCGGCGACGAAGTTCTGATCTTCGAACCCTTTTATGGCTACCACGTAGCTACACTCAAATCGCTGCGCGTCACTCCGGTCCTGGTGCCGCTGGCCGAGCCGGATTGGGCGCTTGATCTCGGCGCGTTGCGCGCCGCTATCACTCCCCGCACCCGCGCCCTGCTGCTCAACACGCCCGCCAACCCCAGCGGCAAGGTCTTCTCCCGCGCCGAGACCGAAGCCATCGCGGCCCTCTGCCAGGAGCACGACCTCTTCCTCATTACCGACGAGATCTACGAATACTTCGTCTACGACGGCGCGCAACACATTCCGCCCGCCACGCTGCCGGGAATGCGCGAGCGGACGATCATACTCTCCGGCTTCAGCAAAACGTTTTCGGTCACCGGCTGGCGTCTGGGCTACGTCTGCGCCGACGCCAAATGGATAGGCGCTATGAGTTACTTCCACGATCTGACCTACGTTTGCGCTCCCTCGGCCCTGCAGTACGGCGCCGCCGCCGGCCTGGAGCAGCTTCCGCCCAGCTTTTATGCGCAGTTAGCCAGTGACCATCAATCCAAGCGCGCCCGCATCCTGAGCGCACTGCGCGATGCGGGCTTTGAAGCCAGCGCCCCTTCCGGCGCGTACTACGTGCTGGCCGGCGCTGGGCACATCCCCGGTAAAACCACCGCCGAAAAAGCCCGCCGCCTGCTGGCCGCAACCGGAGTAGCCGCCGTAGCAGGTTCAGCCTTTTTCCGCCCCGGCCACGGAGAAAATCTGCTGCGTTTCTGCTTCGCCAAAAAAGACTACGAGCTGGACGACGCCTGCGCGCGGCTGAGAAAACTTTAGCAGTAAAATAGATATGAAATAAATTTGGCGGTCTTGGGGATAAAGGCGACCGTCGGAGTTTCAGTGGCTGTCTCGTTTGGGGGCTTTGTCAGCCTTTCCACGGTAGTAATACTTGTGGGGGTGATTATGAAGAACTCAATCAGTAAGGCCGTAGGCGTTTGGTGTGGAGCTGCATTGCTGTGGAGAACTGGCTGTTACAAACTCCCCCAAATGAGATACAGCGCTGATGCCGAGATGAATCGCCTCCCAGGAGCAATGCGGGGGGTTCGATTCCCCCCCTCCACACCATTCGAATCTGGCAGAATATCCCCACACCCGAACCGCTCCGGTAGACTGAAAGGGCGATGCGTACCACACACACGATTCAATTTGCCGCTTTTACTGCCGCGGGCCTGACAGTCGCGCTGGCCGCGGGGCTGATGCTGTCCGGTTGCGGAACGCCGGCCGCGCCGCAACCACCCTCGCTGATGCTACCGATTCCGGTGGCAGACATGGCCGCCAGCCGCGCCGGCAACCAGGTGACGCTTACCTGGACCACGCCCAAAAAAAGCACGGACAAGCTGCTGCTGAAGGGCAACGTGGATGGATTTGTCTGCCGTAAGGAAGCGGCTGCCGGTGCCTGCGTCGCGGCTGGCGGCGAATTGTCCTTCGCGCCGGGTGCGGAGGGCTCCTTTACCGAGACGCTGCCTGCTGCGCTGGCTGCCGGAGCGCCTCGCCCGCTGAGCTACTTTGTCGAACTGAGAAACCACAACGGCCGCTCGGCGGGGCTGTCGAATGTCGCCGTGGTGCTGGCTGGCGTTGCGCCCGCGCCGGTGTCCAACCTCAGCGCCGAGTTGCGCAAGACAGGCGTGGTGCTGCGCTGGACGCCTTTGCAGGCCTCCGCACAGGAAATCCGGCTGCACCGCAAGCTGCTAAGCCCGCCGCCGGCCAAGCCGCCTCAACAGGGCCTGCTGACGCCCCAGCCGGAGCCGGTGGAGCAAAACCTCCTGGTTGACTCCTGTGCGCCGGAAGCAGGCAAGGGAAGCTGTCGCACCCTGGACAGCAGCATCCGCTTTGGCCAAGTCTATGAGTACCGCGCCCAGCGCGTGGCCCGCGTCACGGTGGAGGGCAAGACGCTGGAGCTGGCCGGCGAGCTTTCCGCTCCGGTGCGTGTCGAGGCACGCGACATCTTTCCGCCCGCCGTGCCCACCGGCCTGGCCGCCGTGGCCACCACGGGAGATAACGGAGCGGGGAACGCAATTGATTTGAGCTGGCAACCGGTCACCGATTCCGATCTGGCCGGATACTTTGTTTATCGCCGGGAGGGTGACGGCGGATGGCAGCGCATCTCGCCCGCCGTGCCGCTGGTTCCCCCCGCCTTCCACGATGCTCAAGTCCAGCCGGGACACAGCTACCGCTACGCCGTCAGCTCCATCAACCAGGGCGGAAACGAAAGCGCCCGCTCGGCGGAAACTGAGGAGTCGGTGCCCAACCCCTAAGCGATTGGCGTGATGCTCTCGTTCGATTGACGTGTTGCTCTTGTTCGATGGCTTGTTCAGTTTATTCAGGCCTTATTTCGCATTGAAGGGTACGGGCTTTAGCCCGTACATAAGACCAGCATAATAATCGCGGGCTTTAGCCCCTGAGGGAAAGCTCGATTGTATTTCCGGAGGATTTCCCATGAAATATTGCCGCTTTCTCTTCGAGAATCAAACCCACTACGGTGCTGTGGAAGATCGCGAGGGCGAGCCGTGGATTATGCGCCTCATCGAGGCTCCAGAAGAGGACCGCTCCTTCCGGCTGGAACACCACCGCTCCACTTCAATAAGCCTCGGCTTCGAGTCCATGCCCCTCAGCGCCGCCGATCTACTCCCGCCGGTCACGCCGTCGAAGATCGTCTGCGTGGGCCGCAATTACAGAGACCACGTCAAAGAAATGGGCAGCGAGCTGCCCGCCGAGCCACTGCTGTTTTTCAAGCCGGTGTCGGCGCTGAATAAGCCCGGAGGCGTGGTGCGCATGCCCGCCGTTTCGGCTCGCGTGGACTATGAGGGCGAGCTGGCGGTGGTGATGGGCCGCCGCACGCGCAATCTCAAAGAAGAAGCCTGGCGCTCCGCGGTCCGCGGCTACACGCTGGCCAACGACGTGACCGCCCGCGACCTGCAAAACAAGGACGGTCAATGGACCCGCGCCAAGGGCTTCGATACATTTTGCCCCATCGGCCCGGTGGTGAGCGACGAGTTGGACCCCGAAGCCGGACTCATTCTGGAGACGCGCGTCAACGGCGAACTGCGCCAGCACGGCTCGACCCTGGACTTCATCTTTCCGATTTCCAAACTGCTCGCCTACATCACCGCCGCGATGACTCTCGAATCCGGCGACCTTGTGCTGACCGGAACGCCTGCCGGAGTGGGTCCGCTCAAAGCTGGAGATTCTGTGGAGATCAGCATCCCCGGCCTCGGCGTGCTGGCCAATACCTTCCAGCCGGAGCAGAGCTGAGCCGAAACCGCTCATGTGCAACCTTGACCTCTGGGATGAATCGAATAGCGGTAGACTAAATCCGCACGCGCCTAAAATCTGATGCGCGCGTCTTTTGGAGGAATCATGCCGCAAAATCTGTTGGAACAATTGCGTAAATTCACGATCGTCGTTGCCGATACCGGCGACATCGAGGCAATCGGAAAGTTTCGCCCGCAAGACTCGACCACCAATCCCTCGCTGATCACCGCGGCGGCGCAGTTGCCGCAGTACCAGCCCATCGTAGATGACGTGCTGCTCGCCGCCCGCAAGGAACTCGGAGGCAACTCAACCGATGCGGCTGTCGCCAACCTCGCTTTTCAGCGGCTGGCCATCGCCTTCGGCAAAAAAATTCTGGCCATTGTTCCGGGGCGCGTATCCACCGAAGTTGACGCGCGCCTCTCCTATGACACCACGGCCACCATCGCGCAGGCGCGCTCGATCATCGCGCAGTACGACAAGTCCGGCATTGGCCGCAAGCGCGTGCTGGTCAAGATTGCCTCCACTTGGGAGGGCATCCGCGCCGCCGAGGTGCTGGAGCGCGACGGAATTCACTGCAACTTGACCTTGCTCTTCGGGCTGCACCAGGCCATCGCGGCAGCCGAAGCTGGCGTCACGCTCGTCTCGCCCTTCGTAGGCCGCATCCTCGACTGGTATAAAAATGATACCGGCAAGGATTTCCACGGCGCGGACGATCCCGGCGTGAAGTCGGTGACCACGGTCTATAACTACTACAAAAAGTTTGACTATAAAACCCAGGTGATGGGCGCGAGTTTTCGTAACATCGGCGAGATTATTGAGTTAGCCGGCTGCGATCTGCTGACCATCTCACCGCAACTTCTGGCTGAACTGGAAGCGACTGTTGCCGAGTTGCCGCGCAAGCTCTCGCCCGATGCGGCCAAGTCGATGAACATCAATAAGATTATCGTGGACAAAGCGGCGTTTGACCGCATGCACGCCGCCGACCGCATGGCCACCGACAAGTTGAAGGAAGGCATTGAGGGCTTTTCGGCGGCGCTGGTCAAGCTGGAAACGCTGCTCGCCCAACGCCTGGCCGAGTTGGAAAACAAGAATCCTACCTGAGGGCGCGCTTACTCCGACCACACGCCCAGCAGGTTGCCTGCGCCATCAGAGAAGTGGAAGCGCCGCCCGCCGGGAAATTCGAAGGTGGGCACGACGATACTTCCGCCTGCCGCGACAATTGCCGCTTCGGTGGCCTTCAAATCCTTGGAGTAGAGCACCGCAAACGGCGCAAATTTAGGCTGCTCCTGTTGCGGCGCGCCCTTGGCGAAGCCGATGGCTATCCCGGCGCTGTCGGCGTTAGAGTCGATGTAATCCGGGCCCCAATCCTTGAAGCTCCAGCCGAAGACAGTCGAGTAAAACTTCTTGGTTAGCTCGATGTCGGTGGTGGTGAATTCGATGTAGGTGATCTTGTGATGAAGTGCGGCGTTGCTCATGATTTCTCTCCTATTGCGTTGTGTTGGGTGGGGTCGAGGGAAGGCGGCGCAGATGTGAGGCGCAGGCACACCCTTCCCGGTGTGCTCTCGAAGCGCCCCCATCCACATTCCCTCAAGAGCTGGAGAGTGCAGGTAGAATCCGCAAAATTGTTCGAGAACGCGGACTCGCGAGGTACAAGGATAGGCTATCAGAATTTTGCGAATGCCACATAAATCTTTGTGGAAAAATCAGCGCCCCAGCCAAAGCGAAATGCCGCCGGTGATGGAGCGGCCCTGCATGTTGACGCCGTTGATTTCCTGATAGCCGGTGTTACTCAAATTTGCAAGGCGGAGATAGGGGCGAAGCTTCCCCGCGTCGCGCGTTACAGCGGCGTTCCACACGGGATAGGGATTAGCGTTCCAGGGCGGGTTGCCCGGTTGCTGGTAGGCCTTAGTCAGTGCTACCGAGTTAGTAACTGTCAGAGCGTGTTTTAAAGCAACCGTCCAGGTGGCGCGAAGATTTTCGACCGGATAGTTGAGGGCATACTCGGATTGCAGGCCATTCAAGGGCGGCTGCGCGCCGATAACTCCCGTCCATGCGAGCTGAACCTTCTGTCCTTTGGCGGGAACCAAGGTTGCGGAGGCCTCGGCTCCCGCAAAGCGCAGGCCGTTCAAGTTTACCGCGCACCAAGTGTTGACGATGCAATCCGCGGGCAGAAGTGGGTTAGGCAGTTTCGCGGTGCGGAGGTAGTCGATGGTGTCGTGCTGGCGATTGTAGAAACCTGTGGCGGAGAGCGTTAAGCGGCTCGACGGGACCCAGTCGGCGCCTGCCTCGCCGCTCCAGGCCGACTCGGGCTTCAGATTCGGATTGCCGATGGTGGCCGGATCGGAGTAATAAAGGTCGGTATAAGTCGGCAGGCGAAAACCATAGCCGCCGCTGGCGCGCAGTTTGAGTTGATTAGTCAGCCGCAAACTGCCTGCAAGGTGAGGCGCAAAGGCAGATTGCAGTCCGCCGGAGAATAACTCTTCGCGCAGGCCGGCGGATAAGTTCCAGCGGCTTTTTGCAGGACGCAAGTCGAGGTCCACATAGCCCGCGCCGCGATTGCGCGCGTGGATGCCGAGATTGTTGCTGTGGATGCTGTCGCCGTCCGACTCCAACCCGAACAAGAACACGGATGAGTTAGCGACGGGAAGAGTATGGCGCAGAGAAGCCTGCCAGGAGCCGTCGATGTGATTGTTTTCGTAAACAGATGGAGCATTGCGCAGCAGCACAAATTCATCCGTGTGGCGGCGATAACCAAAGGCCGCTACGGTGCGGCTGCCTAACTCCTGGCGTCCGGAGGCAAACCAGCCTTTAGTTCGTTCCCATGAGTTATAAGGTCCATAAAACTGGTTTGCGCCAAAGGAGCGGTCGCTGGCGGCAAAGAGTAGATCCGAGATGCCGAGGCGGGAACTAACCCAACTCTCTGAGGAAGCATCTTCGTTGCGGTAATCGCGATCGGGCATGAAGCCGGTGGAGAAGTTACGGTTTGCTGTCAGCCGGCTGCTCCACCGCGAGCGCGCCAAGGCGGCGAGGAGCGACTCCTCGTTCTCGCCGAAGCTACCTCCTCCGGCGCGCAGGCGAAGTGAGTTCGCGGAGGGCGCGGCGGTGAGAAAGTCGACGACGCCGCTCAGCGCGTCCGCGCCATGCAGCGTGGAACCCGCGCCGTGCAACACTTCAATCGAGTCCATCGCGTCCAGCGGAACGGGCAGGTCGAGGTTGTGATGCGCGGTCTGACTGTCGTCGATGCGAAAACCATTCAACAGCACCAGGGCCTGCTCGAAGGAGCCTCCACGCAGAACCAGGTCAGCTTGTCCGCCGCCCGCGCCGCGCTCTTCGAGAAAGACCGACGAATCCTGGCGCAGCAACTCCTGCGGCGATTCAAGCGTGAGAGTCTTGCCCTCGACCGGCAGCACGACTACCGCAGCGGAAGACTCCGCCAGGGGCACGGGAACCGCCGAACCAAGAACCACCAGGTTCTCCGTGGGATGGGGAAGCTGGATGGGCGGCGCTTGCGCGGAAGTTAATTGTGCGCAGACTGCCATAAGGAGACAGACCGACCTGCGCAGTGTTCTCATGAATTGCATTACGACCTCAGACACTTGGGGAAGTGTAAGTGATGAGCCGGCAGAGTTACTTGCAACCGGGTTACAAAATGTAGCGTGACAAATCCTGATCCTTCACGACGGACGCCACCATCTGCTTGACGTACTCGGCGTCGATGAGGAAGACCTTTTCCGGGCCGGAGGCGGTAACTCGTTCCTCGTAAGGCAAAGGCGTGGAAGATTCGCTCTTGATAGCTTCCTTCAGCGCCGCCGCAGCAGCTTCGTCGGGCACGCGGCGAGCTACATCAGGCGCCAGGAAGCTTACATCCTCCAGCACCCGCTCCATGATGGTGTGCAGGCGGCGCGCGCCGATGTTTTCGGTTTGCTCGTTGACCTTGAAGGCAAACTCCGCCATCTCACGCAAGGCCTCCGGAGAATACTCCAGCTTCACTCCTTCGGTCTCCAGCAGCGCCGAGTATTGCTTGGTAAGCGAAGCCTTAGGCTCGGTCAGGATGCGCAAAAAGTCATCCACGGTAAGTGACTTCAACTCGACGCGAATGGGAAAGCGCCCTTGCAGCTCAGGGATAAGATCGCTGGGCTTGGAAACATGGAATGCGCCGGCGGCGATGAATAGAATGTGGTCGGTGCGCACCATGCCGTAGCGCGTGTTCACCGTCGTTCCCTCGACGATGGGCAGAATGTCGCGCTGCACGCCCTCGCGCGAAACGTCGGGACCGTGGCCGCTCTCGCGTCCGGCAATCTTATCGATCTCATCGAGAAAGACGATGCCGTTGGACTCGACGCGCTCCACCGCCGCGCGATTCACAGAATCCATGTCGATCAGCCGGCCCTCTTCCTCGTCCACTAAATAGTCGAATGCATCAGCCACCTTCATCTTGCGCTTCTTGCTGCCGCCGCCGAAGATGTTGGGCAGCATGTCCTTGAGGTTCATCTCCATGTCTTCAAGGTTCTGGTTGCTGATGATGCCGAACTGCGGCGTCCCGCGCTCGCGCACGTCGAGCTCGATCATGCGCTCGTCGAGCTTGCCTTCGCGGAATTGCTGGCGCAGCTTTTCGCGGGAGCGCTGATAACTTTCCGTGCCGGGCAGCGTGAGCTGGCCTTCCTGCGCAGGCGGCACGGGCGGCGGAGGCGGCAGCAGCACGTCCAGCAGGCGCTCCTCGGCGTTCATCTCCGCGCGGTCTTCCACCTCTTCCAGCCGCTCCTCGCGCACCATGTCGATGGCGATCTCCACCAGGTCGCGAATCATCGACTCCACATCGCGGCCCACATAGCCGACCTCGGTAAATTTGGAGGCTTCCACTTTGAGAAACGGCGAACCTGTGAGCTTGGCGAGGCGTCGCGCAATCTCCGTTTTGCCCACGCCTGTCGGCCCGATCATGATGATGTTTTTGGGCATGATGTCGTCGGCGATCTCCGGCGGCAGCTTCTGGCGGCGCTGGCGATTACGGAGCGCGATGGCTACGGCACGCTTTGCGGCTTTCTGGCCGACGACGTGCTTGTCGAGCTCGGTGACAATCTCGCGCGGGGTCAGCTCGTCGAGCGAGAGCTCTTGTTCTTCGGCGGATGCGGGTAGGTAGATGGCCATGGATCAATGCGCAGGCGGATGCGAACCGCTAGCTCTTCAACTCCTCTATCGTGACGTGGTTGTTGGTGTAGATGCAGATATCGCCGGCAATCTGCATGGCTTTTTCGGCTATCTCGCGGGCGCCGAGGTCGGTGTTCTCCATCAGCGCGCGGGCGGCGGCGGTGGCATAGGGTCCGCCGGAGCCGATGGCGGCCAGCGGTTCGTCGGGATCAATCACATCGCCCGAACCGGAGATGAGGAAGGTCTGCCCGGCATCGGCTACCACTAACAATGCTTCCAAATTGCGCAGCATCTTGTCGGTGCGCCAGTCCTTGGCCAGCTCAACGGCGGCGCGGTTCAGGTTGCCGGCGTACTGCTCCAGCTTGGTCTCGAAGCGCGCGAAGAGCGAGAAGGCGTCGGCGGTCGAGCCGGCGAATCCGGCCAAGATCTTCTCCTGGTAGAGGCGGCGAATCTTTTTGGCCGAATGTTTCAGCACGTGGTCGCCGAGCGTAACCTGACCATCGGCGGCCATGACCACCATGCCGTTGCGGCGAACGCAAATCACGGTGGTGGAACGAATGCGGCCACGAGACGGCCCACGATTTTGGGAATCAGGCGCCACAACGGGATTTTTGCGATAAGCCATGAAAAAAACCTCTGAAAACGGGGCATCTTGCGAGAAAAACACCTTCACGATGCAGTCACGAGTATAGCGCAGCGCATTAGCCCGGGGTCCCCGGCGACAGGTCTTCGTCGCTGGGGTGGGAGAGCCTTGGAGGCAACGACATGAATCCGAAGCCGGTTCCACAGCCCCTCCGGCATCACCCGTGGCCGGTTGCGGTATCCTCTAGTTTACGACCGTAGGAGTAGTGATCCGCCTCGAATGACTCAAATCAGCGCCAACACGTGGGAGATTGCCGCCGCCGGGGCAATCATTGTCACGTTCCTTGTGGCGGGTCTCTGGCTGCTGCTGCGCAAAGGCCCCACAGCGGACGAGCGGGAGCGCGCGCGCCGCCAGTTCCTCTCCCGCTCCGGGCGCGTGGTGGACGGCATGTTGCTGGACATCTGCGAGGTCGAGGCCGCGGCTGAAACCAAGAACGAGCCAAGCCGAACCCTGACCATGCTGCTTTACAGCTATCGCATCGGCGGCGTGGACTACGAGTCCTCTCAGGACGCTACCGACCTGCTCCACGAAGGGGATGCGGTCCAGGTGCGTGCAGGCTTCCCCTGCTCGGCGCGCTACCAGCCGGGCAATCCGCAGAACAGCATCGTAGTGGCCGAAGAGTGGAGCGGTCTGCGGGCCGGACTGCCGGTGTTTCCCGAATTCGAGAATCCTGAGCCAATCGATACGAGCCATCTGGAAGTATTGCGTCCTGGGCGCGGGTGAGCGGGCTGCGCCTGCCCCGGTGCTTCTTCCCGGCTAAGCTTCACAAGAACATGAATTGAAGCCTGTCTCCGGCGAACAGGGGCCGTAGTCGCCGTGAAAAATATTCGAGAACTCAGCCCCATGGTTCCGGTTTACGCCTGGGACAGTTGCATGGATCAAGCAATCGGAGGAAGAGATGCTCAAAGGATTTCGTGATTTCATTCTGCGTGGAAACGTAGTCGATCTGGCCGTTGCCTTCATTCTAGGCGCGGCCTTCAATGCCATTGTCACATCGTTGGTCAAAGACGTCTTGACCCAGCTGATCGCCGCGGTCGCGGGCAAGCCGGACTTCAGTTCCCTGGTCCTGAAAGTAAATGGAACCCCGATCATGATCGGCAACTTTCTGAACGCCGCCATCTCATTTCTGATCGTGGCCGGCGTGGTCTACTTTGGAATCGTTCTGCCTTTGAATACGCTCTTTGCAAAGCTCAAAAAGCCCGCGCCGGAGGCTCCGTCGTCCGTAAAAACCTGCCCCGAATGTCTGAGTGAGATTCCCCTGGCCGCCCGCCGCTGTGCTCATTGCACCCAGCTCGTGGCGTAGGATTTGCGCGAAGAAGATTTAAATAAATATTTTTCCAGACTCTGATGTAAGCTGGGGATTGATCGTTGCGCCTCCCGCTGCGACGCTCATTCCGGCCGTGCAAGATAGCGCGACCTATCTCTGCTCAAGAGGATTTCGCTCATGGTTGTGCGCAAGCCGTTTGCCTTACTGGTTTTTCTGGCGCTGATTTCATCGGCTTGTATTTCCAGGCCGCTTGGGGCCCAATCCCCAGTTCAGCCCGCGGTCTTTGGCTATGCGGACTTCGCCGCGCAGGCCAAGGTCGAGGAGAAATTTCTCGCCGTTCCCGATGCCAAACTGGCCGGCCAGCACCTGAAGACGCTCACCAGCGAGCCGCATCTGGCCGCGACTCCCGAAGACCACAAGACCGCCGAATACGTTGCGCAGAAATTTCGCGCGGCCGGACTGGAAACGGAGATTGTCCCGTTCCGCGTTCTGCTGAACCAGCCGAAAGAGGTGCGTGTCGAGGCCTATGACTCCAGCGGCAAGCTGCTGATGAGCGGCCCTACCAAAGAGCACGTCGAGGGCGATCCATTCCAGGACGATCCCCGTGTGGTGATGCCCTTCAACGGCTCCTCCGGCTCGGGCGACGTGACCGCCGAGGTAGTCTACGCCAACTACGGCCGTCTGGAGGACTTTGACCAACTCGCGGCGCAGCACATCGACCTGAAAGGCAAAATCGTCCTGGTGCGTTACGGCGGCAACTTCCGCGGCGTGAAGGTCTTCATCGCCGAGAAGCGCGGAGCGGCTGGTGTGCTGATCTACTCCGACCCGCAAGACGACGGCTTCACCAAGGGTGACGCTTACCCCCAGGGGCCATGGCGGCCGGAGACGGGCGTGCAGCGCGGCTCGGTGCAATATATGTTCGAGTATCCGGGCGACCCGGAGACTCCGGGCGTGGCCTCGACCCTGGACCTGCCCGATTCAGCGCGCGTTTCGCCTTACGGCAGCCAGCCCCGCATCATCTCCATCCCCATCAGCTACCACGATGCCTCGCCCATCCTGCAGGCCTTGCAAGGACCCGGTGTGCCGAAGGGCTGGCAGGGCGGGCTGGGCTTCCGCTATCACCTCGGATTGGCTGAAGGGCAGGGCAGCGTCAAGGTTCACCTGGTCTCCGTGCAGGATTATCAGCGCCGCATCATCTGGGACGTGATCGGCAAGATCAAAGGCTCCGAGCTCCCCGGCGATTGGGTGGTCGTCGGCAATCACCGCGACGCCTGGGTCTACGGCGCCGTCGATCCCAACAGCGGCACCGCGGCCATGCTCGAATCAGTTCACGGAGTCGGCGCGCTGTTGAAACAAGGCTGGCGACCCAAGAGGACGATTGTCTTTTGCAGTTGGGACGCCGAGGAAGAGGGCCTGATCGGCTCGACCGAATGGGTGGAGCAGAACGCCAAGGCACTGGAGCGCGCCGTGGCCTACTTCAACACCGACGTGGGCGTCGCCGGGCCGGATTTCTCCGCCGCCGCCGTTCCCTCGCTCAAGGAGTTTTTGCGCGAGCTGACGCGCTCGGTTCCCAGCCCGCTGGGCGGGACGGTCTATCTGCAATGGAAGATTAAATCCGCGAACGGGAGTGAGCATCGCCGCTCCAACGCTCCGCCGGTGGCCGGCGAAGAGGTGAGCGTGGGCGACCTCGGTTCCGGCTCCGACTTCACGGCCTTCTTCCAGCACGTGGGCGTGCCCTCCACCGACATCAGCTCCGACGGTCCCTATGGCGTTTATCATTCCGTCTTCGACAACTACGCCTGGTACACGCAGAACGCCGACCCGAAGTTTGAATATTTGCAGGAGATGGCCCGCGTCTTCGGCCTGGAAGCTCTGCGCATGGCCGACGCCGACGTGCTTCCCTACGACTACGTGGCCTACGCACACGAAATCAGCACGTATATTGAAGCAGCCAAACGCAAGGCCGGCGACGCTGGACTCAACGCGCTCGACTTCGGCCCGGCGCAGGCTGCTTCAGCGCACTTCTCTGCCGCAGCCGCGCGAGTTCGCGGATTGCAAGTTGCAACCTACGGCGATCTTACAAAACTCAATCTCGCCCTACGCCAGGCCGAGACCGATCTCACCTCAGAAGCCGGCCTGCCCAATCGTCCCTGGTTCCGGCACACCATCTTCGCCCCCGGCGAGTACACCGGCTACGCGGCGGTTGTGATTCCCGGCGTCAACGAGGCCATTGACAGCAAAGATCAGCCGCGGGCTGCGCAGCAGTTGACGGTGCTGACCCAAGCGCTGACGCGTGCGGCGCAGACGCTGGAGGGCGCGCGGTAAGGTGGCTTAAAAATACCCTTGACGTAACGCGTAACGGGGAGCATACTAGAACATGATTGTCGGCTATCGCGACAAACGAACCAGGAACTTTGCCGCCGGGATGCGCGAAAAAGCATTGGAAGGCATTGAGCGGCCGGCTCGATTGAAGCTCGACCGGATGGATGCGGCTACATCGCTCCAAGACCTTGCCGCGTTGCCCGGCAATCGCTTTGAGACCATGTTAGGTGATCGCAAGGGGCAATACAGCATTCGCATCAACGATCGGTGGAGAATCTGTTTTGAGTGGCCGGATTACGATTTAGGCCCATCCAACGTCGAGATTGTCGACTATCACTAGGAGAACCCATGTCCATCACCGCCATCCACCCCGGAGAGCATCTGGCAGAGGAGCTGAACGAACTGGGCATGAGCGCCTCTGAACTGGCGCGCAAGCTGGATGTGCCGCCCAACCGCATCACCGCCATTCTGAACGGTCAGCGCGGCCTGACCGGAGACACTGCCCTGCGCCTGGCTCATTTCTTCGGCACCAGCGCCCAGTTCTGGCTCAACCTGCAAAGCATCTATGAGTTGCGCATCGCCCAGCAGAAGGCTGGAAAGGCGATCCATGCGCTTCCCCGGCTTAAGCGGCTCGAACGCATTCCTGCATGATAGGTTGACCCCTGCCCTGTCCGGCCCGTATCTTTAGGGGGTGACGATGAAAACTCTTGTCTACATTTTGTCTGGCATTTTGGTTTCCGGCGGAGCTTACCTTGGGATGCGGCTGTTTCGCGCCTCACTCTCGAAGTTCCCGCAGGCTTGGCGTATCGGAATCGCGGTGGCCATTGTCGTGGGCACCATTGGCTGGCTGGCCCTGTCCGGCATCGGCGCCAGCAAGAGCTACTACGTCACCATCCCCGAGCTGGGCGCGATGGGCGACAAGGCTTACCACAGCCAGTTGCGCGTGGAGGGCTTCGTGCAGCCCGGCTCCATCGAGCAGAGCGGCACTCATGTGACCTTTGTTTTAAACGAGTTTGAGAGCCACACGCCCAAGGCTGCCACGGGGCGCCTGCTCACGGTCAACTACAAAGGCTCCGAGCCGCCGCCAGACACCTTCAAGGACGACTCCCAGGCCTTGGCCATGGGCACCTATGGCCGCGACGGCGTCTTCCACGCGACTGTCTTGCAAGCCAAGTGCGCCAGCAAGTACGCTCCGGCGCAACCCGGAACTGCGCAACCAGCCGCGAACCCGAGTGCTGCCGCCACGCATCCGGCCGCGGCAGTCCCAACGGCGGCAAACTGACGCGCATGACTGCTTCCGCATCCGAGACCGCCAGTTCGACTGCTTGCGCCCGGCCCGTCTTTGCCGGTTTGGACCAGGTCTCCAAGCTCTTCGGCTCCTTTGCCGCGCTACGCCAGGTCTCGGTGGAACTGGAGCAGGGCCGCTGCTACGTCCTGCTGGGAGAAAACGGCGCGGGCAAGTCTACTCTGCTGCGCATTTTGGCTGGCCTGCTAAGGCCCAGCTTCGGCAAGGTCACAGTCTTCGGCAATCTCGAACCGCACGAAGCCCGCGAGCGCATCGGCTACATGAGCCACGCAGCCATGCTCTACGACGAACTGACCGCCGAGGAGAACCTGCGCTACTTTGCCAGTCTCTATCCCGGCCGCGCTTGCCTTGCGCCGGCCGAAGCCCTCAGCCAGGTTGGCCTCGACCCAAAGCTCGACCGCATCCTGGGCCAATACTCGCAGGGAATGCGCCAGCGCATCTCTCTGGCCCGCGTGCTGCTCTCGGTCCCTGAGCTGCTGCTGCTGGACGAGCCATTCTCCAACATGGACGTGGAAAGCGCCCACCAGATGGTCGAGCTGCTCGCAGGGTTCCGCCAGGGCAACCGGACGATTGTCTTGACGACCCACCAGCGCGAACTGGCCGCGCCCATTGCCGACTGGGTGATGACGCTGCACGCCGGACGCTTAGCTTCATTGGAGCCGGGGTCTCCCACGCGATGAAGACCAACGGCGCGCGCCTGCTGGAATCCCTCGGCATTCCTTTCGAACTCCAGGAGTACGAGGTTGATCCGGATGATTTGTCGGCCCTGACCGTTGCCAAGAAGATTGGAATGCCGCCCGAGCAGGTCTTCAAAACTTTACTCACCACCGGCGGACCCAACACCTACGTCTTCGCCGTCATTCCCGGCGACGCGGAACTGGACTTCAAGAAGCTGGCCCGCGCCGCCGGCCTGCGCAAGGCCGAGATGGTTTCTCTGAAAGAAGTCCAGCCTCTCACTGGCTACATCCGCGGCGGCGTCACTGTTTTCGGCGCGAAAAAGCCCTTTCCCGTCTTCGTCGATGAGACGGCGATTCTCTTCGACAAAATCAGCGTTTCGGCCGGCACGCGCGGAACCCAGATCATCCTTTCTCCCGCTGACTATCTGCGAGCCGCCGAAGCCCAGACCGCCGATTTGTCGAAAGATGCGAGCAGACCGGGTGAGGTGAAGGCATGATTGCGAGTATGTTCCTCAAGAGCCATCCCTCAGGGGCTAAAGCCCGACATTTTGGTCGGTGCTTTTGCGGCACGACTGAAGTCGTGCCCTGTTACAAAACAATGCTGCATTCGCGTTTTATCGCGTCCAACGAAATTCTCTGCCAAATGGAGGGAATCTTCGCATGACCCGCGCCCTGTGGACTCATCTTGTCAAAGACCTGCGCATCGAACTGCGGACACTGGACGCCCTCGTCTCCATGCTGTTTTTCTCTCTGCTGGTGGTGGTGCTGTTCTCGATAGCCTTTGACCCGCGCGGAGCCTTTTCCCAGCAGATCGCCGGCGGCGTACTCTGCGTGGCTACGATGTTCGCCTCGGTCAGCGCGCTGAACCAGGCCTGGGCGCGCGAGATCCGCCATCAGGTTATGGACGCGCAGCGCATGACGCCCGCTCCCGGCGCGGAACTCTATCTCGCCAAGGTGATTGCGAATTTCCTCTTTGTCGCAGTCGTCCAGGTGATTCTGGCGCCCTGTTTTCTCATCTTCTATAACCTGCACATCGCGGGCCAGGGCTGGCTGCTGGTGCTGGTGTTGCCGCTGGGAACCTGGGCGCTGGTGGCCAACGGCATCTTCTTTGCCGCGCTCTCCATCCGCAGCCGCAACCGCGAGCTGCTGCTCTCGCTGATCCTGTTTCCCATCTTCATTCCGGCGCTGCTGGCCATGGTGCAGGCCACCACCGCCATCCTCACCGGCGAAAGCGGCCCCGCGCTGTGGATCAAGATGCTCGTCGGCTACGACATCATCTTCACCACGGTGAGCTTGCTGCTCTTCGACGTGGTCTTTCACGCCGAGTAGGGCGGCGATGCCGGCACGGTATTTTCGTGGAATCCATCCCAAGTATTTTATCGCCTTTCCACTCATTGGCCGGCCAAAGCCCCTAGTTTCCGTTTTGAACCTCTGTTTTCGCTTCCGGAATCCTATGCGGCTTCTGTGACTGGAATCACTCGACAGTGCCAAACGCGGATGATAGCCTGCAAATGACCCTGTTTTCCGGGAAATTGGACATGTTTTCTCGTGTTTCCCGGATTCGTTCGTGGTAAACCATCAAAAATTTCTGCTTGGAGGATTTGTGACTGCTCAGTATTCGGTGTATCTCTTTGAGGCTGTCAGCGCGCTTTCGCTCGTTGTGGCCTTTTTATTTGCCCGTCAGAGCATAGGTGCCATCAAGGCAGGCGCCCGGGTGTTTCTGAGGCGTCCAACGAAGTCCGTGGCGGCCTTCATGGGCCTGCTGCTGCTTCCCGCATTCGCCAACGCACAGGAAGCTCCCGGTGGCGAAGCCAGCCTGGTGCTGCCGGATCTGTCGAGCGTGAATTTTCTCGGCTTGGACGGAAGATCCCTTCTGATGATCGGGTTGCTCTTCTGCGTCGGCGGTTTGCTCTTCGGCCTGGTGATCTACAAGCAGTTGAAGAACCTGCCGGTTCATAAATCGATGCTCGAGATCTCCGAGCTGATCTATGAAACATGCAAGACCTACCTGGTTACGCAGGGCAAGTTCATCGCTCGGCTCTGGCTCTTCATCGCGGTCATCATCTCGCTCTACTTCGGCTGGCTGGCGCCAGTGGGAAATGTTTGGGTTACCCTGCCTGTCATTTTGGGCTTCAGCGTGGTCGGCGTCTTGGGCAGCTACGGCGTGGCGTGGTTCGGAATTCGCATCAACACCTTTGCCAACTCACGGACGGCCTTCGCCGGCCTGCGCGGCAAGCCGTATCCCTGTTTTGCGATTCCGCTGAAGTCCGGCATGAGCGTCGGCATGATGCTGATCTCCGTCGAGCTGCTCATCATGCTGTGCATCCTTCTGTTCGTCCCGGCTAATTACGCCGGCCCCTGCTTCATCGGCTTCGCTATCGGCGAATCGCTGGGCGCGGCGGCTCTGCGTATTGCCGGCGGCATCTTCACCAAGATCGCCGACATCGGCTCCGACCTGATGAAGATCGTCTTCAAGATCAAGGAAGACGATGCCCGCAACCCCGGCGTCATCGCCGACTGCACGGGCGACAACGCGGGCGACTCGGTCGGCCCCAGCGCTGACGGCTTCGAAACCTACGGCGTCACCGGCGTGGCCCTGATTACCTTCATCCTGCTGGCTGTTCATGATCCCAGGACGCAGGTGCAGTTGCTGGTATGGATCTTCGTCATGCGCGTGGCCATGCTGATCTCCAGTTCGGGCGCGTACTTCCTCAATGGCGCAATCGCCAAGGCGAAATACGCGAACTCCGACGAGATGGACTTCGAGGCGCCCTTGACCTCGCTGGTCTGGATCACTTCCATCGTTTCCATCCTTCTTACCTTCGTCGTCTCGTTCTACATGATCCCCACCCTCGGCGACGGAACGCTCTGGTGGAAGCTGGCTTCGATCATCTCCTGCGGAACCCTGGCCGGCGCGGTCATCCCCGAACTGGTCAAGGTTTTCACTTCCACCAAGTCGGGCCACGTGCAGGAAGTCGTAACATCCGCCAAGGAAGGCGGAGCCTCCCTGGGAATCCTCTCGGGACTTGTGGCTGGCAATTTTTCGGCCTACTGGCTGGGATTGAGCATGGTCGCGCTGATGAGTCTGGGCTATTTCTTCTCGACCGGCCCGTCCATGGATGCCCTGATGCTGGCTCCTGCCGTCTTCGCCTTTGGCCTGGTCGCCTTCGGCTTCCTGGGCATGGGTCCTGTCACGATTGCCGTCGATTCCTACGGCCCGGTGACCGACAATGCACAATCGGTCTATGAGCTGTCGCTGATCGAAACCATTCCCGGCATCGCAGCTGAATTGAAGAAGGACTTCGGCATCGACGCCAAGTTCGAACGCGCCAAATACCTGCTGGAAGCCAATGATGGCGCTGGCAATACCTTCAAAGCTTCGGCCAAGCCGGTGCTGATCGGCACCGCCGTCGTCGGCGCAACCACCATGATCTTCTCCATCATCATGGCCCTGACCCATGGACTCACCGTGGGTAAAGAGAACCTCTCTCTGCTGCACGCGCCCTTCCTGCTCGGCTTGATCACCGGCGGGGCAATGATCTATTGGTTCACTGGAGCTTCCATGCAGGCGGTCACCACTGGCGCTTACCGCGCGGTCGAGTTCATCAAAGCCAACATCAAACTGGAAGGCGCGGAGAAGGCCTCGGTCGAAGACAGCAAGAAGGTGGTGGAGATCTGCACCCTGTACGCGCAGAAAGGGATGTTCAACATCTTCCTCGCCGTCTTCTTCGCTACCCTTGCCTTCGCGTTCACTGAGCCGTTCTTCTTTATCGGCTATCTGATCTCGATTGCGATCTTCGGCCTCTACCAGGCCATCTTCATGGCCAATGCCGGCGGCGCATGGGATAACGCGAAGAAGGTCGTCGAAGTTGACCTGAAACAGAAGGGGACACCTCTGCACGACGCGGTGGTGATCGGAGACACCGTCGGCGATCCCTTCAAGGACACCTCGTCGGTGGCATTGAACCCGGTCATCAAGTTCACGACCTTATTCGGATTGCTTGCTGTCGAGCTGGCCGTGACTCTCACTGCGAAGAACCCTCTGCTCGCAACCTCGCTGGCAGTCGCATTCTTCCTGGTCTCGGTGTTCTTCGTGCACAAATCGTTCTATGGCATGAGGATTGAAACCAAGGAAAGCAACTGATTCCTGTCTTGTAAACCAACAGAAAAACGCCGCCTGGAAACGGGCGGCGTTTTTTATGCGCAATCGCGTGGCGTTCGCTCCGCAAGCTGCTCTGCGCCGCCGCCTTCGTCCTGACACAGTCCCTTATAGGCAGTCCACGCAAGCGATGAGCGAGCGATTGGCCGCACCGCAGGTGTTTTGGCAAAGATGGCCAAAAGTCCTATACTCAAGCTGAGGTGTCCCATGCCGACCCGCAATGTCAGCCTGCCTGAAAAGCTGGATCAGTTTATTACCGCCAAGGTAGAGTCCGGAGACTACGCCAATGCCAGCGAAGTGATGCGCACAGCCCTGCGCCTGATGGAGAGGGAAGAGCAGGAGTACGAGGAGAAGATGACCGTATTGCGGGCGGCGATTGCCGAAGGGGATGCCAGCGGAGATGCCGAGGAGGGCGTCTTTGAGCGGATTCGAGAGAAATACGGGCTACCGCAGAGAACTGATATTCCGGTTAGTGCATGAAACGCTTTGTGGTTTCAGCCGAAGCTCAGGCCGATATTGATCTGATTGCCGCCTATACAACCGATACATGGGGCTGGCAGCAGACAGATTGCTACTTGGGCCAGCTCGAAGACTCTTTTCAACTTCTCGAGCAGAATCCGCGAATGGGTCGAGCGTGCGATGCAGTCAGCTCAGGGCTTCGCAGGCACGAACTAGGGAAGCACGTCGTCTTTTACCGAGTATTGCCTGGCGGAATTCGTATTGTACGCGTCCTTCACCAGCAGATGTTTCCAGCCAAGTCGCATTTCGAGTAGTGAAGGGCTGCGCGATTCCCGTTTCTATGCTCGGCTTAATGGATAGCGATACCGAAATACTTGCGAGCCGCATAGTAGATATCCTCGTCGGTCATGACACCATATTCGATGTGCGGTTCCTTGCCGGGAGCGATGAAATAATAACCGATGCTGATCTTGCCGCCTTGAAAATATTGCACCTTCGTTCCAACACGAACCCTGAATGAGTGAGTCTCCACTGGAAGAAAATTGATTTCCGCTTTGTGTAAACGCTTCTCAGCTTTGGAGGCATAGAAGCTAAAGTCATCCATGGCCGCTGCGTCTCCTTCGCCTTTATCAAGTTCGTCCTGAGTAAAGTGAGGATAGAATGCAATGATGGTTGGCTGATGAATGACGAAGACGGGCACAGGCTTGGTGGCCTTCTGTGCGTTTCCGGTTTCGGCCCACACTGCGAAGAGCAAGAAAACCCAAATAAATCGCTTCATGTGAGTCAGTCTACGCCGCTGTTTGGCTGCGCATCAATCATTTGACTTTGTCTGGGACTCAACAGTCGAAGAAATTTGGCCAGTTTCTCCACATCTGCACAGATTTTCCCGCAAATTGCACCGATTTTGCGCCTTGTCCGCGCCCCCGGCGAGGACTAGGCTTGGGTTTTGAGCCTGATGCCGTCGCTGGCTCAGAGGCTGCACCGGTTTTGGGGCAGAATTGGACAGGCGGGAACCGCGCTCCGCAAGGGTCTTTGGAGCTTTCCACAGGCAAATCCCTTTGTTTAGTACTTTGGTGCCTGAAACGTCAACAAAACACTAGATGTTGTGGTTTTTTGTTGACATACACCACAGACAGAGGTACTTTTTCATCTGCGGCCTTATTCTGTTTGTTACGATCTCCGGTGTGAACGTTCCACCCAGGGGCTGCTGAGAACAGAGAACTTGCGGTACTTTTCATTCCCCGTTTCCAGTTCTTTGACCAATATTTCCCGTGACTCCCTTCAGGCAGCTTTGAGCCGGAGAGGAGCCTAAGTTCCACATGCATTTGCCGATTGTGAGGATTCCATGAACGAGGTCCAGTCTCATTCTTCCCCCGCCGCCCAGCAGGCTTCCCAACCCCAGAGGGGCCTGATCTTTACCCGCCGCTTCACCACCGAGGGCGTCTCCCCTTATGACGAGATTCATTGGGAGCGGCGCACCGCTTCGATCTCCGATCAGAAGGGCAACATCATCTTCGAGCAGAAGGATGTGGAGACACCGGCGGACTGGTCGATGACCGCGACCAACATCGTGGCCTCGAAGTACCTGCACGGGAAGCTGGGCACACCCGAACGGGAGACCGGGGTTCGCCAACTGGTGAGCCGGGTGGCGGAGACCATCCGCGACTGGGGCATGGAGGGCGGCTACTTTGCCACCCCAGAGGATGCGGCCATCTTCCACGACGAGCTGGCGAACATGCTGCTGACGCAGAAGGCGGCCTTCAACTCCCCGGTGTGGTTCAACGTGGGCTGCGACCGCCTGGAGCCCGATGCGGAGGGGCAGAACTGGCACTGGGACCCGGCCAGCGGCGGCGTGCGCTTCTCCGCCTCCGGCTACCACAATCCGCAGTGCTCGGCCTGCTTCATCAACTCGGTTGAGGATTCGATGGCCGGCATCATGGAGCTGGCTCGGACCGAGGCCATGCTCTTCAAATTCGGCTCGGGCACGGGAACCAACTTCAGCTCCCTGCGATCCAGCAAGGAATCTGTTTCGGGGGGCGGAACGGCCAGCGGCCCCTTGAGCTTCATGCGCGGCCTCGACGCATTTGCCGGGGTCATCAAGTCCGGCGGCAAGACGCGCCGCGCGGCCAAAATGGCGATTCTGAACGCGGACCATCCGGATATTGTTGATTTCATCGAGTGCAAATCCAAGGAAGAGGCCAAGGCTTACACCCTCATCGAGGCCGGCTACGATGGCTCGGGGCCTGACTCCGAGGCCTATTCCTCTATATTTTTCCAGAACGCCAACAACTCCGTCCGGGTGAGCGATGAGTTCATGCGCGCCTACGAGAACGACGGCGAATATAACACCTATACGGTGAAGGACCATGAGCCGGTTGCGGCCTACAAGGCGCGCGACATCATGGGCAAGATCGCCGAGGCCACCTGGCTGTGCGGCGATCCGGGCATGCAGTTCGACACCACCATCAACCGCTGGCACACCTGCAAGAACACGGCGCGCATCAACGCCTCCAACCCCTGCTCGGAGTACATGTTCCTGGACAACTCGGCCTGCAACCTGGCCAGTTTTAATCTGATGAAGTTCGTCACCCCCTCGGGCGGCTTCGACATTCCCGCTTACCGGCACTCCATCTCCGTGATCATCACCGCCATGGAGATTCTGGTGGACAACTCCGGCTACCCCACCGAGGCCATTGCCCGCAACTCCCACGACTATCGCCCCCTGGGGCTGGGCTACGCCAACCTGGGCGCGCTGTTGATGTCCATGGGCCTGCCCTACGACTCGGCCGCGGGCCGCGACATGGCTGCCGTGCTCACCGCCATCCTCACCGGCCAGGCCTACCTGCAATCGGCCATTGTGGCCGCCAATTGCTCGCCGATCGCCTCGGCAACTCCGCTGACCGCCGGTCCCGGCCATCAGGGCGGATTCGGGGTCCCCGGCGAGCTTGCTCGATGGGGTGAGGGCGCCTGCCCCGGCTTCTACGTCAACCGCGAGCCCTTCCTGGACGTGATCCGCATGCACCGCGCAGAGGTCAACAACATTGGCCTGTCGCGCCAGAGCGGCGAGCCCTTCACCGTGCCCCAGCTCGACGCCCTTATCGATGCCAGCCGCGAAAGCTGGGATACGGCCCTGGTTTACGGAGAAAAGTACGGCTATCGCAACTCCCAGACCACGGTCCTGGCCCCCACCGGCACCATCGGCTTCATGATGGATTGCGACACCACCGGCGTCGAGCCCGACCTGGCACTGGTCAAGTACAAGAAGCTGGTCGGAGGCGGCATGATCAAGATCGTCAACAACACCGTCCCCGAAGCCCTCTTCAAGCTGGGATATTCCAGCGACGAGGTCAACGCCATCGTCAGCTACATCGACGCCACTGGCACCATCGAGGGCGCGCCCGGCATCCGCCCCGAGCACCTGGCCGTATTCGATTGCAGTTTCAAGCCCACAAAGGGCACCCGCTCCATCCACTACATGGGCCACATCAAGATGATGGCCGCCGCGCAGCCATTCCTCTCCGGTGCCATCTCCAAGACCGTCAACCTGCCTCACGAGGCCACCGTCGAGGATGTGGCCGAGGCCTACGCCGAGAGCTGGCGCCAGGGCATCAAGGCCGTGGCCATCTACCGCGATGGTTCCAAGGGAACCCAGCCGCTGAATACCAGCATGGACACCAAGCGCGAGCCGACAGCGATGGATGCTGCCGGCAGCCGCATGTTGGCGCAATTGGCCGCCGGCCAGCACGCCGCCGAAGCTGACCTCAAAATTCTTGAAGGCAAAATCGGCGAAAAGATTGAGGTTCCCGTGCAGGCGGTCCTCCTTGCCGGCGCCGCCTTCCAGCGCGCACTGGCCGAGATTGCCAACTCTGCCGCCGTGCCTGTTCTGCAAGCCACGGCCGTGCAGGATGCCGTCAGCCCGGAGGCGCAGGACCTGAACGGTCCGCCGCGCGCCGTCCGCCACCGCCTGCCCGGCGAGCGTGCCTCGGTCACCCACAAGTTCGAACTCAGCGGTCACGAAGGCTACATCACCGTCGGCCTCTACCCCTCCGGACAGCCCGGCGAAATCTTCATCAGAATGGCCAAGGAGGGTTCCACCGTCTCCGGCATGATGGACTCTTTTGCCACCTCCGTCTCCATCGCCCTGCAGCATGGCGTTCCGCTTCAATTGCTGTGCAACAAGTTCGCCCACACCCGCTTCGAGCCCTCCGGCTGGACCGGCAACCCGCAGATTCGCATGGCCACCAGCCTGATGGACTACATCTTCCGCTGGCTCGATCTGCGCTTTCACTCCGGTACTCAGTTGGCGTTGTTCTCGGGGCTGATTCCGCAGGCTTCGCAACTGACCGCCTCGCCCAGCATGGCGCCGGAGACCGAGCCGTACGCCGGACCCTATCAGGATTCGTTCGCGCAGGACCACCTGGCCCAGTTGGCCGAGGAGGTTGCCAAGCGGCTGAATCAGGTCAGCACCCCCATGGGCAGCTTTGCCGGCTCCGGAATGGGCCAGACAGGCGGCGGCGGCATTGCTCCCGAGCCCGAGGCGCACGCTGCCTCGCACTACGCTGCCAGCCCAGCCCAGGGACCAGCACTGCATGATCGCGGCATCTACCACGCCACCGAAGCCATGCGCGAGATGTATGAGATGGGCGATGCGCCAAGTTGCCCAGTCTGCGGCGCCATCATGGTCCGCAACGGCTCCTGCCATCGCTGCATGAGCTGCGGCACCACCAACGGCTGCAGTTAGGGAGACAGGTTAGCCTTTCAGCAGGGGCAGTGACTACTTTCGCCAGCTTGCCGCAAAACGCAAGACTTTAGGAGGCGGAAGGCCGCGCAAACCGGTAAAATAAAGTCGTTTACAAAACGAAAAGCCCGGCGCGAGCCCGGGGCATTTCGATAGTGCGGGTGGTTACCCCTCTCGTAACGCTCTCTCGCGCCTGATGCAAGGGTGCAATGGGGAAACGTCTCGAAGTATCAGACATGCCGCCGCTCACAGTGGAGATGCACGATGATCTGCGTCACCTGGAAATAATGCTACAAAGGATGCTAAATTCTTGTTGCTCTTCTCATGAACTGCGCGACAAGCACGCTGCATTCGAGTACACGCGAACCTACGCGACTAAATTCTATGATTGTTACTACAGCTTCTATTCCAAGATTCCCGATCAGAAATATCAACCGCACTGGCGGCCTGCATCCCAGACATTTGCGTTCGACCGCATAGTGATGTGCATCGAAAATAATTCTTTAGTCGCAGCGTATTTCAGATCTGATACTACGCGGGTAGAACGAATCAAGAGGACCATTTCCGACCACGCTGAGCGAAATGAGATTCCGGTGGCATTGCCTGCTGCGCTGACTGGCAAACAGGCCAGCGCCTATGCGAGAGCGGGCATCGACATCGCTTCCGCGTCTCCGCTAATGATTATGGCGGCAATGGCAGCGCGTGATGCGCATCTCCAGCCAGTTAGTTCTCCGAAACAGAGCCGCAGCTCTGCTCAGGTAGATTGCCGACTAGCCGCCGCGTTCATTCACCAATATATAAACTCCAAAGCAATGAGCCTAACCGATCTAGCGACCAAAGCGCAGACGACAGATAGAACCCTCCGGCGATTAAGGAAAGACGGGAAAATTCGCAGAGACATTCTCAAAAGGTTAGCGGACACAATGGGCGTGAGCGTCGAGAAATTAATAGGCTGATCTGTCCGCATTGTGTCCGTTATATGTCCGGAGTATGCGAGAATGTCCGCAAGTTTTCCGTAATATGGCCGCTCAAATGTATGTCGCTAAATTACTGAAAAAGCAAATATATAGACATGATCCTGATACGCGGACCACCATTTTCAACGCAAACAATAGCGGGGAGTATTTTGGGACGCTCCCCGCCTCGTGCGGACGTGGTGGAACGGCAAACACAGCGGTCTTTAAAACCGCCGCTCCTGACCGGGCTTGTGGGTTCGACTCCCACCGTCCGCACTCCAGATTCTAACGCAACTTTCACAAATAGTCTTGACATGTAGCCGGGTGCCCCAGGTCCCTCGCATTTGGGGACCTGGGATACCACAAACCCCACGCGAGCGACAAGCGAGCCTCTGGCCGACGGGTGGCCCAGTTCTGGCCACAAATGATGGGTGCCCCATGTCTGGATTTTCAGACATGGGAAACCACGAACCTCGGTAGTGTCCTAAGAGTGCGTTGCTGCCATAATCTAGAAGAATAGGCGATTTAAGTTGAGCCTAGCCTGTATAGTCATGAAGTCTCGGGATACGTTGTCTTCAAAATGCGCCTGAACCATCCCAGCTAGAAAATCAGCCAACTGAATTCCCTTGCACATTGCACTGTCTTGGGGGCAGGTCAAAAGATTCGTATTAGCTTTTTCTTCAAACCATAGGACGGTTTGCAGATAATCATGGAGGCTGTTGCCGCTTCGAACCTTGATCGATCGTGGATCTGGAATCAAGGTGACAACATCGTGCTTTGCCATCCTTTTGATCAGAGCTAACCGAACCATGTAGTTGTACAGTTTGTTGCCGTCCGCTTGAATATGAGCTAAGACGTTTTGTTTCTTGACCACGATGGCGTGAAGGATGATGTCAGGATTTGAATCGCATAGCTTTCTTAGCTCAGTTGCACAAAAAGACCGCTCGGTGGAATCTAAGGAGTTCCATTTGTGTTCTACTGACGGACTCCATCCAAAATGCCTGTAGATATTGCGCACTATTCTTTTGGGCAAATGACTCTTTGTTTCAGGAGTGCAAATTGCGGAGATCGTCAGAAATCGACTGGAGCCGCCGTTTCGATAAGGGGCAGAAAACTTCCAGCCCAGATCTCCTGCTTCGTCTAGATAAATAAACGCCGAATTGGAGATAGGAGGAACCATATGGCCGCAATGAAAAAGCCCTCCCACGAGCAGGGAAGGCTTTAGAGCCTTGGATGGCCCCTGAGGCCGACGCGCTTGCAGCGCGCTTACGATATCCCTCGCGAGACGTCGCGGATTGCTCAGGAATTACCCATCCAGCTGTTAGAGTAAGGCCTGTACCCATATGTTGCAATAGTTTTTCCACAGGTTTTTCATGTATTTTACAGGGTGATCAATTCGGGCGGGTAGCCCAGTTCTGACCACAAATGCCGGGTGCCCCATGTCTGGATTTTCAGACATGGGAAACCACGAACCTCAATGACCCGTATGTCGGGTTTTTATTGTCGGGACAATCTTAGATTGTTGAGCGGCCGGGTGCCTCATCCTTCGCGTACTTTGCCGGGTGCCCAGGTCCCTCGCATTTGGGGACCTGGGAGACCACCCACCCCATCCCTAATCCCTAATCCCAGTCCTTTGCAGATTATTTCCCCACTTCGTCGCACAATAATCCCAGAAGTCTTCCTATAAACATCGTCCCGGCACGTCCTCACCGCGCCTCCTTCCATCCGGAAGCGGCCAACAGAGGCCAAAACGTCCCGTAACTCCTTATCCTGGACGATTTTGCAGGGAACTCCTTTGTTTTGACGATTTTACAGCGCAACCCTGTCTGTAAGCTCAAGAAAACAAGGATTTTGCATCCAAAATAGG
>Ga0224555_1001494_pt1 | contig 32133 bp, 23 predicted proteins | sample 714S23034metaG_FD_180687 | JGI IMG/M metagenome (GOLD analysis project Ga0224555, IMG submission 180687) | Peat soil microbial communities from Stordalen Mire, Sweden - 717 S2 30-34 | ecosystem: Environmental > Terrestrial > Soil > Wetlands > Peat | place: Sweden: Norrbotten County, Stordalen...
CGCCGACCAGCATGTACTCCAGCCAGTCATGACCGTCGGGCACCTGCTGCGAGACCCAGTCAAGGCGCTCGGGCTGCATGGCGCCGAACCAGTAGGGGCGGAAGCCGAGGATGTCGCGGTAGAAGATATCTTCGGCGGACTTGCTGTGCACGAGGTAGCCAATGTGGATGATGTGCGTGCCGATGGGGTCGGCGGCGGCGAGCTGGGGAGGTCTTCCGGGTTGGATGAAGCGGATCTCGTTGCCTTCGGGATCTTTCGCCTTGAACCAGCGGCTGCCGTCAGTTGCGGTCTGCACTTCGGAGGCGCTCTCGACGCCATGGCTGTGCATGTAGGCGCGCAGGGCGGCTGCGTCTGCCGTGTTGTAGGCGGCGCACGCCATGCGGCTGAGGGTGTGGTCGGCGGGCAGGGAAAGAACTTCGACGAACTGCGTCGGGCTGAAGTAATAGCGGGTGCCGGCGGGATCGAGCGGGTCTGCGCCCTTGGCGGCCCCGAGGATGTGCGCATAGAAGTGGTCGCTGGCGGCGAGGTCACTGGCGTAGACGCACATGTGGGAGATGCCGGTGATAGCGGGGCGGGCCTGCTGCCCGGAGGCGATTGCAACGGAGAGAATCAGGCACGCGGTGAAGGCGATGCTGCGGACGATGCGGGCGAGAAGGAGGGGTGTCATGATACCTCGTTGCGTATGCTGCAGCGGTTGTGAGCGCCGCCTTCCTGAGGCGAGAACAAGCAAGAGATCTGTCTTCAGGCAAATTTGGGACGTCGTAAGAACATTCGTCCGCATGGCTAGGAGTGTATCCCCGAACGTCGCAGGTTATCCATGAAAACTCATCCTCGTGGATTCCGCATATCGTCCAACCAACTACAAAAGGTATTGCAGGTTACTATGAGATGTGTCGACCGACACAGGTTCCCCCCTCGCTATAGCCTACCTTGTCGCTAGATAATGCGGGCAATACAGAGTAGTCCTGGAAGGAAACAGTGGCCAAGATCAGCAGGTTCGTTTCCCTTATCCTGTGCCTTTTTTCTTGGATTGGCGCTTTGAAGGCGCAAGCCCCGCAACCTCCTCTGGCAGCGAAGTCTTCCCCGGCTTCAGACTCCCAAGCCGCGCAGCCCCGCGCAAACCAAGTCACGGTGAATGTCCGGCGCGTGGTCGTGGATGTCGTCGTCACCGATGCCAAGGGCAATCCCGTGGAAGGTCTAAAGCAGGGCGATTTCAAGGTGATGGAGGACGGAGTGGTTCAACCGCTCCGCTTCTTCGATGTACACACCGGCGGCGTTGACGTAGGCGCATCGCAGCAGGCGCTCGACCTCCATTTGCCTCCGGGCACCTTTTCCAATCTCACTTTGGCCCCATCAGACAAGCCCGTCACTGTCCTGCTGTACGACATGCTGAGCACGCCCCAGGCGTCGTTTCCCAGTGCCCGCCAGGCATTGGTGAAGTTCATCAAAGACCAGGGAAACTCCACGAAGATTGCTATCTTCGTGCTGTCCGATCGCTTGCACATGCTGCAGGGCTTCACCGACGACGAAACCCGGCTGATGCGGGCCGTCAACTCGAAAGGAGCGACATCTCAGGCTCCGTCACTGCGCGCCGCGCCGTTGGCCGAGGACGCTTACGCGGACGAAATGCTCGTCACGGCAGAGGGCGAAGAGATGCGTTACCTGGCGATCGAGCGCGCGCGGATCACGGCTAATGCCTTCATTGAAATCGCGCGGTTCGTCTCCGCCCTGCCTGGACGTAAGAATCTCATCTGGATGTCCGGCTCCTTTCCCTCGGAGATTTTTTCCCACGGTATACTGGCCCCTAATGGCCTAAATGAGGTCATTGGTGACCCGGAGGTTCAAGCGGCAAAGAAGCTGTTGGACGAGAGTCGCGTGGCGGTTTATCCGGTGGACATTCGCGGTCTGCGGGCAGACCCGCGATACAGTGCGACCACGCGCTACACGACATCATTAGGCCGCAGCTCTTTCGGCGTCCAACAGGGGGCCGAACAGGCCACCATGAACGTCATCGCCGACGGCACCGGCGGAAGAGCTTTCTACAACACCAACGGCTTGCAGCAAGCCATGGACGCCGCTGTCCGCCAGGGCTCGGAGTATTACACACTCACCTATGCGCCTAGCAATACCAAAGCGGACGGCAGCGAGCGAAATATCAAAGTCGTGCTGAAGGTTCCCGGCTACGAATTGTCCTATCGCAGAAGTTATCTCGCTGACAACGCGAGGTACCCGGCTCCAGTGCATCCGCTGCTGCTTGATATGAGCATGAAGCACGGTGCGCCCAACTCCTCGGAGCTGTTCTTTGAAGCCAAGGTGACGCCGGTGGGCAGCCCGATGGCGGCCTCGGCGGACGAAGTCAAGACCATGCAAACGTTCCCGCAAACAAACACCAAAGGCCTGCGCACAAGAAAGGTTCAGCACTACGACATCGACTTCGCCATCATCGGACGGCAGCTCGAAATGCCACCGACAGAAAATGGCGAGTACGCCACCGACATGCGCTTTGGTCTGGCGGCATATACCCCGGAGAGTGAGCTGCTGAATGGCACGGAGGTCCGCATCAAGAACGTGATCCCAGCGGCCCAGTACCAGAAGATACAATCGGAGGGATACCACGCATCCATGCTGTTCGCAGTCCCTGAAGGTGCCGTCTCGCTGCGCATGGCCGTGCGCGATGAGATTGGGAAGCGGATCGGCACGCTGGAGATTCCTCTGCCCGTCCCCGTCCCCGAAACACCGCCGCTGCCGTGATACGGACGAAATGACTTCCAGAAAGGCATCTGGACCGTCGGCGCCGTTTCCGCGGGCGCAAAGTAGTACGCTTACTCTGTTTGAAGAGGGAACAGAAGATGACTACGCTAATGGATCGACTGTCTATCCGACGTTCTGGCTCTTTCAGCCTTGCGGTGTTCGCGGCGCTTCTGATATCTGCCACAAGCTATCCCGCTCTCGGTCAAGCAACGGCTGCTGCCAACGCCGCACAGGCGCCGTCTGCGCAGGCAACGCCTCTGAGGACCGACGTTCGCCGCGTCGCTGTGGATGTCGTCGTGACAGATGCCAAGGGCAATCCAGTAGAGGGGTTAAAGCAGGGCGATTTCAAGGTGATGGAGGACGGAGTGGTTCAACCGCTCCGCTTCTTCGATGTACACACCGGCGGCGTTGACGTAGGCGCATCGCAGCAGGCGCTCGACCTCCATTTGCCTCCGGGCACCTTTTCCAATCTCACTTTGGCCCCATCAGACAAGCCCGTCACTGTATTGCTGTACGACATGCTGGACACGCCCCAGACGTCGTTTTCCAGTGCCCACCAGGCGTTGGTGAAGTTCATCAAAGACCAGGGAAACTCCACGAAGATTGCTATCTTCGTGCTGACCGATCGCTTGCACATGCTACAGGGCTTCACCGACGACGAAACCCGGCTGATGCAGGCCGTCAATTCGAAAGGAGCAACATCTCAGGCTTCGTCACTGCGCGCCGCGCCCTTTGCCGCGGACGCGTTCGAAGACGAATTATTGTTCTGGTCAGAGATCGAAGAGCTGATGTATCAGGGGATCAAGCGCAATCGGATTACGGTGGATGCCTTTATTGAAATCGCGCGATTCGTCTCCGCCCTGCCTGGACGTAAGAATCTCATCTGGATGTCCGGCTCGTTTCCCTCGGAGATATTTTCCAGCGGCATGAGGTACGCCGGTTCACAATGGCAGGTCGTTATTGACCCGGGTGTACGAGCGGCAAAGAAGCTGTTGGACGAGAGTCGCGTGGCGGTTTATCCCGTGGACGTTCGCGGTCTCCAGACGGACCCGCTATACAGCGCGGCCAACCTGTATACGGACCCACCGCCTCAGGGGAACTACTTCGGTCTCGGACAGCAGACCGAACATGCCGCCATGGACGTCATCGCCGACAGCACCGGCGGACGAGCCTTCTACAACACCAACGGTCTGCGGGAAGCCATGGACACCGCCGTCCGCCAAGGTTCGGAGTACTACACACTCACCTACGCGCCCAGTAATACCAAAGCGGACGGCGGCGAGCGCAATATCAAAATTGAGCTGAAAGAACCCGGCTACCAGTTGTCCTATCGCAGAAGTTATCTCGCTGACGACGCGAGACATCCGGCTCCAGTGCATCCGCTGCTGCTGGATATGAACATGCAGCACGGCGCGCCCAACTCCTCGCAGTTGTTCTTTGAAGCCAAGGTGACGCCGGTGGGCAGCCCGATGGCGGCCTCGGCGGACGAAGTCAAGACCATGCAAACGTTCCTGCAAAAAAACGCCAAAGGTCTGCATACAAAGAGTGCGAGCGGCACGCGGAGGATCCAGCACTACGACATCGACTTCGCCATCATCGGACGGCAACTCGATATGCCACCGACAGAAAGTGGAGAGTACGCCACCGACATGCGCTTTGGCCTGGCGGCATATACCCCGGAGAGTGAGCTGCTGAATGGCACGGAGGTCCGCATCAAGAACGCGATCCCAGCGGCCCAGTACCAGAAGATACAATCGGAGGGATACCACGCATCCATGCTGTTCGCAGTCCCTGAAGGTGCCGTCTCGCTGCGCATGGCCGTCCGCGATGAGATTGGGAAGCGGATCGGCACGCTGGAGATTCCTCTGCCCGTCCCCAAAGACGCCGCCGCACCCCGGACAACTACAGAATAGGAACCACTAATGCACAATCTCCACCACATTAGCGTCGCTCTGGTTCCATGCTTTGGGACCTTCCTGGGTAAGCCGTCCGGTCGCGTCCTGCCACCGGAGGGTGGTGATCTGCCTGTCCCCTTTTTCGTAGGCGTAGGTTACGCCGTCATCGTTATACAGCGTAAACTGACCGTCGGCGCCTGGATACACTTTCACCTTGGCGATCGCCTGCTTTGCATGGGTGCTCTCGACTGGAGCACCCAGGGGCAGGATGGATCCAGCTCGAACGAAGAGTGGAATAGTGTCGATCGGGGCCTTCACGGTGACGGTCTGGCCGCCGTGTAGCTTTTCGTTAGTCCAGTAGTTGTACCAGTCGGTTCCGGCGGGAAGATAGACCTCACGGGTGGTCGCTCCCTGCTCGACCACCGGCGCGACCAGCAGCGCCGGGCCGAACATGTACTCGTCGGTCAACGTTGCAGCCTTGATATCGTTTGGGAAATCCATGAACAGCGCTCGCATGAACGGCGCACCGGTCTGGTGAGTGAACCAGCCCAGCGAATAGATGTAGGGCATCAGCGTGTAGCGCAGCTTGAGATATTTCTCAAGGATCGGCTCGGCCTCTGCCCCGTAGGTCCAGACCTCGTTGTGCGACCGCGTTCCGTGTGTGCGCATGGTTGGCAGGAACGTTCCATACTCGAACCAGCGCACGTAAAGCTCCGGATAATCGTCGTAGTGGTGGACATTATCGCGCGCGTCTGCGGGATTGAGGAGCGGGGTATGCTTCGGCGTGTGGCTGTACGGAAGATCCTGCCAACCGCCGATATCATTGCCGGTATATGCAATGCCGGAGGCGGCAGTGTTGAGTCCGGTTGGGATCTGGCGGCGCAACGTGTCCCAAGTCGGCGAGATATCCGACGACCAGAAGATGGTTCCGTTTCGTTGGGCGCCAAGATAGGCATCCCGCGCGAGGGTGAGCGAGCGCTGCTGCGGCTTGTCGCGGCGGACGCCGTCATAGAGTGCCGCCGTATGAAACAACGGATACACATTGAAATACTGCGTACCCGGTCCAATGCTCAAATACGCTCCGTCCGGAGGAAGGTCGGGCTCGGTCTCGTCAGCCCAGAAGTAATCGAAGCCCTTCGCGGCGATATTGTCGCGCACCAACTCCCACCACCATTTCGCTGCATCCGGATTTGTGGTGTCGATGTCGGAACCGGCCAGATCGTAGGGCATGCCATCCACTGGCTTCCCCGGAGTGGGCTCATCGACTGTCACTGGAACTCCCGTTGGATAGTGTTCGAACCAACCCTTGTTGAGGAGAAAGTCGTAATACCGCGAACCTGGTGCGAAGCGGGGCCAAACGCTGATCATCGACTCGACGTTTTCGGCGTGGAGCTGCTTGTTCATCTCCGCCGGATCCGGCCACGCTCTGGGATCGAAGTCGTACTCACCCATCTTGGTGTAATAGAACCAATCAACCACGATCACGTCGAGCGGCAGGTGACGGTCCCGATAGCCTTTCGCCACGGCCAGCACCTCCGCCTGCGAACTGTAGCGCTGCTTGCACTGGATGAAGCCGTACGCGGCCTTGGGCAGCATCGGCGTGGTTCCCGTCAGCAGGCGGTAGCCTTCATAGATCTCGTCCGTCGCACGTCCCGCGATGACAAAGAACGAGACTCGTCTTCCAACAGTCGATGTCCACCTTGTTTCGCCATCAAAGGCCGGGTAGATGCTGGTCGACGAGGGATTATCCCATACAATGCCATACCCTTTATTGGTAACCATAAATGGAACGCAATACGAGGGCGATGCGGCCGCCAGATAGTTCGCGGCACAAGTGATGGGGCGCTGGCGATGATCGAGATAACCCTCTTGATTTTGGCCCAGGCCATAGTAGTGTTCGTCCTCTGCCGCCTTGAAACTGGCGCCGACCGTATACAGAGGAAGGTCTTTGGGCTCGATGCCGCGGGCGTTTTTTAGCGTGTCGTCCTTCTGGTTCAACGTTGCCATCTGCCAGCCGTTCATCTCGGCCAGGGGCGACCCGTCCGGCAGCGTGATCGACACGTTGGCGCCGGGCACCGAGCCGGAAAAGAAGTTGGCCGTGTCTGGCAGTTTGTCGTTGGGATTATGTCGATAGGCTGGCGCAACAGTCACCGTCATGCGCGAGCTCTTATACACGTCAGCCCCCGAACTCTCCACGGAATGCGTCCAACCACCCTGGTCCGGCTTCGCGAGGAAGCCATATCCAGGGCCCGCCGTGGCCTCGCCAGCGATCAAGCTCAAGGTGACACGCACCACGTTCTGCGCGTACGGCTCAATCGTTATTGTCTGCCCATTGCGCTCGAGAGGAACGGTTTGCCCAAGCATGGCCGTGGAGACACCGAGTACAACCAAAACAGAAAATGACTGTTTCATGTGCGCCTTCCAGATTTAGAATTTCCCACTTGCCATACCGCTGAGCCTCGTTGCGTGAAGTCGTTCGCATCCTGAACATCACAATATTTGCGCGTCGCCACATATCTGCCGTTTACGGCACCACCCGAATCGAAACCGGCGGCACATTCCATCCACGCACGTTGACGCTCATCGTTCCGTGCGCCGCGGTCTGCGGATAAGCGATATCAAGGACCTTCGTCTCGCTCGGCAAAAGGGACACGTAATTGTCGCTATAGTATGCGGGTAGAACTCGCTCGGCGCTCTCAGCCTCCACCACGGTGAGCTTCACCGCGATAGCCGGCGCCGTACCGATGTTGACCACGGTCACCGTGGTGTGGCCCTCGCCATTCGTTACCGGTGCGGTATGCGCCGTGACAGTAAGAGACGCCGGTGCGATGTCGTCCATGCGGCGATAATCCTGCTTGTGATCGGCCAGCCAGTAAAAATTATTGGAGACTGGCTTCCCCGAACTATCCTTCAACTCCAGCTTCACCAGAACAACACCCGCCGATTGCATTGCAGCCTGCAACTCCAAACCAGTGGCAAAGGTCGTGGTCGCTGGTTGCGCTGTAACGGTAGTCGTTTTTTCCTGGAGCAGTTTGCCGGCAAGGTCGAAAACGCGCGCATGAACCGTGATGCCAGTCAGCGGCACCTGGCTGTTGTTCACGACAACAACATCATGCGTCGGCAGGTTCATCTGGACGTGGATTTGCTCCGCCGCCTTCTTCACCGCATAGAACGAGGCCTGGGTATCGTAGTCGTGGCTGAAGATCTGCCATTGTGTGCTCGGCCACGCAGGTTGCGTCATCCACAGAAGACGTCCGCTGTTGGGTGACCACAGATGAGCGTTGAAGCCCTCGAAGATAGCGCGATGCGCTTCGTAGTTGATCATCTGCGCCTTCCGGTCGAAGTCAGCCAGACTGGTGGGTGCACCGAACTCCAGGGACATCGTCTCCATAAAGGGCGCCGTATCTCCGTTTCCTCCCTGGTGCCAGTCGTGATAGGCCCAATCATCGCTGATCGGCCATTGGTCTTCCTTGGGCAGAAAGGCCTGAAAGGCTTCCAGAGTCGGAGGCGAAGCGACTCCAACTTCCACTGCGAAGCCCTGCGACAGCTTGGTGAAGTAGTCTTCCGGATCCTGGTATTTGTAGGGCCCGCTGTCGTGGAGATTGATCTTGTTCGAGTCAGCTGAGTAATACCGCGTCCCATCCTCATCGTAGATAAGCCTGGCCAGTCCGCGGTTGATGGTCGGTGGGGGCACACCTTCATTGCGGCCGCACCAGACTGCAATCGACGGGTGGTTGCGATAGCGATGGATCGTGTCCTTCGCATTCTCGAGGAAGAGGCCGGAGTCGTCCGGCTCGAGGTTCCAGTCCTGGGTGGACATCCAAAAGTCGTTCCAAACCAACATCCCATATTCATCGGCCAGATAGTAGAAGACGTCCTCGGTATCCTGGCCCATCCAGTTGCGGATCATGTTGAGATTGGCTTCCCGGTGCAGCCGAAAGAACGGTTCCATGCGCTCGCGCGATACGCGCTTCAGCATGTCGTCCATCCCCCAGGCTCCGCCTTTGACCGCGATCCGCACGCCGTTTACCTTGACGACCAGGAACGGTGCCGGACGATCGTCGGATAAAGTCCGCAGAGCAGGTGAGTCTTCCTCGCCCGCAACCAGCGATGTGACCCAGCCCTGCGGCGTCTCGCGAAATCCTTCATGGGTCTGCTCCACCACTGGCCCGCTGCCCAGCAGTTCCGCCTCGGTTGGCTCGACTTCAACCCGCCGAACGTGTCCCGATCTGTCGAACGCGCTGATCTCATAGGTCAGCTCGCGGATGCCGAAGCGCTCCTTACGGCTGTCCGACACCTTGTCGCCCGCCTTGAACACCAGGTTCATGGTATGCAGCTCTGGAGCGCCGTAACCGTTGGGCCACCAAAGCCGCGGATGGTCGATCACGAGCTGGCTAAACTCCTTCGGCGCAAATTCGACCATGGTTCCGCCGGGCAGAACCGTGACCGTCTTGGAGAGGTGCACATCGTCGAAGTCAATGGCCAGCGTGCCACGCACCACGGAGGTCGTTGCGTTGGCCAGCGGCACCCGCACCGTAAGCTGCGCCTGCTTGGCATCCGGCAATGACACCTTGGTGATGATCTGGGGCACGTCAATCCGCACGGCACCACTCGCGGTCAGAACAACATCCTGCCAGAGTCCCATGTTCCGGTCGCGTATGCCTGGAATCCAGTCCCATCCTTCGGTAGCGCCGAACGTCGGCCCATCCAGCATCATCACTCCGCCGTTGTCGCCGGCGCCCGCGGTGAGACTCTGTTCGTGCGCGATGCCTCCGTGCGGAGGCGGTTCGATCAGGACGGCAAGCGTATCAGTTGCGCCTTGCTTGACGTTCGCCGTCACGTCGAACGACTTCTTCCGAAACGCCCCGACCACCTCCCCAATGGGAGTGCCGTTGAGCCAGACCGACGCCTTGTAGTTGATGCCATCGAAAGTCAGGTTTATCTGCCGTCCACGCATTCCGCTGGGCACGGTGAACTGGGTCCGGAACCAGAAGCTCTTCCTGCTGAGCGACTCCGGAATCGCCATGTTGTTCAAGCCGTAGTCCGGATTGGGGTACACGCCGCGGTCGATCAAGGTGGTGAGAACTGTACCCGGCACGGTTGCCCGCATCCACTTCGACGAGTCGTAGCTGCTGCTGGAGATCGACGAGCCTCCGTCCTTCACCGTCGCCGCATCTGCCATCTGCCACGCATGCCTCAACGTCAGCGAAGCTCCGTCTTCGGATGGCTCGTCTTTCCCAGCCGGCGGCTCTACCGCGACCGGCGCCTGCGCAGCGGCAGCGCTATGGGGCAGGCTGGATGGGTCCTGCGGAGCGTGCATTCCAGACGGCCCGCGGGTCTGCACGAACCAGGGCTTCGACCCCTCTTCAAAGGGGAGGTTATCGAGGCCGGCTGGCGTCGACTTCAGGCTCTCGAGCTGTGCCGCGGAGAGTTCCCCACTGACCAGGCTCACCTGCGCGAGGTGCCCGCCGAAGTGCGTCAGAGCGTGACCAGCAGGCCACGGCGACGAGGCCGGAGCCATCTCCAGAACGTCTCCCGCAGTTCCCAGGGCCACCGTGCCGGACGCCACCGGGACTCCATCCGCATAGAGCCACGTTATTCCCTGCTGATCCACCGATACGGCCAAGGAATGCCACATCCCCGTGGAGAGAACGGCATCGCCCTCCAGTACGTGGCCGGACCCGCTTCCACCCGACCAGAAAGCGGGCCGTCCATCGATCAAGGCAAGGTACCTGGGAAACGCCTCTTGAGACCGTCCTACCCCAGCCAGAAGCGTGGTCGCGCCGCGCTCTTCCGTCTTGAGCCTGAGAGACATGGACCAGCTACGTTGTGCCGCGGCCAGTGGTTCATGATCGTGCAGCGGTTTGGAGAGACCTATTCCTCCCTGGAGGAAAAAAGCGTTGTATGGGCCTGCGATCACGTTCGTGGGTCGCTGGATCAGCAGCGGAGAAACCAGATCGCTCGCGCTCTGCGACCACGCCGACGGCAGAGCCAAACAGAGAACAGCGATACTGCCAAGTTGACCCGCACAACGACCAAAGGTCTTACAAGCACTCATCCGACCACCTTAGTCTCAGGCCAATAACGAAAACTGCGGAAGATTGCGTTGCCGGTACCCCAGGCGGAGAGGGCCGGTCTCACATCAAGAAAACCGCCGAGCACGTTGTGGTGCATCCCGGAAATCTCGGCCGATTCTGGAACTCGCTGCCAGTCTTGATTGGGACGCCGAAAATAGAAGTCGATCTCCTGCCGATCATTTACGATGCGAAGCGTCGCGCGCTGCATTCCGTCTTCTTGGTGCGTGGGGGTGTACCCATCCCCAAGGCGTATGCTGATTCCTTCCGGCCCCAGTGTGATCCCGGTCGCGTGCTCAGGGTTATAGAAGAGTAGCAATCCCGCCTCACATCCCGGTTCAACCTCGACATCCACCTCGATCGTGTAGGCATGGCCCCCTACAGGAGTGGTAAGCACCGACGTGTCCTGAAGATTGCTGCCCCGTGCAGCGAGCCGAAGGAACCCCTTTCCTGTCTCAAAGCGCGTCGGATCGTACTCATGCCAGAAACCCCACTGGAGACCTAATTCTGGACTCTCAAATCTGTCCGAGGGATCGAAGAACGGCTCTTGGCTCCCGGTGGATACGGGCATCGGAATACTGGAACTCGCCGCAATCTCCGGTAGAACTCTAAACCAGCCGTCGGCTGTCCACTCTACAGGAAGCAGGAGCAACTGCCGGCCGAGTGTGCGATAGCCGTTTTCGTAAGCGTGAACCGTCAGGTACCATTTGCCGTCAGGTGTATCGACTAAACGCCCGTGACCCATACTTAGCCAGCGGTCGTCCCGAGACTGTGTGTGTACAACGGGATTGTAGGGAGAGAACTCCCATGGACCCTCAGCATGGCGACTGCGGGCACTGATGACGGAATGGCTGGTAGCCGGGCCAGCGGTGCCTCCTTCGGCGACATTGAGATAGAAGTAGCCGTTGTGCTCCAGCAGCTTCGGGCCCTCCAGGCAGGTGCATTCCATACGCGTCGTGGCCGGTACAGGCCAGGGTTCGAAGGCAGCTCGCGGAGCAGATTTGACGGCGAGGCCATCGGGTGTCAACTCCACCATCTGACCTCCATTCATGTACAAGAAGCGCCGGCCGTTTTCGGCAATGTGTGCGGGGTCGATCGCGGAGATGCCGAGGGCGACAGGTTCGCTCCACGGCCCGGCCGGGTGACCAGCATGGACTACGAAGAGGTGGTTATCAGACGGGAAGTAGATAAAGAAACGGCCCTCGTACTGACAGAGATAGGGGGCCCATATGCTGCCATAGTAGCGCCGCAGCGCTGCCGTGACAGGACGCCAATTTATCAGATCCAATGAATGCCAGATCAGCAGGCCGGGAGCATAGTCGAAGCTGGAATGCGTAAGGTAAAACTCTCCGCCAACCCGGATGGGACTCGCATCCGGGTGATCGCCGCCCATGATCGGATTGCGATAGACGTTCGGCACCTGAGCCGATGCCCACTGATAACCAGGTTGGAGCGCGAGCGCGATGGATGTTGCCGAGGCGTTCTGAAAGAAGCGGCGACGTGTGATTTCGATGACTTTAAGGTGTCTGTGGTAAAGAGTGAGCATGGTGTCCGTATCTCCTTGATAGAGAACCATTTCACTGATTCGAAGAGTTCCAATTTGCCAATCGTACACCTATCGACACAGGGATCAATCCCACAAAATAACATGTATTTTGATGGTGTATGGATAATCCTCCTTTCCCGTGTAGATGCAGCGTACGCGAGCGGGGCGGGATGGTCAAGATGCGGCTGACGGGGATTCGCGCGTCCGGCGAGCGCTACTTCAGATAGGCGCGGACCAGGTCGATGAGGTCTTCGGCCAGCTCGTAGGGTTGGATTCCGGTCTTATCCGAGGAGAGCAGGTGCAGGCGGATGTGGTCTTCAAGCACCTCGGCCATCAAGCTGTTGATGCCACCGCGAACGTTGGCCAGCAGCATGAGGACGTCCGCGCAGTCGTCGCCGGTGGTGAGCGAGCGTTCGATGGAATCGACCTGTCCGCGGATGCGCTTGATGCGAGCGATCAGCTTCTGTTTTTCTTTTTCAACGGGTGTCATATTTTCCTTGACTATATCCTAGGGGGATATGATACAATATAGAGGACGGGGGATCTTGCCCGCCGGAGAAACGAAAACTTTATGAGCAATGAATCCGCACAAGAGCCTCCAAGTACCGGGAGCTCAACTCTGTGTTGCGAAGAGCACTTAGACAATCGCCTATAGCCCGACCATAGACGATTCTCTCACCGCTCATCCAGCATTTCAACCTGTGATTTGAGCGCGTGGGCCAGCAACAGAACGTCCGACTCACCCCTCCCGAACCGATGATTTGTGCAGCACAACCGATCTGCGCCGTTGGCGCTGAATCTGGTTGCGCGCGCATGGACCGCCAAAGGAGGAACCATGTACAACAACATCCTCACTCTCCATAAGCCCCTCCGCCTAACCTGTTTCTGGGTCCGCACGGGCAATCCACGGAATCCGCTCGCTTGTGTCTGGGTGGATTCCAACGCACGGAACAATTGCAAAGAGGCATCCTCCTCGAACGATAAATCGGGGGGGATGCTACTGTGCGCCTAGAAGAACTCGTACTCGCATCCGATGCCGGTCTTGCAGAAGAGACTCCGCATTTTGATGACCCTGATGCTCGGCTATCGCGTGTTGGACCCGGCCGGGGTACTGCACAGGATCTTCTAGGCGAAGCCTCAAAGGAGCCTCCGTGTGCGTAAATGAGACGTGGAAGTATTGTCTCAATGTCTTCAGCCGCCGTTTACATTCCGTCCATCTTGCATCTATATACTGCAAAGGCTCTATGCTGAAAATGTTCCTAATATGGCTCCTTCTCGGTCTTCCCATATGCTTCGCGGCCGGTGCGGCGGGGGCGCAGACCGTGACCGATGCGGCGTCGCTGTCGATCAATTCGGTGTTGGCGGATGCGACGCGACCGACTCGCATCCGGCCTGTGGCACCAGCAGCAACCGAGGAGAAGGCGACCCCGACGATGTTTCCTCACCCCGACGGCACGCGATATTTTCTTGCCGGGCAGGCCAACATCATCTTCCAGGCGCATGGGCCCTTCCACTCGCCGTACGAGGGAACGAACAGCCTGCTGGGGCGCGGAGAGTACAAGACGTCGCTGGTTGGCACGCTGTATATGGGCGCAGAGCTGGTGCGCAGTCCGGCGCGCCACTTTGAAGCGATCTACGACGAAGAGTCGGCGGGCGGGCGCGGAATCAGCGAGGCGGTCGGCCTGGCGGGATTCACCAACCTGGACGTTGTGCGCAACCCCAACCTCGGGCCAATTCCCTACATGGCGCGCGTGCAACTGCACCAGACCATCGGACTATCAAGCAAAACTGTGGCCGCCGAACGTGGGCCGTTCTCGCTGGCCACCGAGGTTCCGGAGCGGCGGCTGGAGCTGCGCGTGGGCAAGATGGGGCTGCCGGATTTTTTTGATCTCAACAGCGTCGGCACCGACAGCCACCTACAGTTCATGAACTGGACTACCGACAACAACGGCGCGTGGGACTACGCCGCCGACACGCGCGGCTACACCTATGGCGCCATAGCCGAGTACGACGATAAGGACTGGTCGGCGCGCTACGCCGTTGCGCTGATGCCGACGGTGGCCAATGGAATCGATCTCGACTGGAACCTGCGGCGCGCCAGCGGACAGAACATGGAGGTCGAGTGGCGGCGCGGTCTGCTGGGCGGGCTGCTCAACGCCGATCGCAAGGGCGTGGTTCGCGCGCTCAGCTACGTCAACCACGCGCACATGGGGCTTTATCGCGCGGCGAATGCAGCGTATCTGGCGAAGGTGGATGCGACGCCGGATATTACGAAGCATGAGACGTTCGGCGCGGTGAAGTACGGCTTCGGACTGAACGCCGAGCAGGAGTTGACGGAGAGCCTGCGCGTCTTTGGGCGATTCGGATGGAACGAAGGGCAACACGAATCGTTCGCGTACACCGAGGTCGATCAGACGGTCGAACTGGGCGGCGACTATGCGGGCAAGCAATGGGGACGCGCCAACGATAAAGTCGGTCTGGCCTTCATCTCGAATGCAATCAAGAGCGACCACCAGGCGTACCTGAAGCTGGGCGGGTTGGGATTTCTGCTGGGCGATGGAAATCTGAACTACGCCCGCGAAGACATTCTGGAGGGCTACTACAATGTTCATGCGTGGCGCGGCGTGTACTACGCGCTGGACGCACAGTACATCGCCCACCCCGGCTACAACCAGGACCGCGGGCCGGTGCTGGTGGAATCCGTCCGCATGCATGTGGACTTTTAGAGACGGTTGTTGGTTGCTGGTTGAAGGCAAGCAGGTGGGTGGAACGTATACTTTAAACGTGACGTTGCTACACCTATACGAGTTGCTCGGCTTGCTCATCGGACTGCTGTTCGGCAGCTTTCTGAACGTGTGCATCTCGCGGCTGCCGGCGCATAAGTCCATCGTGACGCCCGGCTCGCACTGCATGGCGTGTGGACACGCGATTCGCTGGTATGACAATCTGCCGGTGTTGAGCTGGGTGGTTCTGCGCGCCCGCTGCCGCGACTGCAATGCGCCGATCTCCTGGCGGTACCCCGCGGTGGAGTTGGCGGTGGGGCTGTGGTTCTCCGTAGCCGCAGCTCGACTCTACGAAGTCCGTTACAATCTTGCGATCGATGGTTGGGTGCTGGTGCCAGGAGAAACAGTCCTCACATTCGGCATTGCCATCCTCGGCTTTCTGCTGATTGGGTTGATGGTGATGGACTGGCAGACGCAGCGGCTGCCGGATGCGTTCACGCTGACCGGCGTCGGCATCGGGTTGGTTCTGGTGTGCGTGCAGGCGTTCTTTCTGGCGCCGGGCGAGGGTGACATCGTGCTCAACACGACGAACCAGCTTCGGATGTCCAGTCCGGGGAGCTTTGCGTCGCAGGGCAACGTCTTTCTGACCGGCACGGAGGCGCTGATCATGGGGCGCATCGCTGCGATCGCGAGTGCGGCGCTGATCCTGCTTGCGGTGCGCTGGGGCTACAAGGCGCTGCGCAAACGCGACGGTATGGGGTTGGGAGACGTGAAGCTGCTGGCGATGATCGCTGCGTTTCTCGGATTCGGCGAGACGCTGCTCGCGCTCTTTGCCGGGGTCGTTGCCGCCAGCGTCTATGGCATCCTTCTGATGGCGCGGCATCGGGCCAGCGGCGCAAGCAAGCTACCGCTGGGCAGTTTTCTCGCCGCCGGCGGCCTCTTCAGTGCGCTCTTCGGGCCGCAGGTCCTGGCCTGGTACATGGAGATGTTGCGATAGCGGTTGCGCTGAATCGCAGCGAAAAACGGCCCTGCCAGCCCTTGTTTGCTTGACACTTGACCGGCCCGATTCTAGAGTCGAAGATGGCGATGCAGACAACTCCATACATCTGGAACTACCTTCCCCTGGCGCTGCATATTGTGGGCGCGCTGGGCATCGCCGGCGGCATGGTGGTGGCGTCCTACTTCGTCGGCAGGCACCGCAACTACCGCGTCAAGCTGGACCCCTACGAATGCGGTATGGACCCGGTGGGCGACGCGCGGGGCCGCTTCTCTGTGCGCTTCTACATGGTGGCAATGCTCTTCATCTTGTTCGATGTGGAGGCGGTCTTCCTGCTGCCGTGGGCGGTGATCTTCCGCCGTCTGCCGGCCATCACCGGCTCGCCGATGTTCGGCTTTTGGGAGATGCTGGTCTACCTCGGCTTTGTCGCCGTCGGCCTCTTCTATGTGTGGAAGAAGGGCATTCTCAACTGGTCGTACGACAAGGGAGACTTGTAAATGTACGATCCGGCAAGTGCGCTCACAGGCAAGACCTTCGTCTTCGAGGCGATGGCGGAGAACCCGGCCGTCGTGGCGCTCAGCGAGCTTGCCACCGACGCGAAGTTCGACCGCGATGAGCTGACGATCACCGTCGCGCGCGAGTCTATCGTTGCAGCGTGTGAGGCCGTCAAAGCCGCGGGATACAACTTCTTCGAGACCGTTACCGCCGTTGACTGGTTTCCGCAGGAGCCGCGTTTCCAACTCTCCTACCACATCCTCTCGCACAGCCTGAAGCAGCGGATTCGCCTGCGCGTCATGCTGCATTCGACCGCCGCGAGCGTTCCCTCAATCACATCCGTGTGGCCCGCGGCAAACTTTTACGAGCGCGAGGTCTTCGACCTCTTCGGCATCGACTTCGCCGGCCATCCACGCCTCACCCGCATTATGATGCCCGAAAACTGGGAGGGACATCCGCTGCGCAAGGACTATCCCGTCGAAGGCTACCGATAAGACAGGTTCAAGGCACAAGGTTCGAGACAAAGGCAGGCACCGCTGATGGCACCCATCACCGCTTCCGACAGGATCACTCCCGGCGTCGAAGACGTCATTGCCGACGCGAAGCGCCACGGCAACGCGGGCACGGGAGAGCACTCCATGGTGCTCAACATGGGGCCGCAGCATCCGTCAACCCACGGCGTGCTGCGCATGGTGCTGGAGCTGGACGGCGAGATCGTCGTCTCGCTGGCACCCGATATCGGCTACCTGCACACCGGCATCGAAAAGACATGCGAGGCCAAATTCTACCAGCAGGTTGTCCCGCTGACCGACCGCGTCGACTATCTCTGCCCGATGACCAACAACCTGGCGTATTGCCTGGCGGTGGAGAAGCTGCTGGGACTGGAGATTCCCGAGCGCGCCCAGTTGCTGCGCGTGCTGCTCAACGAAATCACGCGCATCGAGTCGCACCTGGTGTGGCTGGGCACGCACGCTATGGACATCGGCGCGCTGACGATGTTCCTGTACTGCTGGCGCGAGCGCGAAGCCACCATGCGCATCTTCGAGGCGGTCAGCGGCCAGCGCATGATGACCAGCTACTTCCGCATCGGGGGGCTGGCGCTGGAGCCGCCGATGGGATTCTTCGAGACGGTGCAGACCTTCCTTGACACCATGCCCGCGCACATCGACCAGTACGAGGGCCTGCTGACGGGCAACCCAATCTGGATGGGACGGCTGAAGGGCGTCGGCACACTTACGGCTGCGCAGGCCATCGCGCTGGGCGTCACCGGGCCGCCGCTGCGCGCCAGCGGAGTGGATTGGGACCTACGCCGCGATATGCCCTACTCCGGCTACGAGAGGTTCAAGTTTGACGTGCCCGTATCGAACGACGGCGATGTTTGGGCGCGGTACGTCGTACGCATGCTGGAGATGCGCGAGTCGGTGAAGATATGCCATCAGGCGATGCAGATGCTGGAGGGCCTGCCTCGCGGAGCGGACGGAAAGCCCGGGCCGATTGTGGCCGACGCACCCAAGATCGTGCTGCCCAACCGCGAGAAGATGAAGACCGAGATGGAGGCGTTGATCCATCACTTCAAGATTGTGACCGAAGGGTTCGCGGTGCCAGCGGGCGAGGTCTATCAGGCGGTGGAGAGCCCGCGCGGCGAGATGGGATACTACGTCGTCTCGGATGGGACGGCCAAACCGTATCGCGTACACATGCGGAATCCCAGCTTCGCCACGCTGCAAGCCCTGGAGACTATGTGCAAGGGCCGGCTGCTGGCTGATGTAGTCGCCGTAATCGGAAGCATCGACATTGTGCTGGGAGAGATCGACAGATAGCGTTTTGCTTAAGGGCACGCCTTTAGCCGTGCCGCAGAGATGAAAAGAAGGACGGGCTTTAGCCCCTGAGGTATTGAGTTGCAAGAGCCTCAATCCGACCGGAACACGCTTATACGCCACGAACTTTGGGTCTCGATGGTTAGCCAATTCCGTTCTCATCTAGCGGCGCTGGAAATATCAGGAAAGCTGGGCGGTGTGAAGATCGATGAGCCGTTCGAGAATGAAGTGTTCATAAGTACTGCCGCCGAAATATTGAGCATATGGATCAATACGGAAAGCGGCATTGGAAGTTGGTTGGTTATAAATGTCGACGAGACTGCGGGACCATGGTCAATGTCGACAGATGGCAACATCACATTGGATGGCGAGAATTTAGATGTGGAGTTAGCCGTGGAACGCCTTGCGGCTAAGCTGGTAAAGATGTAACCGGAGATAATGCAAGAGTGAGCACGATTGCCAATTCGATTTTTTCGCCGGAGCTGGCGGCGCGGTTTGACAAGCTGGTGACGCTGTACCCGGTGAAGCGCTCGGCGCTGGTGCCGATGCTGCTGTACGCGCAGGACGAGGTGGGCTATGTGTCGGAGGCGGTGATTCAGGAGGTCGCGCAGCGGCTGGACCTGTTCGATCTCGACGTGCGCTCGGTGCTGAGCTACTACTCCATGCTGCGGACCAAACCCGCCGGAAAATACAACGTGCAGGTGTGCACCAACATCAGTTGCATGTTGCGCGGCGGCTACGAGATCCTCGACCACTGCAAGAAGAAGCTGGGCATCGAGAACAAACAGACCACGCCCGACGGCCAGTTCTCGCTGGAAGAGGTGGAGTGCATCGGCGACTGCTGCTCCGCGCCGGCCATGCAGGTCAACTACGAGTTCCACGACGAGCTGACCCCGGACAAGGTCGATGAGATTCTCGACCAGTACGCCGCCGGGAAGATTCTCGACAGCACGCAAAAGGACGGGAAGTAATGCCGCGTCTTGTATCCCATCCCGATGAAGTCATCGTGCTGAAGCGGCGCTTCGGCCAGGGCGCGGCGAAGATCGACCGGTACATCGAGCTGGACGGCTATGCGGCAGTGCAGAAGGCCATTGCGCAGGGCGCGGAGGCGATGCCGGGCTGGATCATCGACACCATGAAGTCCAGCGGGCTGCGCGGGCGCGGCGGCGCGGGATTCCCCACCGGGATGAAGTGGAGCTTTGTGCCGAAGACTTCGGCCAAGCCAAAGTATGTGCTGGTGAACGGCGACGAGAGCGAGCCGGGGACGTGCAAGGACCACCTCATCTTCCGCGAAGACCCGCATGCGGTGATCGAGGGTGCGATGATCGCGGGACTGGCCATCGGCGCGAAGACCGGCTTCATCTATCTGCGCGGTGAGTATCGCACTCTGCTGGAGATTATGGAGCGCGCGGTCGCCGACGCCTACGCGAAGGGCTTCCTGGGCAAAAACATCTTTGGGTCCGGCCTGGACTTCGACATCATCACGCAGACCGGCGCGGGGGCGTACGAGGTGGGCGAGGAGTCGGCGCTGATGGAGTCGCTGGAGGGCAAGCGCGGTGTGCCACGCATTCGACCGCCCTTCCCTGCTGTGGTGGGCCTGTATGACGGGCCGACGATCATCAACAACGCGGAGACCATCGCCAACGTGCCGCACATTCTGCTGATGGGCGGCGAGGCTTACGCGGCACTGGGTACGGAGCGCAACGGCGGCACGCGCCTGTTTGGAATTAGCGGCCACGTCGAGCGGCCCGGCGTGTATGAGCTGCCGATGGGCTACTCGCTGCGAAGGGCAATTTATGAAGTAGCCGGAGGCGTTCGCGGCGGCAAGCAGTTGAAGGCCGTCGTCCCCGGCGGCGCATCCTGCCCCGTGCTGCGCGCCGACGAGATCGACATCGGCCTGGACTTCGACCAACTGGCGAAGGCCGGATCGATGCTGGGGTCGGGAGGGATTGTCGTGCTCGACGAGACCGTCTCCATCGTTGAGTTCGCCCTGCGGACGATCCAGTTCTACCAGCACGAGAGCTGCGGATGGTGTATTCCATGCCGCGAGGGCACCGACTGGATCAAGAAGACGCTGACCCGCGTCTACGAGGGCGGAGGCGCGAAGAAGGACATCGACACCGTGCAGTACATCGCGGAAAACATGATGGGCCGGACCTTCTGCCCGTTCGGCGACGCGGCGGCGATGCCCACGCTGGGCTTCGTCAAAAAGTTCCGCAAGGAGTTTGAGGATTACATCGAAGGCAAGAAGGCCGGAACCGCACTTATGCCCGAGGAGCGCGATTTAATTGGAGTGGGACATTGAGCGATCGCGGGCTGAGGATCGCCGTAGTTCTCGCGCTGACATTTGCAGTATTTGTTCTCGGCGTGCTGATCCACTCGAGGATGCAACACCGAAGCGCCGATCAGGAGATTTTGATTCAGAGGTCGCACCAGAATTAAATGCAGCAGGAACAGGGATTCTTGATGGCTGACGTAACCATTACCGTAGATGGCAAGAAGATCACCGCACCGGCGGGCTCGCTGCTGATTGAGGTGTGCAAGAGTGCGGGCATCGAGATCCCTGCGTTCTGCTACTACCCCGGCCTGAGCCTGCAGGCGGCATGCCGCATGTGCGTCGTGCGCCAGGAAAAAGTGCCGAAGCTGCAGACCGCATGCACCACGCAGATCGCCGAGGGGCAGGTCTTCTTCACCGATACGCCGGAGGTGATCCAGGCGCGCAAGGCCACGCTGCAAATGCTGCTGGGGAACCACCCGCTGGACTGCCCGGTGTGCGACGCGGGCGGCGAGTGCGAGTTGCAGGACATGACCTTCAAGTACGGCGCGGCGGACAGCTTCTACGCCGAGCCGAAGAACCATCGCGAGGAGCAGAAGTGGTCGCCGGTGGTGTACTTCGACCGGCCACGCTGCATCCTGTGCTATCGCTGCGTGAGGACGTGCAGCGAGGGCATGGACGTCTTCGCGCTGGCGGTGGAGAACCGCGGCTCGTCGTCCACCATCGTGCCCAACGTCCCCGCCAAGCTCACTCCCGACAACCTCGCGCATCTGGACTGCGAGCAGTGCGGCATGTGCATCGACGTCTGCCCGGTGGGCGCGTTGACCAGCGGAACTTATAGATATAAGACGCGGCCGTGGGAGATGAACCACGTTGCGACCGTCTGCACGCACTGCGGCGACGGATGCAAGACCACGCTCGGCGTGCGCTCCACGGCGGATGGTTCGGAGATCGTTCGCGGAGACAACCGCGACAAGTCCGGCATTAACAGCGACTTTTTATGTAACAAAGGACGTTACGCATTCGATTTTGCCAACAGCAGCGAGCGAATCACGCAGCCGCTGGTGCGCCAGCCCAACGGCGAGCTGAAGGCCGTCAGTTGGGAGGAGGCGCTCACATGCGTTGGCAAGAAGTTTGCCGAGCTGCGCGACACACGCGGCGGCAAGACGATTGGCGTGATCGGCGGCAACCGGCTGACCAACGAAGAGGCCTACCTGCTGCAAAAGTTCGCGCGCTCCGTGCTACATACCAACAACATCGACCACCACCGCACAGCGGATTACGTTGCCTTCGCGCAATCGCTGGCTGGAACTACAGGGCGCGCGGCGTCGCTGCGCGAGACGCTGACCGCGCCGGCGGTGCTCTTGGTCGGCGGCGATCCTACCAACCAAAGTCCCGCGACGGCGTGGAACCTGCGCAGCAACGTCCGCCTCAACGGAGCGAGGCTCTACATTGCGAACACGGCAGAGATCAAGCTGCGCCGCCAGGCCAGTGCCTTCCTGCAGGTTGCGGAGTATGGCTATGGTGCGCTCGCGGCGTTCCTCGCCGGTGACGACTCCGCCGCCAACATCGCCGCCCCAGACAGCGCAGCGCTCGCCAGCTTTCGCGATGCGATCAGGAGCGAGGAGTCGCTGCTGGTCCTCATCGGCAACGATCTGCGCGGCGCCGAGCTGAAGCGCCTCATCGACTTCGGCCTCACGATTCCAGGCACGAAGTTCGCGCTGCTGGCCGACTACGCCAACTCGCGCGGCGCGGCAGACATGGGCCTGCTGCCCGACATGCTGCCCGGCTACACGCCCATCGGCCCCATCGACACGCAGGACCCCAGTAGCCGCATCGCCCTTGAGTACAGATCGCCCACCACGCCCGGCCTCGATCTGCTGGAGATCTTCGAGGCCGCCGAAACAGGCAATCTCTCCGCGTTCTACGTCGTCGGGTCGAACCCCATCGCGCGTTACGCGGTCGATCCCGCTACGCTGAAGAACACCTTCGTCGTGGTGCAGGAGATGTTCCTCACCGAGACCGCCGCAATCGCCGACGTCGTTCTTCCCGCCGCGAACCTCTACGAGAAATCCGGCTCGGTGACCAACAGCTACGGCGACCTGCAACAGGTCAAAAAAGCTGGCGACCGCGCCGGCGTGCGCAGCGACTTCGAGACGATCGTGCGCATCGCAGACAAGATGGGCGCCGACGTCCGCAAGCTCGTTCCATTCGGGCCAGTCTCCAATGCGGGGGGAACCCGCGCGGACATGGGCCAGACGCGCGGCGCGCAGTCGGGCGAGGCCGACCGTCACGCCGTCTGGCTCACCGCCAACAATCTGGAGCCGCGCCTCAGCCCGTTCGATCCCTCGGCGATCCTCGACGAGATTCAGCGCCTCGTTCCCGGCTACGAAATACTGCGGCTGCAACTGCTCTCCGGCAACGACCAGCACCTCTCGCCCGCGGCCGCGCCCATCCGCGACAACGCGGGCCTGGTGCAGATCAGCAATCGCCGCGACCTCGTGCTGCCCGCCGGCGACACGCTTTTCACCTCCGGCTCGCTTGGCCGCTATTCGGCGATCCTCAACGACCTGCGGCAATTCCGACCACGGCAATCCCTGATTCAGATCGACGTACAGACAGCATCCGACTAGAAACCGAGAGTGACCTTGACCCACCTGACCAACTTCGAACTTTTTCTGCTCCTGAGCGTGCTCAAGGTTGCGGTGGTGCTGGTCATCCTGCTGCTTGCGGTGGCCTACACCGTGTTGCTCGAACGCAAGTTGCTGGCGCGCATGCAGAACCGCTGGGGCCCCAGCCGCGTCGGGCCGTTCGGTCTGCTACAGCCGCTGGTGGACGGCGCAAAAAGCTTCCTCAAGGAAGACATGAACCCACTCGCCGCGGAGCGTCCGCTGTTCATTCTCGCACCCATCATCGCACTTGGCTGCGCGCTCATCTCAGTCGCCGTGGTGCCCTTCGGTGCGGTCACTCGAGTGCATGGAGTGGACCTCTTCCAGATCGCCAACGTCAATATAGGCCTGCTGGTCATTCTTGGCATCACGTCGATCGGCGTATACGGAATCACGCTCTCCGGCTGGTCGTCGAACAACAAGTATTCGCTGCTCGGCTCGCTTCGTTCCACCGCGCAGGTGATCAGCTACGAGCTTGCCCTCGGTCTCTCGCTGGTGGGCGTTGTGCTGCGCGCGCAGTCGCTGAACCTGCGCACGATCGTCAACAGCCAGTCCGCCCACGGCGCTCTCTCGTGGAACATCTTTGGCGGCTTCCAGATTGTCGCCTTCTTCATCTACCTGATGGCCGCTTTCGCCGAGACCAACCGCGCGCCGTTCGACCTGCCCGAGGCTGAGAACGAACTGGTCGCCGGCTACCACACCGAGTACAGCTCCATGAAGTTCGCCATGTTCTTCATGGCCGAGTACGCCAACATGATCACCGTTAGTTGCGTGGCCACGCTGCTGTTTTTCGGCGGCGCGAGCAGCCCCTTCGGACACATCTTCAACGATTTTTTTAACACACCAGTTCTGAACGCCGTCTTTCCGGTCTGCTGGTTTGTCGCCAAGGTCTTCGCATTTCTCGCCCTCTACATCTGGGTGCGGGGCACTCTGCCGCGCTTCCGCTACGACCAACTGATGAGCTTCGGCTGGAAGTTTCTGCTGCCGCTCGCCATGGCCAACATCATCGTCACCAGCTTTGTCATCGCCATGCGGGGGTAACTCCGCACTGCTTTACAATCACTGGATAACCAACAGCTTCTGCACCAGAAACGGAATTGATCGTCGCTGCACGCATCAAACGAAGGACTCGGCGGAACCCATGCAACTTGCACTCTTCATCATCTTTGGCGCACTGGCACTGGGCGGGGCACTGAACCTGCTCTTGCAGCGCCACCCCATCCACAGCGCGCTCTCGCTGGTGGTGGTGATGATGTCGCTGGCGGTGCTGTACTGGTCGCTGGGCGCGGAGTTCCTCGCTGCCGCGCAGGTCATCGTCTACTCGGGCGCGATCATGGTGCTGTTCGTCTTTGTCATCATGCTGCTGAACGCGGGCACGGAACAGCGCACCCGCGGCAGCCGAGCCGCATACGCGGTCGGCATCCCCGGAGCGGCGGCGATCTTCTGCCTGCTCAGCTTTGTATTTCTGTCGGAGCGCGGTGCGCTGAAGTCCTCCAACATCGGCGGCGACCTGAGCAGCGCTACCGACAACATCGCCGAGGTCAGCGCGATGCTCTTCACCAAACAACTGCTGCCCTTCGAGGTCACCTCGATCCTCATCCTCGTCGCCATCCTGGGCGCAGTCGTCCTCGCGCGGAAGGAGCAATAGCATGGTGCCCACAGCGTACTACCTCATCCTTGCTGCGATGTTGTTCTCCATCGGCATTGCCGCGTTCCTGATCAAGCGCAATGTTATTACGATCTTCATCTCGATCGAGCTGATGCTTAACGCCGTCAATCTGACCTTCGTCGCCTTCGCACACATGTGGCATCAGGTGAGCGGGCAGATCTTCGTCTTCTTCGTGATGGTGGTCGCAGCGGCTGAAGCCGCGGTCGGACTCGCCATCATCATCTCCATCTACCGCACGCGCCAGACGCTGAACGTCGACGAGATCGACCTGATGAAATCATGAACCCCATGCCTGCAAGTACCATCTGGTTCATTCCGCTGCTTCCCTTCGCCGGCTTCCTCATCAACGGGACGCTGGGGCGAAGGCTGCCGCGCGCCGTCGTCAGCACAGTGGCGCTGCTCTTCACCGCCGCGCCCGCCGCGCTGGTCGCGTGGCTGTGGACGACGATGTGCACCTCCGGCGCACCCAATACAATCGAATCGGTGATCCGGCCCTATGGATATGGATGGATCGCAATCACCGGCTTCCACGCCGACTTTGCCTTCACCGTCGATCACCTCACGCTGATCATGCTCGGCGTGGTCACCGGCGTCGGCTTCCTCATCCACATCTACTCGGTCGGATACATGGCGCACGAGGAGGGCTATTGGCGCTTCTTTGCGTATCTCAACCTCTTCATGTTCTTCATGTCGGTGCTGGTGCTGGCCGCTAACTTCCTGCTTCTCTTCGTCGGCTGGGAGGGCGTGGGTCTCTGCTCGTACCTGCTGATCGGCTTCTACTTCAAGAAAGCATCTGCCGCCAACGCAGGCAAGAAGGCTTTCATCGTCAACCGCATCGGCGACTTCGGCTTTCTGCTGGCGATGTTCCTGCTTGTCGTCCACTTCGGAAGCCTCGACTTCTCGCAAGTCTTCACCGACATCGCGCAGAACCCCCAGTGGCAGCAGCAGGGCGCGCACTTCCTGCCCACCATCTGCTTGCTGCTGATCCTTGGCGCGGCGGGCAAGTCCGCGCAGATTCCGCTCTACATCTGGCTGCCCGACGCGATGGAGGGTCCCACGCCAGTCTCCGCGCTGATCCACGCGGCAACGATGGTGACGGCAGGCATCTACATGGTCGCGCGCTGCCATGTCCTCTTCAACAGCTCGCCGCTTGCACTCAGCGTGGTTGCGATCATCGGCGCGGCCACGGCGATCTTTGCGGCCTCGATCGGCATGGTGCAGCATGACATCAAGCGAGTGCTGGCCTACTCCACCATCTCGCAGCTCGGCTATATGTTCATGGCCTGCGGAGTGGGAGCCTACGCCGCCGGGATCTTCCACCTGCTGACGCATTCTTTCTTCAAGGCACTGCTCTTCCTCGCCGCTGGCTCTGTCATTCACGCGCTCTCCGGCGAGCAGGACATGCGCAAGATGGGCGGACTGCGCACGCGAACGCCTATCACATTCTGGTGCATGAGCGCGGGCGTCTTCGCAATCGCTGGGATTCCGCCGTTTGCGGGATTCTTCTCCAAGGATGAGATTCTCTACCGTACCTTCGCCTCAAACAACCCGCTGCACATTGTTCTGTGGCTCATCGGACTGGCCACCGCGGGCATGACCTCCTTCTACATGTTCCGCCTCTGGTTCAAGACATTCTTCGGCGAGCCGCGCGTCGATCCACACGCCACCGCGCATCACAGCATTCATGAGTCGCCGTGGTTCATGCTGCTGCCGCTGGTCGTTCTCGCGTTTCTTTCGGTCACCGGCGGATGGGTTGGAATCCCCGCCGCGCTTGGCGGCAACAACGGAATGGAGCGATTCCTCGATCCGGTCTTCACAAATGGAACGGCCGCCGAAGCCGTCGCAGCCACAACCGGCCACGCCCTCGAACTCGTCCTGACCCTCGTTTCCGTTCTGGTTGCAGTCGCGGGCTTCTACATCGCCTACGTCTTCTACTACGAGAAGCCGGGAACCGCAGACGCGCTCGCTGAGCGCAACAGCCGCGCCTACGCGGTCGTCAAGAACAAGTACTGGGTGGACGAATTCTACAACGCATTTCTGATTACGCCGCTGCTGATGTTCACGCGCGGAATCCTGGAAATTGTCGTCGAGCGCGGAGTTGTCAACGGCTCCGGCCAGGCGGCAGGAGCGGCAACGCGCGGCCTGGCATGGATCGAGCGCAAGCAGATATCCGGCAACATCCGCTCCTACGCCGGATGGCTCGCCATCGGCGCCGCCGCTGTGATCGCCGTAATGCTCTTCGGTCAATCGATGTGGGGTCACCTGTGAGGAGACGATGAACATCGACCACATCATTCTGAGCCTCATCGTCTTCGTGCCGCTGGCCGGAGCGCTCGTGCTCACGCTTCTGCCCGACCGCGGCAAGACGATGCAGTGGGCCGCGCTCGCCGTCACACTGCTCACCTTCGTGCTAACGCTTCATCTGCCGTTTCACTACTCGTATGCGAGCCATCCGGGCGGCTTCCAGTTCGAGCGGAATGTGCCGTGGATCGCCGCACCAGCCATCCACTACCACCTCGGCGTCGACGGCCTGTCGATGTGGCTGATGGTGCTGACCGGCCTGCTCGCGCCGCTCGGAGTGCTGATTTCGTGGCGCGCCATCGACCAGCGCAAGAAGCTCTTCTATGTTCTGTTCCTGCTGCAGCAGGTTGCGATGATGGGCATCTTCGTCTCGCTCGACATGTTTCTCTACTACGCATTCTGGGAGATGTCGCTGGTGCCGATGACGGTCCTTATCGCCACCTTCGGCCGCAGCGAGAAGCGCCGCCGCGCAGCGATCAAATATTTTCTTTACGCCTTCATCCCGTCAGGGCTGCTGTTGGCCGCGATGCTCTGGCTCTATGCGCAGACGGGCACCTTCGATCTGCCGAAGCTGGCCGCACTCGCCACGCAACATGCAATCTCGCCCAACGCCGGCGCGCTGTGGATTGCATCGCTGGGCTTTCTGCTGGCCTTCGCGGTCAAGGTCCCCGTTTTCCCGCTGCACGGCTGGCTGGTCGACGCCATCTCCGAGGCACCCACCGCTGCCGTGATGGTGTTGGCGGGCAAAACGGCGCTCTACTCCATGCTGCGCTTCTCGTTCGCCATCTTCCCCGAGCAGTCGCATCGCGTCGCGCCGCTGATGATCGCGCTGGCTGCCATCGGCATCGTCTACGGCGGGCTGCTGGCGCTGGTGCAGAACGACCTGAAGAAGCTCGCCGCCTACTCCACGCTGGGCCAACTCAGCTTCATTATGCTGGGCATCTTCACGTTCACCATTGCGGGCCTGGACGGCGGCATCTATCAAATTCTGAACGAGAGCCTCGCTGGCGCAGCCTTCTTCATGCTGCTCGGCCTACTCTACGAGCGCTACGGCACCTACGACATGCGCCAGTACGGCGGGCTGGCGCAACGGCTGCCCTGGGTGGCCACGGTGTTCGTTCTGGTGACGCTCTCCATCATCGGCCTGCCCATACTGAACAGCTTCGTCGGCGAGTTCCTGATTCTCTCCGGCTCCATGCAGTCGCCCTTCGCGCACCATCACCTGTTGACCGCGCTGGCAGCCACCGGCGTCATTCTCAGCGCGGCGTACATGCTGCGGATGATCCAGCGCGTCTTCTACTGCGAGCTTGGCCCCAAGCCGCAAGCGGTTGCCGGGTGGAACCTGGACGCGCGCGAACACATCGCTCTGTGGCCTGTGGTCGCGCTCTTCCTCGCAATGGGCCTCTGCCCGTCGCTCTGGATGCGCGCCATCGACAGCTACGGCGCGTCGATGGCCGATCACTTCGCAGCCATCCATGCAACGCCGCCCGCCGACCCCGCGGCGCTACAGACGACTTCGCCTCAAACCACCACCGGAGGCGCGCGCCGATGAACCTTCCCACATCCGTGATCGCGCTGCTGCCCGAGTACGTTCTCACACTCACCGGCGTCCTCATCATGCTGATCGAGGCGGTGCTGAAGCCCGGCACAAGCCGCAAGCCGCTGGGCTGGCTGGCCATCGCGGGAACAGCGTCAACGGGCTTCATCAGTTGGTATCAGCTTCGCCTCGGCGTGCTCACCGCCTTCAGCGGCAACATCCAGGTGGACGCCTTCAGCATCTTCTTCCATCTGCTGATCGGCGCGGTGGTTGTGGCCACGCTGCTCGGTTCGCTGGATTACTTCGATGGCCACGCAAGCCATGCGGGCGAGTACTTCGCGTTGGTTCTGTTCGGCGCGGTCGGCATGATGTTGATGACCTGCTCGACCGAGCTGCTGATGGTCTTCATCGGCCTCGAAATCTCCTCCATCTCGACCTACATCCTCGCGGGCTTCCGCAAGGGACACGGCACGGCGGTCGAAGCCTCGATTAAATATTTTCTGCTTGGCTCCTTTGCCACGGCATTTTTCCTTTACGGCATCGCGCTGGCCTACGGCGCGACGGGATCGACCAGCATTGCCGCCATCGCAGCGGGCCTCGCCACCAGCGCCACTCCTCGCATGGCCTTCCTCGGTCTGGCCATGATGCTGGTCGGCCTGGGCTTTAAGGTCTCCGCCGCGCCATTCCACCTGTGGACGCCGGATGTCTACCAGGGAGCGCCGGCGCCGGTGGTCGGGCTGATGTCCACCGCGCCCAAGGCCGCGGCATTCGCGGTCCTGCTGCGCATCACCTTCTGCGGATTCCCGCAGATGCAGACCCGCTGGGCGATGCTGATGTGGGGCCTGGCCGCACTCTCCATGACCATTGGCAACCTCGGCGCGCTGAAGCAGACCGACGTGAAGCGAATGTTGGCCTACTCCAGCATTGCGCACGCGGGCTACCTGCTGGCCGCCTTCACGGCGTTTCCTGCCGCAGGCATTTCTGCCGCTTGCTTCTACACCGCAGCCTACGCCGCGATGAATGTTGGGGCCTTCGCCGTCGTCACCCAGGTTGGTGGATACAAAGAGACGCTGCGCAGCTTCAAAGACTACCATGGCCTCGCGATGCGGCGTCCCGTGCTGGCCGCGCTGCTTGCCTTCTTCCTGCTCTCGCTGATCGGGATTCCCTTCACCGGCGGCTTCTTCGGCAAGTTCTATGTCTTCAGTGCCGCGATCCAGGCCGGCAACATCTGGCTCGCCGTCATCGGTCTGCTCAACAGCGGCGTTGCCTGCTTCTACTACCTGAGGCTGCTCAGCTCGGTCTACACGAAGCCCGCCGAGACCGCCCCCGCGCCCGTTGACCAGACCGCGAAAGAGACCGGCGCCAGCCTCACTGCAACACCAACGATCAGCATTCCGGCGGGGATCGGCCTCACGCTCACCGCCGCTGCCACGCTTCTGCTCGGCATTTTGCCCGGCAACATCCTCCACCTGGCCAACTCCGCCAGTTCCAGCCTGCGCGCAACCTCCGCAACCACACCGTCTGCAGCGTCCTCCGTCAACAGCCATTCCAGCCTGCCACCCTCAGGCCACAGCCGGTAGCTTACGCAAATAGATACAAACGGGCGCAAATTCATTACAATTCCAGCGACGGCTGCAACCCGCATCCGTCGTCATTCAATCAATCAGTGAGCATACCGGCCATGCAGCTACGCTTCGTAAAAAGCCTCCGGGCATTCTTCGTCTCCCTCCTCTTCTTCGCCTGCTTCGCCACAACTGGCCGTGCGCTGGTCGCGCCACACATCGTCACTGCCGACCGCATCGCTGCGGCCGATCGCGCCGCCGACGCCGACCGCATCGCGCAACTGGAGAAGCAGGTGTCCGAGAACAAGGCCTCCTCGACCGCCGCTGCGGCATCGGCAGCCGCCGCTACGGCCACCGCGCAGTCTGCCGGCGACAACGCCTGGGTGCTGACCAGCGCGCTGCTTGTGCTGATGATGACCGGCCCAGGCCTTGCGCTGTTCTACAGCGGCCTGGTGCGCAAGAAGAACGTGCTGGGCACCATGATGCAGAGCTTTGCCATGATGGCCGTCATCACGGTGCTGTGGGTCATCTGCGGCTACTCGCTGGCCTTCGGTCCGGGCAACGCCTACATCGGCGGCCTGCACAATGCCTTCCTGCACGGCGTGGGACTGACGCCGAACCTGGCCTATGCACCCACCATTCCCGAGCAGAGCTTCATGATCTATCAGCTCATGTTCGCCATCATCACTCCGGCCTTGATCGCCGGGGCCTTCGCTGAGCGCATGAAGTTCTCCGCCATGCTGCTCTTCTCGGTGCTGTGGGCGCTGCTCGTTTACAGTCCCGTGGCGCACATGGTGTGGGGCGTCGGCGGACTGCTGAACGCGGCGGGCAGCCATCCCTGTCTGGACTTCGCCGGTGGCACGGTGGTCCACATCACCTCGGGCGTCTCGGCGCTGGTCACCGCGCTCTATCTGGGCAGGCGGCTTGGCTACCCCAAGGAGCCTATCTCGCCGCACAGCATGGTTCTCTGCTTCATCGGCGCCGGGCTGCTGTGGGTGGGCTGGTTCGGCTTCAACGCGGGAAGCGCGCTGGGCGCTGGCCCGCTGGCCACCAGCGCCTTCGTCAACACGCAGTTCGCGGCTGCGGCGGGCGCCATCAGTTGGGGCGCGGCGGAGTGGATCCGCAGCGGCAAGCCAAGCGCGCTGGGTGCGGTCTCCGGCGCAGTCGCTGGACTGGCAACCATCACCCAGGCTGCGGGCTTCGTGCAACCCATCTCGGCGGTGCTGATCGGGCTGATCGCCGGTTCCGTCTGCTTCTTCATGGTGGTGAAGGTGAAGAACTGGTTCGGCTACGACGACTCGCTGGACGCATTCGGCGTGCATGGCGTAGGCGGAACGATGGGCGCGCTGCTGACCGGAATCTTTGCATCGAGCGCGATCAACCCCATCTTCGGCAAGGACGCCGCTGGCCACGCAAAGCCCACGGGCTGGGTGGACGGCAACCCAGCGCAGGTGCTGCATCAGTTGACCGCGGCGGGCATTGCATGGGGCTTCGCCATTGTGGGCACACTGGTGATTCTCTTTCTCGTCGATCACCTGGTCGGACTGCGCGTCAGCGAAGACGAAGAAGAACAGGGCCTCGATCTGACGCAGCACGGAGAACAGGGCTACGACTGGGACAGCAGCACGAGTTAGAGTTCGCGCCGCATCCGTTCATTGTGGTTCTGCGGACGAATGCGGCGAAGCACTGGGATCGAGTGCCGAGGACAACGCAACGCGGCGGAACCGCGCTCAGAAGCCGTTGGCCAATAGAGACTCCACCGTCAGTTCGCGCTTCGATGCATCGGCCTGCGCGCGGCTCTCCGCGTACTTGGCCATCACAT
>Ga0224555_1001495_pt1 | contig 32121 bp, 31 predicted proteins | sample 714S23034metaG_FD_180687 | JGI IMG/M metagenome (GOLD analysis project Ga0224555, IMG submission 180687) | Peat soil microbial communities from Stordalen Mire, Sweden - 717 S2 30-34 | ecosystem: Environmental > Terrestrial > Soil > Wetlands > Peat | place: Sweden: Norrbotten County, Stordalen...
GGCTCGAAGCAAGGAAACTCTCGATCAGGCCATCACCGAGGCTCTCCCACACATCACCCCCGCCAACGCTCACGCTTGGTTCAGGCTCGCTCTAAATGGTCTACAGTAAAACGGAAAATGCTCTAACCATACGATCGGGTGTGCGCGCCCACACCACCCATGAGCACCGGCCAAACGACTATACTCAAAGTGAACTCCGACTCGATCGACCGACGCACCCACCTACGCCCTGCAAGAAGAATGAGGATCGACCTTACGATGGACACTCCAAAGCAAGCCACCCACGATCTCCTCGAACGCATCCGCAATCACCGCCTCACCGCGACCTTCGCGCTGCTGGCCACGCTTTCGCTCGGCATCCTCGCCGGCTCCATCCTCACCCGCTCGGTCAGCGGCAACGAGCAGACCGTCGACTCCTCCGACGCGCGCCCGCTCACCATTCCCAGCCCGATCACACTCTCCAACGACTTCTCCCGCATCGCCAAGGAAGTTGGCCCTGCCGTCGTCAACATCAATACCGTCACCCTGCCCAAGGAGTCCGCCACGCGCCGCCCCTCCCGTCGCGGCGGCCAGGCCACGCCCAACGGCGATAACGGCTCCGACCAGGCCCCCGGCGACATGCAGGACTTCCTCAACCGCTTCTTCGGCGGCCAGGGCGGCATGGGCGGCGATGACGGCGACCAGGGCGGCGGCGAGCGCGAAGCCCTTGGCTCCGGCTTCGTCGTCGATTCCCGCGGCTACATTATCACCAACAACCACGTCGTCGACAAGGCCGACAAGATCTACGTCAAGCTCTCCACCGACCCGGACGGCGAGACTGAGCATGGCCGTCCGGCCCACGTCATCGGCGTCGACAAGGACACCGACATCGCCGTCATCAAGATCGACGCGCCTGCACCGCTGCCCACCGTCAAGCTCGGCAACTCCGACGGCGCCCAGGTCGGCGACTGGGTGCTCGCCATCGGCAGCCCCTTCTCACTCTCTGAGACCGTCACCGCCGGCATCGTCTCCGCCAAGAACCGCTCCATCGACGATCCCGGCAATGGCCCCGCCAACCAGTTCCAGAGGTTCATCCAGACTGACGCCGCCATCAACCCGGGCAACTCCGGCGGGCCGCTCATCGACATGGCCGGCCAGGTCATCGGCATGAACACCGCCATCTACACCCAGTCCATGGGCTATCAGGGCGTCGGCTTCGCCATGCCCTCCAACGTCATCGCCAGCGTCTACAACATGCTCATCGGGCCGGAGCATAAGGTCATTCGCGGCTCCATCGGCATCAGCTTCCAGACCACCCCGCCGGAATCCGCCGTCGGCCGCGTCTACGGCTTCGCCAGCGGCGGTGTCATGGTCAACGAGGTCAAGCCCGCCAACGGTCCCGCCGCCAAGGCCGGAGTCAGGCCCGGCGACATCATCGTCTCCATCGACGGCAGACCCGTCAAGGATGGCGACTCGCTGGTCGCCGACATCTCCGCCCGCAAAGTCGGCTCCAGCGTCCAGCTCGGAATCAAGCGCAGCGATAAACCGCTGACCATCAATGTCGGCATCGCCGACCGCGCTAAGCTCTTCGCGGACACCGGCGCGCAAGCCGACGACAACGCCGCTCCCTCCGAGTCCGACGCGGCCGAGAGCAAGCTCGGCATCAAGGTCGATGCCATCCCCGCCAGCCTCGCCTCCAAGCTCGGCATCAAGGGCGGCGTCATCGTCACCACCATGCACCCAGGCTCCTTCGCCGATGAGATCGGCCTGGAAAAGGGCACTCTCATCGTCGCCATCAACAAGCAGCCCGTCACCGACGAGGCAAGCTACCGGGCGATTGTCGCCGGCCTCAAGCCCGGCCAGGATGTTGCCTTCGAGGTGCGCAGCAGCAACTCAACCTCTCCCGGCGACTCCTACGTTGGAGGCACCCTGCCGTAACCGGGTCGCCGTAGTCACTCAGCTCTGGAATATCACCTGGCCCTGCCAATCGATCGGCAGGGCCAGACTTGTGGAACAGTCCAATTCTCGGATGGAGGTCTCAGCGAATGTGCCGAAACATTAGAATTCTCTTAAATTTCGACCCTCCCGTCACCCCGGAAGAAGTCCGCGCCGCCTCCCTTCAGTTCGTCCGCAAGATCAGTGGCTTCAACAAACCCTCCAAGGCCAACGAACCGGCCTTCCTGGCCGCGATTGATGCGATCGCCGCTGTTTCCACCCAGCTTCTCGCTTCGCTGGAAACCAACGCGCCCCCGCGCAACCGCGAAGCCGAGGCCGCCAAAGCCAAAGCTCGCAACGCCGAGCGCTTTCCCGCCTGAAACTGCCCCATCTGCGTTCTCTCTCTTCGTCTGTGTTCTGTGTGATTTGCGCGCCATCCACGCCCGGGAGAACCATGGTTGTATTGCACCGCGGGAACAAGCGGTATAGGCTGATCCAATCGGCGGGAAAGTCCGCCCGGCAGCCTCGCCCCGCGGATGGCCCGTCCCAGGTTTCTAAGAGGTGTTTCGCTACGATGCGGTTTGGTCAACTCGTTTTCTTCTCATCCATCGCCGTCACGCTGGCGATTCCCGCCGTCGCGGCCACCCGCACGCACCGCGGCCCGACCTCAACCCACAAGACATTGGCCAAACACTCTGCCAAGCCAAAGTCGATCGGCCAGCGCACCATCGACGACGATCGCGCCACCCAGATCCAGGCAGCCCTCATCAAGGCCGGCTACCTCACCGGCCAGCCCAGCGGCCATTGGGACGCTGCATCCGAGGCAGCAATGGGCAAGCTGCAGGCCGACAACGGCTGGCAGACCAAGCTCGTCCCCGACTCCCGCGCCCTCATTAAGCTCGGCCTCGGCCCCAGCACCGCCTCCGCCGACGTGCCCGCCACTCCCGGAGGCTCCCTCACCAGCGCGCCGTCCAGCCCGCTCGCTCAGGCCGCCTCGCGGTAAACCCTAAAACGCCTTACGCTGCAGTCCGCCCCGTAGCCTGCTTCTTCTTCGCCGCCGAATCGCCACTGCGCAGCCCGGCCAGCGCCGCCCGCAGCCGCACTACCGCCGACGAGTGGATCTGCGAAACCCGCGACTCCACCACACCCAGCGTCAGCCCGATCTCCTTCATCGTCAGCTCTTCGTAGTAGTAGAGCGTCAGCACCATGCGCTCCTTCTCCGGAAGCTCCTCGATCGCATCCGTCAGCCGCTGCTTCATCTCTCCCTGCAAACAACGGAACAGCGGGTCGTCGTCCGGCGATCCTGGAATGTAGGCCAACTCCTCATCGCCCGAGCCCTCGGTCCGCTCCAGGTGCAGGCTGCCGATCTCCAGCCCTTTCAACTCACCCAGCAGTTGCTGATACGCGCTCAGATCAAGGTCCATCTCGCGCGCAATCTCCTGCTCCGTCGGCACGCGCCCCACCTTGTGCGTCGCCGCCCGGATCGCCTCCTCCACCGCGCGTCCCTTGCGCCGCAACTCCCGCGGACTCCAATCCAGCATCCGCAGCGAGTCCAGAATCGTACCGCGAATGCGAAACTGCGCATAGCTTTTGAACTGCACCTTCTTGGTGTGGTCGAACTTCGAAAACGCATCGATCAGCCCCACCACTCCGGCCGAAACCAGGTCCTCCAGCTCCACATGCTGCGGCAGCCGGTCATGGATCTGCCGCGCCAGGTAACGCACCGTCGGCAGATGTTCCAGCAAGAGCCGGTCGCGCTCCGGCCCCAAACCGCTAGCCGGATCGCTGCCCAATCCGGGGTCCGCTTCGCTCTCGAACCCGGCCGCGCGGTCCCCGCCAACCCGCGGCAGGGCCGGCACACGGCTCATCTCCGCCAGATCGCCATACCCGAACCCGCTTCCGTTCGTCCGTCCCTGCGTTGCCGTCGCGCGACTGCTCATAATCGTCGTCTCTCCCATCGAAGCCGGCGCCGGTCCCATCGCCCGCCCGCATTGCCTAGCGAGCGGCGACACAACAGTTGCCTGCAATGAAAGAGAAAGAAGGCACGAACAGGGCCAACCCAAAGCCAGATTGCATTAGCCTTTTCTCAAACTGTCCCGGAATCGGCCAAACTCCACATCCGCGCCCCAAAACCCCGCGCCGCCCCAACCCTCGCCCGCATTCCGGCTGCCCCTCAGTCTTGCTTCGCCGCACCCACAATCTCGCGCATCAACTCCACCGCCTCCACCAGCCGCACGCACGCCACCAGGCCCAGTTCCACCGCCTCCCGATAGGCCTCCGCCGTTCCGATCAGCCCTGCCAGCTCCAGCCTGCCCCGCAGCGTCGTCAGTGGCTGGCACAGGTCATGCAGAACCCCGGCAATCTGTTCCATCGCGTCGTCGCACCGCTCCTGCTCGCATCCATGCCCCGCTTCACACATCCGCCAGCCATCCTTCCGCGGAGACTCCAGCCAATTGCCGCGAGGACTCCGCCTCACTCCACCGTCCTGCATTTCCTGCCTCTGGATAACCCGCCGCGCTCAGCAGATACCCCTCACCTCGTACCGTGCGGATCACGGATTCGCCGCCCACTCGCGCCCTCCCCAATCCCCTGGCCAGCCCCGGGCCCAGCTTCTTGCGCAGGTAGTTGATGTAGACCTCCACGATGTTCGTCCCCATGCCCAGAGGAGTCCGCCACACCTCTCGCAGCAATTCGGCCCGGCTGCACACGCGTTCCCCGCGCCGCCGCAGCAGCGATTCGAGCAGCGAGAACTCCGTCGCCGTCAGCTCCACCTCGCGCCCTGCCTGGGTCACCCTGCGTGCCGCCCGGTCCATCTCCAGGTCGCCGAACCGCAGCACCGTGTCGTCGAAGCGGCTGCGCCGCCGTCCCATCGCCCTCAGGCGTGCGCGCAACTCATGGAACGAGAAAGGCTTCAAGACAACATCGTCCGCGCCCAACTCCAGGCATCTCACCCGCTCTTCCATCCCGGCCCGGCCGGTCAGCACCAGCACCGAGGTCGAACCGAAGCGCTCCCCCATCTCCGCCAGCACCTCCAGCCCGTCCATCCGCGGCAAGCCAAGGTCCAGGATCATCAGCTCCGGCCGCATCTGGGCCGCCAACGCCAGCGCCGCCTCGCCGTCCGCTGCCAGCCCCACCTCATGGCCGTCCAGCTTCAACCCCTGACCCAGAAAATGTCCCAAGGCGGAATCGTCCTCAACAATCAACACACGCATAGGCAGTCCTCAGGCCGGCCCTGGCAAACGCCTTCGCTCCGTCGAGCCAATCAACTCGCCGGCCCCTAAGGCTCTCTATCGGCTGCAACCGCCAATTCATCTGTCGCTCTTTATCGGCTGCAACGGCCAATTCATCTGCCGCTCCCTGCCCAGCCCGCCGCCACTCCAACTCCCACGCCCCCTCCAACCCGCTCCCGGCCTGGCAGCCGCCCCGAATTGTCATCTCGGCGCGAGACGAATACCATGCAAAAGGTGTCCATCGAGGACACTCGAGCGCGCTCAACCCAATCCGCCAGCGACTCTGTTCAAGCTGGCAACGCTGACTTTTCGATCTGCCCACGGCAGGCGCTTCACGAATCACCGATTCGAACGGACGCCGGAGCTTCTAACTTATGTCGAGCAACACCGCACGTGTTCCCCAGCCGGGCCTCACCACCTCGGCCCCGGACAAGTCCAACGTCCGCTGGTTCGTCTGCGCCCTGCTGTTCGCCGCCACCACCATCAACTACATGGACCGCGCGGCCTTCCCCTTCATCGAGCCGCTCCTGCACAACGTGCCCTTCATGGGCTGGAACTTCCACGCCGACCAGTTCCACCAGACCGTCTTCGACAATAACTACGGCAACGTCATCATCTATTTCCAGATCGCGTACGGCTGCGCCTTTCTCATCGCCGGCCGCGTCATCGACAGGCTGGGCACCAAGACTGGCTACGCCCTCGCCATCGGCATCTGGGCGATCTCGTCCATGAGCCACTCCCTGGTCGGCTCCGTCGCCGGCTTCTGCATCGCCCGCATCTTCCTGGGCATCGGCGAGTCCGGCAACTTCCCCGCCGCCATCAAGGCGACCACTGAGTGGTTCCCCACCGAAGAGCGCGCCAAGGCCGTCGGCATTTTCAACTCGGGCACCTGCGCTTCCTTCTTTCTTGCTCCCTTGCTCATCGGCTATGCCACCGGCCACTACGGATGGCGCGCCGCCTTTCTCGCCACAGGTTCCATGGGCCTGCTCTGGCTCATCGTCTGGCTCAGCTTCCCCTACAACCGCCTGCGCCGCGGCTCCACCCAGACCCAGGTCAACCTCCAGGCCGACTTCGCCTCCCAAACCGCCTACGGCGGCAACATTCCACTCTTCACCTTGCTCCAGCGTCCCGGCACCTATGCCTTTGCTATCGCCAAGGGACTCACGGACGGCGTCTGGTGGTTTTTCCTCTTCTACCTCCCGCAGTTCCTCAACCGCAACTACGGACTGGACCTCAAAGGCGCCTACTGGTTCATCGGCACCGTTTACGCCATCTCCACCATCGGCTCCATCTTCGGCGGATCGCTCTCCGGAGCGCTCATGGCGCGCGGCTACTCCATCAACAGCGGGCGCAAACTCGCCATGCTCTCGATGGCCATTCTGGTCCTTCCGCTGGTCCTGGTGCCGCACATGGGCGTGCTCTTCCCCGCCAATCCCTGGCCCGCCACCCTGCTCATTGCACTTGCCGCTGCGGCTCATCAGGGCTGGTCGGCCAATCTCTTCTCCACGCCTGGCGACATGTTCCCATCCACCGCCGTCTCCACCATCGTCGGCATCGGCGGCGCGGCCGGCGCGGTTGGAGGGGCCTGCTTCACGTGGATGGTGAAGCGCAATCTCTCGCTGCACCCGCTGCTCGTCTTCACGGTCGCCGCCTTGGTGTATGTAGTTTCACTCGCGATCTTCCAGCTTCTCGTCCCGCGGCTCGGCGCAGCCCACGACCCACCCAAAGCTGCATGAACACAAACCGGATAACCGTGATACCCTTCCTCACGAATCGCCGATCGATCGGCGAGCCGCATTGAAGGACGGGACCACGGAATGCCAAGGCGCACGAAGAAGCAAACCAGCCAGGATCCAGCCGGCCATAGCCAGCTCACTCTACAAGTCGTCGACCACGTGCGCGGCCTTATTGCCAGCGGAGCGCTTCGCCCCGGCGATCGCCTCCCGCCCGAGCGCGAGCTCGCCCGCGAACTGAAGATCAGCCGCTCCTCCCTGCGCGCCGGCATCGGCTTCCTCTCCGCCATGGGCGTGCTCAAGAGCCGCCACGGCGCCGGCACCTTCGTCTCCTCCGGGCCCCCTGCGCTCGATTCCAGCTCCCTCTCCGTCCTTGGCGCGCTCCACGGCTTCCTGCCCTGGCAGATGTTCGAGGCGCGCCTGGTCATCGAGGCCTCCGTCGCCTCGCTCGCCGCCGAGCGCGCCACCGACGAACACATCGCCGAACTCGCCGAAGAAGTCGCCGAGATGTATGCCGCCCTCGGCGATCCCCACGAGTACCTCATCCACGACGTCCGCTTCCACCGGACGATAGCCCGAGCGGCGGGCAACCCCATCCTCGCCGCGCTGATGGAGACCATCACCGCCAACCTCTACGACAACCGCCGCCTCACCGTCGAAAACTCCCAGGACCTCAAGGAATCCGCCGAGATGCACCGCGAAATCTACCGCGCCATCCGCTCCCACAACCCGCCCCAGGCCAAGCTCTCCATGGAGCAGCACCTCAACCTCGCCCGCATGGCCCAGGCCGCCGAGGCCGACACCCCGCAAACCATCACCCACACTCCCGCCGACCCCGCCGCCAAGCGCTGACACCATCCACCCCAAAGCCGGGTGCCCCACATCTCGCTCTTGAGATGTGGGATTTCGTCGCCCCAGCGTTTCGCCTCGCGCCTTTGCACCCCCTCGAACCTCGAACCTTGAACCTCGAACCTTGGTAGACTGTCCATTCGGACACCAATGCCAAACAAGTTCTACCTCACCACGCCGATCTACTACGTCAACGCCCGCCCGCACATCGGCCACGCTTACTCCACCATTGCTGCCGACGTCATCGCCCGCCGCCATCGTCTCCTCGGCGACGACACCTTCTTCCTAACCGGCACCGACGAGCACGGCCAGAAGGTCCAGCGCGCTTCACTTGCGGCGGGTGTATCGCCGCAAGCGTATGCAGACGAGGTCTCCGCCAGCTTCCGCAACCTCTGGAAGCGCATGGGCATCACCAACGACGATTACATCCGCACCACCGAACCCCGCCACAAACGCGGCGTCCAGCACCTCTGGCGCGAACTCGAAGCCCGCGGCGCCATCTACCTCAGCTCCTACACCGGCCAGTACTGCGTCTCCGACGAAGCCTTTGTCGACGTTCCCGTCGGCGCGCCCTGCCCCACCTGCGGCCGCATCACCGAAACCATCACCGAGGAAAACTACTTCTTCAAGCTCTCGGAGTACCGGGAAAGACTCATCGACCTGATCGAGAGCGGCGATCCCGATTCCCCCGTTCGCATTCAACCCGCGACCGTACGCAACGAAGTTCTCAGCTTCCTTCGCGGCAACGTGGAAAGTATCTTGGGCGCACGACTCGACTCTTTAGGCCCTTCCGCAACTGTCCAGGACGCGCTTGAGAGTTGCCTCGCAGATGGATCACTCAAATCTTCCGCAGAGAAGACACCCTACGTCCCCGGGGCAGTGAAAGACCTCTCGATCTCCCGCACCACCTTCGACTGGGGCATCAAGGTTCCGGGCAACGACAAGCACGTCGTTTACGTCTGGCTCGATGCGCTGGCCAACTACATCACCGCCATCGGCTATGGTGCGGAAGACCGAGACGATCTGACCGCCGAGCAAAAGCAAGCTGAACTCGCCAAGTTCGAGCGGTATTGGCCCGCCGACATCCACCTGGTCGGCAAGGAGATCACGCGCTTCCACTGCGTCTACTGGCCTGCGTTCCTGATGGCCGCCGGCCTTCCCCTGCCCAAATCCGTCGTGGCCAACGGCTGGCTGCTCTTCGAAGAGTCGAAGATGTCGAAATCCCGCGGCAACGTCGTCCGCACCGAAACCATCCTCGACGCCTTCGGGGACGAGGTCTACGGCAAGCAGTTCCCCGGGAGCACCAAGGCCGAGCGCGATCTATTCGCCGCCGACGTGCTCCGCTACTTCCTGCTGCGCGAAATCCCCTTCGGCCAGGATGGCAGCTTCAGCTTCGACGCCCTCATCACCCGCTACAACGCCGACCTCGCCAACGGCTACGGCAACCTCGTCAGCCGAACGCTAAAACTGGTCGAGACTGGTCTGGGAGGCGCCTTCCTCAAGGTACATCCGATGGGCTTCGCAGTCGGATCCGGCACCACTTTGGATGACAGCATCAAGGCTGGCAGATATGCATGGACTCTAGGGACCAGCGAGTACGCCGATGAGTTGTGGGAGACTTCCCCATCCTTGGAGCAGGCCTTCTCGTTGAGCGTGGAATCCAATAATTTCTCGCAGGCAATCGAGCTTATTTCGCAGGCGATAAAACAAGTGGATGGGTTCCTCAGCGAGGCCGCACCATGGAAGATCGCCAAAGAAACATCTCCTCAGACCGGCGATAGGCTAAATGCTGTCCTTTACACCGCCGCCGAATCCATCCGCATCATCACCGCCCTTCTCTACCCTGTCATGCCCTATGCCACCGCCTCCGTCTGGCGCCAACTCGGCCTCGGCGACATCGAAGAAGCCGCACGGAACGGCGAACTGAAGAACCTCCAATGGGGCGGCCTAAAACCCGGCACCAAGCTAGGCCCGCTCGCCCCCATCTTCCCCCGAGCAGACAAAGGACTCGCGCAGATCATGACTGACATGGAAAACCCCACCACTCCCGCCGCCGCTGAGCCCGCAAAGCCCGCAGCCGACCCCACCGCGCCGACTGCCGAGGCACTGAACGCCGTCAGCCCCGCCACCGACCAGCAGCCAGCCACGAGCGCTCCTGCCGTTGCCGCTCCAACTGACAACCTGCAACCTGCAACTGGCAACTCCCCAACCATCACCATCGACGACTTCGCCAAGATCGATCTTCGCGTCGCGCAGATCGTCGTCGCCGAACGCATTCCCAAGGCCGACAAGCTTCTCCGCCTCGAAGTCGATCTCGGCCCCGGCTTCGATCCGCCGCGCCGCCAGATCCTCGCCGGCATCGCCGAGTATTACGCGCCCGAAACCCTGATCGGCCGCAAGGTCGTCATCGTCGCCAACCTCGCTCCACGTAAGATGCGCGGCCTCGAATCGCAGGGAATGATCGTCGCCGCCGCGGTCGGCCCCAACGGCGCGCCCGTCCTGGCTGGTTTCCTCGAAAATGTCGAAATCGGCTCCCGCCTGAAGTAAGAAAGCGAATCACAGAGATCACGGAGGAACAGAGAGAACACAGGGAGCGTGTCGCCCGGCAAAATCCTCTGCGATCTCTATTCTGCTCTGTGATCTCTGTGATTCTTCTTAGCTTGGCCTACTTCGCCCCACCCAAGTTAACGCACTATAAAAACTGCCAATCCCAGCTCAGCCGATAATTACGATCAAATTAGTCGCCAATCCAGAAATCGCCGTAACTCCCGGAATTTCTGTGACTCCCGTCACACACAAACTTTTCCCGGATGCCGTATTATAAAGAGGACTAAGTTGGTCTGATATGATTAAAACCAAGGTTACGGCTTTGAGCGACGCGAAGGTTGGCAATACGGGCATTGTGGAGTCCATCGACCTCCCGGAGGAGGTCGGGCATTACCTCGCGCACCTCGGTTTTCTTCCCGGCACGCGCGTCGAAGTCCTGCGGCGCGCCCCGGCCGGCGACCCCACCGTCTACCGGATCGACGGCATTGAAGTGGGTCTGCGCAGAGAGACCGCAAGCCGCATCTTCCTGAAGCTAGCCGCCGGAAAGGCCGTATGAGCTGCCACGCCCCAGTTCTGGAGCCGCTCGATCCAGCGCCCGCCCAGACGCTGCCCACGCCTGCCGGTAAGAAGCCGCGCCTGCGCACCGTCGCTATCATCGGCCCTCCGAACTCCGGCAAATCCACCCTCTTCAACCGGCTTACCGGTATGCGCCAGAAGGTCGCCAACTACCCCGGCGTCACCGTCGATTACCACTCCGGCCGCATGAGGTCCATCGGCCGCAACGACCTCACTCTCATCGACCTGCCCGGCATCTACTCGCTCGCCACCTACTCTGAGGACGCCCGCGTTGCCGTCGACGTGCTCACCGGCAAGATGCCCGGCGTGCCCAAGCCCGACTGCGTCCTGCTCGTCCTTGACGCCACCCACATGAACCGCCAGCTGATGCTCGCCGCGCCGGTATTCTCCATCGGCCTGCCCACGCTGGTGCTGCTCAACATGTCCGATCAGATGGCAGATCGCGGCGGCAAGCTGGACACGCTCGCCCTGGCCCGCGAGCTCGGCCATCCCGTCGCCCTCATCAGCGCCTCCAAGGGCACCGGCCTCGACGTAATTCCGGAGTTCCTGCTGCGCGCCGACAGCGTCCTCGAAAAATCGCCCCGCCCGGTGCAGTTGCCCGTCCTGCAGACTCCCGCAGCCTGCCGCACCTGGGCCTCGCAGGTCACCACCCGCTCCAACTACGAGACGCCCGCGTCCTCGCTCTGGACGCAGCGCCTGGACTCCGTGCTGCTCCACCGCGTCGCCGGCCCGCTCATTTTCCTCGCCGTCGTCTTCGCGGTCTTCCAGGTCGTCTTCACCATCGGCCAGCCGCTTTCAGACGGCATGGGCACGCTGCTCACTCATCTGGGCGCCAAAGCCGCGCTGCTGCTGCCAGACAACTGGCTGCGCCTGCTGCTGCGCGACGGCCTGTGGAACGGGGTGCAGTCGGTGCTTGTCTTCCTGCCGCAGATCCTGCTGCTCTTCCTCTTCATTGGCGTGCTGGAAGACTCCGGCTATCTGGCCCGCGCCGCGCTCATCGCCGACCGCGTCATGCGCTCCATCGGCCTCAACGGCAAGGCCTTTATCCCGCTGCTCTCCGCCTACGCCTGCGCCGTGCCCGCCATCATGGCCACGCGCACCATCGAGAACAAGCGCGAGCGCCTCGCCACCATCCTGATCGCGCCCTTCATGACCTGCTCCGCGCGTCTGCCCATCTACACCCTCATCATCGCCGCGTTCATCCCCAACCACCTTTTCCTCGGCGGCATCATCGGCCTGCGCGCCATCGTCATGCTCGGCCTCTACGCGCTCGGCTTCCTCGCAGCCCTGTTCACCGCCAAGCTATTGAACTCCTCTGTCATGAAGGCCTCCTCCGCACCCTTCATCCTGGAGCTGCCGCAATACCGCTGGCCCACCGTGCAGGGGCTCGCGCTGCGTCTCTACGATCGCGGCATGCTCTTCCTCAAGAAGGCCGGCACCGTGATTCTCGGCGTTACCTTCCTGGTCTGGGTCTTCAGCGTGCTGCCGGTCCATTTCGCTTCCGGCACGGCGCAGCTCTCCGATCTGGCGAACAGCATCATCGGCCACCTCGGCCGCTGGATTGAGCCCGTCATTCGCCCGCTCGGCTTCAACTGGAAGATCGGCATCGGCCTGCTCAGCTCCATCGTCGCGCGCGAGGTCATCGTCGGCACCCTGGGCACGCTCTACGGCGTCGACCCCGCCACCCACTCGCTCGGCCTGCAGGCCGCCCTCCGCCACGACATGACCCTCGGCGGAGCCATCGCCCTGGTCGTCTTCTTCGCCTTCGCCATGCAGTGCACGTCGACCCTCGCCGTGGTCCGCCGCGAAACCAATAGCTGGAAGTTTCCCGCTCTCCAGTTCGCCTACATGACGGTCTTCGCCTACGTCGCCGCCCTCATCACCAACCAGGTCATCGTCCACCTGTTCTAGAGCGACACCACAGTTGCCGTGTCCTTTGCAAGTTTTGCTCGGGGTGGATTCTTCTTAAAAGGAAGAATCCACTCAGCGACCGCGGCTCTCGGATATAGCTACTGTGGTTTCGCTCTAACGCCGGCCCGCCTGTAGTCCCCCCCCCACAAAAGATGGATACTCTTGGCAATGCCGCATCGCGCATGGGCTCAGGCTATGCCTTTCGCCGGAATCAACGAACCTGCTCCCCTACAGTAGTTCTACTGTAGACAAAAGTAGAGTCTACATGTATTATTTAAACATTGAGAGGAGTTTGTTCCAATGCCAAGCTACCTAACCCCGGAACAAACAGCACAGAGCCTAAAGGTGGACGTGGACGAAGTATTGGCACTCATCGAGCAGGGCAAACTGCGTGCGATGCGAATCGGAGACAAAATCCGCATTCCTGAACCCGAGATCGAAACATTGCTGCTGACAAGTGCGGCTGGGCCGGACCACTCAAGTTCGTCGGCGAGGGATACCTCGCCGGATTCTTCGAGGTTGGTTGCCACTCGAAGTGGCCGAGCAAAATTCAGGGTTGCAGGCTCAATATCCGCGGGATTGGACATATGGCCCGGTAAGATGCGCTACCCAATCAAATTTCCCAAGCCGTTCATGGCTGATCTGTTGACGCAATTCTCCGGGAGGACGATCCCCGTGGGTGGCAGTTTTGACGGCCCACCACCAGGAAGTCTCGGCGAATTCATTCAGCAAGGGCTTGGGACAAAGATGAACCCTGCCGTGTATCTCGCAGCAATATTGATTGAAGAGGGATACGCTGATGCCCCAAAACGCGGTTATATTCGGATTCATCTCCGCACAGCAGAACCTCAGCAGGAAACTTTGCAACACCCTGCAGCGGCCATGAATCTGGTCGAAGTCTGTGCGATGGTGAGAGGACTGACCGAAGGAATTGACTTCAGTCGCAGTCCTTCCACTGGGCGGCCGGTCGATCTGTCGTGAGCAAGGGCTTTCTGCTCGATACCAATATCCCTTCCGAGTTGACAAGGCTGCTGCCTGAGCCTCGGGTAACCGCTTGGGTCGGGTCCCAGAATAACTCTCTCTTTCACCTGAGCGTCCTCAGCGTGGGAGAACTTCGCAAAGGGATTCATCTGCTTCCCCAAAGCAAAAGGCGTGTGCAGTTGGAGCACTGGTTCGAAGCGTTTCTCTTGCCCTCTTTTGCGAACAGAATCCTGCCAGTGACTCAAGGCATCGCGGACAGATGGGGCATCCTAAGTGCCGAGTGTCAACTCCGGGGCAATCCTCTGAATACCGCGGATGGCATTATTGGCGCAACCGCCATCGAGCATGACCTCACCCTTGTTACCCGCAACACAAAGGATTTCGTTTACATGGAGGTCACGCTCTTCAATCCCTGGGAAGCATAGGGTGCGGCTGCCACCGTTCTTCTATCGTTCCCCCCACTTCAGCTTCGACCGCAGCACATTGAACAGCCCATTCGGCTTCAGCCGCAGCAGCCGTACGCTGAACTCGCTGCGGCAGCAATGCACCTCGTCGCCGACGTGCATCGGCACCGCCTCCTGCCCATCCACGGTCAGATAGGTCTCGTTCGGCACCCCGATCACGCGCACGCTGATTGCCGACTCGCCCGGCACCACAATCGGCCGGATGGTCAGCAGGTGCGGACAGATCGGCGTCACCACCATGCAATTCACGCTCGGCATCACGATCGGCCCATCCGCCGCCAGGTTGTACGCCGTCGAACCCGTCGGCGTCGCCACAATCACGCCGTCCGCGCGAAACGCCGCCACCAGTTGCCCGTCGATCGACACGGAAAAATCCGCCATGCGCGCGATCGTTCCCTTGGCCACCACCACATCGTTCAGCGCGTCCCACGTCCGCCGCTGACCGGCCGCGCAAACCAGCTCCGCCCGCATCATACTGCGCACTTCAATCCCCGCCGTGCCGTCGCACCACGCCTGCAGCGTCGCATACAGATCGGCCAGCGGCACCTCGGTCAGGAAACCCAGCGACCCCAGGTTCACGCTCAGCAGCGGAATGTTGGTATGCGCAAACGCTCGCGCCGCCGCCAGCAGCGTTCCATCCCCGCCCAGCACCACTACCAGGTCCGGGTTGCGCCCCGGCATCTCCGCCCGCGCCACGCCCTCCGCGCCTGCCAGGTACGCCGCGCTCTCCTGGTCCAGAATCGAGCTCCACCCGCGCCCCGCGAGCCACTCCCGCAGCTCCGGCAGAATCGTCCCCAGCTCATGCTTCTGCGGCTTCGAAATAATTGCAGCTAATGGCATCTCGCCAACCAGTGTACCGCCCGCAAATGCTTAACACCGATAACACCGACAAGCACCGATCAAAAGCACTTGGAATTAAATCCAAGAAAATCGGCTCAATCGGTGTTCATCGGTGTCAAGCATTTGCCTCGCCGAACCACGCATGCAGCAGATACTCCTGGTTCCCTTCCATCCCCGTAATCGGCGAGTCGATCACCTCAACACCCGTCCCACCCAGCCCCGCCACGCACTCCCGCACCCGCTCAATCGCAATCTCCCGCCCCGCCTGCTCGCGCACAATCCCGCCCTTGCCCACATGCTCCCGGCCCGCCTCGAACTGCGGCTTCACCAGCACCACCGCCTCGCCCCGCCACGTCTCACCCTCACCCACCAGCGCGCGCAACACCGCGGGCAACACCAGCGTCGCCGAGATAAACGACACATCCATCGCCAAAAACGAAATCTCCCTCACCGCCGCGCCCTCAACTGACAACTGAGAACTGACAACTGACAACTGTTGTGCCAACTCCCCCGCCCCCAACAACCTCGCATTGCACCGCTCCATCAACTTCACCCGCGCATCCACCCGCAGCTTGTGCGCGATCTGCCCATACCCTGTATCGACAGCCAACACGCTCGCCGCGCCGTGCTGCAGCAAGCAGTCCGTAAACCCGCCCGTCGACGCCCCCACATCCACGCACGCCCGTCCTTCCAGCTTGATTCCCCAATACTCCAGCGCCCGTTCCAGCTTCAGCCCGCCTCGGCCCACATAGCGCAGGTCGTCGCCCACCACTCGCAGCGCCGCACCTTCGTCCACCGGGGTCCCGGGCTTCTCCACCTTCTGTTCCGCCACCAGCACGCGTCCCGCCAGGATCAGCGCCTGCGCCCGCTCCCGCGACTGCGCCAACCCCCGCTCTACCAGCGCCTTATCCAGCCTGATCTTCATCGCCTCTCAAGACTATCCTCACCAGCGCCGCGCCCGAAATCAATTACACTGAACTCGCGAGTGCGGCCTCGCCAAACTATGCCTCCACTCTCCAACTCCAATCGGTTGTTTGGTTTCCCGCCGAAAATCCCCCGCCCGGCCCAATCCAGACCATACGCGTGCGCGTCTTATGAATAGAGAAACCGGGGTCGTCAACATGCCGCAGCCAAGGACCGGAGACGACGCATCTGACGCATCTCTCCTGGCGCGGGTCCAGGCCGGCGACGAGCGGGCCATGGCCTCTCTTTACGACCGTTACTCCCGGGTCGTCTATTCCGTCGCTCTCCGGGTGCTGCGCGACCCGGCCGCGTCCGAGGACGTCCTCCAGGAAGTTTTCATGCATATCTGGCGCAATCCCTCGAGCTTCATCGCGGCCCGTGGAAGCCTGGGCGGCTGGCTCTCGATCGTCGCGCGCAACCGCTCCATCGACACTATCCGCCGCAAGCGCCCCTCCGTCGACGTCGACGATGTCGCCCTCGCCTCGCCCTTCAATCTCGCCGACGAGGCCGAGCGCAACACCCTCATGGAGCGCGCCCGCGCCGTCATCGTCCAACTCCCCCGCGAGCAGCGCAAGACGCTCGAAATGGCCTTCTTCGACGGCCTCACCCACTCCGAAATCGCGGAGATTACCGGCGACCCCCTCGGCACCGTCAAGACCCGTATCCGCAGCGCTCTGCTCGCGCTGAGAAAGGCCTTTCAGCCATGAGCCCCAACCAGCCCAATCGGCCCCGAAACCTCTACCCGATCTCCACCGCCCTCGGCGGCCCGCGCCATACCGACCCCGACGACCTCGCGCTCTACGCCATGCAGCTTCTCCCCACCGACGATGCCGCCATCATCACCCGACACCTCGAGTACTGCGCCGAGTGCCGCGCCGAGCTCGCCCGCGTCCACACCGACCTCGCCGCCTGCGCCGCCGCCGTCGATCTCCAATCTCCGCCTGCCGCCGCCCGCCAGCGCCTCATCCAGCAGGTGGCGCGCGAGAAGAAAATCGTTCCGGCGCCATCTGCGCAGGCCCAGCCCCGGCCCGAGCCGCATCCCCCCATCCCCGCCTTCGGCCGCAGCGGCTCCGTCTTCGCCGAGGAAGCGCCCCGGCGCTCCGCTGGCCGCTCCTTCCTCGCCTGGTCTGGTTGGGGCATCGCCGCAGGCTTCGCCGTCGCCCTCGGATTCCTCTACGGCGACCGCTCCGCTTTGCGCGAAACCCTGGCCTCCCAGGCCGGCGAGATCCAACGCCTCAACGCCGACGCCGCCTCCGCCCATCAACTGATGGACGCGCTCACCGATCCCAGGGCCGTCCGCGTCACCCTCACCGCCAAGCCGCAACCCCGCACCGCACCCATCGGCGGCGTTACCTACAATCCCGAAAAAGGCACCCTCGTCTTCCTCGCCAGCGACCTCAACCCGCTCCAGGTGCTCAAGACCTACGAGCTCTGGGTCATCCCCGCCGACGGCAGCGCCCCCATCCCCGCCGGCACCTTCCACCCCGACGACCAGGGCAACGCCAGCGTCATCATGCTCGACCTGCCCCGCGGCGTCGCCGCCAAGGCCTTCGGCGTCACCATCGAGCCAGACGGCGGCTCCGAATCCCCCACCCCGCCCATCATCCTGGCCGGCAGCTAGCACTGAGTTGTCAGTTCTCAGTTCTCAGTTCTCAGTTCTCAGTTCTCAGTTCTCAGTGAATCGACGTCGTGACTTATTGGTTGTCTCACCTCAAAGCAGCCGGCCCACCTCGAAGGGCGAGCCGTTTGCTTTTCAACTGACAACTGAGAACTAACAACTAACAACTGCCTTTAAGGCTGCGTCATCCGCACACTCACCCCGTACCCCTGCAGCGGGACCGTCGTGTCCACCGAATCCGTATCCGTCTCGATCACCGTCATCACCTGCGAGTCGTTGCACACCACATACACCTTGCCGGTCGGCGCCGCCGCCGAAGTGGCAAGGTACGCGGGATGCCCGTTGATCGGAATCGTCGCCGTCACCGTGTTGCTCTGCAGGTTCACCACCGACACCGTGCAGGTCGTCGACACCCCCGCCACCGCAACCCCGTTCGCCGCGCAGGGCAGCTTGGGATTCCCCGCGTTGGCCACATACGCCCGCGTTTGGTCGCTCAATACCGACACCATGATCGAGTTGATCCCTACCGGGACCGTCGCCACCACCTGCCCGAACAAAACCGAATCGATCGGGTTGGTCGGATCGCAATTCGGGTTGGTCGGCAGCGCCGCCGCCGAACACAGCGGGATATCGATAATCGTTACCGAACCCGGCGTTGTGGTGCCGTTCCCTTGGTTGGCCACCACCAGTTCATCCAGGCCCGACGCAAGGTCCGCCCACACCGGCCGCGTCCCCACCGCAATCGTATTCACCGGCGTATCCAGCGCGTTGTTCTGCACATTGATCACCGACACTGTCCCGTCCGTCTGGTTCAGGATGAAGGCGCGCCGGTCATCCGCCGTCATCACCCCATACACCGGCCCACGCCCCACCGGAAGCGTGGTCGAGATGGTCGGCGACGAGGTCAGACTGCTGGCGTTTTCGATCGCCAGCACCTGCCCCGGCCCGCCGCTGGTCGACTGGCTGATGGCATACGCCCGGGTCGCGCCCGATTGGCCCACCACGTAGAGCGGCGAATACCCGGTCGCAACCGGCAACTCCTGCTTCAGCGCCGGCGGCGTGCTCGTCAGTTGGTCAATCGCATTCACCCCGGGGTCCGAAATAAAAGTCGACGCCGTCGTAGCGAACAGGCTCACCGGATTCGATCCCGGCAGCAGCGTCGACTCCAGCACCTGGCTCGAGATCAGCGACGTGTTGATGTCAAACGAGGTCATTGTCTTGTCGCTGTTCAGCGTGTAGCCCGTCGTCCCCGGCGCGCTCAAAACCAGGTAGTACGGATTCACGCCCAGCGTCGCCGTCACCAGCACCGTGTCGCCGGAAAAATCCACCATCGTCATCAGCCCGTTCGCGGTCGGACTCGGGCTCGACACCGCGACCGCGAACTTCTGCGCCTGTCCCGCCGGCCCCACCAGGCCCACCGTGGCCACCACCGGGCGATATGTATTGCCACACCCCGCCACGGCCCCCACACATGCGGCCAACACCGCCGCTGCCGCCATCCGCATGGCCCGTCTTCCGCTCCCTGCTTGCTGCTCATCCTCTAAATGCAAACCTGCTCCCACATTCCCGCTGGCGCTCGCTGTGCTCAAGGCTTGATTGTAAATCAACCCGGCCCCCTGCGCAGTCGAGTATAACGATTGGGAACGATTCCCGCGCCCAACCCACGCGCCCCAACAACCCGCTCCATGCCCGCCAAAGCCATCCCGCCCGCCCGCGACCGCCTCCAATCCCGCCTGCTCGTCTGGATTGTCATGCCTATCCTCTGTGTCGCCGGGTTCTTCGCCGTTGCTGAAGTATGCCTAGACATCCCGCGCATCAGCAACGATCATTTGGCGTCAATCGCGATCAGCTTGGCCTTCGCTCTCGTCGCATGGCGACTGAAAGGCGCAACTCCCGCTGCTGCTGCCTGCGGAGGGATCATTTGTCTCTTGCTCACATGTTCTTTCGACCAGCCAGGATCCCATTCTCGTTCTGGACTCGAGCCTCTCATCGCCCTCTTCATCCTCACCTACACAGCAACCCGGGCCGGTCGCCGCCGAAAAGCCCAAGCCGGCCTCGCCGAGAGCCGTAGGGGCAGAACCATTTCCCAGGTCATCGCCAATCTGGGCGCAGCCGTTCCGCTGGCGTTCCCCCTTGGCATCATCGTCGTCCAAATGATCTGGCCTATGCCCGACTACCAGGACACCTCGTGGGTGATCGCGGTCCTGGTTCTGTCTGCGCTCGCAGAGGCAACCGCCGATACCGTCTCCTCCGAAATCGGCCAGGCCTTCGGCGGAAGCCCCATCCTTCTCACCACCCTTCGCAACGTCGAACCCGGGACGGACGGCGCAATCAGCCTCCGCGGAACGCTCGCAGGCATCCTGGCTGCTGCCATCGTCGCCGCCGCAGGTGCGAGATCCATGCATCTCTCGCCGGTGCAATCCTCAATTGCCCTCGCCGCTGGAGTATGCGGCCTCTTCTTCGATTCGCTCCTCGGCGCCACCCTCGAGCGCAAAGGCTGGATCGGCAACGACCTTGTCAACTTCTGTTCGACAGCCTTCTCGCCCACCCTCTGCCTGATCGTCCTCTGGCTCATCCCGAGCCTCGGCCCGCACCGATTCGTGATGTATTAGCCCGCATCAGCCACGCCTTCAACTGACAACTAGCAACCAACAACTTGCAACTGGCCTTACGCATCCGCCTTCCCATGTATCCACCCAAAGTCCAGATGCAGCCGCAGCAGCGTATAGCTCAGCATCTCGTGGAAGTACCGCTGCGCCATGTCCCACCCATCGATGTGCCCCAGCGCCGGCCGCGGCGACGTATACACTGTCAGCCCCGCATCCTCGCATAGCTCGCGCACGCGAAACAGATGCGTCCCGTCGCTCACCGCCACGATGCTCTTCAGCTTCCTCGTCCGCGCAATCTCCGCCAGTCGCGCCACCTGCTGCTCCGTGTCCACCGACTCCGTCTCCGCGATAATCCGGTCGTACGGAACGCCGTTCGCCAGCAGGTAGTCGCGGCCTACGCCGCCCTCGGTCATCCCCGAGTCCCGGTCGCTGCCGCCGCCCAGCGTAATCACCAGCGGCGCAATCTCCTCCCGGTACAGCTCTACCGCGTGGTCCAGGCGCGCATGCAGCACCGGCGAAGGCCGTCCGGAATACTCCGCCGCGCCAAACACCGCAATCGCATCCGCCGGGCGCGCCTCATCCTGCTCTGCCACCGCATTGATCCGGAGGTAGAGCCAGCCAAACCATCCCACCACCGCCAGCAGCACCAGGCCGGCCAACCGGCGGAGCCACCGCCGCGTCCCAGACCCTCGGCCAGACCCTGGGCGCCGCACCGCACTGGATGGTGAAGGAGTCATGGCAGAAAAATTCAACCGCAATGCAGACTGCAACCGCGATCGCGGCCCCGAAAATGCGCGCCTGCAGGAACTTTGAGAATTCGCGCTTCCTCCAGTATGACGCCTGTCCCTGTCCGCGGCCAATCCCTCCCCATTCGGCGTTCCCATCGATCGAACAGCGCCGATCGCCCGCACCTCCTCCCCGGCGGGGGTATGCTAGGTTTGCGAGCGTGTGCTGTTCCCATTGCATCGCAACCTGCATCCCTGTTCCAATGCTCTCGTAGGAGAACCCATTGACGGCCGAGATCCTCGCCATTCATCCGGAAGAGCCCGAACCGGAACGCATCGCCCAGGTAGTCCAAAGCCTCAACGCCGGCAACGTCGCCGCGCTCCCCACCGACACCTTCTACGGCCTCGCCGTCGACCCCGTCAATCTCCGCGCCGTCGACCGCATCTACGAGATCAAAACCCGCGCCCGCCACAAGCCCCTCTCGCTGCTCATCTCCGAGACCGTCCAGGCCTACGGCCTCGCCCGCCAGCTCGACACTGCCTTCGACCGCCTTGCCGAGCGCTTCTGGCCCGGCCCGCTCACCCTGGTCGTCAAGGCCGGCACCCGCCTGCCCCTGCGCGTCACCGCCAACACCGGCAACGTCGCCCTGCGCGTCCCCGAATCCCCCATCGCCCGCGCCGTCGTCGCCGGCCTCGGCCTGCCCATCACCGCAACCTCCGCCAACCTCCGCGGCATGCCCGAGTGCACCTCCTGCGATCGCGTCTTCGAGCAGCTCTGCGACCAGATCCCCCTCATCGTCGACGGAGGCGCAACGCCCCGCTCGCTCCCCACCACCATCGTCGACCTCTCCGGCGGCGGCAACTCCTGGATGATCCTCCGCGAAGGCGCCATCCCCACCCACGAAATCGCCCTCACCCTCCAGCACTAACCCTGCACCACTCGCCGCAGGAAGCAGCGCCAAAGGCGCGCTCCATCATAGCCTGGGGCAACGCCCCAGGTAGCCTCACACCCACGCCCCCAAGGGCTGTAAGCCCGCCCTATCCTGTTTGCACGAATCTCACGTAGGATGGATCGCGAGTTCCACCATGCGCGCCACCCGCCATCTTGCCGCAGCCTTCGCCCTACTCACCCTGGCCTCCCTCGCACAGACCGCACAGCCCAAGCCCGAACTGCTTCTCTTCCATCCCTCCGGCCCGCCGCTTTCCTACGAGGTCGCCACCATCAAGCCGGTCGATCCCAACACCGCCGACCGGGTGGTCAGGCTCCCCCCAGGCGCTGCTCGCAGCACCTCTCTCAGCCCGCTCAGCATGCGCCGCTACATCATGAATGCCTACGGCGCCATCTACGCCGCGCAGGTCGTCGGCGGCCCGGACTGGCTCGACAAGGACGCCTACAACATCAAAGGCAAGGCCCCCGACGACATCGAGGCCGCCTTCCAGACGATGAAGCGCGACGACCAGCTCAACCAGAACCGCAGCATGCAGCAGTCCCTGCTCGCCGACCGCTTCCATCTCAAGGCCCACTTCGAAACCCGCGTCCTGCCCGTCTACGAACTCGTGCCTGCCAAAGGCGGCCTCAAGATTACCGAAATCCCCGCGCCGCCCGAGCGCAAACCCGGCGATCCGCCACTCCAAATGCGCCCCGGCGATCCGCTGCCTCCCGGCTCGATGAGGACCATGATGAACAGCAACGGCCTCCGCATTGTCGACGCACGCGCCATCCAAATGCAGTTGCTCGCCCGCATCATCGGCGGCGACGCCGGCGACCGTCCCATCGTCGACCACAGCGGCTTCGCCGGCTACTTCGACGTCACCGGCCTCACCTGGGCGCCCTTGGGCGACGCCGGCGCCACCACCGCCCCCGACGCTCCCTCACTCACCGTAGCTCTGCAGGAAAAGCTCGGCCTCAAGCTCGTCCCCGCCAAAGACCCCATCGAGGTCCTCGTCATCGACAGCATCGACCGCCCAACTGAAAACTGAACCCCCTTCTCGCGCCCACCCTCTACCGCCGCTCGGCCTACCCCCCCCACATTCACCCCAATTTAAGCTCAATTCCCCTATCATTGCTCCCCGAGGAGACAACTCACATGCGAACAATCCGAAACACCGCAACCCATCTGGCTGCGCTGCTCATCCTTGCAGCCACACCCTGCTTCGCGCAGACCAACTGGGCAGTCGTCCAGACCTTTCACATCGGCGGAGAGGGTAGCTGGGACTACGTCACCATCGACGCCCCTGGCCATCGCCTCTTCGTCACCCGCTCCACCCACACCCAGGCCATCGACACCGACTCCGGCAAGGTGCTGGGCGACATCCCCGGCCAGGTTCGTTCCCACGGCGTTGCCATCGTTCCCAAACTCAACCGCGGCTTCATCACCGACGGCGGCGGCCCCGGCGCCATCGTCGTCTTCGACCTCAAGACCTACGCCATCCTCGGCAAGCTCGCCGCGATGCCCGATGCGGACGGCATCGTCTACGACGCCAAACAGGACCGCGTCCTCGCCGTCTCCGGCGACGGCGGCACCCTCATGACCTTCGCCCCGGACATCGATCCGGCAAAGGGCAAAGTCACCTCCATCGACCTGGGCGGCAAGCCCGAGTTCCTCGCCTCTGACGGCAGCGGCAAGGTCTACGTCAACCTCGAGGACAAGGATGTCGTCGCCGTAGTCGACCTCGCGTCGCGCAGCGTCGTCGCGCGCTGGCCGGTCGCGCCCGCGGGCCATCCCGTCGGCATGGCCATGGATGCAGCCACCCACCACCTCTTCATCGGCTGCCGCAACCCGCAGCGGCTGGTTGTGATGAACTCGGAAACCGGCAAGGTCGAAGCCGCGCTGCCCATCGGCGCAGGCGTCGACGCCACCGCCTATGGCGCGGGCGAAGCCTTTGCTTCGGCCGGGGACGGAACCCTCACCGTCGCCGCGCAGGCGGCTGGCAAGTTCGATGTAGCCCAGACGGTCAAGACGCCCGTGGGCGCCCGCACCATGGGCATGAATGCCGAAACCCACCGCCTCTACCTGCCCACCGCCGAAATGGAGCCCGCCGCTGCCGGAGCCCGTCCCCGCCCCAAGCCCGACACCTTCATGATCGTCGTCGTCGGCCAGCAATAACCACCAACCCCGCCTCTTCCAGCGTCATTCTGGACCGCGCTGCTTGCGGTCCAGAATCCCGGACTTTGTGCCTCGTGCCCCACATCTCATCTAGATGTGGGGTTCCCTCTCGGCACATCAGAACTGACAACCCCTCACACGCGGTATGCTGGACGGCGACTCAACATCCGAGGGAAACACCGTGCCCCTGTCCAGTAGACTCGCAGCAACCCTGCTATTTGCCATCGCCACCGCTGCAGCCGCCCAGACCACCCCCGCCCAGAAGATGGCCGCCACCGTCCTCCAGCAGCGGCCCATTGTGCCTTCGCCCCCTGGCGGTCCGGCCGCCTCCATGGGCTACGAAGAAGGCGTTCTGCTCGACGGCCTCGCCGCCGAATGGCACGCCACCGCCAACGGCGCCGACTTCGCCTACATCAAGGCCGCAGTCGATAAGTACGTCACTGCCGACGGCACGGTCAGAGGTTTTAAACCCGACGCCCACACCCTCGACGACATCGAGATGGGCCGCGCCGTCCTGCTCGTCTACCGCGTCACCCAGCAGCCGAAATACGCCAAAGCCGCCAAATTCCTCCACGACCAGCTCGCCCAACAGCCGCGCACAGCCAGCGGCGGCTACTGGCACAAGCAGATCTATCCCAACCAGATGTGGCTCGACGGCGCCTACATGGCCGAACCCTTCCGGGCCGCCTACGCCGCCACCTTCCAGCAACCCGCCGACTTCGACGACATCGCCAAGCAGTTCCTCCTCATGTACCAACACATGCGCGACCCGGACTCTGGTTTGCTCAAACACGGTTGGGACGAGTCGAAGCAAATGCCTTGGGCCGACAAGAAGACAGGTCTGAGCCCGGAAGTGTGGGGACGCGCGATGGGCTGGTATTGCATGGCGCTGGTCGACACACTGGACTGGCTTCCCGAGAATCATCCGCAACGCGCCGCGCTCGTTCGCACCCTTCAGGAAGTCCTCAACGATGTCATGCAGTATCAGGACATCTCCGCTGGACTGTGGTGGCAAGTCATGAAGGAAGGGCCAGATGTCGTCGGTACCATCGGCCCCGACGGCAAGATGCAGTACGAAGTTCGCCATCCGGCTAAGGAAGGAAACTATCTCGAGGCCTCAGCCTCATGCATGTTTACTTACGCCATCGCCAAGAGCGTCCGCATGGGCTACCTCCCGCAATCCGACGAACCCAATGCCAAGCGCGCATGGGAAGCCATCCAGAAGAAGTTCGTCACCGCTAACCCTGACGGCACGCTCGTCCTCCACGGCACCGTAAAAGTCGGCGGCCTCGGCGGCACGCCCTACCGCTCCGGCACCTTCGACTACTACATCCACGAACCCGTTGTGGATCAGGACCTGAAAGGCGTCGGCTCCTTCCTGCTTGCCGGGTCCGAGATGGAGCAAGCTGACACGCAAGCGCTCGGCCAAGGCAATTGGAGTTACGTACTCAACGGCCCGAAAGGCAAGAAAGAGAAGACCGCCGCGGGTGTAACCGAGCAAGGAGTCACCGCGCAGGCAGTACCCGGCCAGGGCAAGACGGCCCTCGTCGACGCCTGGTTCAACTCGCAAACCCGCCAGAACGCCTTCGGCCAGACCGAGCTCTTCCACTACAAGTGGAGCGACGACTCGAACTCCGGCTACTCCTTCTTCGGCCGCGCCTTCCGCCGCTACGGCGTTAACCTCGCCACGCTGCCCGAAGCTCCGACCCGCGCTACGCTCGCGCAAGCGCAGATCTATATCATCGCCTCGCCCGACATTCCCTCCAAGAACCCCAACCCGCACACCATGGACAAGGCCAGCGGCGACGCCATCGAAGCCTGGGTCCGCGCCGGCGGCGTCCTCCTGCTCTTCTCCAACGACCGCGACAACACCGAGTTCACCCCCTTCGACACGCTCGCCGACCGCTTCGGCATCCACTTCAACCCGGTGCTCTCCCACCACGTCGTCGATCCCGATCACTCCACCGGCGAGGTCGTCATCCCGCCCGGCACCGGCATCTTCGGCGCAGGCTTCACCGCCTTCATGAAGGACACCAGCACCATCACCGTCAGCGGCCCCGCCAAGGCCCTGGTCACCGACCACGGCGACGTCATGATCGCCGTCTCCCACGTCGGCAAGGGCACCGTCCTCGGCGTAGTCGACCCCTGGTTTTATAACGAGTACGCCGACGGCCGCAAGATGGGCCAGTACCGCGGCTTCGAAGCCGCCCAGGACGTCGCCGCCTGGGCCATCCAGCAATCCCGCTGAAAGGAACGCAAGACCGGGCGGGTTGCCTTCGCCTCACGCGGCCGGAAACACCGCCGCGCGCAACTCCGCAATCAAAGCGCTCAACCGCGCCGCATCCGGCTTCGCACCGCCCAGCAGCACCTCAAGCTTCCGCGCCACCCGCGTGCCCTCGTCGTAGCCATACATGCCCAGCGAACCGGCCAGCTTGTGCGCGCTGCTCGCCGCTTCCTTGCGCAAGTCCTCCGCCAGCGTGCCCGCACTCGCAGCCGCCGCGGCCTTGTCCAACGTGGCCAGCCGCTCCTCCACCAGCGGCCGGATCTTCACCCAGAGGGTTGCGAGCAATGCCGCGGTCTTGTCTTCGGCGTCGGTCATTTCTGTCAGGAAAACACTCGCCTCGGTCAGTCCTTCCAGCCCAGCGCGTCCGAGATCTGCGCCGCCAGCGTCAGCGGGTCGAACGGCTTGAACAGCACGCCCGCCACTCCCAGCCCTGCGAACCGGCGCTGGTCTACGCCCTGAACTTTGGCTGTCAGCAAAAGCACGGGAATCCCCGCGATCTCAGGATTCAGTTGCATCTGGCGAAAAGTCGTGGGGCCGTCCATGCCCGGCATCATCACATCCATCAGGATGGCGTGCGGTCTCCGCATGGGATCGGCCGCGGCGCGGATACCGTCCGCGCCCGAACTGGCGGTGATGATGTTCCAGCCGGCCGTGGCTTCAAGAGAAAGCGCGGCTACTTCGCGGATGTCGTCTTCGTCGTCGATAATCAGGATCTGGCGCATTACTGGTATTAGTCTCTCATGCCGTCAGGCCACCGGTGACGCGGCCGGGTTGCGCAGCCGCTGAACCATGGCAAGCACAAGTTCTTCCACCTCGCGAGGCTGAATCTTCGCTTTGTCGAGGAACTCGGTCGGACCAAGACGCAGCTTCGCCATCTCGGCTTGGGATATCTCCCGGCCCGAATACACCACCAGCGGCAGCGACTGCAACGTCGGCTGCCTCCGCAGCCAGTCCACCAGCGAGAAGCCGTCGCCGTCGGGCAGCGTCAGATTCAGGATAATCAGGTCGGGAGCGCCGACCATGCACCGATCCACGGCCTGCCGCAGCGAGGCCGCGTGGTCGAGCCGCAGGCCCGCCTCCTCGAACCCCGCGACCATGGCGTGGGCAAGCTCCCCGTCCTCTTCGACCAGCAGGATCCGACCAGGACCCTCGTGGGTCCGCAGCACACGCCCGAGTTCGGCCAGCAGCAGGTTCTCATTGAACGGCTTCTGCACCCAGCCCTCTGGGCCGCCCGCGCGCAACGGGTGGTCCGTCGGCGGGACAACACTCAGAATCACCACCGGAATCGCCGCGGTCGCGGGCGACTCCTTCAGCCGTTGCAGCGTCTCCCAGCCGCTCAGCCCCGGCATGTACAAATCCAGCAGGATCGCCGAAATGGGTGGCACTCGCGCGTGCTCCCTGGTTCGCCGTCCCTGGGCTGCCTGCGCCGACTGCTCGTTGGCCAGCGCAACCGCCTCTTCGCCGCTTCCGGCCTCCAGAATGTCGTATCCGTGCTGGCGAAGCTGTTCGGCCACCACCACCCGGATGCCCGGATCGTCGTCGCACACCAGGATCAGCCCCTCGCCGCGCTCCGCCGGCAACGCCAGCGCCGACGAGGCCCCGGCATCGGACGCGCGCGCCGACCGCGAAAGCTGCACCCACAGCATTGTGCCCGGCCCGTCATGGTTCGGCTGGGCCCAGATCGCGCCGCCGTGCTGCTGAATGATGCTGCGGCAGATCGCCAGGCCAAGGCCCGTGCCGCCCTTTTTGCTGGCATCCGACGACTCAACCTGCTGGAACCGGTCGAACACCGACTCCAGCTTGTCCGCCGGAATCCCACGCCCCTCGTCCACCACCTTAAGCAACAACGAGTTCGCGTCCGAGTCGATCTCCACGGAGATGGTCGACGCCGCCGGCGAGAACTTGATCGCGTTCGACAGCAGGTTCGTCATCACCTGCAGAATCCGGTCCGAATCGGCGTCAAAGTAGATCGAGTCTCGTGGCGCGTTGCACGTCAGTTCCAGCCGGACCCCCGCGCCATCGGCCATCGGTGTCATGGTGTCAACGGCCTCGCGCGCCAGGTCGAACATAGAGCAGCGCCGCAGCTTCAGCGGCGCCCGGCCGGACTCCATGCGTTCCAAATCCAGGATGTCGTTGATCAGCCGGATCAGCCGTTCGGTATTGGTGGACGCGATCCGCAGCAGGTTCTGTGCCTTGGCATCCACGTCGCCCAGCAACCCCGCCGAAAGCAGCCCCAGCGCCCCGCGGATGCTGGTCAGCGGCGTGCGCAGTTCGTGGGAGACAGTGGAGATGAACTCGTCTTTTACGCTGTCCAGATCGGAACGCTGCGCCAGCTTGGCCCTCTGCTGCTCGGCGTACTCCCGGCTGCGGCGCAGTGCTTCCTTCAGTTGCTCGAGTTCACGCTGAAGCTTGCGCGTCCGCGAACTCTGCCTGAGCGTGTGCAAGCCCAGCAGAAAGACGCTCAGCAGCAACAGGATAAGGAATATCGATGGAAGCGCTGTCATCGCCGATACCTCATAGTACCGCGGGATTCCAGGCTGGGAGAGAAAAGTGAACCAGTTAGGACACGGTCAACTATATAGGAAGACCCCCTCAGGCGGACACAGGTTCCGCAATATGGCTGAGTACCTCGGTCCAGTTCTTTCCCTTCCGCGCCTCGCCGGCGCCCTTGTGCAGCGCATACCCCGCGATCAGCGGCAGCGCCAGCGTCGCCTCGGCATACACCATCTGCTCGTACGTCGTATCGACCTTGCCCCACGAACTGGCCTCTTTCAGCGTCGATCCCGACAGCGCACCGTCCCGGGAGTCGGCCACCGTAACCTGGATCGCGTACTTGTGCATCGGCGCATCGACGCCCAGAATCTCCGCCGCCACTACAATGTCCTGTGCAAAGTTCTTTGGCGCGCCGCCGCCAATCATCAGCAGTCCGGTCGTCGGATTCGCAATCTTCAACTGCGTCAGCTCATAAAAATCCTTCGCCGAGTCGATCGACACCACCGCCTGCCCCCGCCGCGCATGCTGGTGCGCCACAAACCCGAACCCCGCCGAGCAGTCCGAAAACGCCGGGCAGAAGATTGGCACGCCCTTCTCATACGCCGCCAGCACAATCGAGTCGTTGTTGCCATTGGCCGGCGTCCGCCCCTCGCGCTCCAGGTACGCGCCAAACTCCCGAATAATCTCCCGCGAGCTATACGCCTTGGGCGCCATCCCGTTGATGATCTTCTCCGTCGTCTCGTCGCAGATCCGCAGCTCTTCCTCGTCGATGAACGTGTCGTAGATGCGGTCGATCATCAGCTCACGCAACTCGCCGTCGCCGTGGCCGTACTTGTACTCGTCGCCCGCGATGTAGTGCCGGAAGCCCAGCGCCTCAAAGAAGTCCTGGTCCACAATGTTCGCGCCCGTCGACACGATCGCGTCCACCATGTTGTTGCGGACCATGTCCACAAACACCTTCTGCAACCCGGCCGAGATCAGCGATCCCGCCAGGCACAGGATCACCCCGCACTCCTGGTCCCGCAGCATCATCTCGTAAATCGACGCCGCCCGCGCCGTGTCGCGCGCGGTGTACGCCATGGACGCCATCGCGTCCACCAGCGAAACCACGTTGTACTGCGCAAGGTCAATGTGCCGAATCGGCGTAGAGAGCAGTTCTTTCTTGGTAGGCATGGTCACCTCCTAGTTTATCGCGCTATGAGTTGAGGTGGGTATCGCGGGCAAGTGAATTTAGCCGACTTTTCATCACCCGCGCCTCGTTACGGTAAGTCCATTTAGGCCTAAACCAAACTAGGCGGCTGCACGCGCGGATATGCGCTTCACGTTAATCTGTCGCTCGCGCTTGCGCGTCCGGGCAATGTCATACGACGACTGCATTCGCATCAGCGTCTCCATGCGCACGCCGAACGCATTTTCAAAACGAAGCGCCATCTCACCAGAGAGGTTGGCCTTTCCATTGAGCAAGCTGGACAGCGCGGGCCTGGAGACCTTGAGCGCTGCAGCCGCCGCAGTTACAGACAAACCAGCGGGTTCGATAATCTCGGTTCGAATAAAATCTCCGGGATGAGGCGGGTTCTTCATGGGCATAGCTAACTCCTCTCAGTGGTAGTCCACAGGGCACGCCTCATTCCTCACCCGCGTGCCTTGGCTCGAAAGGTATCTGCACTTCCACGTAGCTCCCTGGCATCGCCGCATCCACAGCCGCGGCTATCTTGTCCAGATGCAATCTAACCTGGGGCCATTGCGAATTGCCGAGGACTACCAGCCCAATCCTTCGGCCAACGAGATTCTGCTGGTAACGGATGTTTTTGTCGGTGCTCAACAGAACGTGGTAGCCGCCATCTTCGGCCCGCTGGATGAGTTCGCCGTTTTCCAACTCGTGCCAGCCAATCTGCCGGGCGAAGGTAACTTCGTGGCCAATCAGGCTGCGCGCAATAGGCTTCGGAGCGCCATTATCGAACAGAATCTTCATGCGCGAACACAGGAGCTTTGACAAGGCTCTGACTTGCAAATTTGAGGACTGCCTTCACCTCATCCGAAGTGACGTCGAACACTTCCGTAATCTCCCCAACCGACATTCCCGCCTCGAGATTCTCAAAGACAGTCTGCACCGGCATGCGCGTCCCACGAAACACCCACGCACCGCTCACCTTCCCCGGAACGCTTTCGACCGCTGGGCACTGAGACCAATCGAGACACGCCATACTCCACCCCTTTCATTCAAGAGTACGCCAAAGCCTCACCGCCTGTCGTGCCATGAAATGACTCGCCAACTCACCCCCCATGGCAGTGCTTCACCTTCCGCCCGCTTCCGCACGGGCAAACCTCATTCCGTCCCACCCTCCGCGCCTCCGCCCGCCACTTATCATCCTGCAGCGCATACCAGTGCATGATCTCCGCCGGCGGCCGTTCCGCCTTCAGCAGCTTCGCCATCATCCGCATCGGCTTGTCCACATGCTCGAAAAACATCTTCAGCCCCGCGCACAGATAATTCAGCCCCGGCTCCCCATCCGGCGTCGCAATGAACCGGTCCTTCGGACACCCCCCGTTGCACGCAAACCGCACGCTGCACTCCCGGCAATACTTGGGCAGTGCATCCCGCTTGTCCGTCCCAAACTTCCTCTGCCGCGCCGTCGCCACCAGGTCCGCCATATGCGTCTCGCGGATATTCCCCAGCTTGAAATCCGGCTCCACAAAGTGGTCGCACGAGTACAAGTCTCCCGTATGCTCCAGCGCCAGAGCGTCCCCGCACGTCGGCGAAAACACGCACAGCGAGTACTGCCCGACATGCGCCCCCAGCGTAACGTCGAAGAGCTGCACATACACGCGCCCCACATCCCGCCGCACCCACTCCTCAAAAATCTCGACATAGAACCGCCCCAACTGTTCTGCCCGCACCGACCGCTCCGTCACCTGGTCGCCCGCCTGCACATACAGCGGCGTTGCCCCCGAAGATCCAGCGCCGCCCGCCTGCGTCCCCCAGCCCAGGTTCGCCAGCGGCACCAGGTCCGCATTCACGCGTTCCACAATCGGAATGAACTGCACGAACCGAGTCCCCAGCCCATCGCGGAAGAACCGGTACACTTCCACCGCATGGTCCGCATTCCCCGCGTGCACCGTGCACAGAATGTTCGTCTCCACCCCATGCTGCTTCAGCAACTCCCATCCGCGCATCACCTGGTCGAACGTCCCCCGCCCGCCCTTGTCCACGCGGAACGTGTCGTGCAGCTCGCGCGGCCCATCCACGCTCAGTCCCACCAGAAACTTGTGCTGCTTG
>Ga0224555_1001498_pt1 | contig 32027 bp, 35 predicted proteins | sample 714S23034metaG_FD_180687 | JGI IMG/M metagenome (GOLD analysis project Ga0224555, IMG submission 180687) | Peat soil microbial communities from Stordalen Mire, Sweden - 717 S2 30-34 | ecosystem: Environmental > Terrestrial > Soil > Wetlands > Peat | place: Sweden: Norrbotten County, Stordalen...
ACCACCCGCAACCCTCACCCCGGACCCCTTACCCGCAACCCTCCCCACCCTCCAGGCCGTAGCCGATGCCGCCGGCGCGGCTGCCCCACAGCCAGCCCTGGGCCTGCCGAAGGGTCTCGATGTTGAGTTGTGGGTGCGTCGCGCACACCTCCAATCCACGCCGGCGATCCAATCCGTCTTGGATCGGTCTCATCGGTGCGGATCGGTGTTATGCCCTTGCTCTCCTATATCCCGTACCCACGCTCGGCTGCAATCAGCCCAGCCTCCGGATCGGTATTTCCCGCGGGCGGAGCGATCCGCGGTCCCAATACCCCATACAGCGCCACCACCCCATAGCCCGCGAGCGGCAGAATATATCCCATCGCCAGGCTGCCGGTAACATTTTTAATCACAGCCATCAGCGGAGGAATCACTGCCCCGCCAACGATCGCCACAACGATCATGCTGCCGCCCAACTTCGTATTCGGGCCAAGCCCCTTTACCCCCAGAGCGAAGATCGTCGGGAACATGATCGACATGAAGAAGCTGGTCAGCAGGATGGCGCACCCGCCCGTCAAGCCCGGTCGCGCAATCCCCACCGTCAGCAGGGCGATGTTGATCGCCGCGTACAGGGCCATCATCTTCGCGGGCGACACCAACTTCATCAGCGACGTGGATACGATTCGCCCCAGAGCCAGCGCCACCAGTGTCCCGGTCAAAAAGTATCCCGACTGGCGCTCGGTCAGCGTCGTGTATGTCTTCAGGTAGGGAATGTAGTTGCTCCATGTCGCCACCTGCGCGCCCACGTAGAAGAACTGCGCCAGAACGGCAAACCACAGATGCGGGTAGCTCAACAGAGCGCGGAAGCTGCCGTGATCGCCGCCCTCGCCCTCGTGCTCCGCGTGCATGGCGGGGAACTTGGTCTTCGCGATGATTGCCGCCAGCAGCAGCACCACCAGTCCCAGGCCCACATACGTCGGCACCACGCGCAGCAACTCGCCGTGCAGGTAGGCCGCATAGGTTCCGGCAGCCTTCATCGCGGCCACCTCGGGTGCCTTCTTCTCCACACCGGAGAAGATGAACCACGTCCCGGCCAGCACCCCCACAATCGTTCCCGGAGGATTGAACGCCTGCGCAAAGTTTAGCCTCTGCTCGCTGGTCGCCGCCGGCCCAAACTGCGCCATGAACGGGTTGCACGCCGTCTCCAGAATCGACGAGCCGCACCCCACCACGAACAGCGCCATCAGGAAAGGAAGATAATGCCCAATTACACCCGCCGGCCAGAACAGCAGGGTCCCCACCCCGAAGACCGACAGCCCTATCAGAATGCCAGTCTTGTAGCCGAAGCGCCGCATCAGCAACGCCGCCGGAATCGCCATTGTCCCATAGGCCAGAAACACCGCCGTCTGCACCAGTTGCGCCTGAATCAGCGACAGCTCAAACGACTTCTTGAACTGCTGCACCAGAATGTCCGTCAGGTTGTTCGACATCCCCCACAGAAAGAAGATCGCCGTCACCAAGGCAAACGGCAGCATATGCCCTACCGGAAAGACTGCCACGCCCTTGCTGCTCTCTTCCATCCTGCTCCCCGTCGATGTCGATACCTGCATCCCTGCGCTCCCGTCGATTCACCTGGATTTGGATCGCCCCGATGATACCAGCCGAAACCATCCCCGCACACCCCGCTCCAACAACCATCCCGGGCAGAGTAGACTTGAAGCAGCACATTTTTTCGCCGCAAGGGAGTCCGTTCTTCATGCCGAATCCGTTTCGCCGATCTGTCCCCGCTGGCACCAGCCTGCTCGTCCCAGCTCTCCTGTTCTGCCTCCTCAGCCTCACGGCAGCGCAGGCCATCGGACAGGAAGCCACGCCGCTCTCCCCCTTCCAGAAGCAGCTCAACCGCTTTGACCTCGCCGTCAGCGCCGCCGGCATCCTCAGCACCAGCGTCTCCGGCAACGAGCAACTGCACCCTGCCACCATGCTTGCGATCTCCCCCAGCAGCACGGTCGGCGAACTCATCACCCTGCGCTACGTCGCCAAGCCGCTGGTCGGCTTCGAGTTCAACTTCGGCAACTCCCGCTACACCCAGAACTACAAATTCAGCACCACCCCGGCCCCTCTCCTCAGCGCCCAGACAGGCGTTCGCGAGATGACCCTCGGCTACGTCGCCCACACGCCGAAGCTCTTTGGCGTCCAGCCCTACCTCGGCGCCGGCGGCGGCACCATCAGCTTCAAACCCACGCCCAACGGCGGTGAGGGCCTTCCCTTTCAGTACCGCGCAGCCTATTACTACAACCTCGGCGTCGAAGACACCTTCACCGGCAGCGCTAGCCACCTCGGCGTCCGTGTAGGCTTCCGCCAGCTCATCTATCTCGCGCCCGACTTCCAGCAGAACTACCTCACCATCACCCGTCGCACCGTCACCAGCGAACCCACCTTCGGCTTCTTCCTCCGCTTCTAGAAAATCTCTGCATAAGCCCACGTCTTGAAAGGGCGGGACTTTAGTCCCGCCGCAAGCCGCCTATTCCAATGCGGCTTTAGCCGCCGAAGGAATCTCGAACACTTGTGCAGACTTTCTCTAAAGCAGAGACGCTCTGGCGCGTCCATCCATGCACCGAGTCCTCGGCATCATACGATGTTGCCAGACCATCGCCACAACGGTCAGGACATAAGGAGAGACCACCCATGAGCACAATGACCACCAATGACGGCACCCTGATCTACTACAAGGATTGGGGCACAGGCCAGCCCGTCGTCTTCAGCCACGGCTGGCCGCTCAGCTCCGACGCCTTCGAGGACCAGATGCTCTTCCTCGCCTCTCACGGCTTCCGATGCATCGCCCACGACCGCCGCGGCCACGGCCGCTCCAGCCAGCCCTGGCTCGGCAACGACATGGACACCTGCGCCGACGATCTCGCTCAGCTCGTCCACGCCCTCGACCTGCAGCACGCCGTCCACGTCGGCCACTCCATGGGCGGCGGCGAGGTGGCCCGCTACATCGGCCGCCACGGCACCAGCCGCGTCGCCAAGGCCGTCCTCATCGGTTCGGTAACGCCGCTGATGCTCAAGACCGACGCCAACCCCGGAGGTCTGCCCATCGAGGCCTTCGACAAGATCCGCGCCTCCATCCTCGCCGACCGCTCCCAGTTCTTCAAGGACGTCAGCGCGCTCTTCTATGGGGCCAACCAGCCCGGCAGTAAAGTCTCCCAGGGCCTGCGCGACAGCTTCTGGCGCCAGGGAATGACCGCCAGTCTCAAGGCCGTCTACGACGGCGTCAAGGCCTTCTCCGAGACCGACTTCACCCAGGACCTCAAGAAGTTCAACGTCCCCACCCTTATCCTGCACGGCGACGCCGACCAGATGGTTCCCATTGCAGCCTCCGCGCTCGCCACCGCAAAACTCATCCCCGCCGCCACGCTCAAGATCTACCCCGGCGCATCCCACGGTCTTTGCTCCACCCACAAAGACCAGATCAACACCGACCTGCTCGCCTTCCTCCAGCAATAAATCCTCTTCACGATTTTTGTAGAGGGAAAAGAATTGTCATTCTGAGCGCAGCTCTTCTTGAGATTGTCATTCTGAGCGCAGCGAAGAATCCCCGTATTTCCTCCGAAGCGGCGAGGGCCCCATCCATTCCGCGTTCCTTGCGGAATGGGTGGGAAGCAGACAGACAAAGAAAAGGCCCAGCACTCATGCCGGGCCTTTTCCTCGAACCTTGAACCTCGCACCTGATTCACTGCTGTAGCGTCAGATCGTCCGCCAGCCTGAACCGCACAATCGACTCCGCCGGAATAACGATGTCGCGGTTCCCGGTCAACCCGCCCAGCGCCGTTCCCCCGCCCGCTCCGGCCAGTCCGCCGATCAGCAGTCCCGTGCCGCCCGAGGCCACGCCGCCGATCAGCATTCCCAGCCCTGTTCCGCCGCCGATGAACGCTGCCGACCGCTTGCCCTTACCCTTCTTCGTCCGCGTCATATCGCGCGTCTGCAGCGGATACCGCGTCCCATTCAGCGTCAGCGAGGTCAGCCGAAGCTCCAAAATCGAAGCTCCCTTGAAGTGTCCCCTCTTGTGCGACACATCCACGACGCCGCCTACCGGCGTGCCCTTGGGCAGAATCACCCGCCCGTTCGCATCCACCCACGACTCCACCACCTCGCCATCAAAGCCCGACCCCGCTGGCGTCCGCTTCACGCTGATGCTCTGATTGATGCGGATCGCAAGCTCCGTCCCCGCGGGAATGTTCACCTCCGTCGGCTGGACCGGCGGCGCACTTGCCTGCTGCGGCCCTCCCGCGGCTCCCTGCACCGTCCCTGCTGGCTGATAGTACGTCCCCGGCGCAGTCGGCAGCGGGCCGCCCGGCGTCAGTGGCGGAGCGGGTGCCGTCGTCGTCGAAATCGCCTCCGCCGTCTGACCCGGAGCTGGCGGCTGCACCGTCGTCGTCGTCGTGTTCCCAGCCTTGTCGACCGTGACCACCTGCTGCGTCTGTCCGGTGGCCGCCGCCTGCTTCTTCGCCGCGTCGATCGCCTTGTCCTGCTGCGAAGCGCAACCCGCCATCATCGCCACGCCCAGCACCATCGCAGCCCCAGTTCGTAGCCCGACCGCCCGTATCGATAAATTCGCCTTCATCATCTCGCCCTCATCTTCTTCCGTGCATGTCGTCGATCCGACGCATGGCACCGCGCATAGCTGCGCGTAGAACGGGGCGCTGCGGAACCGATCGATCCCGCCTCCGCAACCCGTCACTCCAGTAAGATGCACGTTCCGCCCACGCGACCGCCCAAGCCGCAAAGGTTTACGGCAACGCGATGCACACCGTGTGCCATCGGACACTTTTCTCTTGACTGGAGGTGTCCAATGGAGTACATCTTAATTGTGCAGACCGTTGTCGAAATGCCTTCTTATCTCAAAGCGGCAGCGGCGATCTTCACCGAAGCCGAGCGCGCGGACATCGTGACCCGACTTGCAGCCGATCCAGAATGCGGAGATTTGATGACGGCTACGGGCGGATTTCGCAAAGTCCGCGTGGGTCGCGGTGGAATGGGAAGACGGGGTGGCGCACGAGTCGTATACATTCTGCGCAATCGGAACTTCCCCATATTTCTCGTGACCGCCTATCCGAAGAACGAGAAAGATAACCTGACGAAGAAGGAACGCAACACACTCGCCAAGCGCGCCGATGAAATCTTCGCTAGATATGGAGCAAACGCATGACCAACATGTTTCAAGACCTGATGACCGGCCTCAATGAAGTCGACGCATTTCTGTCGGGAGAGCGCGTCGGCTACAAGGTGACCCTCCCCGAGGAAGTCGATGTCAAAGACATCCGCAAGAAGTTGAAGATGACGCAGGTCCGCTTCTCAGACACTTTTGGCTTCAGTCTCGACGCCGTCAAGCACTGGGAAGGTGGCCGCCGCACCCCGGAAGCCTCCGCACGTGCCTTCCTCACCGTCATCGCCAAGAATCCCATCGCAGTCATTACGGCGTTGCACCCATCTGAGTCAGCTTCGCGCAAGAGAAAGAGTTCATCAATCAGCAGGATGAGCCATCGCTAAGAGAGACCGCTTGCGCGATACACAATCCGCCCCTCACAGATCGTAGCCTGTACGCGCCCCAGCATCGCTGCGCCGTCGAACGGCGTGTTCCGCGACTTCGACCGCGACTCGCCCACCACAAAGCTCCACTCCGCCGCCGCGTCGAAGACCACCACATCCGCCCAGCTCCCCACCCGCAAATTCCCACGATCCTTCAGCCCGATCCCCTCCGCCGGCCGCGCACTCATCAGCGCGATCACCCTCGCCAACTCCATCCCATGCTCGCGATGCAGCACGCGCAACGCCAGCCCCAGCGCGGTCTCCAGGCCCGTAATCCCATTCGCCGCGCGCTCGAACTCCACCTCTTTCTCCCACGAGGCATGGGGCGCGTGGTCGGTCGCAATGCAGTCAACCGTGCCATCCAGCAACCCCTCGATCAGCGCATGGCGATCCGCCTCCGCCCGCAACGGCGGATTCATCTTCGCATTGGTGTCGTAATCTCCAATCGCCTCATCGGTCAGCGTGAAGTGGTGCGGCGTGGCCTCGCAGGTCACATGCAAGCCTTCCGCCTTCGCGCGCCGTATTTCGTGCAACGCACGGGATGTAGACACATGCTGCACATGCAGGTGTGGCCTCACCCGCTCCACCCGCTCGATCTCGCGCAGCAGCCGCAGGTCGCGCTCCACAATCCGCGCCTCCGCCTCCACCGGCATTCCGCGCAGCCCCAGCCGGAACGCCACCCGCCCAGCATTCATGCTGCATCCGCCGGTCAGCCGCGTGTCCTCGGCGTGCTGCGACACCGGCACGCCAAGCCCTGCCGCCGCCACCAGCGCCGCCCGCATCACCTCGTCCTCCAGCACCGGCTTGCCATCGTCGGTGAACCCGACCGCCCCAGCCTTCACCAGCTCGTGGAAGTCCGTAATCTCCAGCCCCAGGCTGCCAAAGGTCGCCGCCGGCATCGCCAGCAGCTTCACCACTGGCCCGCGCGCCGCATCCAGCATCCACCGCAGACTCTTCACCGAATCGTTCACCGGAGTCGTATTGGGCATCGCCACCACGGTGGTGAATCCTCCCGCCGCCGCCGCCGCCGTCCCCGTGCGAATCGTCTCCTTGTGCGTCTGCCCTGGCTCGCGCAGATGCACATGGATGTCGATCAGTCCCGGCGCAACCACCATCCCCGTAGTGTCGATCTGGTTCTCCACAGGAAGCGAATTCGCGACACTCGCCAGCCCACCCGGCACTTCAATCGCCGCAATCCGCCCATCGCGCACCAGCACGTCGCGCGGCCCATCGATTCCGCTCGCGGGATCCACCATGCGCCCATTCAGGATCAACATCTCGCTCATGCCTTCACCCCAAGCGCCCGCACCAGCAGCGCGCGCCGCACCGCCAGCCCCTGGCCCACCTGCTCCTCGATCGCCGACTGCGTCCCATCCGCCACCTCGCCGGTTATCTCCAGCCCGCGAATGATCGGCCCCGGATGAAGTATCAGCGGCATCACCACCGTCTTCGCAGCCGCAGCCGCCAGCCGCACTGCATTCAATTGGTACCGCTCGATAAACTCCGCCAGGTCCAGGTCGAAGCCCGCCAGCCGCTCCTTCTGGATGCGCAGCATCATCACCACGTCCGCCTGCGCCAGCGCGCGATCGAAGTCCCGCTCAATTTCGATCCCGTCGCCCAGCCCCAGAGCACTCTCCGGCAGCAACTCCGCTGGCCCGCACAGCACTACGCGCGCGCCCAGCCGCGGCAACAGCATCGCATCCGACCGCGCCACGCGGCTGTGCAGAATGTCTCCCGTAATCACCACCGTGATGCCATCCAGCGTCTTCGCATCCACCGTACTTGCGTCGCGCCCCAGCCGCAGCAGGATCGTCCGCAGGTCCAGCAGCGCCTGCGACGGATGCTGATGCATCCCATCGCCAGCGTTCAGCACAGGCAGCCCGGTCACCCGCGCCAGCAGAGACGCCGCGCCCGACGACGGATGCCGCAGAATGATCGCCTCCGCGCCCAGCGCGCGCAGCGTCAGCCCGGTGTCCTTCAGGCTCTCGCCCTTCTCGATCGACGAGGACTTGTCGCTGACCAGCGTGGTGGTCGCGCCCAGCGACTTGGCCGCCAGCTCGAACGAGGTCCGCGTCCGTGTGCTCGACTCGTAGAAGAGAAGCGCAATCGTGCGTCCTGCCAGCACGCGCGCCCGCTCTGCAACATCCATCCGCTCCAGCCGCGCAGTCATCGCAAGAATCCCGGCCACGTCCGCCACCGACAGATGCTCCACCGAAAGCAGCGACCCCGCCGCATACGCCGAACAGTCCGCCGTCGTTCCAGAGAGCAGACCCGCACCGGCCTCCCTCGTCGCAACCCTCTTCGCCCGCTCGGTCACGCGCCCCTGCCTCAGTCCACCAGTTCGACCAGCAGCACTTGCTCCTGCCCGTCGATCTCGTTCAGCTTCACTTCGATGATCTCGCGCCGCGAGGTCGGAACCGTGCGCCCCGTATAGGTCGCCTGGATCGGCAGTTCGCGGTGTCCGCGGTCGATCAGCACCAGCAGTTGCACGCTCTTCGGCCGCCCATGGGCGAAGAGCGCATCCAGGGCCGCCCGCACCGTGCGCCCGGTATACAACACATCGTCCGTCAGAACGATGTCGCGCCCGTTCACGTCAAAGCCGATCTCACCCTCAATCACCGTTGGCCGAGGCCCGATCGTCGTCAGATCGTCGCGATAGAGGTTGATGTCCAGCACGCCCGTATCCACCGGGCGTTTCTCGATTCCCGCGATCAGCTTCGCCAGCCGCTCGGCCAGTGGCACACCGCGCCGCTTGATGCCGACCAGCCCCAGGTTCTCGCTGCCGTCGTTCTTCTCGACAATCTCATGCGCCAGCCGCACCAGCGTCCGTTCAATCTCCGACGCCGACATCAGCCGGCCCTTTTCGCGCAGCCTCAACTTCTCCGGCTCGGTCCCTGTAGTGGTTGCTTCCGTAGTTTCGCTCATAGTCTGTTTGCGGCGTTCGCACCGCCGAAAATGATGATAGCAGCCATCCACCCCGTTTGCGCCGCAAACCTCCGCTTCGCCGGGAATCACTCCCAAACGCAGTGGAAAACCCTCTTTGCCGCATAACCGGCGACTGCAAACGGCGGATGGAAGGATCAACCGTCCGATAGGGGATTAAACGTCGGATGGAAGGGCCGAACTCAGGCAATCGGGGAGAGGGTCGCGCTCAGGCATCGCTCTGCTTCTGCGACTTTCCCTGGCTAAGGCAACCCCGCTCCGCAAGAAAGGCGGAACTGAGATGATAAATGTCCGCCTCGACGAACCGCACCGCCTTCTTCAGGTGGGTGGCATTCGCAAGCCGGGTCACCGGAGCCGGATCGCCGCCCGCGCCTTTACTCCCCATCTTCGGATCGAAAACTGACTGGTTTTCCATATTGCCTCCCTCGATGGTTTCAACCGTAGGGGGAATCGATCTCTGGCAGAATAAACCCCTCGCGCAATTCAACTCGCCAGGCCGCCTCGCATTCGGAAAGCCGCGGAAAACGGCTCGTCGATCGACACAAAGGTAGATTCTCGTTCGCCGGATGGCATCGCGTTTGGCCGTGGTCTGGTCATGCGAGAGATGAGACGCAGATTGACGTCCGGATGCGGCGGTGGCACGCGATGGATGAGTCCCCCTGCTCGTATCGAAACGGAGCCCCTTGGGTCGAGATACAACTCGAACGCGCAAGCACATGCGGAACAGAGCCAAAAAAACTCTGTGTTGGCGGACCGGCGTTCCAGCGCATACAGATCGCCCCCGTTGAGCAGCTTGAACTCTTCGTGGCAGCTTGAGTTGACACATCGTTTAACCATAATGGGCCCATCCGAAAGTTGGATTTAGAGGAGCAACATCATTCGATCTGTGACAGAAGCCACATCCCGCTGGGGGATCTTTGAACTGGTTTATTCCCACAACGTCAGCCGAAAATACAAGATGACACAAACTGAGATTCCAGAGTAGATCGCTCAGGTTGCCTGAGGTTGCCTGACCTGTGCAAATTATTTTTTCTTTAACAGAACCGCCCTTACGCCGCCGGCCCGCGTCGCATCCGCAGTTGCCCCAGCAGCCCGGCAAACGCCCCGCCCAGCGTGGACATCACCACCAGCCCCGCCGAAAGGAACATAAAGCCCGCCAGAATTATTCCGCCGCGAAACTCCGGCGACCCCAGAAGCCCCATCATCTCCGCCGGCACCGGCGTCGACGACTGCTGGACCGCCTTCTGCACCTGGGCCGCCATCTGCGCGTCGAAACCGCCCATCGCGTGCAGCCCAAACCGCGCTACCAACCCAGCTCCGGCCATCGCAGTCCCCACCTCCAGCGCCAGGCACACACCCACCACCACCCCGATGCGCGCTCCCACCCGCACATCCATCCACGCCTCCGGCCGCCGCCTCTGGTAGAACCCCAGCGTAATCAGCGACGCGCACATGATCCACAGAAAACTCACCAGCGACAGCAGGTCCACGCGGATCGCCCCCACACTCAGCAGCGCGCCCACTCCGGCCACCGCCGCCGCGCACCGGATCGCCGTCTTCCACTCCACTTGCCGCGGACTCGCAGCAGGCAGCGCGCCGGTTGTGCCTGCCGCGTCTGCCTCGCCAGCCACCTCCCCGCCAGTCTCCATCGACTGGTTTTCCAGCGAAAGGCTCAGTTGCGGCGCCCCGCAGTGGGGACAGAACGGCGACTCCCCGCTCCTCTCCGGCAACTCACCCCCGCAGCGATGGCAGAACTCTTGCATATCTACGAAGCTACCCCACCACACACCCCTCCGCAAGCCAACGTTCGCGCAAGTTCGGCCCTCAATGCCAGGCTGGCGCATCGCATGCTCGACTCGTCCATTGGCGGAACCGATTGTTCGCCGTTTGTTCGTTGTTTATTCTCCCCCCTCCCCCCCCCCTCCCCCCTTTCGTTTGGAATTCGCCTAAGTGTAATTAAATCAGTCGATTGCGATGGGCGCTGAACGCCAAAATCGTCATTGTAGACAGGTTACGGGTAAAGTCGTCTAAACATTCGGGTTATGGGTGAAAAATTGAGCTTTGACGGGTTGTGTCCGGTAAAGTAGTCATTCCATTGCTGTTACCTGTAAAATAGTCGTTTTCAATGACTTGCAGCGGTTGGTGGACAGTGATGCGTTAAAGCATTTTCGGTAATGGTGTAATCCGTCCTGGAACGAGCAAAAGCAGATTCCTCCGCTTCGCTACAGAATGACAAATAAAATTGTTCTATAGCAATTCCGAAGATGCCCTAAATGCGAAGACCCGGCTGATTGGCCGGGTCTGTTTGTTTACTACTGCTTTAATTATACGCCGTGGAGCATAACTAGTATGCCAACTCTTTTTATTGGGTAAGTGGTTTATGTGGTGGCGGTTAGGGGGATTTTTTGGCTTCGAGGGGCTTGACATACGAATTTGCTGGGGTTTTTGAGGGGATTATTTTCGCGTCCTCGATCACTCGCGTGATCGAGGACGCGAAGACCTATAGGAGTGCGCGATATAGCACGCGTGAACGCGTACCCTTCCGGCGATAAGGCTGATATGGGACAGATGAATGCGTACCCTTACTGCCGGTTCTGCTCGTCCCCGCTCTGCGATGTCGCGTTGCCCGGCAGGTCCAGCGCCACCAGCCCAATCTTCGTCCCGCCGCCCTCTGCGTCGATCTCCACAATATGCTGGTGCTGCTGCGAACCCGCCTTCAGCTCCAGCGCGCCCTTCTCCGGCTTGTCGTCCACTGAGTAGTGGTTCCCATTGTTGTTGTCGCAGGTCAGCCCCTCCTGCGTCCTGGCCGGCATGCCCACAACGCGGTTGTTCCGGCACGCGATCACGTCGCCAAACCGCTTCAACCCCGCGCGATAGAACGCCTCCACCTTCTCCGGCGAGTCGCCCGTCTGGTAACTCACCGCCTTCACCCGCAGTTGGAAGCCGCCGAAGTTCATATTCACGTCCGCCGACCCGTCGTCCTTGTCCTTCTTCACCAGTTGCGCCCCAGGATACGCCGGCAGTCCGAGGTCCTCCACCACAACCGCGTCGTTGGTCTTCACCTGCATTCCGCCGAAAGGGGTCGAAATCTTCACGTTGTCGCTGTCGCCGTGCTTGTCCGATTGCACACGGCACCCCGCCAGCAGTAGTGCCGCAAGTCCTGCCGCCACCACTCCCGCAACCCGCATTCTCTGCTTCGTCCGCATCTTGCTGCCTCCGCCAGGTCCCGTTCCGCCTGCATTGTCTTCCGCCCAACATGATACGCAACCGCACCGCAAAATGTACCATGCAACATTTCCTCTTGCCCTAAAGCGAAACGGCCACGCGATTGTGCGCGTGGCCGTGAACGAAGGCAAGTGGGCCTCCAAGAGTGTTTACACCAGAACGCTTTGCCCCAGAGTCAGCGATTCGGGCTTTGCGGCCAGGGTGCGGTCGATGGACGCGGCTGCCTTGCGGCCCTCCGCAATCGCCCACACCACCAGCGACTGGCCGCGCCGCATGTCGCCCGCGGCGAAGACGCCCTCCACCGAGGTCGCGTAGTCCTCGTCCGTGGCCACATTGCCGCGAGCATCCAGCTTCAGCCCCAACTGCTCGATCATCCCGGAGCGCACCGGCCCCAGGAAGCCGAGAGCAAGCAGCACCAGATCGGTCTCCAGCGTGAACTCAGAACCCGCAACCGCCGTAAAGCTCGGCGGCGGCCCCACGCGCACCGCGTGCAGATGCGTGACGCGGCCCTGCTCGTCGCCGGTGAAGCTCACGCTGTTGATGCCCCAGTCGCGGATTCCGCCCTCTTCGTGGCTGCTCTCGGTGCGCAACTGTAGCGGCCACATCGGCCACGGGGTGGATGGGGCGCGCTCACCGGGAGGCAGATCGGGCGGTTTAGGCATGATCTCGAACTGGTGAACGCTCTTGGCGTGCTGGCGCAGGCTCGTCCCCAGGCAGTCGGCCCCGGTGTCTCCTCCGCCCAGAATGATGACGCGCTTGCCCGTGGCGAGGATGTCCAGCGACGCGTCCAGCAGATCGCCCTCGCAGCGCCGGTTCTGCTGCGGCAGGAACTCCATCGCAAAATGAATCCCCGTCAACTCGCGGCCCGGGATCGCCAGGTCGCGCGACCGCTCGCTTCCGCCCGCCAGCAGGATTGCGTCGCACTCGTCGCGCAGCGTCTGCACATCGACATTGACCCCCACATGCGCGTTGGGCACAAACGTCACTCCCTCCGCGCGCATCTGCTCGATGCGGCGATCGAGCAGGTGTTTCTCCAGCTTGAAGTTGGGAATCCCATAGCGCATCAGGCCGCCGATGCGGTCGCTCTTCTCGTACACCGTCACCGAGTGCCCCGCCCTGCGCAACTGCTGCGCCGCGGCCAATCCCGCCGGGCCGCTGCCCACAACCGCAACACTGCGTCCGGTGTTGTGCTCAGGAGGCTCGGGCTGGATCCATCCCTCGTCCCATGCGCGATCCACAATGCTGCGCTCGATCAGTTTGATGGAGACGGCAGGCTCCGTAATCGCCAGCACGCAGGCCGTCTCGCAGGGCGCCGGACAGATGCGCCCGGTGAACTCGGGAAAGTTGTTGGTCGCGTGCAGCCGCCGGATCGCGCTCGGCCAGCGCCCGTTGTATACCAGGTCGTTCCAGTCCGGGATCAGGTTGTTCAGCGGACAGCCGGTGTGGCAGAAGGGAACGCCGCAGTCCATGCAGCGCGCACCCTGCTCGCGCTGCTTCGCCTCGCCGAAGGGTTGGTAGATCTCAAACCAGTCCTCCAGCCGCTCCTCGACCTTGCGCCGCGTTGGCTGTTCCCGATCGATCTCAAGAAAACCCGTCACCTTACCCATGCTGCACCTGCCCTGCCGCCACCAAAGGCGACGAAGTTGTCGTGGAATCGCTGGAGCCCGGCGAGACGTATACCGCCTCGGCGCGCGGTATCCCCAGCACCCGCTTGTATTCATGCGGAAAGACCTTGATGAACTGCGCCTGCGTCGTCTCCCAGTGCTCCAGAATCCACGCCGCCTGCGGGCTGCCTGTCAGGTCGATGTGGCGCTTCATTAAGCCGCGCACCAGATCCACATCCTCGTCCAGCGCCAGTGGCTCCAGGTCCACGCCGGCCCGGTTGCAGCGGCGCGTGGAGAAGTCGCCCACGTCGTCGTAGACAAACGCGCGTCCGCCGTTCATGCCGGCCGCGAAGTTGCGCCCGGTCGCGCCCAGCACAACCACCGCGCCGTTGGTCATGTACTCGCAGCCATGGTCGCCCACGCCCTCCACCACCGCCGTTGCGCCGGAGTTGCGCACCGCGAAGCGCTCGCCCGCGATGCCGCTGAAGAAGGCCTCGCCCGCGGTCGCGCCGTAGAGCACCACGTTGCCGATCAGAATGCTCTCCTCCGGCAGGAAGCTCGAAGTCTTCGGCGGGTAGACGATAATGCGTCCGCCGGAGAGCCCCTTGCCCACATAGTCGTTGGAGTCGCCCTCCAGCTCCAGCGTGACGCCCGCCGGAACGAACGCCCCAAAGCTCTGTCCGGCCGAGCCCTTGAAGCGGAAGTGGATGGTCTCGTCCGGCAGTCCCTCCGCGCCGTAGCGGCGCGCGATCTCGCCGCCCAGCATCGCGCCCACTGTGCGATGCACGTTGCGAATGGCGAAGCTCCCCGTCACCCGCTGTTTCGACTCCAGCGCCGGCCTGGCCTGCGCGATCAGTGCATGGTCCAGCGCCTGATCCAGCCCGTGGTCCTGTTCCTTCGTCTTCCGCCGCCCCACATGCGAGGGCAGCTCGGGCGAAAACAGAATCGACGCGAGATCGATCCCCTTGGCCTTCCAGTGAGCGTCGGCAACCACCGCATCGATCCGGTCCACGCGGCCCACCATCTCATCGAAGGTCCGGAAGCCCAGCTTCGCCATATGCTGGCGTACCTGCTCCGCAAGGAAGAAGAAGAAGTGGATGACGTGCTCCGGCTGCCCCTGGAAGCGCGCGCGCAACACCGGGTCCTGCGTGGCAATGCCCACCGAGCAGGTGTTCAGATGGCACTTGCGCATCATGATGCACCCCATCGCGATCAGCGGCATGGTGGAGAAGCCGAACTCCTCGGCACCCAGCAGCGCCGCGATCACAACATCGCGCCCGGTCTGCAGCTTGCCGTCCGTCTGCACCTTGATGCGGCTGCGCAGATCGTTCAGCAGCAACACCTGCTGCGTCTCCGCCAGGCCCAGCTCCCACGGCAGCCCTGCGTGCTTGATCGAGCTCTGAGGCGATGCGCCCGTGCCGCCGTTGTCGCCCGAGATCAGCACCACGTCGGCGTGCGCCTTGGAGACGCCCGCGGCCACCGTGCCCACCCCCGCCTCCGCCACCAGCTTCACCGCAATGCGCGCCCTCGGGTTCACGTTCTTCAGGTCGTAGATCAATTGCGCCAGGTCTTCGATCGAGTAGATGTCGTGGTGCGGCGGCGGGGAGACCAGCGTCACTCCAGCCACCGAACAGCGCAACTTCGCGACAATCTCGTCCACCTTGTGTCCGGGCAACTGTCCGCCCTCGCCGGGCTTTGCGCCCTGCGCCATCTTGATCTGGATCTCGTCCGCGTTCACCAGGTAGTTCGCCGTCACGCCGAAGCGCCCGCTGGCCACCTGCTTCACCGCGCTGCGCCGCAGATCGCCGTTGGCGTCGCGCAGGAACCGCGCCGGGTCCTCGCCGCCCTCGCCGGTGTTGGACATTCCGCCAATCCGGTTCATCGCAATCGCCAGCGTCTCGTGCGCCTCCTTGCTGATGGAGCCGAAGCTCATCGCGCCGGTGGTGAAGCGCTTGACGATTTCCTTCGCCGGCTCGACTTCGTCGATCGGCAGCGCCTTGTGCGCGTACTTGAACTGCATCAGCCCGCGCAGCGTGCATAGGTGCTTGCTCTGCTCGTCGATCAGGTCGGTGTACTCCTGAAACGTCGCCGGATTGTTCTGCCGCACCGCCTGCTGCAGCTTGCTGATGGTCGCCGGATTCACCAGGTGGTACTCGCCGCCCTCGCGGTACTGGTACTGCCCGCCCACCACCAGGTCCGTCTCCGATTCGGTCAGCGGCTGGAAGGCGTACTCGTGCTTCATCTGCGCCTCGCGCGCCAGCACGTCCAGCCCCACGCCTTCGACTCGCGAGGCCGTTCCGGAGAAGTATGCGTCGATCAGCGATTGGTTCAGCCCCACTGCCTCGAAGACCTGCGCCCCGCGATAGCTCTGCAGCGTGCTGATCCCCATCTTGGAGAAGGTCTTCAGCAGGCCCTTGTTGATCGCCTTGATGAAGTTCTTCTCCGCGTACTCGGCCGTCACGTCGTCCGCCAGCATCCCGCGCAGCTTCATATCGCGCAACGTCTCAAACGCCAGATACGGATTGATCGCGCTTGCGCCATAGCCGATCAGCAACGCAAAGTGCATCACCTCGCGCGGCTCTCCGCTCTCGATAATCAATGCCACCTGCGTCCGCGTCTTGTCGCGCACCAGCCGGTTGTGTACCGCGGCCATCGCCAGCAGGCTGGGAATCGGCGCAAGAGTGGCATTCACGCCGCGGTCCGACAGGATCAACAAGGAGTAGCCGGATTCAACCGCCTGGGCCGCACGCTCTCCAAGATCGTCCAGCGCATGCTTCAGCCCAGCCTCGCCATCTTGCGCACGGAAGAGCGTTCGCAGTTCTGTCGCCAACAGATCGCCCGAAGAGATCCGCCGCAGCTTCTCCAGGTCGCGATTGGTCAGGATCGGGTGCGGGATCTTCAGCGTGTGGCAGTTCTCCGGCGCCTCGTTCAGAATGTTGCGCTCCGTCCCGATGTAGCTGATCAACGACATCACCAGCTCTTCGCGGATCGGGTCGATCGGCGGATTGGTCACCTGCGCGAACAGTTGCTTGAAGTAGCTGAACAATTGCTGCGGCCGGTCCGAAAGACACGCCAGAGGAGTATCCGCTCCCATCGACCCGGTCGGCTCCTCGCCCTTCGAGGCCATCGGCCCCAACAGCACCTTCAGGTCCTCCTCGCTGTATCCATAGGCGCGCTGGCGGCGCAGCAGAGTCTCCGGGTCCGACGTGATCACCTTCCACGGCTCCGGCAGATCGTCCAGCACCACCTGCTGCTCCTTCAGCCACTCCGCGTAGGGCTGGCGGCCGGCCAGCGACTGCTTGATCTCCTCATCCGAAATAATCCTGTGCTCCACCGTATCCACCAGGAACATCCGCCCCGGCTGCAACCGGCCCTTCTTGCGAACATCCTCCGGCGGCACCTCGATGACGCCCGCCTCCGACGCCAGCACCACCAGATCGTCCTTGGTCACGATGTACCGCCCGGGCCGCAGTCCGTTGCGGTCCAGCGTCGCGCCCACCACGCGCCCGTCGGTGAAGCACACCGATGCCGGGCCGTCCCACGGCTCCATCAACGACGCGTGGTACTCGTAGAACGCGCGCTTCTTCGGGTCCATCTCCGGATTGCCCGCCCACGCCTCGGGAATCAGCATGGCCATCACATGGGGCAGCGACCGCCCCGACTGGAACAAGAACTCCACCGCATTGTCCAGCGAAGCCGAGTCGCTCCCACCCGGCATGATCACCGGATACAGCTTGTCGATCTTGCCGTCGTAGAGCGGGCTCGCCAGCACCGACTGGCGCGCGTTCATCCAACTGATGTTGCCGCGAATGGTGTTGATCTCGCCATTGTGCGCCATGTAGCGATACGGGTGCGCCAGCTTCCAACTGGGAAACGTGTTGGTCGAGAACCTCTGATGCACCAGGCACAGCGCGCTTGCCACCAGCGGGTTGGCCAACTCGTAGTAGAACTTCTCGATCTGCGGGGCCAGCATCAGGCCCTTGTAGACGATCGTGCGGCAGGAGAGCGACGGAATGTAGAAGTCGTCCTTGTGCTCGATCTCCGACTCCGCGATCTCGTTCTCCGTCCGGCGGCGGACGATATACAGCAGCCGCTCGAAGGTGTCCTCGTCCATCCCTTCCGGACATCCCACAAACATCTGCTCGATGTACGGCTGCGACGCGCGCGCCTGGCGCCCGATCAGGTCGCCATTCACCGGCGTATCGCGCCAACCCAGCAGCTTCAGCCCCTCGGACTGCGCAATCCGCTCCAACACCCCTTCGCACTGTAGCCGGCTGTGCTTGTCCACCGGCAGAAAAACCATGGCCACGCCATAGCTTCCGCGCTCGCCCAGTTGCATCCCCAGCTTGCCGCACTCCTGCTGGAAGAACGCGTGCGGAATCTGGATCAGAATCCCCGCGCCATCGCCCGTCTCCGGATCGCATCCCGCCGCCCCGCGGTGCGTCAGGTTGATTAAAACCTCAAGCCCCTTGCGAATGATCTCGTGGCTCTGCTCTCCGCGAATGCTCGCCACCAGCCCCATGCCGCAGGCATCGTGCTCATTGCGTGGATGGTACAGCCCTTGCGGGCCGGGGATGCATGGACAGCGATCGGATCGTTTCATGGCAACCTTCCGGGTGCTGGAATTCGTTCCCCAACCGAAACAGACACTGCGACCCCGCGATCTCTACGCCGGAAAATCAATTTGGGTTTCAATCGACACGTCCGCCGAAGCAGACCACACAGAGCAAGGAACAGGGATGAGCACGCTAGGTCTCTTAATATACAGCGAAACCGCGCCCCAATGCACCTTTTGCAGACGGCACGCGAGAACAAACCGCCGCAAAACTCACACCTTCATTTAGTTAGACGAAGAAAAAACCTCTGCGGTCGAAGCTCTTCTACTCCGTCTCATGCAAATAAATCGCAACGTAGTCGATATAGTCCTGCGCGTACTTCAGAATCAGCTTGCGGTCCTCGTCGCCCAGCGTTCGCCGCACCTTGCCCGGAACTCCCGCCACCAGCGAGTTGGGCGGAATCACCGAGTGCTCCGCAATCACCGCGCCCGCCGCGATGATCGACCCCTCCCCGATCCGCGTATCGTTCAGAATCGTCGCCCCCATCCCGATCAGCACCGCATCCTCCACCACGCATCCATGCACCGTCGCGTTGTGCCCGATCGTCACCCAGTCGCCGACGATCACCGGATATTTTTCGCGCATCCCGTGCAACACCGCGCAGTCCTGCACATTGCTGTTCGCTCCCAGCCGGATCGCGTTCACGTCCCCGCGCAGAACCGCATTCATCCATACGCTGGCGTTCTCGCCCAGCTCCACGTCGCCAATCACCTGCGCCGACAGGTCCACATAACACGTCGCGGGCACCACCGGCAGCCTTCCCTGATACGCACGAATCATTGCAGGATTATTGCACGCGCCCGGCTTTCTGTTCACGCCCGCGCCGAACTTCTCCCCTTTGCCAGAAATCCGGTACTGGTCAAGTTTCAATCTTTGGGCAATGGAATCCTTAGACGCCGAGCGATTCTGGCCGCATCTGCGATGAAAATGACCGCAATCAGAAGAGGAAGGATCGCATTACCGATGTATATGTAGGACGGCCACCCAAATTGAGGGGTGTTAAACCGCCTCACGCTTGAATACAGGAAAGCGACTGCTAGGAGCAGCTCAACGAATATCCTCAGCATTAGTTGCGTTCTCTTACTCATGCCAGCCATGCTCTCACGTCTCTAGCAGTCCTACAAGCTCTTCGCAAGAGCTATGCAAATCCGAAATTTACCAGTACCAGAAATCCCCCGCGTGCCCCGTTATGCGGTATTCTGAAAGCTGCCCATCTGGGACGATTTGGAGGTGTATTCCCCTTGGCAGAGATTCGTGTGCAGGAAGGCGAGCCGCTGGAAAACGCGCTGCGCCGCTTCAAACGCAAGGTCCAGACAGAAGACATCATCAAGGAAGTGAAGCGTCACTCCTTCTATCTGAAGCCCGGCGAAAAGAAGCGGGTCAAAGAGGCGCTTGCCCGCAAGCGCAACCGAAAGAAGATCCGCAAGGAACAGGACTAGTCCTGCTCCACGAACCGGCGTTCTTCAAACTCCGGTTCTTCAAACCCCGGTTTCTGGAAACCATGGCTGGCCGCCCGCTCCCACACGGAGCAGGCGGCCTCCGTCATTAACCAGCCCCCAACCACCCTTTCCTCGAATCTCGAACATTAAAGCCTGCCCATCGCCCAATCCGCGAATCGCGGGGCCGCGCAGGATCATCTCTATCTGCACGAGATATGTACGACGGGAGACGCGGTATGGAATTTGTGGACCGGATCTTAACCTGCACCGATTGCGGCTGCGAATTCATCTTCACCGCCGGCGAACAACTCTTCTTTCAGGACAAGCAGTTCAAGAACGACCCCAAGCGCTGCAAGCCCTGCAAGTCCAGGCGCAGCACGGGAGCCGTCGCGACCACCGGCGGTGGTCCGGCCGCAGCCGGCATCTCGCGCACCGAGACGCGTACCCAGTGCTCGGAGTGCGGCATCGAGACCACGGTCCCCTTCAAGCCGACGCAGGGTCGCCCCGTGCTCTGCCGCCAGTGCTACAAGAACAATATGACCGCCTTACCCGCCGCAGCCGAGGCCGCCTCCGCCAGCGCACCGCAGACCGCCTCAACCAGCTCACCAGCACCCATCGCCGGCACTTCACCTGTACCCGTCGCCGCCGAGTTTGCGCCTGCCATATCCAGCCCGTCCGCCGCGGAGCACTGCCAGCCGCCGCGGAAGCTCGCCCCCGCCGACGCCGCATCGGCCATCTGATCCCCGCGCCGCAAGCCGCTGGAACAGAACTAGGGGATGGGATAAAACCTCGTCCCACTGCGCTGCACCGTGAATCGCAGGACGCAGGTCGCGGGTTCAGAGTCCTGGTTCCTGGATTCCTTTGAATCTGGTGCAATCGACTATGAATTGTCGATCCAATTCTGGATTTCTATCTTTAGCTCTGGCAAGGAATCAATCACGATGCTCCAGAGAATTGCTTCGTCCACTTCTCCATATTCGTGGATCAGCAGATTTCGGAAGTCGACGATTCTTCTCGCCCGTCCCACTCGTTCGCCGGTCTCGGGAAAATGATGCAGCATCTGGCTCATCGCCTCCCCGATCACCACAAGCTCGCCGCGAACCGCCGACCGCAACATCTTCTCCCGCTCGAAGTCCTCCTGGCTCTTTCCCTGAGTGAATTCTTCAATCGCTTCGATCGACAGTTGCAGATCGGCTAGATACATTTGCAGGCTACGCGGCATAGAGCGCCACCTGAGTCGATTCAAGTTCATGGCGAAAGATCGGGTTGCGGATATTCTTTGCGCTAATCAGGTCTACCTTGCGTCCGAACAGGTCCGCAAATGCCTCGCGCAGGGCAAAGTAATTCTCCGCATAACCTGCAACAGGAATTTCATCGAATTCAACCCGAAGATCGACGTCGCTTCGACCTGGGTCGAAGTCGATTCGCAACGCCGATCCGAAGATGGAGAGACGCTTCACATGGTGAAGGCGGCAAAGCGCCGCAATCTCATCGCGCTTCGACTGGATCATCTCGAGCATCGTCTCTTCCTCTCGCCCGTAGTCTATCGCACTCCGCCCCGCCAGACGCAGAAAAGCCCCGCCTAAGCGGAGCTCCTGCAATCCCTGACTGCGCCGTCCCTACGCCGGAACCGTGCTGACTTCGGCCGGATCGACGATGACAAACCGCCCGCGCTGTCCGCGGTCCTGGAAGCGCACCACGCCGGAAGCCTTCGCAAACAGCGTGTCGTCCTTGCCGCGACCAACGTTCGCGCCCGCCTTCAGCGGTGTTCCCCGCTGGCGCACGATGATTCCCCCGCCCAGGATCGCCTGTCCGCCGAAGACCTTCACGCCGAGCCGTTGGGCATTTGAGTCGCGCCCGTTTTTGGATGAACCTAATCCTTTTTTATGTGCCATTCCGTCGCCTCTTTCGCGCGGCCCTCGGGCCACAGCGGTTTTGAAATTACTTCGCGGCCGCCTCGGCCTTGTAGCTCTTCCCGTTCACCACAATCTCGTTGATCGCAACCTCGACGAAGCCCTGCCGGTGTCCCTGCATCTTCTTGTACTGCTTCTTGCGCTTCAGCTTGAACACCAGAATTTTGTCGAAGCGTCCTTCGCCCAGCACCGTGCCGGTCACCTTCGCGCCCGTCAGGTCCGCCTCGAACTTGCCCTCTTCGCTGCTCACAGCCAGCACATCCGCAAATTCGATCACGCCGTTCTCGTGCGCCGTGCGCTCGATCTTGAACTTCTCACCCGGAGAGACCAGGTACTGTTTGCCGCCGGTACGAATCACTGCATACATAACGAAACCCTTGTGCGCGCGGCATTCGATCGCCCGCACCCTTCATGAATTTATTGCCTGTGGATTCAACCAGAGGAGCAAGTCCTTCCGACTGTCCCAAAAACCGTGTCCAGCCAGTCCCGAAATCGCCGCGATCCTTGAGAGATGCGAAACCTCCGCAATTCCCGAAGCAACCGTCCGCCGCGTCCGAAACCTTCCGGCCCTGCATCCGGAACACCGGCTGCATTCGCCAAACCTGCCAAACTTAACAAGTGTATCCCGCTCCGCCACATGGGTCAACGTCATCAGCCCGCAGTCAGAGCGCAACCTGCATCAGCCCCAAATACAAATCCTCTCACGTCGTCATTCTGGCGCAGCCAGAATCTCCGTATTGGCCCTTGTACTTGCCGTTGTCTGTTCTCGCTGTCACCCCACCCCCTCCATTCGCTACACTGGAAGTCCATGCCCACTCCGTCCAATCCCCTGAAGGCTGTCCGCGGAACGCGCGACCTCCTCCCGCCCGAGACCGCCCTCTGGAACCGCGTCGAATCCATCGCCCGCTCGGTGTTCGCCCGTTACGGCTTCGGCGAAATTCGCACCCCCGTCTTCGAGGACACCCAGCTCTTCGCCCGCGGCGTCGGCGAAGAGACCGACATCGTCTCCAAGGAGATGTACACATGGGAAGATCGCGAACGCTTCCAAGCTTTTGACCTGCAACAGAAGTGGATTGAACGGCGACGGAAGAAGGGATATATCGAAGTTATCGGCGGACCGATGGTTCAGGTTGGCGCGGGCGCTCCGGTCATCGACCGAATATTCAGACAGAAGAATTCGATATTTGCGGTTCAGTTCAGGGCCACACCAAATTTGCATTTCAGCGAATCGCTGCGCGACGAAGCTCTAAGTCTTAGGCACCCCGGAGAAAGCGTTCAATGCTTATTTGTAGTACCAGCGCCAGCTGAGCGAATTGATAAGAAACCCTTCAAGGAGCTGGGTTTGGTTCTTAGCGAAGTTCGCGGCCGATTTTTTGCGAGTTCCCAGTCCCTCACCCTCCGCCCCGAGAACACCGCCGGCGTCGTCCGCGCCTACATCGAGCACAACCTCGGCGACACGGGCCAGCTCCAGAAGCTCTTCTACATCGGCCCACAGTTCCGCCGCGAGCGGCCGCAAAGGGGACGCTACCGCCAGTTCTGGCAGATCGGCGTCGAGGTCCTCGGGCCCACGACCTCCGGATCAGAGAGCCCCCTGCGCGACGCCGAAGTACTCGAGATGCTTGCCACCCTACTCGACGAGCTGGGCATAAAAGGCTGGCGACTCGAACTGAACTCCGTCGGCTCCGCAACCGACCGCCCGCGCTACGTCGCCGCATTGAAAGCCGCCCTCGCCCCCATCAAGCACCAGATGTGCGAGGACAACCAGCGCCGCGCCGAGACCAATCCCCTGCGCGTCCTCGACTCCAAGGACGCCAACGACCAGGCCCTCATCGACGGGCTGCCCCGCATCGCCGACTTCCTGGACGACTCCAGCCGCGAGCACTTCGCCCAGGTCCTCGCCGCACTCGACGCCTGCGGCGTCCCGTACACCGTCAACCCGCGCCTCGTCCGCGGCCTCGACTACTACACCCGCACCACCTTCGAGTTCACCGTTCCCTCATCCGGCGATCCAGCCAGCGGCCTCGGCACCCAGAACGCCCTCCTCGGCGGTGGCCGCTACGACGGCCTCTCCGAGATGCTCGGCGGCCCGCGCGCCCCCGGCATCGGCTTCGCCATCGGCGAAGACCGCCTCATCCTCACCCTCCAGGCCCAGACCGCAGCCGACGCCGCAGCAAAGGCCGGGGTGCCCCATTCATCGCAGTGTCACCGCGATGAGTGGGAGGCCCCCAAACTCGACGCCTACATCGCCCCCCTTGGCCCCGAACGCAACGCCGCCGCCCTCGCCCTGGCCCGCGAACTCCGCCGGGCCGGATTATCCGTTGAGGTTGGCGACGGCGCCTTCCGCCTCAAGAAATCCTTCGAGGCCGCCGACCGCGTCGCCCGCCACATCGTCATCCTCGGCGAAGATGAACTCGCCACCGGCATCCTCACCGTCAAAACCTTTGCATCCGGCGAGCAGGCGAAGATAGAAAAAGCAGCGTTAGTTGATCGTCTGAAGTCTTGACTTGTAGTCAAATTGTATACATAATGTCTACATGGCAACTTCACCCACAATTCGCAAGCCGCTTGGTGCACGCGCTACCCCTGAAGAGCACGAGCAGATCACGCAGGCCGCTCGACGGGAGCACCGCTCGGTGAACAGCTTCGTTCTGCGCGCCGCCTTGCAGGCCGCCGAAACAACTGGAAGTGCTCCGCGCCGGCGGACGCCGGAAGAGGTGCAGGCGGCCATCCAGCGGGCACAGGAGCTCATGCGCCCCTATCGTCAACCCGGCCGCTCGCTCGTCGACGAATTGCTCGCCGAGCGGCGTGCCGAGGCGTCGCGTGAGTAAGTATGTTCTCGATGCCTCAGCCGTGTTGGCGCTTCTCGATGACGAGCTGGGAGCAGACAGGGTCGCCGCAGTCCTGATGGATGCGGTGATCGGCACCGTCAACCTTGCCGAAGTTCACACCAAGCTGGCGGAAAGAGGACGGTTCGGGCGCCAGGCCTTGGCCGAACTGCTCTCCGTCGTAGAAGAGGTCGTCCCCTTCACGGAAGAACACGCCGCCATCACAGGTGCCTTAAGAACTTCTACCGCGCACGTTGGCCTCTCCCTCGGAGACCGTGCATGCCTGGCACTGGGTATAGCTCTCAGGGCCCAGATCTACACCGCCGAGCGGCTCTGGGCTAAGCTGCAATTACCCTGCGACATTCATCTCATCCGCTAGCCCCACCAAACTTCGTACAATAGGAACATCGTGACATTAGACTTTTTAGGCAATTTGCAACGCACCGGGATGTGTGGAGAGCTTCGCGCCGAAGACGCGGGGCAGGATGTCGTGCTCATGGGCTGGGTCAACCGCCGCCGCGACCACGGCGGCCTCATCTTCCTCGATCTGCGCGACCGCTCCGGCATCGCGCAGGTCATGGTCGACGAGAAGGTCACAGCCGCCCACGCCAAAGCCGACGCCGCCCGTCCGGAGTACGTCGTCGCCGTCAAGGGCCGCGTCCGCCGCCGTGGCGAGGGACTCGACAACCCCAACATGCCCACCGGCGAGATCGAAGTCGTCGCCAGCGAACTCCTGCTTCTCAACGAAGCCAAGACGCCGCCCTTCTCGCCCGCCGAAGACGCCATCGCCAACGAAGAGGTACGCCTGAAGTATCGCTACCTCGATCTGCGCCGGACTGAAATGCAAGCGAATTTTGCGCTCCGCAGTAAAGTCGCCATGGCCATCCGCAACTACCTCGTCTCCGAGGGCTTCCTCGAAATCGAGACCCCCTTCATGACCCGCTCCACGCCCGAGGGCGCGCGCGACTATCTCGTCCCCAGCCGCATCCACGCGGGCAGCTTTTACGCTCTTCCCCAGTCGCCGCAGATCTTCAAGCAGATCCTCATGGTCTCCGGCTTCGATAAGTATTTCCAGATCGCCCGCTGCTTCCGCGACGAAGACCTGCGCGCCGACCGCCAGCCCGAGTTCACCCAGATCGACCTCGAAATGTCCTTCCCGCAGATGGACAACATCTTCCGCGTCGCCGAGGGCTTCCTCACCGCCGCCTTCGCCGCCGCCGGCATCGCGCTGACGACGCCGTTCGTGCGTATGACGTATGACGAAGCGATCAAGAACTACGGCATCGACAAGCCAGACATGCGCATGCCCGCCATGGTCTCGCTTAGCGAAATCCTCACGCCCGAGCTTCGCACCACGCTCAAAATCGAGCAATCGTTGCCCGTCCTCGGCTTCGTCATTCCCGGCATCGGCGAGCTCAGCGGCACCGAGCGCAAGAAGCTGCTGAGCGAAGTCCGCGCCGGTTTCGGCGACTGCGGCCTCGACCTGCTGGACGTCGTTCGTCTGCGCACCAGCCCGGACTTTACGCCGCTGTCCGACGCCATCTCCGCCGCCCTCGCCGCCAGCCTCGGCGTTCCCGCGCTCTCGGCAGCCGACCTCATCACCGTCGTCACTCCCAAGCTCGGCACGCCAGCCTCGTGGAACTACGATCCGCAGTGGATCTACAAGCGTGTCGGCGCGCTGCGTCTCGAACTCGGCGCAAAGTTCGCCGACAAGCACGGCCGCTTCGCCAGGACCGGAACCGCCGCCGACTACAAATTCGCCTGGGTCACCGACTTCCCCATGTACGAATGGAACGAGGAGTCCAAGACCTGGGACGCCGCGCACCATCCCTTCACCTCGCCGCACGAGGACGACATCCAGGCCGGCCGCCTCACCAGCGACAAGGGGGCCGTCCGCGCGCTCGCCTATGACGTTGTCCTCAACGGCACAGAACTAGGCTCCGGCTCCATCCGTATCCACCGCAAGGACGTGCAGGCCGAGATCTTCCGCTCCCTCGGCATGACCGATGAGGAAGCTCAAGCCCGCTTCGGTTTCTTCCTCCAGGCGCTGGAGTACGGCACGCCTCCGCACGGCGGCATCGCGCTCGGGCTGGACCGCATCGTCATGATCCTGGCCGGCGCCACCAGCCTGCGCGAGGTCATCGCCTTCCCCAAGACCGCCAAGGCCATCGACCTCATGGTCGACGCCCCCACCCCGGTCAGCGGCCTCCAGCTCCGCGACCTCCACCTCCGCATCGCGAAACGCAGCTAGGCGCGCAGCCAGTTTTCGATCTTCAGTCCCTTCACTCGCTTGAACTCACGGACGTTGTCCGTCACCAGAATCGCGTCCAGCGCAAGCGCGTGAGCTGCAATCAGCATGTCGTTGGGCCCGATGAGTTGTCCCCTGCGCTCAAGATCCGTTCGAAGGACCGCGTACGTGGCATCAACTCCGACCAAAAGCGGAACTATTTCCACCGATGTGAGCGTTTGATCGACACGCTCGGAAAGAGTTCTCGATCCCTTTTTCACCACGCCATAGCGTATTTCACAAGCCGTGACAATGCTCGTGAGCACTCTATTTGATGGGTCGACCGCCTTGTGTTCAAACTGCTGCGAGACAGTTCCACCAGGGTTGCGAATCATATCCGAGAGAGCATTGGAGTCGAGCAGATACGTAGGCATCAGAGGTCGAATGGCTCAACAGTTAGCTTATCAATCGGGGGCATGGCGTCTTCATCGGAGAGGGGCTCCCACGAATGCAAAAGTTTCACCAGATCCATTACGTTCGGTTTCTTGACGGCTTCCACAATCAGCCGGCCCTTGCGATCACGCGAGATGGTGGCTTCGTTGCCCGGCAGCGCAAACTCGCGCGGAATGCGGATCGCCTGGCTTCTTCCATTGCGGAAGAGTCGAACGGAACGGGTTTGTATGGCGCTTCCCATCGCACTCCACCTCTACGCACAGTATAGGCCACGGCATATGCCAACACAAGCCCGTCTTCAATAGTCACTGAACCGAACAATATCCGCGATTAATTCATCCACCGCTTGTCGTTGGGGTCCTTCTTCTCTTCGGGATCGACGTACCTTCCCTCTTTGTCGAAGCTCACCTTGCGCCCCTGCTTGCCCATGTACACCTCGAACTTGCGCGCCGCCCGCCGCCGTTTCGCGCGGTAGTACGCATTGCGCAGCCCGAAGTACTGCTCGCCAAACCCGAACGCCAGCCCCCGCCGCGGCGCGTAGCGCACATAGAGCCATCCAGCGAGCGCCCCCGAGAGCTGCAACAACGCGCCAAATTCATTCGCGTCCTTCAGCAGGATCGCGACCGCAATCAAGATATAAATCGTCACCAGATACTTGGCGCGAATGCTGAACGGAAGCGGAAACAGCAGGAACTCCGTGTCGCCCATGCGCAGCGCGATCGCAATCATCACCCCGAAGATCCCCGCCCAAGCTCCCATGGCGTAGCTCTCCGGGCTCAACCGCAGCACATGCGTGAACGAGATCGCCGACGCCACCGCCGCGCCGCCGATCGCCGACGTGAAGTACAGCTCCTTCAGCCAGCGGCCGCCATACGCGCCCTCCAGCAGCGAGCCGCAGAACCACAGCGTCAGCATCGCGAACAATATCTCCCACAGCCCAAGATGTATGAAGCAGTACGTCCCAAGCTGCCATATCTCGCCGCGCGCCACCGCCGACGGCTGAAGCTGCAGTATGTCCACCAGCGCTCCGGCCAGCCCGGGCGCAAGCCACCCCAGCACCGCAACGCCAAAGTACACCGCAACATTCGTCAGCACCAGCTTGCGCACCACCCCCGCAAACGGCGGAAAGCTCATCGAAATTGTGTTGCCGCGCGCCATGGCCTCTTTCGTCTCCTCTTTATTTCACCACATCCCGCGCGTCAGCCTCGACCGCCCCGCCCCGTCCCGCGCGCCCGCCCTCACAATTTTTTGAAACCAATTGCCTGTGAGAATCGTCTGTGCTTGACGTACCGCCAGTCCGCCACTAAAACTATCGCAGGCGGGTGTGCCGTTGCGTTTCCCAGGGCGTGGGTCCCGGGGAGGGTGGCGCAAAGTGACCTGTGGGGACATCCCGCAGGCCGAATTCAACCTCTAAGCTGCGGAGGCTCCTATTATGGCTGTTGTCTGTCCCGAATGCGATACCCCCATCCCCATCGATCCCGACGAAGTGGAAGAGGGCGAAACCCTGCAGTGCGATGAGTGCGGAATGGAGCTGGAGGTGGTCTCCACCGACCCCCTCGAACTCGCCCCCGTCGACGTCACAGGCTACGACGATGAGGACGATACGCTCGCAATCGAAGAAGACGAGGAGTAATGCTCCCCGCACCCGCAACGGCCAAGCCTTGCCCGCGTATCATAGCCTCTATGACCCCTCACTCCCATCCACACAGCCGCCTTGCCCGCCTCCTCGCGCTCCTCTGCTGCATGGCTGCGCTGGCCTTCTCGCTTGTCCCGTCCTCACCCCGGCTCCTCGCGCAATCGCAGGCCCAGCGCGTGGTGCAGGGCAAGGTGGTCGATAAGTCAGACGCCGGCCTCAAGGGCGCCACCATCTTTCTCAAGGACGGCCACTCGCTCGCCGTCCGCAGCTATATCGCCGCCGACGACGGCACCTTCCGCTTCGGCCAGGTCGCCCCCAACTCCGACTGCCAGCTCTGGGCCGAGTTCGCAGGCAAAAAAAGCGCCGTCAAAAACATCAGCTCCTTCGACTCCCGCGTCGAGTTCAACATCACCCTCAAAATCGACACCAAGTAGCCCCACCGCAATGGCATTGAGATAGATCGTCATCGACTCATTCGGATCGTCATCCCGACCGGAGCGTAGCGGAGTGGAGGGACCCCCGTATTTCGCCGTTGCTTGTTCTCTCCGTCCCCCTTCGCGCACTTCCGCCCCATACCAATCCTGATCTTGCTCAATCCCGCCATTCGCCCTACTATCGCCTTAGCGTGGAACATCCCAAAAAGCCGCATCCCAAACCCGTCTCGCCCGAAGCCGACCGCCTCGTCTCCGCCGGCTCCATCGACGACGACAGCGCATTCGAACTCAAGCTCCGCCCCACTCGCCTCGCCGAGTTCATCGGCCAGGAGAAGGCGAAAGAGCAGCTAGCCATCGCGCTCCAGGCCGCCAAATCCCGCGGCGAAGCCCTCGACCACGTCCTCCTCTTCGGCCCGCCCGGCCTGGGCAAGACCACGCTGGCCACCATCATCGCCAACGAGCTCGACGTCGGCTTCCAGCAGACGTCCGGCCCCGCCTTGCAAATCCAAGGTGATTTGACAGCCATCCTCACCAACCTGCGCGAGCGCCAGGTTCTCTTCCTCGACGAGGTCCACCGCCTGCAGCCCGTCCTCGAAGAAAAGCTCTACACCGCGCTCGAGGACTACAAGCTCGACATCATCATCGGCCAGGGCCCCGCCGCGCGCACCCACGTCATGGAGATTCGCCCCTTCACCTTCGTCGCCGCCACCACGCGCCCCGGCCTGTTGTCGTCTCCCTTACGAAGCCGCTTCGGAATCCTTCTCCGCCTGGAGTTCTACACCGACGACGAGCTGCGCTTCATCGTCACCCGCTCGGCCGAGGTCATTGGCGTCCCCATCGACCAGGACGGCGCCGCCGAAATTGCGATGCGCTCGCGCGGAACTCCGCGCATCGCCAACCGCCTGCTCCGCCGCGTCCGCGACTACGCCGAAGTTCGCGCCTCAGGCCGCATCGACCGCCCCACCGCGCAGGCCGCACTCTCGCTGCTGGAGGTCGACGCCCACGGCTTCGACGAGCTCGACCGCCGCCTGCTGCGCACCATCATCGAGAAGTACGACGGCGGCCCGGTCGGTCTCAACACCCTCGCCGCCGCGCTCGCCGAGGAGCAGGACGCGCTGGAGGAGGTCTACGAACCCTTCCTCATCCAGATCGGCTTCCTCGACCGCACCCCCCGCGGCCGCGTAGCCACCCGCCTCGCCTACGAGCACCTCGGCATCGAACTGCCCCGTAAACACAGCCTCTTCTAGGACGCCTTACTGGAGTAAAGAATGAAAGGCGAATGTAGTCGATGTAAAGAACCACTGGTAGCCGGTAATGCTTCGTCTGCTGTGGTCGTAAGTGGTTATGGACGCTGCCGTTCATGCGAGAACAAACACACAAAAGCGCGGTCGCGCACTTTGGGTGGAAGATACAATTTGGGCGGTTCTCAAGCTAGGTTCAACAAGCACAAATGGGATCTAACTTTTCATCAATACGCTGCAATCGTAGCTACCGGTAAATGTTTTTACTGTGGTAACCCCTTGCCAACGGCAGCAGCTGGATTGGACCGAAAGGAAAACGGTGATTACACATGGGACACGGTATTACCCTGTTGCGCAAAGCAACCACGGGCCGAAGGTCAAAGAGGTTGCAATGAAACCAAGAGCGGTGAAATGGTTCCGATTTTATTGTTTGCCCGTCGGTGGTACGAAAAATACGGCAAGTTACCCGTTGAACAAGACTTCATCAACAAGATCCGAGAGTTTGAGGGCGAGCGAGATAGTATTTACGAAGTCATAAGAGGTCTGGACTTGGAAGATATTAAAAGGCTAAAGCGATCCAAGTCAGTTCGGGAATTTCTAACCCAGTCCAGTCGTTTCATCCTCATTGATTAATCCAAGTCGAGATTTCTCTTGCATTTTTTGCAGCAATCATCCTTTGCCTCCGTTGTCGGCCAAGAGAGTTTGATCGCATGTACCATTTCTGGTACGATTAACTGGTGGACCTAAAGCGACTCCCGCCCCTTTTCTATCGAAACTCGAATGGCCGCGAACCCGTCCGTGAATGGCTGAAGGAGCTTCCGCCGGAAGACCGCCGGATCATCGGCGAGGACATCAAGGACGTGGAGTTTGCTTGGCCGCTAGGTTTGCCGTTAGTTCGTTCGCTTGGCCGCAGTCTATCGGAAGTTCGCAGTTCGCTGACGCAAGGGAGAATCGCCAGAATTATCTTCTGCGTGACTAGCGGACAGATGGTTCTGTTGCACGGCTTCATCAAGAAGACGCAGACCACGCCCACGCAAGAGATTGATCTGGCTTTGAAACGGATGAAGGGAGACGCCCAATGAAGAAGAAAAACATCGGCAGCAGCTTCAACGACTGGCTCCGCGAAGAAGGCATCTATGAAGAGACAACCGCCGTCGCGATCAAGCGTGTCCTCGCCCGCCAGATCAACCAGCAGATGATCGACCAGAAGCTGTCCAAGACCAACATGGCCCGGCGCATGAACACCAGCCGCGCCGCCCTTGATCGTCTGCTCGATTCTGAAAACGACGCTGTCACCCTCAACACGCTCTTCAAAGCCGCAACCGCTGTCGGTCGTCAAATCCACTTCGAACTGATTTGATCGACGCGGGTTTCCCGCATCCGTTGTATTAGCGAAGATCCGCAGTCGTTCTACGCGCTATCCGACCAGCGCACCCGCCGGCAGAATATCCTCCACATCCACCCACTGCGTCGGATACACCCCCGTGTAGCATGCCGTGCAGAAGCTCGCCGGCGACATCCCATTCGCCGGTTCATTCGTTGTACAGGAGTACGTCAACCCCACCAGCGACAGGTACGCCAGCGAGTCCGCCTCGATAAACTCCCGTATCTCCTCGATCGACTTGTTGGCCGCGATCAACTCGCGCGTCGACGGCGTGTCCACCCCATAAAAACATGGGCTGATCGTCGGCGGACACGAAATCCGCATGTGTACCTCCGCCGCGCCCGCCGCCCGGCACATCCGCACAATCTTGCGGCTCGTCGTCCCGCGAATGATCGAGTCGTCGATCAGAATAATTCGCTTCCCCTGTAGCAGGTTGCGCACCGGGTTCAGCTTCATGCGCACGCCAAAGTCGCGCGTCCGCTGCTCCGGCTGGATGAACGTCCGCCCCACGTAATGGTT
>Ga0224555_1001500_pt1 | contig 31985 bp, 26 predicted proteins | sample 714S23034metaG_FD_180687 | JGI IMG/M metagenome (GOLD analysis project Ga0224555, IMG submission 180687) | Peat soil microbial communities from Stordalen Mire, Sweden - 717 S2 30-34 | ecosystem: Environmental > Terrestrial > Soil > Wetlands > Peat | place: Sweden: Norrbotten County, Stordalen...
GTCCCATAAACCACCCCTTCCAGGCAATGGCTCACGAAACCAAGTTCCGGCGGTGGTCTACTTTTACTCCGCCGCAAAACACCGCTCTCGCGGCGTTCTGTGGTCTATTTTTGCTCCGGCGCTCATAGATCGCCTCGGGAGAGACAGGATTCCTCCAGTGGAGGACTTCGCATCCGACCACACCCAATAGGACGACCAGCAGCAAACCGGCAGCAATGCGAAAGGAGGGGAGGAAAGCGATTCGCATAACGCCTCGTTCACTTTGGACGTTCATTCTGACAGAAAGTGGGAAATGGATCAAGACATATTTTAGTAAGTAGCAGATAATACATATGTTATATGAGAGTATGACTGGAAGCTAGTCGGTGAGTTGGTGTTCCACTAAGACGTCAGGTTAACGCAAATCGTCTGTTCAAATCTCGAAACGCGCCTCGGTGGTTTGCGATCATCGACGGTTAGCGGACGCCCTGTGCCCCCGAATCAGAAACCGCGCGGATGCACCCTTTCTCAACCGTTGTGACTGCGAAACCTGTGCTATGCTACGTCGGCTTACAAAAAAACACAGCGGCCCGATGTTCTGATCAGGGCATTTTCGACTTCAGCTTGATCATCTCGCCATCCACGGCGAACCTTCCGTACCCGTGATGGTGAATGGTCTTTGGATTCTTCTGCGCCGGATCGCGCCAAGCCTTGAGCACCTCCAGAACGAAGAGATTGAATTTGTTGACGAGATGGGTATCGACAACCTTGCATTCGAGGTTGGCGAAACACTCGGCTACCAGAGGCGGCGTCACACACTTGGCTGGCGCCTGCGTCAGACCGAATCTCTTGAACTTGTCGACATCGCGGCCCGAGCAATTACCGATTCCCACGACTATTTGCGCCAACTCCAGTGCCGGAAGGGCAATTACGCACTCCTTCGTCTTCCGCAGTGCAGCAAAGCTGTGATCGGCGTTGCTGATGACACAGGCAATCAGTGGCGGTTCAAACTCGACCATCATATGCCAGGATAGTGCCATGACGTTGGCGTGACCCTTGTGTGTGGTCGTTAGCAGAACCACCGGACCGGGTTCAAGCAACTGGTAGACCTTCGACAGTGGCAGATCCTTCATCGCGTTTGCAGCTCCTGATAACCATCTGCTGCTTGCCGGTCTCCCGCTCACCACGATTGTTTCGTATCAGAGAACTGATCTGTTCCGTGCTCCTCGGCCCTTGTTAGTTCTCGATCTCGATCTCCGGATACATTCTCCGTACTGCTGTCACCACCGCGGCGTGCTCGGGTTTTCCACTCGATCGGGCCAAGGCATCGCGGGCGTGTGTGGCGTCTTCGATCGGATAGCGGCGGGTTTCTGGAAACACGAAATCGCCCTTGGGAAGGCTCTTCCGTCTCGCATCGGTAAGCTTCGTCATATTGATTCCTCCGGCCTTCCCTTTGAAGAAGACGCTGGCTGAGTTGGCTAAAGGGGAAGTCCTGGGCGGACCACATGCACAGCTTTCACTTTTTCGCTTGTCCCTGTTTCCGCTTTGGTGGAGTCAGCCGTTGCCTCATCGAGTTGCTCGGAGTGCTTTAGAGCTTCCCGAGAAAGTTCGTGAGCTTGATTGCTCAGTTCGTGAGCTGTTCGATGATCTGTTTTGCCATGAGCGACTGCTGCGACGGCGTGAGCGTGGGATGCAAGATTGTGAAGTTCTGCGGCCTGATCGTGCGAACTCTGAGGCATGGTGTACTCCTTGCCTGTTCGATGCAAACCGTCGGGCAAGGATCGACGTTTAATTGACCGACTTAGATGGATGCGAGTGCCCCTCAATATCCGGATACGAGGATTTGATATTGCATCAACTCAATTGGCGACAGGCCACAGTCCTCATCCAGCTCCGTTTGACTCACCGACGAGCGGGTTCCTACGGATAAGTCCGAGCAGACCCGTTCCCAAGCAAAAGGTCAAATCAATGGAAGTTATGTGAGGCGATCGGGACATCGGTAATATTGAGCGGTTCAAGGTGATGTGCTTTGACGTGAATCACGCCGTCGGTATTCTGTACGGTGCCTGCGATGAGTAGAAAACGATTGCGGGTGACAATCAGCCGGTCGCGCTCAAAAACATCGGGCGCAAGGATGATGTTGGCGATGCCGGTCTCGTCTTCGAGCGAGAGAAAGACGAATCCCTTGGCAGTTCCGGGACGCTGACGTGCTATGACGCAGCCAGCGATGCGGATGGGCGCATTCGCAAGGCAAGCCGACAGATCCGTAGCAGAAAGAATGTTGTTCGCGTGTAACGCGGCGCGATGATAGGCCATGGGGTGTGGTCCAGTGGTAAGCCCGACGCCAGCGTAATCGGCAGTGAGCCGTTCATCGGTGGTCATCGCGACTAACGGTGTGGAATGCGAATTGGATTCTGAAGTTTTCACAATGCCACGGAGCAGCGGGCCAACAGGACGACCAGCTTCTTCCACCTGCCAGAGCGCATCGCGGCGATGCTCCACCTGATTGAGCGGGTTGAGCGCACCGACGCGAGCCAGCAAGACCAGTTCCTTGCGGTTGAGTGTGGCGACGCGGTGAGCAAGATCATCGACGGACGCGAACGGGCCGTATAGGTTGCGTTCGGCAAGCAAGTTTTCGATGGATGCGCTGCGCATTCCGCGTGCATAGTTGAAACCTATGCGTAGCGAGAGCGAGTGGTCGGCTTCTTCTTCAAGCGAACAGATAGCTTGCGAACGCTGAATATCGATAGGCCGGACGCGCAGGCCGTGGCGTTGTGCATCCTTGATGAGCACAGCGGGTGAATAGAAGCCCATCGGCTGATTGTTGAGCAGCGCACATGTGAAGGCCGCGAGAAAATGCACCTTCAGATAAGCCGATGCGTAGGCGATCAGTGCAAAGCTGGCGGCGTGAGATTCCGGAAATCCATACATGGCAAATGATGAGATGCTGTGCACAATGTTGTCTTGCGCTTCGGAGCTGATGCCGTTGCGGGTCATCCCGGCGCGCAGACGGCCTTCCAAATTCTTCATGCGCTCCATGGAGCGGCGCATACCGACGGCGCGGCGCAACTCGTCAGCCTCAGCTCCAGTGAAGTTGGCGATGGCCATCGCCATGCGCAGCAGTTGCTCCTGAAAGAGCGGAACACCAAGTGTGCGTTTGAGCACCGGTTCCAGAGACGGATGCGGATAGGTGACTTCTTCTTTCCCTTGTCGGCGGCGCATGTACGGATGCATCATCTTGCCGGCGATAGGGCCGGGGCGAATAATGGCCACCTGTACCACAAGATCGTAGAAGCGCGTTGGTCCGTTGTGCGGAATCGAGGCCATCTGCGCGCGGCTCTCAACTTGAAACATGCCGACGGTGTCTGCTTTACGCAGCGTCTCATAGACCAGCGGATCTTCGGGCAGCGCTGCAAGATCGACGCTCGTGTCGTAGTGGCGCGGAATCAGTTCGATGGTTTCTTTGAGCGCGGCCATCATGCCCAAGCCAAGCAGATCAACCTTGATGAGACCGAGGTCGGCGCAGTCTTCCTTGTCCCATTGAATGACGGTGCGTCCAGGCATGGAGGCGCGCTCGATGGGGACAACGCGATTGAGCATTCCAGCGCAGACCACCATGCCGCCGGAATGCTGACCGAGATGGCGCGGCAGGCTCTTCATGCGCTGGCAGAGGCTGAGGTAATGCGAAATGCGTGGATGATTCTGGTCGAAGCCTGCCTGCGCAAAGCGGCGCTCCATGGTGTCGTTCTCGCCGCGCCACTCCCAGTGGCCCATCAGGCTACTGAGGCGCTCAATCTGTTCATCTTCAAAGCCCAGCGCCTTGCCCACTTCGCGCGCTGCCGAGCGGCCGCGATACGTGATGACGTTCGCGGTCATCGCCGCGCCCAGTGAGCCATAGCGTTCATAGAGATATTGAATCACGCTCTCGCGTTCGTTGCCTGAGGGAAGATCGAGATCGATGTCAGGCCATTCGTTACGGCTCTCGTTGAGGAATCTCTCGAACAAAAGCTCCATGCCGACTGGATCGACGGCAGTGAGTTCGAGCGCGTAACAGACCACAGAGTTGGCCGCGGAGCCGCGTCCTTGTACGAGAAAACCTTGCCGCTGACAGTAGCGGACGATGTCCCAGACAATCAGAAAATAGCCTGCAAAACCTAGCTTGGCGATGAGCGCCAATTCGCGCTCGGCCTGTACGCGGGCCTTCTGGAGTAAATGACGCTTCAAGGGAATCTCATAACGCTTGCGGACACCTTCATCGACGCGCTTCAAGAGAAAGCTGTCCATGGTCTCGTCTTCCGGCACGGGATAATGCGGAAACTCGTAGCCGAGCTTGTCTAGCGTAAAGTTGAGGCGCTCGCTGACGATGCCGGTGTTGGCGATGGACTCGGGAAGATCGCGAAAGAGCGCGCCCATCTCACGCGGGCTACGCAGGCTTCGTGCGGCATTCAATGTCAGCAAACGCCCAGCGCGGTCAAGCGGAGTGTGGTGGCGAATCGCGGTGAGTACATCGAGAATCTGGCGATCGACTTCGGTTGCCGCGCGTACGCCGCTGGTTGCGATGACAGGTAGATGGAGATCTTCTGCTAGTTGTAGCAGCGCCTGGTTGCGCGCCTCTTCGTCGCGCTGTTGATGGCGTTGCAGTTCGATGTAGAGATTGCCGCGGCCATAGATCGAGGCAAGTTGATCGGCGATCAATGCCGCGCTCTGACTGCTTTCATTTGCGAGTGCGGCGGCTAGTGGGCCTTCGTCTCCGCCGGTTAAACAGATTAATCCAGCAGAGAACTCAGCCAGATCATCAAGCGTGGCAGCGCCTTCGGCTTTAGTCGTTTCGCGCATCTTGAAGCGTGTGATCAGCTGGCAGAGATTCTGATAGCCGACTTGCGAAGCACAAAGCAGAACAATGCGGGATGGTTCTTTGAACGGCTGATGTGGCAGCCAGGAAGCGGGCTGCAAGCGAGGACCAAAATTTGAGACGGCGATCTCCGCGCCGATATGTGCTTTCACTCCGCAACGGAGTGCGGCGGTGTGGAAGCGCGCGACTCCGTAGAGACCGTTGCGATCAGCTAGAGCGAGTGCGGGCAGATCGAGTTCGCTTGCACGTTCAATGAGCGCCTCTGGCTGCGAGGCGGCGGCCAAGAAGCTGAAAGCGCTGGCAGCGTGCAATTCGACATAATCAGTCAAGCAGCGCCTCCAGACGCCATTCGCTTCGCAGCCGGTCATGCACCAGCAAACAGCTCAGGGCAAGGCCGTCGCGATCTGCGGTCAGCACATCCCACTCCTCCGTATCCCAGGCATCCACAGACCACCAGCAGCCGTTCGAGCGCCACGGACCATACGCCGCCGAAACCTGAAAGCATTGGCCGCAATCGCGAAATGTCGCGGGCTTGTTCTCGCGCAGTGTGACTTGAATTGCGCGCGGCGGACGCACACGGCGCAGCGCAAGTCTAGCAGGTTGCGGATCATACATAGAGGTCTTCGCATCGACGTGGAATGGCCCGGTGTGAAAGCTCGCGGGGCGATGTGTATCTTCGAGCACCGGCGTTCCCACGCGGTCTTCGCCGACGATGGCTTTGATACGCGCCAGAGTTACGTCGAGCCGCGATGGCTCCGGCGTTTGCGGTGCGAAGAGGCCGAGTTGAATCTTGCTCGACCGGCCTGGTTCAGCCGTCAACGTGAGAGCCAGTACGGCGGCCTGCGGCGGATGCGCGGCCATCTCCAGATGCAGCAACTTGAGTAGAAACTTGCGATCTACTGTCGGAAGAGCGGGACGGAGATTCAGCAGATGAGTCGTGCCGCCTTCGAGCTTCATCTCCACACCGAGCGAGGCCAGCGACAATGCGTGGCCACCAGCGCGCTCCACGAGGCAATCGATCATGCGCGAAGCGATGAAGAGCAAGCCTTCCATCTGTTCGACGGGCGAATCGAATTCGTAGAACTCGCGCAGCGCAAAGGTCGCCTCAATCGGCTGAAAGGTGTGACACGCCGCGCCGCGCGCAAGGGTTCGCCAGTCGCGTGCCTCGGCGCCTAATCGCGTGACCAGTTCAACCTCAGGCAGCGCAGCCAACTCGGCTAGTGTGCGAATACCCCACACGGCGAATGTTTCGCAGGGATTTTCGGCGAGGTCAAGAGCGCTGAGTGGAAGTTTGGCAACTGAAACGGCCTCCTCTCCTGCTGGCACAATCGCAATTCCACGCCCTGTCGCGGCTTTGATGCGTGCAACATGAAAGTTGGAACTGACGGCTATCGAAACACGAAAGCCTGCGGCAGCCATAGCCTCACGCATCCGCGTGGCCATCTGATCAGTTGGACCAAAGAGCAACTCGCAGCCAGCAACATCCAACACAAACGAGCATGCGTTTGCCGCTTTCACCTCTTCAATGCGCGGCGAGAATTGCGCCGCGGCTTCCAGCAGCACCGCGCGCGCTGCCTCTTCAACGGGCTGCGAACGCGCCAGCAACTGCACTCCAGCTATACTTTCCGCCTCTATGCGGCCCAGACCGCGCACCACTCCGCGCTGTCCTGCCAACCGGTTGAATGCGCAAACACACTGGTCATGTGCCGGGCCGTCAAGCACAGCCACAGGCTGCGCTTTCAAATCAGCGCGCAGACGCAGCAAGGCCTGTGCCGGAAATTCGGCGGCGTGCAGGCAGGCATAAAGTTCGCGGCTCATGCGCGCCTTTTCCCAATCCATGCGGCGGGCGCAGTCCAAGTCGAGGCAGGCGGCTTCCGCGCCACAGACAGTTGCGGAGTAAAACGCTGTCTGCGGCGGCTGAATTCGAAATGGCTTGCGCAGAGCACACTTCCACCTTCGCTCTCCGCGTGGAAGCTACCGCAATCCACCACCACTGCTGCGCTCGATTGTGCAAACGATGCTTTGCCCAGCACAACCAAACTGCAACGGGTGCGATCCGCTGCCTGTCGAAAACGAAACCACGAGGCCAGTGGAATCCGCATTCCGTGCGAAGGATTCATACTGCCAAGGTCCAACACGATGGCCGCAAACCCGCCCGCCTGCAAAAGCAGGTCCGTCGCGCGCAGAGCCTGATCGAGTCGCGTCCACGGCTTTTCGTCGCTCTTCCTGCGATTCACAGTCACCTTGCTCGCGCCGTCGCGGCAACGGACCCAAAGCAGTTGCCTGAGCCGCACGCCGCTGGCCGCAGCCGACTCCGGATCGAACGTGTCATCTGCATCAATCCAAGCGCAGACCTGTCCGGCAGCCGCCCTGCGAGCCACAAAGGCCAGCGCCAGACTGGTTCGCCCCGAGCACTCCGGCCCCACCAGTTCGCTGATGGCGCCTACCGGCAGCCCGCCTTCAAGTTGCGTATCGGCAGCCGGAATGCCTGTCGCGGCAACCTCGCGAATCGTGCGCGCGACAGGGGTAAGCGCCGCCGGAAAGCGGGTTGCGAGGGCGTCTTCGATTTGGAGCCGGAGAGCGGCGGCGGTGTTCATATATTCGCCTTATGTTCGCTTATAGGCTTACTCGATTCGGCTCCGTTGTCAAATGACGATCTGGTTTTCGGATCCGGTACGGCCATTCTGGAAGGCGGCATATGTGGCCGCTACGCCCGAAAATCCGCACAAGCGCTTTTGGATGAATGGTTTGACCTCGACCTCAGCATCGTGCCTTGGTTTTCACAGGAACGGGCGAAGGCGAGGGAAGCGCAGAAACGAGTGACAGACTGGTTTGTTTCAACGCCCGTGATTGCCGCGTCGATCATTGCGGCTGCGCGGCTTGCAAGGGAGCAGGACATCAGCAGGCCATCGCCCCGTTTGACATCGGTCGTAACGGACAGCATCGCGCCGGCAAGAATGATCCTCGAAAAGATCGCGCGATAGGCTGGCGGAAAGACGACAACCGCTTTAAGCTGTAAACCTATGTGCGGACGATACGGCAGGCGGGCGGACAAGCAGCGGATCGCTGAGTGGTTCCGTACCCACAACACCGATGTGTTCAACGATGAGTATTACGAGATCAACTCGACACGCCTCACACCGTCGTACAACATTTCTCCTGAGAGCATTCAGCCCGTAGTGCGGCTCGACCGCGACACAGGCGAACGTGTTTTGGCGTTCATGAAATGGGGCCTCTTGCCTTATTGGTCCAAGACGGCCAAGGCTGCCTTCAGTTCCATCAATGCGCGCTCCGACAAGCTCGAAAGCAGCGGTGCCTGGCGAGAGCCATGGAAGCACCGTCGTTGCCTCATACCGGCAAATTTCTTCTTCGAATGGGAGCCGCTGACCAAGGAGGAGGAAAAGAAAAAGCTCAGTAAGCCTTGGGCGGTTTCGCTTGCGGATGGTGACCTGTTCGCATTTGGAGGGATCTGGGACAAATGGAAGGGCGAGAACAGCAACAAGAACGAAATCATCGTCGAGAGCTTCAGCATAATCACAACAGATCCAAACGAAGTTCTGGAGCCGTTCCACAACCGCTGTCCTCTGATCATCGAGCCGAATGACTATGAACGATGGCTTGCGCCGGCCGAACCCTCCCATTTGCCGATTGATCTGGTTCGGACATACCCAGCGGAAGGAATGAAGGCTTGGCGAGTGGCTAAACTCCAAGGGAATGGCCCGCATCTGCTAAAACCCCGCGTTGAATCAGGGGAATCCGTTTGATCGCTCATTGCGGAGCAGAGACCAATGCGTAAAGATGCCGGGGCCGCTGTCTGCAACGATAACGCCGATTTGCGTGGCTGGGGATTAACACCAATAACGCAGTGCAGGCAAAGCAATAAGATGAATGCAGCAGGCCAATATGACTCACGACGCCATCACAATTTCGCCGGGTCCGCGCCTTCGCGCTGCCATGATTCTTGCCGTCATCGCGGACGCGCTCCAGATTGTTGTTTTCCCTCTCTTTGTTGCGGGTGCCGGATCGCCCGCCGACGACATACTCGACTTGGGAATGGGAGCTGTGCTCACTTACCTTCTCGGTTGGCACTGGGAGTTCCTGCCATCCTTTCTTGGCAAGCTGGTGCCCGGAGTTGATCTGGTTCCTCTCTGGACGTTGGCAGTTGCAAACGTCTATCGCAAGTCGAAGCAACTGGTGGTCGCCCAAGAAGGAATCAGAGAGGAGCGTCCGGTGAGGGAAGACCCGCGAGGTATGTAAACAGCACGCATCACATCAGGCTTAAGAAGGCCATCCTTATCTACGCAGAGGTCCTATTTGTGAAGCAGAGTTTCGCAGCAATTATCCTTGGTGGTACCGGACAAGTCGGCGGTGCAGCCGTCTCGGAACTACTAGCAACATCGGAATGCAGGGAAGTGGTGATGGTCACCAGAAAGCCCATTGCGCCGCGATCGCGGGTGCGCAACGTCGTTCTTGATACCGGCGCTGCGGACTTTGCTGAGCGCACTGCCGCCCTTGTCCGCGAAGTTCTGAGCCAAGGTCCCGTCAGCGCCGTGAGCTGTGTGGGTGTCGGTTCTGGATCGAGGCACTGGAGCGAAGAAGAATTGCAACGACTTGAGATCGGCGTGGTCGGTGCCTTTGCGCGGGGCTGCCATGACGCCGGGATCGCCCAGTTTTGCCTGCTTTCTGCTGCAGGAAGCACAGCTCGCAGCCGGTTTCGCTATGCGCGAGTCATGGGCATGAAGGAAGACACCGTGCGTAGCGTCGGTTTTGTCCGCCTCGCCGTATTTCGGCCCGGCATCATTGTTGGCAACTCTCATACCCCGGCCTGGGTTGGTTGGTTGGGAAGCCTCGTGCCTGGGTCGTTTGGCAATATTGATCAGCGAATTCTCGGTCGCTCAATCGCCGCAGAGATAGCTTTGCACAGTCGAGGAGCTGGTGAAGTTACCCGCGAAAACGCGGCAATGAAAAAACTCGCTGCGCAGTTCAATAGCGTCCCTTAGGAATTCTTGCGAGGGGCCTAGGCTAAATTAACAGCGAGAGAAAAACCGGCGAGCCGCATTATGGGAACCCTAAGCGAAGCGGAAGGCGCGATATCCCAGTCGTAATAGCGACTTTTCAGGAGTAATATGTGTTGGCTGAAGTTTTTGAGTTTTCCAGGGGCTCAAAATCGAGACATGGGTCACGCAATCATTTTTGGATGGTCGGACTTGGGTACCCGCTATTTGGAGGCACGCATTGCGACATCGCGAAGTTGGTTCCGTCTGGGGAAAATGGGATCTTCATTTTCATACGCCATCCTCGTTTGACTACGAGAATAAGCAAGTTACCGACGCGGAGATTGTAGAGGCCCTGAAAAAATGTCAGATCGAAGTTGTAGCCATCACAGACCATCATTTCATTGATGTCGCTCGAATCAAGGCTCTACAGGCCCTGGCCAAGCAAGACCTCACAATCCTACCCGGAATAGAGCTTCGTTCTGATCTCGGTGGGAAGGAGAAGGTCCATCTAATTGGTATTTTTCCCGAGTATTGTGACGTCCAGGATGTCTGGACCACACTGAGCGGCAGGTTAGGGCTCACTCCCTCTGATCTCAAGAAGAAAGGCGGCGACGAGCAGGTCTACGTTGAATTCAAGAACGCTGCAAAAGTAATTCATGAAGTCGGCGGGGTCGTCTCCGTCCACGCCGGAGGCAAGTCCAACACCATAGAAGGCATAAGCAACAACGAAAAATTCAAGATGGCATTGAAGGCCGACCTAGCAAGAGACTGCATTGACTTATTTGAGGTCGGAAAGGCATCTGACGCGAAATCTTACGAAGAATTAGTCTTCCCGAAAATAGGCTTTGCCCGGCCCATAATAATCTGCACGGACAACCACAACATCCGCAAATATGCAGTGCACACCCCGAGTTGGATAAAAGGCGACCCATCTTTTCGAACCTTTCAGCAGCTGAAGAGCGACCCAGGCCGAGCGTGGATAGGAGACACGCCTCCCGAACTGGAGAGGATCAGCACTAACAAGACGAAATATATATCGATGGTTAAATTCAAGAAGATCGACGGGGCCAAACTGAAAGAGGATTGGTTTTCCGGCTCTGTACCAATCAATCCCGGTCTTGTTGCCATCATCGGCAATAAGGGAAGCGGCAAGACCGCCCTCGCTGAAACCATTGGCCTCCTCGGTAATTGCGAACTTAGCGGGGCATTCTCGTTTCTGAATGAAAAGAAGTTCCGACAACAAAGGAATAATAAGGCAAAGGAATTCAAAGCCCAGCTGATTTGGGAAAGCGGCGATAAGGTCGTTCGTCTTCTGAGCGACAGAACAAATGAAACCGAGCCAAGAACCATATCCTACATCCCGCAGAATTACCTTGAAACCATATGCAACGAGATTGACAATGTGCCCGGAAGCCAGTTTGACAGGGAGCTTAAGTCGGTCATTTTCTCGCACGTAGAAGAGAATAAGAAGCTCGGAGCCTCGTCCTTAGACGAACTCCTCGCGTTCACAAACGAGCCGATCGAAGCGCGGATCGAGGACCTACGTGCAGAACTTCAAGAAATCAACGTTAGATTTCTGAGCCTCAAAGAACAAGGCTCTAATCAACAGCGACAGCTGCTGCTCAATCTTCAAGCCGGCAAAGAACGCGAACTCGAAGCGAACGAGAAGGCTAAACCGCCCGAAGTCGCCAAACCCGGCGCAGATCCACAAAAGCAAGCCGAACTCGATTCAATCAGCAAGTTAATCGAATCAAAGAATGCTGAACGGGCAAAGCTCATTCAGGGTATCAGAGACTCGGAGGCGTTAAAGAAGGCAGCCTCGACACAGATAGCCTGTGCGGCCCGGATCTCGCAGACGTTGGAAAACTTCAAATCGGCCCACGCGTCTCTTCTCCTGAACCTTCGAAAAGATTGCAACGTCCTCGGGATTGAACCGGCGACCCTAGTTAACCTTACCGTCAACTTGGCACCAGTCCGAGGAGCCTCGGAGGCTGCCGCTAAAGCATTGAGCGAACAAGATAGCGCAGTTGCCTTATCCGCAGCGGGCGTCGACAAGCTAACGCAGGAGATTGATCAGCTGACCGAGAAACTCGACGCGCCCAACAGCGCGTACCAGAAATATGTGGAAGCGGTTAGATTATGGAAGGAACGCAGAGAGGAGATCATTGGTAGCACTGATGCGGCAGGCACGATTGAGTACTTCAAAAAGAAGGCCGACGAACTCAAGACTCTACCCGCTCAGATTGCAGCCGTGGAGAAACTTCGCGACAAGAAGGTCGAAGAGATTTTCCAACACATCGCCGCGCTAGTCGAGAACTACAAAAAATTCTATCGCCCGGTCCAAGAGTTCATCAGCGGTCACCCCGTCGCGACAAAAAGATTCAGGCTCGACTTCAACGCGAGCATTGTCGCTACAAACCTAGAGGATCTGTTTCTGGGTAAGATCAACCAAGCAAGAAAGGGGTCATTCTGCGGTCTTGAAGAAGGCAAGAATGCCCTTTCAAATCTCGTCGCCACAGCCGACCTTCAATCTGCGGTTGGCGCACGTAAATTCGCCGCCGGCCTCCTCGACCGGCTCGAAAACGACCACAGGTTGAGCCCAAAGACGAGTTCAATCCTCTCGGAACAGCTTCGACAGCAGGTAGAACCCCTTGAAATACTGGACGCCATCTTCGGACTTGAGTATCTAGTCCCAAGGTATCAACTCCGCTGGACAGGAAAGGATCTAGACGAACTGTCGCCAGGGGAGCGCGGCACGCTCTTGCTGATCTTTTATCTGCTGATTGATAGGCGGGATGTACCACTAATTATTGACCAGCCAGAGGAGAACCTAGACAATCAAACAGTCTACGATACGCTAGTGCCATGCCTGCGGGAGGCGAGAAGAAGAAGGCAGGTAATTATAGTCACGCACAACCCTAACCTCGCGGTCGTGTGCGATGCCGATCAGATCATCCATGCGCAAATCGAGAAGCAGCTTCGAAACAAGGTCACATATAGGAGCGGCTCCATTGAGAATCCAGAAATGAACTTGTTCAGTATCACCGTTCTTGAAGGGACACGACCCGCGTTTGATCAACGGGATTCCAAGTATCAAGACTGAAATACAAGAGATATTCACTTACGACGCTGAAAGGAGAGACTCAAGGCACCTCTGCGTTCGCACTCCTCGGCGGCCCAGAAAGATCACTCGTATGTGCCCTGGGAAACGCCGTTTGCGACGGGAGCCCTCAGCGCAGCGGAAGGCGCGATATGCCAGTCGCGATGACGACTTCGCGGTACGTATCTAAATCGGTGGGTGCCTCGACTCAGCGCTCACTGGGATTCACCGTCATTTCGAGAACGTTTGGTGGACTGCGCCGCAGAGAGGGGCTTTGCTCCGAACCGCCAATGAATGCATAGGACGTCGGAGCAGTACAATGTTGCAGACCGCCCGAAGTGTCAATTACGGTCGGAATACCTGAGGATTCGAGGTTGCCTTGGCAAAAACACAGTCGAACGCACCGTTTCAGCTTCCTAAGGACGCCGTTAAGAAGGCGAGCGTCGGACAGTCGTTTGCAGAATACGATCTAATTCGAGCTTACCCGGCACTATTCGTCGAAACTCCTGCTATGCGGGCCGCGATGGACCCCAATCGGCCAAAGTCCTTCTTTGTTGGACGCCGGGGCACCGGCAAAACTGCCGTCACCTACTATCTCCAGTCACAAAATTCGAAAAACACACTTTTGCTAATTCCACAGCTTCTCTCGGCTGCGGACGAGTTTATCCCGGCCGATTGGTCAGGTGATGTGCACCAGCAACCTTTTAAAACGCTTGTTTGCAGCTTCAAGCGTGCGATTCTCGACGAGGTTCTCGCAGTTTGGTTTAAGCAAGGACTATATCGCTCCCGCTCAGCCACCGCTATCACACGCGAGAAAAATGATATCGAGCAGTACGAGTTCGACCTACGGCTCTTGAACTTCATTTCCGACGGGTTTGGGAGTCTGGAGACCAGCCCAAAGGAGTGGCTAAAATTTGTTGCCAAACCTAAACAAATTTCTGATGAGATGGCGGTTGAGGCTACGACGAGACGTCACGATTTCACGGTTTTGATCGATCGTCTCGATGATTCATGGAATGGATCAGATAAGGCAGTGGTGCTTGTGATGGCTCTGATGCACGCATGTATGGAGATAAACGCAACACTTTCCTGTGTGCAACCATTGGTTTTCATCCGAGAGAACGTTTTCGAGAAGGTGCGGAATATGGACCGCGAATCGTCCAGATTGGAAACCGCAGTTGTCTCGCTTGAGTGGACCCGTGAAATGCTACGAGAATTCGTCGAACGCCGTTTGAATCGGAATCTCCTCTCAAAGCCCGCACTCGGAGGACCGACTTGGAACGCGTTCTTCGAAGCGCCGGCAACGGGAAACAGCGAAGATGAGGTTTTCGGGTATTGCCAGTATCGACCACGTGATGTTTTGATTTATGTTGCCTCAGCACTCGAGTCGGCGCAAGCGCATCTCCGCTCGCAAATCGCACACGAAGATTTGCAGGCTGCTAGAAAGAAGTTCTCGGAAGGACGCCTAAAAGATCTTTCGGATGAGTATGCTGACAACTATCCACGACTTGGAATTGTCTTGTCCAAGCTCTACGGGCTCGGCACTTCATACACCGTCGCAGCGATCGATGATTTCACGAAGAAATTGCTCTTGGATGACGAGGTAAAGGACAGCTGTCAGAGCTGGATCTACGGCTACACCTCGCCAGAACTTCTCATCAAGCTCCTTTACAATTTAGGTTTCGTTGGGCTCAAGAAAAACAGCGGCGTGGTGTTCAGGTCGAGTGAATCTCCGTTGGCAATGATGCCTGCAGTCGCGGACGACAGCATTATCGTAATTCATCCCACCTATGTCGACGCCCTGAGCCTCAGAGACGCTTTGGTGAATCGGATTGGCGATGACGTTGTCTTGAGACAGTCTGGCATCGTAGCGGAATTGCCAGAATCTACGTCGTTGGGTGTTTACAATGCGAAGCTGATTTCGCTGCAAACAAGACTCCGAACGCTTGAGTGTGGGGATGAAGGTGCGGCAAATTACGAAAAGCTCGTAGAAGAAGTCTTACGGCTCTGCTTTTATAAGGCCCTTACAAACATCCAAGCCAAATCCCGTGACGTCTCGGGCAAGGTAATTCGTGACATTATGGCCGCGAATTACTCCAGCATACCGTTTTGGGAAATGCTCCGCCAGAAGTATGGGGCTACACAGATTATCTTTGAGTGCAAAAACTACAAAGAGTTATCTGCAGATGATTTCCATCAAGCCTCGTACTATATGAATGACGCGATTGGAAGAGCCGCGCTATTGATTCATCGCGGGGGACCAGAAATCAAAAGGAGTTATCTGGAACACATCCGACGCATCAGCGCCGATAATCGCGGAATTGTACTTGTGCTCGGGGAGCGAGACTTAGAAGTATTTCTTCGGCAGGGGCTGAACGGGAAGAAGAGTGAGGGCCACTTGCAGGATATCTTCGATAGAACTGTACGTGATATTTCATGACACCCTCAGCCTGAGTACAGAGTTTATCTACTAGGGGCAACCGCCTTACGGAGCTTAAAATGGCATTTGTTGCCAACAGCCTAAGGCACTCTTTGACAATCGGTTAGGTGCGATTCCGACGATCACTCCCCGAAAACGCCGCAGGGGCCGGTTTTCCTTTCCTGGCTCGGTCATGAGATCCGGGCACGCTGGCCGACATGTCGGTACTACTAAGTGCCTTTGCCGGTGATTTTGGGTTTGGCCGTCGCTGGTTCACCTGGGTTATGCGGATCGTATATATCGACGGCGACTCGGCGTACGATCGCTGACGCAGGCAGCGCCCGAAGAGCCAGCCGTCCCGCTAGCTCGCGTGAGGCCGTTGGCCAAGTATTCACGTGCAATGTCATCGGTAGGTGAGGGATCGGGGTCGGATCCCAGACCGCGCGACGGTGAACCAGCCTGCGGTCGACAAACCACCTGATCTCACATGGATCCCATTCGATCGTGTATTGATGCAAGGCCTTTGACGCATCAAATCCCAACTCGATGATGATGGGCGTTCCCCGATAACCGTAGTCAAATTTCGCGCCATTGGTGCCCGGGTTGTAGAACACGTTGACCAAAAGGTGGTCTGGCCGATTCCCTAGGATTTCTACATCGATCTCCTGTCGGGGCGAGTCGCGATGGAGAAAGAAACCGGTCACTAGGCCCGGGACATTCGTGGCTTGTAGCGTCGCCTCGAAACGCCCGAATAGAAAATTGGCGCGACTTGAGATCGCGGCTGCGCTGAGATTCCGAACCCCAAGTTGCTTCTCGATAACAGCGAACGAAAGACCGCCTCCCGGTGCTGGTGTCACATTAGCGGGACGAAAAAGTCCGAGATTTCCAGGGAAGGTGTCATTTCGTAGCAACCATCGCGCGGACTGGATTTGAGCAAGATCGTCTTCGAAGCACACCCGCAAAGCCCCCAACGATTCCTGCCCCTCAAGCGCGCTCGCGCTGATGCCGCTCCAATCCATGCGTAGCTTCGCTATCCACGGCGACGGGTCATGCCGAAGCCGTCTTTCAGCAGCGACCATTTTGCTTCCTGGTGGCACTCGCTGACACGTCCGTAGTCCGATGTCGTTGACGGACGGGTATTGCGCGTTCGGTGGCGCAAGCTTCAAGTACTCACATAGATCACGCCAAGTACTTGTGCGCTCACGACGCAGACGCAGAAGACTGGCCCCTTCTAACGCTGTTAGTATGGCATGGTTGTTGCGATCGGCAGACTTATCTGCATCATCCATCACAATGTACTTTGCTCTTGGATAGCGCTGAATGAGGACGCGAACCTGCGTTTCCAGCGAACCTATGTTGACGTAAGCATCGAAAACGCGATTGGTGCGCCCTGCAAGTAGGCTCTCAAATTCAGAATCCGGAATACTGTCAAAGTCGCTGCAGCAGCGATAGCCAAGCATCGAGAGGGCCATCGCAAGAGATGACAGCCCTGATCCAGGCGCTCCGAACGCAAAAACAGGAACATGGGTCGGACGCCCATGAAATAGCGTCGCGTCGCTGTTGTCGAGAACTCCGATCCGGCTCAGTGCCGGCAGGATCGAGTAGGAATTTGTTGAGTGCAGATCACGGCGTTGGTTGATCACTGAGCGGCGCAACGCCCGAACGTCCAGTTCTCGGAACTTATGATTAATCCATAGGTCGATCGGTCCGCGGCACGGAAGAAGGTCAAGCAACGTCTCAGCTCCCTTCTTCGAAAGTACATAACCGGACAAGTACCAAAGACCTCTCTCCGGCCGAAACACATTTGTCGAAACGAGTTCCTTTGGGGCACCGTGGCGCACTTCCCCGTACGAAACGTACAGAATATCGAACCCAGGATTAGCCCAATCAGCGTCCTCCATCTCGTGCCACGCCTGATCGAGGATGCGGCCAAAACCTCGTTCGAATAGGACGTCGTCCTCAAGTACTAGACTGTAGGAGGCGCTGGACTGCGCGATCGTCTTCCAAATGCTAATGTGTGAGCATGCGACGGCGACCTCTGCCTGGCTCATCTTAATCGGGCGCTCAAGATCAAATGCATCGGGAACGGCACGAGGCTGCGGTTCGACGAATAGCTGGTCGCCCAGCGTATAAAACTGTTGAACCATAGCGCCATCGACAATCTCTGGAGGATCGGCCTGCCCGTCGCATGCGGAGTATCGAACGACGTGGTCTGAAAGCGGTATGCCATGGGCGTCTAGGATGCGGTCGAGTTCACGCACCATATCAGTCCAACGGCTCGTTTGTCGGTCCAAGTTGATAACAAAAATCGGACCGATTCCTGATTGCAGAGCATCAGAGTGCCTGCGAAACGTCAGGGACCGCTGCCTTGGGAGATGGGAAAGAGCCCACAAGAATAGCGAATAGATAATTCGCGACGCTGAGGAGAGCGGCTTCGAAAGATTCATTTAAGGACTCTCCACCATGATCAGAATCTCTTTTGGTTGGATAATCGCCAATTCCTAGCGTCATCGCGGTAACTCAAAGGCCATTTTGAAACTGCCTGTGAATCCCAATCTGCCAATACAACCACATCACCTTCGATATTGCTGCTGGTCTTCGTGCCAAGATCGAAGATCGACTCTGAAAGATTTCCCGGTCCGGTTGCCGTTTGGATCTCAGGAAGCTCGTCCTCGCCAGCTAGCTCAAGAAGACGAGTCGCCTGACGGAGCGCAAATTCGATGACCGGATGCCCTGGACTTGCGATGAGTGGATTATTGTTAAAATAGAAGATCCAACTGGGATCGTAGGCATCAGCACGTAGAAACACAGCGGGCTTCACCATTGCGCCAGTAGCGATGTCGTAGCAGAGGGGCTGAAGTTTGAGCCTCCCATCCTCAGTCAGACGGCCAATGTCGGTACCGACGCACACATCGTCAGCATCGACATAGAAGCCGCCTTCAATGAGCACGTAGCAGAGCCGGAAGTAGTCCGCCTGCATCGCAGGATGATAGCAGCGTTCGAAAGCTCCCTTGTGCCGCGCACCCAACGAACCACTGATGAAGGCTCCGGCAGTGCGTTCGTCGAATAACCTGTGCTTGAAACCGCTCGTCTCCCAAACTTTCCACGAGCGGACACACTCCTCGACGTCGGACGGCAATTGCCCAAGGTCATGCCAAAACTGCACAACTGTCTTGGGTATCGGTTGCCTGCAGCGATCACTAATGGAGCGCTGACTTGAGGCGCGTTGAACCAGATTTCTGATGTATTCCGAGCGTTGCCGATGGTGTTCTGGATTGTCGGATTCCTGCTGCATCGAAATCCACCGTCTTAAGACCAGGCGTTAGCTCGCGACTACAAGCTCTTGATACTGTATGATACGCACTATATCGTACACCTTCGACTACCTTGTCCGAATAGGAATGCAGGCGCATTAAGCGTGCTTCGCCACCGACTGTCGAGCATTCCTATTGGATAGGCATCGATCATTGAGAATCGTCTGAGGCGGAGGCCACAAGTAACGTGAAGATCCTCTCTCATAACCCTGGCCACGATGGGGCTATTGCATTCCTTCAAGATGCTCGCTTGATGATGTCTATCGAGGCGGAGAAGGACTCCAATTCTCGGCACTCGCCGGTCTTCATTGCTGACATATTCAAAGCTCTCAGGGAACTTGACGAAATCCCCGACGTCATTTGTACCGGTGGCTGGTGGCCACGCGACCATTATGAATACTTACATGGGTCGGATGTTCATGGCGGTTACCGCGGCGTGACAAAGAATAACATTATCGTAGACCAACAACGCTTCTTAGGAAAGCAAGTTCAGTACTTCTCATCCTCTCATGAAAGATCCCATCTACTTTGCGCGTTCGGGATGTCAAATCTTCCGAAAGGCACCCCATGCTATGCATTGGTGTGGGAAGGGGCACTAGGAGCTTTCTACGAAATTGACTCCGAGTTGAACATTGCGCTACTTGGGAACGTCCTGAATGAGCCCGGAAATCGCTATGGCCGGCTCTATGGGCTAGCCGACCCAACCTTTCCTAAGAATGGGCCATATCCTCGTGACTCAGACGCAGGAAAACTCATGGCCTTGGTGTCGTTCTCGAATCGCAGCAGTCCTACGACTCAGGAAAGGAGATTGCTTAAATTTTTGTTGGAGGGCCCCTTCAGAGCACTGAGCGCATACGAGGACCTTGAACATGCACCTCATTTTAACGTGGGGGTGTGTGATCCGGAGTTTCGCAACTTCGCAGGTATCTATAGCGATGCAATTTTCGGTATTTTTTATCAGTTCGCAAGAGCAAATCTAAGGAAGACACAACCGCTACTGATCGCAGGTGGGTGCGGCCTGAATTGCGACTGGAATTCCAAGTGGAAGGAAAGCGGGCTCTTTACAGAGGTCTTCGTACCGCCCGTCGCCAATGACTCGGGATCTGCAATAGGGACAGCGATCGATGCCCAGTTTCACTTCACAGGCAGTCCGAAGATTGATTGGAATGTGTACTCTGGTCGCCACTTCGTCACAGAGCCTTTCGATTCAGGACCGTATGATGTCTACGAGAAGAACTATGAATTGCTGGCCGACCTATTAGCTAATGACCTCATTCTTGGGTGGGTGAGCGGCAAATACGAAATCGGTCCACGCGCTTTAGGCAACCGTTCCATTCTCGCTGCGCCATTCGACGACAATACTAGGGTGCGGCTTAACGAGATCAAGCAGCGCGAGCAGTTCCGTCCTATTGCTCCTGTCTGTCTAGAAGAAGACGCTGCTCAATGGTTTGGTTGCGATCACACAAGTCCGTTCATGCTGTACACATATCGCGCAAGAACAGACGCGCTAACCGCGGTTACGCACGTGAACGGGACTGCACGCATTCAGACGGTTTCATCTGAAAGCAATCGAAGTCTATACGAGCTACTTGTCGCATTTAAGGCGCGTACCGGATACGGGGTTTTGTGCAACACCTCTTTGAATTTCAATGGGCGCGGTTTCATAAACAAAATTAAGGACCTCTCCGCATACGCCATGGAACACAATCTGGATGGGTTTGTGGTCGAGGGGCGCGCCTATCTTTTGAAGGGGTCCGACGGTTATCGGACCTACTTGAAGAGACCGAATTGTCTATGCGGCACAGTTTCGCCATCACAGGCCTAGCAGGAGTCGGCCAATGTTCACAGAGCTCCGCGCTGAACATCATTTTCTGCACTCTGTTTTTCGCAGATAAGAGCGTCCTCCGGGCTGCCCAACGATAAGTCACCATAAACGCCGCAGGTAACGGCGATACGCACCAAGGATAGGTCACGAGATTCCAGCCGCGATGGCGACTTCTCGGTCCGTATTCCGTCGAGAATCCGACGTTGGGTTGCCTACTCTCTACGTTGTCTGTTTTCGTCTGGCAATTCCACCAACTTCTGCGCTTCGTTCACCATGTCCATTAGCGAACCGCCGCCCGGCATGTTAAGCATCTTGACGATGTCGGACAAATCGGCATACTGTACGGCTGCTTGCGAGACCCTGTTCTTTTCCCGCATCTCGGGCGAGCTGTGATATTTAACGGCCCATCCTTCGCTAAGGGAGCCATGGCTGGAATTCGCGCCTCGCGAGATGGACACGACCCGCAGATACGCGAATCCTTTGAGCCGCGCCACGCGGCGGTTCATCACGTGATCGATAACGAGGCCCGTCAAATCGAAATTCGGAAACGCTTGCGAGTATGCACGCCGATAGGCGCGATAGTCCACATGTACCCAAACCTGCCTGGACAAGTGCAGCACAACCGCATCAGGGACGTCCCAGATGGCCAGCCGTGCATCGGCCTTCTCCGGTTCGTAGGCCTCGACCAAAAGGGCTTTGTCGGGGGATTTGGGCATGAGTTGCGTGGCGATTTTGCCCACATATCTCTCAATGGCCAACGTGTCTCGGGCGGCGATCGGTACGTACAGGCATGGCAGGAGTCCTGACCTCATCGGGATGCGAGTTGCGTGTTCATCAATCGGCCGGGCGGCCGGCGTGGACTTGTCCATAAGCGACCAATGCCTCTAGGAGGCATCATAGACGTCGCGCTAGTATCGACACACGCCTCAGCGCCATGCCATTCGTCTCTCTGAGTGCATCTGATAGATGCCACTACACTTGGCTACTTCACATTACCAATCCTTGCGATCCCCCAATATCAGCGGAATAGGATAATCGCAGAGGGTGAAATGATGGCCCAAGATTCCGACGATCCCAAATTGCTCGCCCAATTCGAACGCGACAACATCAAGGACGATTACCGCCTCTTCTACTCGATTAAGCGCAATAACCTGTTCTCCAGTATTCAGGGATTCCCGGAGCACTGGGAGTTTTTCTGCGGGCTCGACGAGATTTGGCGCCGTGAGATAGGTGACCTTGAGGTCGCTATTGACCCGGATCGCATGTTTCCGGCCGTCCTGTACATGAATGCGCATGCGAAGCTACGCATTAGCATGGAATTGGCGTTCTCGAACTGCATGCCGGAGGCGCGCTCGATCTTGCGTGATGCGGTGGAGACGGTGGCATACGCTCATCACATGCTACGCGACCCAGCCAATCAATTGATCTGGATGAAGAAGGATGAACCGTTCGGAGAGAAGGCATTCAAGAAAGCTTTCGAAGAGAAAAAGCGGACTGGTCTATTCTCCGGCCTTACTGAATTGCACGAGAAATACGGCGAGCTTTCCGAGGCTGGTTCGCATCCCACCATGTTGTCATTTGTCAACCGAGTGACAATAGATGATCGCGACGGCCAGCGGCACATGATTGTGAATTACAGCGGAGCGCCTGATCGGCGTCTATTCGCCATGGAGCTTTTCAGCCGTCTCTTAACCGGCTTCGTGATGGAGCGCACATTTTTCGATGATTATGCCGCCCGCTTCCAACTCGATGTGAGGCTGACGCAGATGCGTCATGACTTCGAGAGATTCAAAGAGAACCTTCGCCGCACATTGATTGCCAAGTATAAAATCCAGCCTCCGCCTCAAAAACCAGCCCAGCCGTGAGGCGCCGCATAGCTGGTCGCAAATGATATCATTCCGAAAACCAAGGAGCATCTATGAGACGAGCTCTCCAGGTTTTACTCGGTGTCGTTGCAATCGTGTCTGGAATCGTGCTGTACAGCTTGCTCAGAGACGCGCAGTGGGCACACTCGTGGCTCAAGAGCACTCTCGTGATGTTGCCGGAGCTCGGCACAGTCATCGCGGTGTTCGAGTTGCATCACTCCGCGAAGGCGAATGAGCTCCGCAATGAGCGAAACAAACTCGCCAATGCCAACAACAAGCTGCAAGAGGCGCAAAACACATTGGCAGAAGATAACAATACGTTAGCTGCCGAAAACAACAGGTTAGCCGAAGGGAACAACGAACTGCAGCGGAAGCTTCAATCAGAACGCAATGAACACCTGGCGGAGATTGCGAGGCAGATGCATCGCCCTCAGACCGAGGCCGAGAAAAATGCGGTAAAACTCCGTCAACATCTCGGAAGCCCGGTCGTCGCTCTTAATGGCGATAACGGCCGTTGGGGAGGAGGGCCTCTCATTGCCGAAGTCACCGACGACAACATTGTCGCCATCTTTTGTCCGGCGCAGCAGGGGAGCGAGGCCTTTGTCGTCTATGCGGACTGCAAAGACCTAGAAGTAATCGAAAATCCAATTGGATCGTGCCCCCTCCAAGTCAAGGTCAACAAGAGATATGGCAGTCACATTCAATTGGGAGAGATAAAGAGGTGGGAAGACCGCAAGACGCCCTCCGCCGAGCCAGCGTTTGAGCGCGGTGGCGCTGCGTACAACGCACAATTTAAGAAGCCAGAGTCTCCCGAAACGAGAACGCTGACAATCTACACGTCTAAAGATGGAGCCAACTCGTTCTTGCTCGAAGCCTCGACCGGCAAGCCATTCGTCGGGAACAACAAAGCTGTCTCGATTCGGTTCCTGTCGCAGCAAGTCGAATACCTCTCCGACGGATTCCAGCGAAGCTTAGCGGGAACCGGCGAGAGCCGCTACCCGCTATTCGTCTGCTAGTCCCCTTCTTTCATGGGAGGGTAATCGGCTGGGGCTGATTTCGACCCAGAATACCGATGCGGCCGTCTTCCGGGCATTGAGGGCAGAGTGCAATTCTCATTCGTACTGAAAACGCCGATTGCGCCGGCCACCTTCAAGCCATTGCCTGTTCGCAAGATTTCAGTCGCAATGCCGACTTTTCGGGAGTAATGTATGCTAGCTGAAGCTTTTGAGCTTTTCAGCGTTTCAGGAGCTAGAACTGGGCCGCTCGCCTCTGGAAGTGGGGATCGCCTCGTTGAAGCTGGCTTCCGTTTCAGCAATTAGAACCTCCGCTTTTCTAAGAAAATCGTCGACTGTTTTCGCAGCAACAGCTCGATTTCCGCTCTCGTCAAAATGGAGAGGATAGGGCGGTTTTTTAAGGCGTGCCTGCTCGAACCCGGTCTTGAGAATGCTCGCCGTGGAAAAAAGATCAAAGATCTTCTTCCCATCAACGCCGGGTTTGTACGTCAATGTGGTCTGTCTGATGCCGTTGGATGTGGAATCCGTGGTGTCGAATGTTGAAGAAAACTTGTCCTGAAGACTCAAGAGTCTCGTTTCCAGATCGATGAGTTTCGAGTTCTGCTGGGCCTCAGGGCTGCGTTCCGAAAGGAATCGCAGGATTAACTTCAGCTTTGAGAGAAGTTCATCGAACGTAAAAACAGACACATCTTTGGAATTGGCACGGAAGAGTTCAAACGACTTCTGCCGGTCGGGGCCTTCGGGGGTTGTCCCGATAATCAGGACGCCATGCACAGCATATGATTCGATATCATGGATTCTGCTGTTGTCTTTGATGGTTGCGATGTTCTTTTGCAGTTCATACTTTTGATCGAGCATTTGGCTGATCGCGCCGACAAGATGGCTCGCTGGGCTGTAGAGAAGGTTTCGATAGAGCTTCTTGTTCAACAGATTACTTTGTGGAGTCTTGATTTCAAAAAGTGCGATGTTATTGCTGATGCCATTTTTCACAAGGAAGTCGGTGATCGTTGCACCTGAACCGGATAGAGTGTGTCCTCCGACGTGCGCCTGATCACGAATCTTGATGACGGGATAGCCGAAGGCTAGATTCAAGATAAACGGATTCTCGTTGAATAGCCGTTGCCATTGTCCCTCTTGAAGGTTGCGGCCAAGCATCTCCTCAAACTTCGTGATCAACGCCTCAAGCGTGACAAGCTCAATATCGTTGCGTAGCTGCAGGAGTTGCGATGGAGACTCCTCAGCAAGAGTGTGTTTACTCTGCTCAACCACTTTAACCGCAGCAGACCGATCCGCGCGTGACCACGACTGCGCATTGGCATTATCGCCGATGAGCTTGAAGATGGTGCCAGGTTTATACAGACGTTTTGCCTCTGGAAATCTTTCGGGCGAAATTAAAGTGAGAAGAGAGTTGTGAGCCAGGTCAACCTTCTCGCAATTTCCGTCAGTCTGTTTGCCTGTTGTGATGCGATTCATGGCGCGCCGCAAACTATCGAAGTCGCGGAAACTGAGATAGTAGAACTCTTCTTCAATCCCTGTTTGCCTCTTCCAACTGATGACGAGATGCTTGATCTCAGGGATTTTCTCAATGGTTTCAATGATGAAGCGGTAGTCCTTTTGAAGGCCCAAACCATACGAGGCATCCTTGACGAACCCGGCAGGCAACGCCTCCAGTTGTGCGAGCAGATCTTCCTCTGTTTCGGGTGCCTCGAAGTGCCATTGGTCGAGAGTGATGCTCTCAATTTGTTTGTACTTGGGACTGAGGAAATCTATATGAGTTGGAATAGTATTCAGCGGATACATCGAGAAGAACAGGCCACCTGAATTGCCAATTTCGAGCAACTTCTTGCGAACCTCAGCAGGAGGCTCATGCAAGACTTGTGTTGCCATTTCTAGCTTTTCATGTGAAGGTTCGTATATGACATCGACCCAACCGGTCGTGGTCACTTCGAGGATCAGTTTGTCCTCAGAATCTCCTCCGTACGTCCGTCTTCCTATCGACTTTCGCGGCATCTCCAGCACTCCGATAATCAGCGTAGACTCAGTCTCATAGTAGATGTTTCCTCTAGTTTAGTCCCCACAAACGCCGCTTGCGCCGCCCATATCCAAGCCGCGATTCGATCGCCACATCCCAGTCGCGATGGCAGCTGTAGAGGACCGACCGGCTCTCGATGAGCTCTTGGGCGATTTGGCATCATTTCAGAATCCGTTCAGGTGGAATCAACGTGTACAGGTCTGATATAGGATTGATCCTTCATGGAAAGGATTTCAGCGCATGGTACCGAACAGCAACGAATTGTTAATGCCGCGCTTCTCTGTGTCTCCATACCTATTGCCATTCGTTGTGGTGGCTGTCTCCTTTGTCTCTTGCTGTCTGTCAAGCGGATTGGTGGCCCAGTCCCCTGAACCAAATACCTTCAGAATGGAACGGCGGGCCAAAGTTCTCTTCGATCAGAAAAGGTTCTCCGAGGCGAGGCCCCTTTTCGAGCAAGCCTGCGCAACCGGACGTTGGGATTCTTGCGACACATTAACCGTCATGTACATTCTCGGCCTAGGGGGATTGCTCCATGGCTCATCAATGGCGGGAAAACCATTTTCCGAGGCGGTTCCTGTATTCGAGCGTAGGTGTGCAAACGGCCAAGCGGATGCATGTAGTCATCTCGGCTGGATGTACAAAAATGGAATTGGCGTGGCAGAGAATTGGTCCATGTTCTTTTCCTACTCGTCGAAGGCTTGTGACGGAGGCGACGGATTAGCCTGCCTCAATGTTGGTATTGAGTATGAGGTTGGGGGCTCCGGCGGGATAAAGCAGGATTATTCGCGAGCGGCTGTACTCTACTCTAGATCCTGTAATGCATGGGACGCTATCGGTTGCAAATGTCTTGGCTCGCTTTATCACAGGGGCTTGGGCGTCACGCGCGATGACTCCCGTGCAGAAAAGCTTTTTTTCAAGGCGTGCAAATTAGGTGCCGCTGGCGGTTGCACGGAACTTAAAAACATGAACAACGTGCGGTAGACTACCTTGCGAAATACGACGTCGAGAGGGATCATTTGAGATGGTTGCAAAATGTTTGTTAAGGAGTCTGCTAGTGCCACTTATTAAGTATGCAGGTATGGCGTTGGTACTGGTATTTTGGATCAGAGCAGCGGCCTTCTCGCAGGGCCTCCGCGTTCATTTCAGTGTCGATCAGACCAGTTTTTATGCAGATGGACGTGAGTCCGAGAAATCCCAATTTCCCAGTGAGACTCAGATTAACTGCGATCGGCAAAGTAATACCTGTATCGCTGCAACCGCAGAATATTATTACGGCCACCCTCACGTTTCAATCGAGTATTTCCAGCTCTTGAAATGGGATGCAGACGGGATCATCGCTACATCTGATGCAATCTGTATGCAGAGAACAATGATCGTATCCTTTCCAAATAAGGCCATTTCTATTTCGGCGATGCTGAAAAGTTTGCCCAAAGAGAAGATAGAAGCCTGCAAGATATTCGGAGCGAGTAAGCCTTATACGGACGTATTTGTTCTCAAGAATTCGCCGGAGTGGAACAAGGACCCCTACGGCGAGAGTAAGGATAAATGAACGCAAATGCGGCTTCGAATCCTCACCCTTGAGATGCGGGTCTACGCTAGTCATCTGTTGCCAACAGCCCTTCGCGCATACCGAGCGGGAGGGCAGCCCAGCGGCGGGGTCAGTTTACGACTCGGCGATTGTGCACGAATCGAGAATCGCCCCCGGCGACATGGGCAGTCGCTCGGAACCACGCAACTGATTTGTTGCTCCTCTTCGGTCCTTCTACTGTCTAGGTTTGTCCCACGCCAACCGGCCCAGAATTTGCAGCGCAGACCACAGTCAGATCTCGGCTAACAGATTTTAGCGGTCTTTATCACATTACCGCGGCTTGTACTTGTTCAGCGCTCTTTGTCGTACGCTTCCAATTCACGTCGCATCACGTCTTCTAAGTTCCCGCGACGCTCGATCACCCTCTCGGAGCCGTCAGTCGCAATCAAGACGGATGCTGGCAGATTCATCGAGTTGTATTCACTCTTCATTGCATGCGAATAGGCACCAATGCAACCCATAACCATCAAGTCGCCTACACACAACTCTTCGAATATGCGCGGTTCCAAGATGCCTGAGCCGTCGTTCTTTATCGTAAATACGTCACCAGACTCGCACAGGTACCCGGCCACGACATATGCATGCATTTTACCTAATGGGCGAGCCACGCGCCTTGCAAATCTAATCGGATGGTAGGAGCCATACATTGACGGGCGAATATTGTGATTCAGTCCTGTATTTACTATGGCGAATTCATACGCTGGAGTTGACTTAACTGCCTGCACATCGGCCAGCAGCGTTCCGCAGTGTGCGACTACGTAGCGTCCGGGTTCAATTTGCAGTGTGATTTGTCGCCCCATTTTCTGCGAAAATTCCACCATGCTGTTTGACAAGGCACTTCCCCACTCGCTGACGAGTAAAGGTTTATCCGCCATGTCGTCATAGACCACAGGCAGACCTCCGCCTAAGTTCACAAACTGAAGATCGGGGAATGTACTCGCTATTTCAAGTGTTAGGTTTTTTATGCGAAGCCAAGGTTCGATTTCGTGTCCGTCTGAACCGATGTGTGCATGGACGCCGACAATCCGAAGTCCGGCAGCATGAGCTACAGATTTCGCTTCGCTAACTTGGTCGAAATAAATGCCGTGCTTGCTGCTTGGACCACCTGTGTTGGTCTTGTTTGTTCCGCCGTGCCCTTCGCCGGGGTTGACTCGGATCGAGCATACTGTCCGACCCGGCACAGTTCCGAGCAGACGAATTTGATCCATCGAAGTGCAATTGATCAAGACGGCATTCTGGACAAGCTCCTGGTATACGGGAAAAGTTGCTCCCTCGCCAGTGTAGTAAATTTCCTCCGGCAGGAACCCCGCGCGCAGTGCTCTCCGGACTTCATTTACCGACGACGCATCAATCCACAGTCCTTCGTCACGAATGATCTTCAAGATCGCCTGAAGAGTGAGCGCCTTGCATGCGTACCGAATCACCGTTTGCGGGTAGGTCAGAGCCGCCTTCAGTTCGCGGCATCTTGCGCGAATGATGGCTTCTTCGAAGATGTATAACGGGGTGTGATACTTGTCGGCTAATCCAATCAGTTTCCCATTATCCAATTTCGTCAAAACAGTACTCATGAAGGCTCCTTTTCATCAGACTTTCGAAGAGAACACCGCAACGCTTGGAGTACTTCCACGCATGCCTACAGTGAAGGGGCGACTATATTGAATCGTACTGCTTTCAGAAGCCGAGTGACCTGAATACAAAGGAGGTTCAGCAAGATGGATGGTTTCGCATCTTCTGAGGAACGTCCCCACCTATTTAGCTTTGTGTAACACCTGGTGTTGCCGGTCAACGCCGAGTTTGGCGATAGCGCGTACCTCCGTGTCTGGACGCTTTACACCTGCGTGTCTGCGCTTATGAAATCCTTCAGTATCAAAGATGATGACCCCACCATCATAGCGCGATGGCGGTTGGTCAAAACTGCCTACAAAGGCACCATGCGTTGCACCTGCCGCCTGGCCGACTCGTAGAAATCGCACAAAGTGGTGCATACAATCAAGGTCATCGTTGAGGGTCATGCTGATGACTTGCGTTGCAATAGTCTCACCTGTGACAAGGACGACGCTAGAAAAGCTAGTCTTCGATACTAGGTCCGGCAATTCATAGGAAAAGTTGCCAAGGGAGACAAGGGGCGTTATTGACTATTGCCCAAATGCTTAGTTGTCTGATATACCAAGTACCTTCAAGCCAAGTTTGACCAAGGACAAACCGTCGCGGAGATTGAAAGTGAATAGGGCACCACAAACCTCAATCGCTCTCCGCCCTCATCAAATCCGCCATTGTCTCTCTCCGCCGAATCACCCGTGCCCTCGCCCCCTCCACCAGCACCTCCGCCGCTCTCTTGCGCGAATTGTAATTCGAGCTCTGTGCCATGGCGTAAGCCCCTGCGTCCAGCACCGCCACCAGATCCCCTGGCTCCAGCGGCTGCAAGGTTCGATCATGCGCAAAAAAATCGCCCGACTCGCTGATCGGCCCAACCACATCTACCTTGCGCGCCCTCCCTGCCCGAGGCCGCACCGGCACAATCTCGTGATGCGCCTGGTAAAGCGCCGGCCTGATCAGGTCATTCATCGCCGCGTCGGTAATCACAAACGTCTTCTTGCCATTGCGCTTCACATATAACACGCGAGCAAGCAGTGCGCCAGCCTGCGCCACCAAAAACCGTCCTGGCTCAATAATCAGCCTGCCGTCAAACCCAGCCAGTGCCTCGCCCAGCGCCTTCGCGTAGCGCTTCACGCTGCTTTTTACATCAAAAGCCGTGGAAGAATGGTAATCAATTCCCAACCCCCCGCCTGCATCAATAGAAGTCAACGCGATGCCATCCCTGGCGAGGTCGCTGACAAGCTTCGCCACCCGATCCATCGCTAGGCCAAAGGGCTGAGGCGAACGAATTTGCGACCCGATATGCACGCACACACCAGTGGCATCAAGCCACTTGTTCGTCGCGACACTCTTATAGATCCGTCGCGCTTGCCGGATGTCTACACCGAATTTATTCTCCCTCAGCCCAGTCGAAATATATGGGTGCGTCTCCGCAAATATTTCCGGATTTACCCTCAGCGCGAACCGCGCTCTGCACTTCAGTTTGCACGCGCGTTCAGCCAGTAGTTCGAGTTCCCCCTCGCTCTCCACGTTGAACTCGAGGATGGCCGCCTCCAGTGCCAAATCCATCTCCGTCGCCGTCTTGCCCACTCCGCTGAAAACCACCCGCCCCGCCGCCTCCGGCGCAGCCTTTAGGACCCGCTCCAGTTCTCCGCCAGAAACAACATTGAACCCCGCTCCCCGATCCGCGAGGAGCTTCAAAATGGCCAGTGAGGAGTTAGCCTTCACCGCATAGCAAACCAGATGCTCCCTTCCGGCGAGCGCCTCCTGAAACAGCGCCAGCCTTTCAGCAATCTGATCTGACGAGTAGACATAGAGCGGCGTCCCAAACTTCTGAGCCAGCCTTTCAAGCGACACTTTTCCGCATGAAAGAGAACTGTCTGGAGTTGGGAAGTCAAACGGCCGTGGAGAGGCTTTTTCGGTCAAGGATCGAATGGCCCTTGACGAGTCGTCGACTTCGTCGTCGAAATACTCGGTCAAGATTCGTGGTACGCTCGACGAGTCGTCGACTACGTCGACGAGATATTTGGCCAGTTTTCCGAGGAATATATTCTCGCGGCTCTTTTCCTCAGATTTCGGGGTGTCGATGGCTGACTGAAGGCTCGCTATCTCGCGTTTTATGCGGGACAGTTCTGTCCCAACATCTAGGCCAGAATCCTGAGGTGTTCTAGTCCAGCCGGCACGGGGATATGCGGCGAAAGCCTTTAACAAAGAAATCGCAACTTTTCCGTGAAGATCATCAGCGTTCCTCCAAAAGGCGACCATCTTCCGCTTCACCTTTTGTTTGAAACTCGCCAACGATGATTGCGCCTCTTGCTCGATATCGATCTTCATTTTCGGCCAGGGAGCATCTTCGCTAATTAAGAAACCAAGAACTGGTATCTTCTTGGAGACAGCGTAGTCATATTCCTTCTCCGTGTAGCTCACAGCACCGTCTTTTGATCCGTACCTGTGCGCAAGGACAACGACATAGTAGTCGCAATCATCGATCTGACGTTTGATCAAATCCCATTGCTGCTCATCGCCAGCACTAAACATCTCCATTCCAACCGGCATATTGCCGGTTTCATGAATCGCCTTAATGACCGCATCCCGCTCTTCTATCAGATCCTCGTAGGTCGAACTCACAAAGATCTGGTACTTCGATTTAGCCATAAAGTCCTCACAACTGAAACGACAAGACGCACGCAGATCGCGCGACGCCCGGCCGTTGTTCGGTCCTGGCACGCCGAATTGTAACAAAGAAGTGATTTTAGCACCGTGCGGTAGGCGGGTGGCCAATGTCCCGGGATGCTAGCTAGACAATAGGCAGGTCCAGGCCTCGCAGTTGAGAGCTGGGAGACAACAAACCCCAATCCCCTCGTCTAGGCTCTGCTTCAGTTGACGACAACAGGCCATTGCGCTCATCCAGCGAGGTTTACGGGATGATAGCTTGATCGATCCTGAAAAACGCCGATGGCAACTTCTTTCTCTCAACGTGATATGGATCACTCTCCGCAACTTCCTGGACCTATCCCATCATGGTGCAAGATACACAGGACTTCGGCCAGAGTTCACCCTCTGCTCGATCCTTTTTCCCCATTGCACCACCAGTGGACCGCCTGAATGTTTTCCAGATGGTCGTCTCTCCACGCCCCTCCCATACCTCGTGGGTTGATGTAGTCGGGCACGACGTCGGTGTATTCGGTAAATTTCACCTTGCAGATCGTGCACTCGCCGTTCTGGGCCACAATCTTTCTGTCCAGTAGCTTTCTCATCTCCGCGTTCGAGCGGATTTCGCGGTATCCTCGCGGGTGGTGGGGTATGAGCGCCGGAGCAAAAATAGACCACAGAACGCCGCGAGAGCGGTGTTTTGCGGCGGAGTAAAAGTAGACCACCGCCGGAACTTGGTTTCGTGAGCCATTG
>Ga0224555_1001501_pt1 | contig 31899 bp, 21 predicted proteins | sample 714S23034metaG_FD_180687 | JGI IMG/M metagenome (GOLD analysis project Ga0224555, IMG submission 180687) | Peat soil microbial communities from Stordalen Mire, Sweden - 717 S2 30-34 | ecosystem: Environmental > Terrestrial > Soil > Wetlands > Peat | place: Sweden: Norrbotten County, Stordalen...
CTTAACAAGCTTTCACTCGAGCGCCTTTGGATATTCTCCTCGTCTACCTGTGTCGGTTTGTGGTACGGTTCCCAATCTCTCTCCTTAGAGGTTTTTCTTGGCACCATGAAATCAGCAGCTTTCAGCCATACGGCTTACTACTTTGCGCCTCACTGTTAAGTCTCTCCGGATTTGCCTAGAGAAACCAGCTTACGCGCATCGAACCCCATAGTCATAGGAGGTCCTGCTTATCCTTATGCGTCACCCCATCGTAATAACGAAAAATCGGGAGTTCTGGAATATTAACCAGACGTCCATCGTCTACGCCTCTCGGCCTCGACTTAGGGACCGACTAACCCTGAGCGGATTAACCTTCCTCAGGAAACCTTAGACTTTCGGCGGGAAGGGTTCTCACCTTCCTTATCGCTACTTATGCCGGCAGGGTCTCTTCTGTAATGTCCACGTATCTTCCCAGTTACGCTTCATCCACGACAGAATGCTCTCCTACCACGCACCTTTCGGTGCATCCGCAGCTTCGGTATACAGTTTTAGCCCCGTTGTATTGTCGGCACCAGACCTCTTGACCAGTGAGCTATTACGCTTTCTTTAAAGGATGGCTGCTTCTAAGCCAACCTCCTGGCTGTCTGAGAGTTCTGACTTCCTTTCCCACTTAACTGTAATTTTGGGACCTTAGCTGGCGGTCTGGACTGTTTTCCTCTCGACTGTGAAGCTTAGCCCCCACAGTCTGACTGCCGTGCTGGTTGTAATCGGCATTCGAAGTTTGGTTGGATTCAGTAAGCCGGAAAGCCCCCTAGTCCATCCATGTCTCTACCACCGATCCAAATCACACGACGCTAGCCCTAAAGCTATTTCGGAGAGAACGAGCTATCACGGAATTTGATTAGCCTTTCACCCCTACCCTCAGCTCATCCGAGCTTTTTTCAACAAACACCGGTTCGGTCCTCCAGTGAGTGTTACCTCACCTTCAACCTGGCCAAGGGTAGATCATCCCGCTTCACGTCTATTCCTGCCAACTGAACGCCCTATTCAGACTCGCTTTCGCTGCGGCTCGCTCACGCTTAACCTTGCTGACAAGAATAACTAGCCGGCTCATTATGCAATAGGCACGCGGTCAGACATTGCCTTTCGGCCATAGTCCTCCCACTGCTTGTAGGCACACGGTTTCAGGTACTTTTCACTCCCCTCAATGGGGTGCTTTTCGCCTTTCCCTCACGGTACTGGTTCACTATCGGTCAGAAACGAGTATTTAGCCTTACGGGATGGTCCCCGTGGATTCAAGCAGGGTTTCTCGTGCCCCGCCTTACTCAGGTACCTGCTTCGAGTCTGGATCAATTTCGTCTACGCGCCTGTCACGCTGTATCGGGTGGCTTTCCAACCACTTTGACTATCGACCAGATTGGTAACTCTACTGTTGCAGGCCCTACAACCCCCGAACTACCGAAATAGTACGGGTTTGGGCTGTTCCGAGTTCGCTCGCCACTACTATCGGAATCGAGGTTTCTTTCTTCTCCTGGAGGTACTGAGATGGTTCACTTCCCTCCGTTCGCTTGTTCCTACCTATGTATTCAGTAGGACATAACATGGGTTTGCCATGTTGGGTTTCCCCATTCGGAAATCTCCGGATCAACGCCTGTGTGCGGCTCCCCGAAGCTTATCGCAGCTTGCCACGTCCTTCATCGCCTGTTTCTGCCAAGGCATCCACCGTGCGCCCTTAGTAGCTTGACCATAGAATTTACTCGCACGCAGCAAGGAAACTACCCTTGCAACACGAGAGCAATCTACGTTTGATAAGTCCACGCCTGTTTCTCGCGACCTTGTCTCAACTTGCGAGACCTGGCTGCGGAAACGAATATTCTAAAGACACTCAACACTGATTGACAGCAGTTACAACCGGAAACAACCCGGAAGCAAGCAGCTGCTCAGCCTTGTAGTTATATTTACCCAATCTATTCAGTTGTCAAAAATCGTTGAGCGACTTACTGTCGCTTCGCGCCCTGGGGCGGCCTGAGCATTTCTGCTCAAGGTTCAGGCTCCACGTTGCAACCGCCAACACGGAAACTCAACCTAAAGCAGCTTGGCGCCTGGCTTACGGATTGCCGATCGAGAATGGTGGAGCTGAGCGGGATCGAACCGCTGACCCCCTGCTTGCAAAGCAGGTGCTCTCCCAACTGAGCTACAGCCCCTTGCCGTCAGTATAAGCAACACTGGCAGTTGCGATAAAGGTGGTGGGCCTGGGTAGATTCGAACTACCGACCTCACCCTTATCAGGGGTGCGCTCTAACCAACTGAGCTACAGGCCCGCAGAGCAGCCTTTAGCTGCCGGCTCCTGGCCTATAGCTGGGCTAAGAGCCAAGAGCTGGGTTTGTTCTCGAAAGGTTTCGAGGACACAGTTGAACGTGCGATGGCAGCTACGCCGCCATTGACCATCGGTGTTGATTTGAGGTCCGAAGACCGATGCGAAAAAGAGAAGGTTTAGTTCAGGCTCATCTGCACTTGCCGAAGCGCATGCAGATGGTACTCGGTCACCACAGCAACTCGGTTGGTCGCGAGACCAGAGCCGCCCGCATTCGCGGGGCGTTGTTATGTGTCGAGATGTTCTCTCTTAGAAAGGAGGTGATCCAGCCGCAGGTTCTCCTACGGCTACCTTGTTACGACTTCACCCCAATCATGAATTACACCTTGGGCGGCTGCTCCCTTGCGGTTAGCGCACCGACTTCTAGTGCAACCCACTTTCGTGATGTGACGGGCGGTGTGTACAAGGCCCGGGAACGTATTCACCGTGGCATGCTGATCCACGATTACTAGCGATTCCAGCTTCATGGAGTCGAGTTGCAGACTCCAATCCGAACTGAGGCCGGCTTTTTCCGATTAGCTCCCCCTCGCGGGTTTGCAGCGGTTTGTACCGGCCATTGTAGCACGTGTGTAGCCCTGGACATAAAGGCCATGAGGACTTGACGTCATCCCCACCTTCCTCCCCGTTATCCGAGGCGGTTTCGTCAGAGTGCTCAACTAAATGGTAGCAACTGAAGATAAGGGTTGCGCTCGTTGCGGGACTTAACCCAACATCTCACGACACGAGCTGACGACAGCCATGCAGCACCTATATACCGGTCTATTGCTAGACGCCGACGTTTCTGCCGGATTCCGGTACATTTCGAGCCCAGGTAAGGTTCTTCGCGTTGCGTCGAATTAAACCACATGCTCCACCGCTTGTGCGGGCCCCCGTCAATTCCTTTGAGTTTCAGCCTTGCGACCGTACTCCCCAGGCGGATTGCTTAACGCGTTAGCTACGGCACGGCGGGATTGGGTACCCGTCACACCAAGCAATCATCGTTTAGGGCTAGGACTACCAGGGTATCTAATCCTGTTTGCTCCCCTAGCTTTCGTGCATCAGCGTCAGTTGTGGTCCAGTGAGCCGCTTTCGCCACAGGTGTTCCTCCCGATATCTACGCATTTCACCGCTACACCGGGAATTCCACTCACCTCTCCCACACTCAAGCCCTGCAGTTTCTCATGCAGTCTATGAGTTGAGCCCATAGATTTCACATAAGACTTACAAAACCGCCTACGCACCCTTTACGCCCAATAATTCCGAACAACGCTCGCCCCCCTCGTATTACCGCGGCTGCTGGCACGAAGTTAGCCGGGGCTTCTTCTTCCGGTACCGTCATTATCGTCCCGATCGAAAGGAGTTTACGTACCGAAGTACTTCATCCTCCACGCGGCGTTGCTGCGTCAGGGTTTCCCCCATTGCGCAAAATTCCCCACTGCTGCCTCCCGTAGGAGTCTGGACCGTGTTTCAGTTCCAGTGTGTCCGTGCGCCCTCTCAGGCCGGATACCGATCATCGCCTTGGTGGGCCATTACCCCACCAACTAGCTAATCGGCCGCGAACTCCTCTCCAAGCGCATTGCTGCTTTGACCCGTGGGTATTATGCGGTATTAGCTAAGATTTCTCTCAGTTATTCCCCACTCGGAGGTAGATTATTCACGTGTTACTCACCCGTGCGCCACTTTACTCAGGGATTGCTCCCCTTTCTCGTGCGACTTGCATGTGTTAGGCACGCCGCCAGCGTTGATTCTGAGCCAGGATCAAACTCTCGTTTAATCTTGGTTTGCCCGCCATCCGCGACAGGGGTCGGGATGGATCAGGCGCCACCGCTCGCTCGAAAGGAGCGATGGTTATAACTAGTGAGAATGACTAAACCAAATTCGGCATCATCTCACGACTGGCACGTTCAACTATGTTGTCAAAGATCCTGACTGCATTCGCCTAAGCGGGCAGTTTTGGATCAAGGACTTACCCGGCAGAAGCCGGATATGTGTCCTCGAACTTGATGGCGCTGTGTTTTCGTCTGGTGCTTGCTGATGCCTATTGGCCGGCTCTCGATTATTTCTTACTGTCTAGAGCCAAACTCAACATTCCGTTAGAGTTCAGCTTCGACTTTCGAGGGCCACTCAGAAGCGAGTGACGTTTTTGCGCGAACTGTTCAAGGTTATCCAAGTTCCGGTCGCATGTCAAGCGGAAATTGAGGTTTCTTGAGATTTCCAGCCACTTTCGACTGGTTCGGGGCCGCATCTCGCGGATGCCCCGAAGCAACCCTGTTCGCAACAGCGCAACGATGGCAAATAACCGAACGCCCGACAACCGGACGCGGAGCACTCAGCTCCTGAACTTCTCAAATTCAAATGCAGTGGCTTGGGTTTGGACTCCGGCCAGCCCTTGCTTCCAGGCTATCGACCGCGATCAAAACGCTTGGACTGCGCTCCGTCGTTCCCTTAGCAAGCAGCTCCCGGTTTCTTCTCGATCCGGTTCAGGAGCCACCCAATCATGCCGAGGTGCGAAGCAGTTACTTCTCTTGCCTACTAAGAATACCGTACTTTCGTGCGATGGGCAACTTCGGCGAACCGCATTCAACAACTGCGCGCCCAACCGCAGCCAAGTTAGAGTATCAGCCCGGGCCGGCTGCAACAAGGCGGAGACTGTGGAGAACCTATGGAACGGAAGGCAGCCGGATCTTACGGGGAAGGCAGTTGCACTGGGAACAGGCACGGCCAACCCCCCCCCACAGACCCAGAATCCCCAACAAAGTCGCGGTCTTGCCAAGAAATAAAGTTTTGGAGGCCGGCGCAACACGCTGAAAGCAGATGGGTTCATTCCGTCCGTAAGCTCCGGCAGCAGGAGCGAAGCCGGCGCGGAAAACAAAGGGAGTCTCACCATGAAACTTGCATCGTTTGCTATTGCTGTCACGCTTGCTTTCACTCCGACCGTCATTTTTGCCCAGTCGGCCCCCAACCTTCCCGATCCCACGATCAACCAGCGCAAAGAGAATCAGCAGGACCGCATTGCGCAGGGGGTGAAGAGCGGCGAGCTCTCCGCCGGCCAGACCGCGCGCCTCGAGCACCAGGAGGCCGGCATCAACAAAGAAGAGCGTGGCATGCGCGCGCAGGACAACGGCCACTTGACTTCCCAGGACCGCAAGGTCATCAACCACCAGCAGAACGTAGAGTCCCGGCGCATCTACCGCGACAAGCACTAACGCACGAAACCTGCAGTAAATGCACGACTTCTAGCCCTCCCCAAGGTTAAAGGCCGCCGGGACAACTTCCTGGCGGCCTTTCTTTGACGCGGCGACCCAACCAGCTATTTGGCACTGCTTGAATGTTCCGCCCGAAACAGAGTCTCCATAATCTGTCGTGCCAGTTCCTCCGGCTGCGTATATCGTTGAGGCGGTTCGTCGAAGGCATCCTCTAGAAATAGCATGTCGTCAGGCGCGACCTGGAAGGTGTAGGTTTGGGTCTTCCGGTCCATCTCCGGGTCGCCTGCTACGCCGAGACCTTTGGCATAATCCAGCACGATCGTGTCTTCGCGGTGAATCAAGCGCGCATCGACCCAGGGAAACCGGGCCCTCGTGATCTTCACTTCGTCCGGCTTGACGGTTTGCAGGCTGGTGTCGGTCGATACGAGATCGCCCTGGAGCTGGTGCCGCAACGCGTCCACGTCTTCCTGCAGGCAAGAAACCAGCACGACAAAGAAACTCTTGCCCCGATCGGCGATGACGCCGTCGCAATGTTGCGCGCGCCCATACTCTTCCGCGGCTTCGCGGTTTCGCTGCTTGATGTCCTGCGCCAGGTTCTCGATCCACGCTTCCGCCATGCCTGCTCTCCTCGATCCGTTTCGCTAGGGCGCGAGACAGCTGTATCAGGTTGGATGGCGCAGAGGGGCGGAAAAGCAGTCTGCGCGTAATCATCACAGACAAAATGACAGACAAGACCTCTGCAATTCGGTTGAGTTTTCGCGCGATCGGGTGAATGATGGTGCCGCGACCTGGACGGAATCTTCTTGGTCGCTGGAGCAATCCATGCTCAAGGGCCTGTTTCGAGTTCTGCTGGTGTCAGCTCTCTTCCCAACCATTGCCTTGGCGCAACGCAAACATGTTTTTATCCTGCAATTCGGGTCGCCGGTGGCGGGCGAGCCATTCTCCGCGACGCGCACGCTGGACTACGAGCCGGCAGTAAACTCCACCGACCCGGTCGCCTACCACGCAGAGGAGAAGGTCTTTCGCGATTCGGCGGGACGGATGCGATCGGAGATCAAGTACCCCAATCAACTACCCACCGTGCACATCTACGACTTCGTTGGTCACATGTACTACATGTGGACCGTCGGCGACACGGTGGTGACCAGCGCCCGGATCAATGAAGCCGTTTGGGGCGCGCATTTGTCGGTTCCAGAGAAGCTGGACGCGGACGCGCCGCTGATTGAGGGCATACCGACCCCGTCACACCCACCAGGTCACAGGCAAGGAGACGATCGAGGAATCGATCGATTACTGGTATGCGCCCAGCCTGCATGTGGACATGGTGACCGTCACAGACCAGCCGGGGGTCGGCAAGACGACTCTGCGATTTGTGGGCATCAGCGTGGGTGAGCCGGACCCGGCGCTCTTTCGCGTTCCGGCGGGAATGACCATTGAAGACAGCAACAAGACGCCGCCACCGCCGGTGGTTGCCGTAAATGTTCCGGCAGGGCCGGTGCAGACCGGCACGGCTGTTCCCGCACCGGGCGCGGCTGCCCCTGCTTACGCCAGCGACCCCAAGTTCCAGAAGGTAGTGGCATCGGCGAAGGAGCCGCGCCTGCCGGCGGACGAGCGGCTGGCGCGATGGAAGAACGCCAACAAGATCTCGAAGGGCCAGTGCGAGGAGTGCCTTGAGCAGATGATCAAGTTGCAGATCACGCAGTCGCAGTGGAAGGACGTGGTCAATACGGCGAACCAACTGGATGCGATCGCGACCACGCCGAGGGAGAAGTTCTTTGCCGGAGCGGAGCGTGGGTCGGCGCTGCTGCATGGCAACAACGACGAGCCCAAACCGGAGCAGGTGAAGGAGGCGGAGGCGTCGATGCGCTCGGCGCTGGCGATCGCTCCGAAGAGCGCGAACGTGATGTACATCGAGGGGCGCGCGCTGGCGATGCTGGGCCGTGACGACGAGGCGAAGGCGATGTTTCAGAGTTACCTTGCCCTTGTGGGGATGGCGGACCCGTACCGGACGCGGGCTGAACATTTCATCGAGAACCCGCGGTTGGCGGCGCTGCGCATGGCTCCGGCGTTTACCCTGACCACGAGTGAGGGCGAGCGGATCTCGCTGGATGACATGGGCGGCAAGGTGGTGCTGCTGGATTTCTGGGCGACGTGGTGCGGGCCGTGCAAGGAGTCGCTGCCGGATATTCAGCGGATCGCCAAGAAGTTTGCCGACCAGCCATTCGTCGTAATCAGCATCAGTAGCGACAGCGACGAAATGGCGTGGAAGAACTTCATCGCAAATAACAATATGACGTGGCCGCAATACCGGGACGCTAACGGCGCGCTGAGCCGCGCGTATGGCGTGAACGCCATACCGCACTATTTCTCGATCGACACCGACGGTGTGCTCGAGAGCGTGAAGGTCGGCTCGGGCGCGGATGTCGAGGGCGATGTGAAACACCTGCTGGACAAGGCGCGCGATGCGGAGAAGAAGAAGGCGAAGCAGTCGGACCGGGCCGCTGCGGGAGGGTGATGAGCGGCGGCCGACCCTCGCTGAAGGGCCTCCCAGTACAAAATCCCCAGTATTCTGTTGAGTTTTGCCTCCGGCCGGTCAATGATGGTGCGCAACCCAAATAGAGTCTTGCCGGTTGCGGGAGCGCTTCATGCGTACGGGTCTGTTGCGAGTCGTTTCGACGCTGCTGTTTGCGCCGGTTGCCATTAGCCTTTCAGTGCGTCTCTTCGCGCAGGGCAACGGCAACGCCGTGCCTTCAGGAAGCGCTGCGCAGGCGGCTGACAGTTCGTCAAAGTACGCACTTCCCGGCTGCACGATCGACCACACCAAGCCCACAGATGCCGACACGGCTCTCACCGCGCGCAAGTACGCCGACGCAGAGCGGCTCTACAACGATGCTTTGACGGCCGAACCAAACTCGAGCGCGGCAAGGGCGGGGCTGGTGCGGACCACGCTGGCGGAAGGAAAGCTGCATGAGGCGCTGGCGCTGGCGATGAAGTACTCCAGTGCGCATCCCAACGATGCCGTGTTACTGGACGCGTTGGGCGAGGTCCGCTTCCGCCGCGGCGAGGTGCGTGAAGCGGCGGTCGCTTTCAACCAGTCGTCGCGCATCGACGGCTGCGATGGCCAGACGCACTACGACGCAGCCCATTTTCTCAACCTGTCGAGCCTGCATGCGAGTGCACAGCACGAGTTGGAAGTGGCCCACGCGCAGGCACCGGAAAACGCGGAGATCACCCGAGCCTGGAGCGCCAGCCATGCCGTTCCGCAAACGCCGGAGGGACGCATTGCGTCCCTCAAGAAGCGGCTGGACAATCCGTCTCTGAACGACGAACAGAAAAACGGAATCAACGCGGCGATCAAAGGCATTGAGAGCAGCGAGAAAGGAAGCTGCGAGTTGGTGAAGCCCGTCGCACAGGCGAAGGTGCCGATTCTTCCCATCTCCCGCGACTCCGCCTTTGCCAAAGAGACGATGTACGAGGCGGAGCTGGAGTTGCAGATCGATGGCAAGAAAAGAAAGTTCGAAATCGATACCGGCGCGTCAGGCCTGCTGCTCACCCATGCAGTTGCGAAGAACGCCGGCCTGGTTCCCGAAGCGGCCATCAAAGCGGGCGGAATCGGCGACGCCGGTCCAGTCAACGCATTTGTCACTCACGTGGACGACATCAAAATCGGCCCCATGGAGTTCAAGAACTGCATGGTGAACGTGCTCCCGCCCGGCAGCACACTGGACCAGGTGCCGGACGTCGACGGCCTGATCGGGCCGGACGTCTTCCGCAATTACCTGGTTACGCTGGACTATCCCGGCTTTGAGATGAGCCTCGACCCCCTGCCGCCGCGCCCCGGCGACACGGCCAAAGCCCCATCGCTGGCCACGTCCGAGGACCAGGCGCCTCCAGCGAGCTTTGCCGATAGCGCACGCGACCGATACATTGCGCCGGAGATGAAGGGCTGGACGCCGGTCTTCCGCTCCCAGCATTTCCTCATCCTCCCAACCTTAATCGGCGACGCGCCCGTCAAGCTGTTCGTGATGGACACCGGCGCGTCGAAGAGCATGATCTCGCCGGAAGCGGCACGTGAAGTGGCGCACATCACGAGCTTCAACGACTCGAAAATCCAGGGCCTCAGCGGTCAGGTGATGAGCCCGCTGAAGGCCGACAAGATCAAGATCGTCTTTGCCAACATAAGCCAGGTAGTCAATGGGATGGACTCCTTCGACATGTCCGGCATCTCGAGATCTGCTGGAGTCGATATCTCCGGAATGATCGGATTTCCCTTCCTGAGTCAGCTTGTCATCTCCATCGACTATCGCGACAGCCTGGTTCATGTGGTCTACGATCCCAAAAAGGGCTTCCATGCCACGCCCACCGATTAGTCGATCCGTCGTGTGCGCGGACTGCATACCGCCGCCGTCCTGCCAGCTTGCCGCAAGTCGGCGCTTGCAATCCCAGGTTGGCACGGGTAGCATCCAACCTGAACCGGCCTGCTAAGCAGGTGCGGGGGAAACAACGCTGGTTGAACCAACATTCATTGAACAGGGACCTCGCTCGTATACATGGCTCGGTGTGCTGTCCGCCAGTCCGGAATGCCTAAAGAGCCACGGCAGGGTCCCGCCGTCTTAGGACGGGTTCACCAGCGCTTCACCCCACGGCCCCGCGGGTCGGTTTTTACCTTTCTTCAGGCACAGGGCGATGCCTTCTAAGAACATGCTGCCCAAGGGGCGCCGGCGGCGGTCGGTGCGCGCCGAATACCGGGCGACCCGCGGAGTCGAGGCCGAGCCCGAGGTTGCGGTGCCGGTGCTCGATCTGGACGAAGATACGGAGCTTGAGGACGGTGTGCGGACGTTTGTGGCCGACGCAACCGCGGCGGGAATGCGGCTGGACGCGTACCTGGCGCTGGCGATTCCCGACATCAGCCGGGCGCGCGTGCAGATGCTGATCGAAGCCGGACAGGTGCGCGTGGACGGCGTCGCGGTAAAGGCCAAGCAGAGGCTGCGCGGCGGCGAGGCGATCGAGATTGAGGGCGAGCCGCACCCGGAGCCGCTGCACGCCACGCCCGAAGACATTCCGCTGGACATCCTGTACGAGGACAAATATCTCGCGGTGGTGAACAAGCCGGCGGGGATGATGGTGCATGCGGGCGCGGGACGGACCGACGACGCGCGCGGCGACACCCGGAACAAGGGCACGCTGGTGAACGCGTTGCTGCACCATATGGCGAAGCTGTCGGAGGTAGGCGGCGAGTTGCGGCCCGGAATCGTGCACCGGCTGGATAAGCAGACCAGCGGCGCGATTGCGGTGGCGAAGGACGACGTGACCCACCGCAAGCTGGGCGAGATGTTCTCCATGCGGCGGGTGGCGAAGACCTACATCGCGCTGGTGCATGGGATGCTGAAGCAGGACAACGTCACGGTAAACCTGCCGATCGCGCGCGACCTGATGCGGCGGACGCGGATGACCACGCGGCGGGCGGACGGACGCAGCGCGGTATCGCACATCAAGGTGCTGGAGCGGCTGGCGACGCGGTACGGCGCTTTTACGCTGGTCGAGGTGCGGATCGAGACCGGCCGGACTCACCAGATTCGCGTGCACTTGCAGTCGTTGGGGCATCCGGTGGTAGGAGATACGCTGTACGGCGCGCCGCGTGCGCTCACCCTCGCAGTGCGAAATGACCACAATGAGCGTCCAATAGTAGAGCGGAGCGCAGTTGCAGGGCTGGAGCGGAACTTTCTCCATGCAGCGCATCTGGAGTTCGCGCATCCGCAGACGGGCAAGGCATTGGCGATCGATGCTCCGCTGCCGGCGGAACTTGAGGAGTTTCTTCGCTGGCTGAGGACCGAGGGTGGGCTGGTTGAGTAGAATCACAAAAGTGATCGAATTGTTCCTCACCTCCCGCACGGTTGTGTTCCGCAGAGCCGGAGCAGCCGCGGCTTTCTCTCTCCTCCTTCTGGCCGTTCCGGCGCCGCTCGCACCTGGGCAAACCACAACACCCGCAACGGCACCGGCTCAGCCGCCAGCAAGCCCGGCCGGCGCGAAGGCTCCAGCAGCAACGCCACAGCCGGCTGCGCCGCAGACCGCTGCGCCGGCGGCGCAGGGCACGCAGCAGCCGAGTTCCGCTGCCCAGACGGCTCAGGACCTGGAGGCGCCCATCGTCAAAGTCCAGGTAAACGAGGTCGACCTGGTCTTCACGGTGACAGACAGCAAGGGCCACTTCGTGCCGCACCTTGACCAGTCGAGTTTTGGGCTGCTGGATAACGGCAGACCCCCGGAGCAGGTGTTGCACTTCTACCAGCAGACGAACCTGCCGCTGCGCGTGGGCATCATGCTGGACACGAGCAGCTCCATCCGGCAGCGGTTCCAGTTCGAGCAGCAGTCGGCAATCGACTTCCTGCTGCAGGTGCTGCACCGGAACGACCGCGCGTTTGTGGAAGGCTTCGATATCGAAATAGACCTGGCGCAGGGATTCACCAACAACGTCGATCTGCTGGACCAGGGAATCCACAAGCTGCGGCCCGGCGGCGGCACGGCACTGTTCGACGCGCTCTACTCAACGTGCAAGGACCAGATGCTAACACTGCGCGAAACCAACGCGGTGCGCAAGACGATCATCCTGGTCTCCGACGGCGACGACAACTACAGCCACGCTCTGGAGTCCGACGCCATCAAGGAGTGCCAGCGCTCCGAGACCACCGTGTACGCGATCAGCACCAACGTAAGCCCCAGCAAGGACAAGGGCGACGACGTGCTTTCGGCGATTGCCGCAGCGACTGGCGGACGAGCGTTCTTCCCCAACCGCATCGAGGATGTGGCCTCGGGCTTCGCCAGCATCGAGGAAGAGCTGCGCAGCCAGTACCTGCTGGAATACCGGCCGGCGGACTTCAAGCAGGATGGGGCTTTCCGGACGATCTATCTGCAGGCGAACGACCGTCGCTACCACGTGCGGGCGCATACCGGGTACTTCGCGCCCAAAGCGGCAGAGTAGGCACTTCGTGCCGTTCTCGACGCTTCGCGTGGCACTTCCTGCCGTTCTCGACGCTTCGCGTAAAAGGCAGAGATCGGCGTGAGCCGGTTTTCTTAGCTCCAGGCAAAAAACGCTCGCCTGCGGGGTAACTCCTGCGCGCGAACCGTGTCCAATGGAGAGAAGGAGATTCTGCCATGCACCTTGGTCTGCGCTTGCGCGCGTTTTCTGTGGTGCTGTCGGCTGCGGCGGGCCTGTATTTTCTGGCGCCGGCAGCGTTGGCAGCGGGACCTGACACCCAGATACCGCCGGGAATTTCCGAGAGTCTGAGCACTCTGGCCGACCAGCCGGCCACCCACACCGGCGTCACCTTTGACCGCTCCATGATGCAGGTGGCGCAGGGCTTGCTGCAGCAAGGCGGCCTCGACGCGGACCGGGCGGCGGCGGCCCTGAGCAGCATCAGCTTCGACACCTATCGCTACAAAGAGCCGGCATTTTATACGCCGGAAACGATGGCGGCAATCATCCAGGGATTCCATCGCGCAGGCTGGAAGCACCTGGTGGACGGGAACCAGACACCGGCGAACATGGCCCAGCCGCGGACGGCAATCACTGACGTGTGGCTGCACTTTACCGGACCGGACATCGACCAGGTGACGGTGCTGGTGCGGTCGACGCGGGAGATGAGCCTGGTGCAGGTGGCCGGCGACCTGCGGCCACTGGACCTGATCCACCTGAGCGGACACTTCGGCATTCCCAAGATCGATCCGAATGCGGTGATGGTCCCGGCGCCGGACGGACGGTAGGCGACTTCGACTTTCAACCTTAAGCTGGGCTTCATGCTGGCGGCGTAGGGTACTCTTAGGTTGTTCGCCCCACGCATGCCCATGGCTCACTCAGTCGCGACGATTTATGTAGAAGAGTTGAAGGCGACGATGCGCGGGCGCTTCGCGTGGCTGGGCGCGGCGGTCGTCCTGTTGGCGGTTGGGGGCTTGGCGACCGTCGGGACGCAGGATACGTGGCTGGACGGCTACGGCATGATTGCGTACGGGCTTGTGCCCTTGGCGTTCATCCCAATGGCTGCAGGAATGATTGCGAGTCCGCGCGCGAACCGATTTGTCGAGTGCGTGTTTACCGCTCCGGTGAACCGCAGGGACTGGCTGGCGGCAAAGTTCCTGGTGCTGGTCACGCTTGCCGTTGCGTATTATGTCGCGCTGGTGCCCATGATGCTGGTGTACATCAGCCATGTGGGCCTGCCGCCGCTGCTGCACAAGTTCCTGCTGTGGACGCCGGGGTTGCTGATCGCCAGCCTCGCGATCGGCACGCTGATCGGCGTGCTGTTTATCGGGCGCAGTCTGGCCGCGCCAATCGGGGCGGGCATGGGCGTGCTGCTTGCCTATTTAGGCTTGATGCCGTTGCAGGAATTGATGGTGTCGCTGGGCAACGGCGCGACGCGGACGGGGCACATCACGCTGGCGAGCCCGGCGGTGCTGCTGAAGAACGTGCTCGGATTCACGCTGGTGACCAACCGCATTCCGGCGGCGACAGCGCGGACATGGATCAGTCTGGCGGTGGTTGTGGTGGGCGCGCTGGCGCTGGCGGCGTGGGTGTTTCTGCGGGCGCAGGGCGTGGAGACGTGGGAGGCCAACCGCCGGCAGCGGTGGACGATTGCGCTGGCGATGATCGCGCTGGTGCTGGTCCCCGTGTTGCTGGCGGACACGAACTACGACAATCCGGCGCCGCGGGCAAACAATGCGCCGGCGATACGGGGGTTGTCGCGGGCGGGAATCAACGCAGCGCTGGTTAGGCCGGGAGGCCGTGTGCCGGGCCGATGCTGCAATTCCGTGATGAACCGGGAGGAGTGGCCTCTAGGCACGGACCAACCGTCGCAGCGCGATCTCCTTCTGCTGCTGCCGGTGGAGACAAGCGCGCAGGTCACGAATCTGAGCACAAAGATTGTTGGCGAAGATGGGCTCGAGATCACGACCGACCCTGACGTGCTGGTGCAGGCGACGCCCCACCTTGAGGCGCACACCTACTCGAACGATTCGGGACCGGCGGCGCCGGACGGGCACCACATTGCGACCGGCTGGATCGCGCGGTTGCCGATCACGTTGAACCCGACCAAGCCGTGGGACATCGGGGGTGACCGCTACCCGCTGAGCATCGCGGCGACGTACCAGGTGGCGGGAGAGAGCCAGCCGCGTGCGCTCAACGCCCGCGCGGCGATTGATGCCGAGGTTGGGGACGCGATCTACCAGATGGGCGCGGCGGCGAGCCTCTTTCCCCTGCTCTGCCTCGGGGCCGGCTTCGTGCGTTGGAGGCGGACTCGATGAGTGCTGCCAGCGAATTTGCCGTCGAGATGGATGGCCTCACGCGGCGCTTCGGCGACTTCACGGCCGTGGATGGCGTGACGCTCAGGATTCCCAAGGGCCACCTCTACGGCTTCCTCGGCCTTAACGGCGCGGGCAAGACGACGACCATTCGCATGCTGACTACGCTGCTGCCGCCGAGTGCGGGCTCGGCCAGACTGTGGGGGCACGACGTGACGAAAGAGCCGCTGGCCGTGCGCAGGCTGGTGGGGCTGGTGAGCGACGAGACCAGCGAGAGCCAATCGACGTGGACCGCGCGCGAGTATCTTGAATACTTTGCGCGCCTGCGCCACCTGCCGGACGCTCGCGACCACGTCGAGCGGCTGCTGGACGACGTCGGCCTGAACGTTGCGTTTCGGGGCAAACTGATGGGTGCGTACAGCACGGGCATGAAGCGGCGTGTTGAGATTGCGCGCGCGCTGATGGGGCAGCCGAAGGTGCTGTTTCTCGATGAGCCGACGCGCGGGCTGGACCTGCCGGCGAAGCGCGAGATGTGGAACCTGCTGCGGCGGTTGGCAGTGGATGAGAACGTCACGACGTTTCTGAGCAGCCACGACTCGCACGAGATACGCAGCCTGTGCGACGAGATCAGCGTGATCAACAGGGGCAGGCTGGTGTACACGGGAGCCACGCGCGACCTGGGCGCCGACCTGGATGAGTTTGAAGAGCGCCTGATCGGCCTGCTGACAACGCAGGGCTAAACTCCCATGTCAGCTTGCCGTCGCAAAGCTGAGTGAAGTGTTCGCGGGGTTCGCGTATATTGGGCTTTAATGCACATTCGCGATATCTTCGCGTCCCATCAGACGACCCTTTCTTTTGAGTTCTTTCCGCCTAAGACGACGGCTGATGCCGAGGCTCTTTACGAGAACATCGCCCGGCTGGAGACGCTGCGGCCTTCGTTTGTATCCGTGACCTATGGGGCGGGTGGCTCCACGCGCCAGTTGACGCATGACCTGGTGGTCCGGCTGAAACAGACGACCACGCTGGATCCGATCCCGCACCTGACCTGCGTCTGCCAGAGCGAACGGGAGATCGACGAGATTCTTACGAAATACGCTGAGGCCGGAGTCAGCAACACACTGGCGCTGGGTGGCGATCCGCCCCTCAATGTCCAGAACTACAACCGCAAGAACGACGCCTTCCAGCATGCCGCGGAGCTGGTCCGCTTCATTCGCCGGTTCAATGAGAGCGGCGGGCATCCGGACAGCCGAGGCTTTGGCATTGGCGTCGCCGGATTTCCCGAGGGTCATCCCGCCACGCCGAACCGGCTGGAAGAGATGGATTACCTGAAGGCCAAGGTCGACGCTGGAGCCGACTACATCTGCACCCAGCTCTTCTTCGACAACCACGATTTCTATGACTTCCGCGAACGCTGCGAACTGGCGGCCATTCACGTGCCCATCATTGCGGGAATCATGCCGATCACGTCGCTGGGCGGGATGAAGCGCATCGCGCAACTGGCGCTCGGCGCTCGCATTCCGGCGAAGCTGCTGCGGGCGCTGGGGCGCGCCGCGAATGACCCCGAGGCAGTGAAGCGCGTAGGCGTGCATTGGGCTACGGAACAGTGCCGCGACCTGCTGGACAACCAGGTGCGGGGCATCCATTTCTACACTTTGAATAAGTCGGATGCTACGCGGCAGATCTACCAAACCCTTGGTTTGTGACAGGTCAGACTAATTTGAGTTCGCGAAGCGTCGCTCCGACCGCGCCGAGGTTTTCAGGTCCCATTGCCTCGTAGGCCGTGGAGAGGACCATGCCGGTCCCTCCGGCCCTGAAGATGGCTTCAACGCAATCGCGGACGCTTTCAGGAGTGCTGTTATGCTCTTGAATGTTAATGCCGAGGCCCGGGGTGATCCGCGTGTTGGAGCCCGCGACCCCATCCACGGCACGTTTCGTCTCTTCGTAAACATAATCGCTGGAGAACCGCGGACTACCCGGCGCGCGGGTAGTTGCGGTGGCCGGCTGTCCCGGCGGTTGGGGTGGGGAGCTGGGCGCGTGCCGGCCGGTGAGCTCGGCATACGACTTTTCCTTCAAGTCCATCACGCTGTATTCGAAATCCAACATCTGCTGATGGCTCAAATCTCCGAATATATTTTGGGTGATGCTGTCGACAAACGAGGCCATGCGCTCACCGGCCGGATTGTCGTAAGTCGCCGGCTTCAGAAAATCGGCATACTCCGTGAAGGTGCGGTAATCCTGCTCGGCCCGGTAGAACGGGCTGAAGGAGATGTTCTGCCAGATGTGGTAACCCACTGGAATTCCGGGCTTGGCCGCTTTCGCCGTGGTGGAAACTAACCGCTGCGTCTCGCGCATGCTGTCGGACCAGAATTCTTCCCAGACCAGCAATTCGGGATTGCGCAGCAGGAGCCGCCAGAATTCGACGAAATAGCCGTCCCGCGGACGCTTGCCCGCGCGTCCGTCCCTGACGAAAGGCTCGAGCGCGAGATACGCCTTTTTGACCCGCTCAAAATCAATGCCCTGCTTGGCCGCCTTGGCCGCGCAATATTCGCAGAAGCAGGAAGTTTGGCCGGGATCGCTGTGCCCAGGGTCTCCGCCATGATGCCATGCGCCCAGCGCGTTGCCCAAAGGCCCCTGCCGTTCGGTTCCCCGCTGTATCCCGTCAACGTCATAGAAGCGGACGAAGTCCTGGACTTGTGCGACCAGGAGGTTGCGGAAATAGGGGTTGTTAAGGCACGGTCCGCCGGGATGGTGTGAGGTTCGCCGGCCGTAGAGATCGACTTCATAAAGCTCGTCAAAGCCCTTGATCTGCGGGCGCGCGCGATTGTCCTCCTCCATCCACGGGATAATCTTGATGCCGCGTTTTTTGGTTTCGTCGCTGATCTTCTGAAACTCGTCGGGAAGGTTGAAGTCGCCCGGGCCCAGGGCCTGGGGCTGCATTTTGATGTCGCGATAGTATTGCGGATGGGCGGTGGCAAAGTTGCCGAGCGGGTTGCTGGCCCGGTCCAGACCGGCCCATGAGGCTTCGAAAGGGACGCAGTGCATCATCAGCGTGTTGACGCTGGAGCGGGTCTGGACGTCGTCGAGAAACTTCACCAGGTTGTTCCGCAGAGAATTCACCTCGACCTGAATTCCGATCAGGGGTTTCGCCAGCGTGGGCTGGGCGGCGGGGGCGGCGGCGGGGGCGGCGGCGCGGGCGCTCATCGGCTCCAGGGCAAGGCCGGTCGTAATCGCGGTTGCCGCCAAAGAGGCCGATTTGACAAAGTCCCTGCGGGAGATGGAACCCTCATCATTCATGCTCGATGCTCCTTTGTGCAGCCCGCCCGGCGGCACCGTTGACATTTAGCCGATCATGATAGCGCACCGTCACTGGCCATGGCACTTTCGGATAAGGGATCACGGAGGTGGAATTCGCCTGAGGCGGTCAAGCGCGCAGCGGTGCGGCTGACCTAGAGGCCTGCTACGGGCCCAGTGTGATGCGGTACCCGCTGCGGACCCCGTTGAAATCCCGAGTCAGCCTGCAGGCATGGAGCTTTCCATCCTGGTTAAATTCGACGACGTTGCCGCCTTTGTTGTGGTCGGTGAAAAAGCCCCATTCGCCGCCGCGACAGGGAACGCCTTGCACGGCCTGGTCACCGACCAGGTAGATGGAGCGCAGCTTTCCGCTGGGATAGAGGGCTGTGATCGGGCCTTCCGATGGACCGAGAAAGCTGCCTCCCCGGCCGGCGTACCCGTCGACAGGCGCGTCCTGGACGAGCTGAACGAAGCGGGGCCTGCCGTTGGCGAGAAGGGTGATGTAGGAACCGGCGGGAACCTTCGCTTCGCCGAAGGAGGCGTCCTGAGCGAGGAAACAACTCTTCAGCGCGTCTCCGGGATAGAACCAGGCGTAGCCTTTGGCGCAGGGATAGCCCTGAATCACGGTGGGCTGGGCGAGAGTTTTCCGGTAGGCGTTCGGGGTTGCGGCGCAGAGGGGAACCGACAAGGTGCACGTTAGAGCGATGAGAAGGATGGTCTTCATGGCTTTCTCCTGATCGGCGAAGGAGAAGGTGCCGGAATACCAGCGCGGCAACCTGCTTCACCGGATCACAGGAGAAATCTACTCTTCGTCCAGCGGACGAGGGGTGAGTTGGGACACTTTCTGAAGTGTCACAAACCTAGCAGGGTGGGCGGATCTCGCTGGAGGTGCCGCCGGCGGCGGGAATGTAACCCTTGGTGGTGTAGTCCATCACCATGCGGTCGGCGGAGAAGCGCCACCCCAGTGTGCGAATCGTCCGCTTCATGCGCTTGATCCAGCCCCTCGGAAGGCCGTCCTTGTCGCGCTGGTAGTAGAGCGGGATGAGCTCGTCGTTGAGAACGCGGTAGAGGTCCTCGCCGTCGCGGCTGTCGTGGACGTCCATATTGGAATGCGTCCGGCCCTTGCCGATGGCGAAGCCGTTCAGTCCGTCGTAGGCTTCGGCCCACCAGCCGTCGAGGACGGAGAGGTTGAGGCCGCCGTTCAATACGACTTTTTGCCCGCTGGTGCCGGAGGCTTCGAGCGGGCGGCGGGGATTGTTGAGCCAGACGTCGACGCCCTGCACCAGATGGCGGCCTACGTTAATGTCGTAGTCCTCGATGAAGACGAACTTGTCGCCGAGCTCGGAGTTGTGCATCATCTCGGCGATCTGCTGGAGAACGCGCTTGCCGGGCTCATCGTGGGGGTGGGCTTTGCCGGCGAAGAGGAACTGGACGGGGCGCTTGGGGTCGCTGATCATGGCGGCGAGGCGCTGCATATCCGCCAGCAGCAGATTCGCCCGCTTGTAGGTGGCAAAGCGGCGGGCGAAGCCGATGGTGAGCGCGGCGGGCGAGAGGACTTTGCTGAGGCGCTGCAGATATTCGGCGGGCTCGCTGCGGCGTTCGGACTGCTCGCGCGCGCGGCGGCGGACGAAGTCGATAAGCTGCGACTTCAGGCTGAGGTGGGTCTCCCACAGCTCGCCGTCGTCGATGTTCTCGATCTCCTCGAGCGTGCGCCCGACGCTCGAGTTCTGCCAGCCCACGCCGAGGTGGCGATCGTAAAGGCGCTTCATTTGCGGCGCGAGCCAGGAAGGGACATGCACGCCGTTGGTGATGTGGCCGATGGGAACGGCGTCCGCGGGCTTGCCGGGAAAGAGCGGCCACCACATCTCGCGCGAGACCTCGCCGTGCAGCGAAGAGACGGCGTTGGCGCGGCGCGAGAGCTTCAGGCCGAGGACGGTCATGCAGAACGTTTCCTGGTAGTCGGTGGGATAGACGCGGCCGAAGCCCATGAGATTCTCGTGAGCAATGCCGAGCTGCTCGCGCAGAGGCCCGAGGTGCTCCTCGATCAGGTCCGCAGAGAAGCGGTCGTGGCCGGCGGGCACGGGCGTGTGGGTGGTGAAGATGACCTCGCGGGGAACCTGCATCGCGGCGGCTTTGAAGTCGATGCCCTCTTCCTCCATACGGTTGCGGATGGCCTCGAAGACGGCGAAGCCGCTGTGGCCTTCGTTGAGGTGGAGCACGCCGGGAGAGATGCCCATCGCCTTGATGGCGCGGAAACCGCCGACACCGAGCAGCAGCTCCTGACGGATGCGGGTGCGCGCGTCGCCTCCGTAGAGGCGCGAAGTGAGTTCGCGGTCCTCGGGCGCGTTGCCCTCAACGTTGGAGTCGAGCAGGAGGAGATCGCAGCGGCCGACCTTGATCTGCCAAACTTTTGCACAGATAGACCCGCCGCGGGTCCTGACCTCCACGACGACGGGCTCGCCGTTGGCACCGATGGCGGGCTGCATGGGGAGCTGATTGATGTCGGTGCGGATGTACTCCTCTTGCTGCCATCCAGTCTTGTCGAGGCGCTGCAGGAAGTAGCCCTGGCCGTAGAACAACCCGACGCCGACCAGCGGAATGTCGAGGTCGGAGGCGCTCTTGATGTGGTCTCCGGCGAGCACGCCGAGGCCGCCCGAGTAGATCGGCAGCGACTCATGCAGGCCGAACTCGGCGGAGAAGTAGGCGACGGGACGCGGGCGCAGCACGCCGGCGTTGGCTGCGCCCCAGGTGTGGTCGGCGTTGAGGTACTCGCGCTGGCGGCGGTAGCAGTAGTTGATGCGGCTGTGCAGGACGAGTTCGGTGGCGCGGCGCTCCAACTCTTCGAGCGGGATCTCGCCGAGCAGCGAGATTGGGTTCTGGTTGAGCTGGCGCCAGCGGGTGGGATTAAGATCGCGGAAGAGGGCGACACAGTCCTGGTCCCAGCTCCACCAGAGGTTGCGCGCGAGGGACCAGAGGCGCTCCTGTGCGGGGCCGATGAAGCGGTCCAGCGTGCGCGCCTCGCTGACCACCGGGGCGACCTCGCTGGCGGCTTCGACCAACATACGAATCTCGTCCTCGCGGAAGGTGCGCGGGTCCTTGGTCTGCACGATGAGGACGCCCTGCAGGATGCCGCGGTCGATGAGCGGCACGCCGAGAAAGGAGTGGTACAGTTCTTCACCGGACTCCTTGAAGTACTTGAAGCGGGGGTGGTTGGTGACGTCGGCGACGGCGACGGGCAGGACCTGTTCGGCGACCAGGCCGGCGAGGCCCTCGTTGAGCGGCATGCGCAGCGCGCCGATGCAACGCGGGTGCAGGCCGAGCGTGGCGGCCAGCACCAGGTTCGACCGGTCGGGCTCCAGCAGGTAGGCGGAGCAAACGTCGGTGCGGAAGCGCATGGCGATTAGGGCAACAACATTCATCAGGGTGTCGGCCGGCTTTCCACCCTCCTGCGTGAGGTTGGTGATCTCCTCTATCGTCAAGACATGATTGGCGTTGGTTGCTGCGTAGGACTCGGCCATGCACATACCCTCGGCTTGCGATTGACTTGAGAATGACTCCATCGACAGTTTTGCCCGGTCTCAACCAAAGGTGCAGAGAAGTGTGCGGCATTAGTTTTGCAGGTCGTTCGGTTGGAACAGGCTTTTCGTTGCAGGATGAATGCGACGATACCATATCCCCCACCTGGAACGGAGTGAAGAAACTGGCTGACGTTGCGGCTGCGGACCGCAGCCGCGCGGGCAGTGGAACGTGCGCGCGGGATGGGAGTTTTTGACACGGCAAGAATTACGCGATGCGCGGAGAGATTTCGGGGCCAGGGCGAATGAGAGTTAAGCCGATCTTTCAGAGGCAAGCGGCAAATCGGTTTGGGATCAGGCCGTTGGGTTTGACCATGCGGCAGCAGGCGGTTTGGCACGCTGGTTGCCCCATCTTTCGAAACCCGTGCATGCGCCACAAAGCAAGCTTGACGATGCGGGGCATGGAACAACCAACGGAGGATCCTCCCATGAGAACAGGTACAGCGTTGGTGGCGACCCTGTTCGCCCTGACGAGCATTCCCCTCCTGGGGCAACAGTCGCCGCCCGATAGCCAGTCGGCGAGTCCCGCGATGCAGCAAAGCAGCCCGCCAGGAGCGCAGCCGGAACAGCCGGCTCCTGACAACCAGCCGAGCAGCCCGGCAGCTCAGCCGAACCAGCCGGGTAGTCAGGCAGCTCAGCCCGAGCAGCCGAGCAGTCAGGCGGCAAGTCCGGAGACATCTGCACCTGCGGTCGATATGCGCCCGGTGAGGATGTTCGAGGTGGTGGGGCAAGGGTATCCCCCTGTATATACAGACGATTCACTCATAACAATTGGCTTACGGTTTCGTATATACCGAGTTATATATACTTTATGACATTTTTGACGCGTGGCTCGAAGGGCGCGATTTTGGGGCGATGGGCCGGGGTATGCCGGGTACGCGGTCGGTTGAGAGCCGATTGGAAACGGAGTTCTGCGCATGGGTGCGCTCCCTGGGTTGGTTCAGTCGAGGTGAGAGAAGGAGAAAGGCCGCTGGCCGGGAGCTTCGAGCTTTCCCCGCCAAACCGCACTTGGTTTGGATCTCTACTTCTATTCTAACAGGGTGGGTCGGTTTGGATGTGGTTGTATCTCGTTTGGATGGAATGGGTTGAAAGAATTATGTTGACATGCGACGACCGCATTCATGCGCCGATCCGAGTGGTCGTTCGGGTCTACTGCTGCGCGGCGGGCTGACGGTCACGGAGGGCCTTGCGTGCGGCGGCGATCTCAGCGTCGATCTCTTCGGACGAGAGATTGTCCAGGCCCAACTGGCGTGCGCTTTCCCATGACGCCTGAAGCCATTCGGGTGCAGCAATCCCCGCGGTCGTTCGGATGCTGATCGCTTCGGTCGTCCGCGATGGCGCGTCCGAGCAGGCTCTCAATAGCGGCTTTCTGGTCCGGGGATAGGTCTCTGGCTTTGTGGATCATGGTCGCGTCTCGCGTGCTGCTATTCACAAGATTATGCTTCCCGCGCGGCGGTTGTCACGAGAGTTTCATTCAATCTGCGTTTCCGCTTTCCCGCCTTTCATAGGCCATTGTGCTGGGTATATATACCCAGCACAATAGCATAATTCTCACAGGTTTATTCGGAACTAAGCGTCTTTGGGGAGCCATTGTTGCTAGCCCCCATTTGGCTAAGAGTGGAGGGTATCACTAGGTATATATACCTAGTGATATACTGAACCGGAAAGAAGTTAAGTCTGAAAAAGGAGTGGTAGGGATGAAGGTATATATACCTTCATCCCTACCGACCACAATGGCCGGTCACAGCCGTCTGCAAATCGCAAAGTCCGATATCATTCGAGCCCTCGAAGAAGCTGGGAAGCGTGTCTTCTGGCCCAGCGATATTTCGCAGATTTTGGAACAAAATCGAGCATTCTGGAGATTGGCCCAGAACACCACTACCGCGAAATTTCTGGATTTTCTTCTGGATAAGACGGATCTCCGCCTCGAATATCTGGAGCCAGTCAACCATCCGAACACCCCAGGCATTTCGCGCTACGTCTGGAAGGAGGCGTCTGCGTATGAAATTGCGCTCTCTATGAAGCGCGGGGCCTACCTCTGCCATGGAACTGCAATGTTCTTGCATGGCCTAACGGAGCAAATACCGTCGAAGATTTATGTAAACAGCGAACAAAGTCCAAAGCCAGGCTCCGGTCGCCTGACGCAGGAAGGCATAAATCGAGCGTTTGGGGGTAAGCAACGCGAGTCTCAGTTCGTCTTTAAGTTCGGTGACTCCGAGGCATTGCTGCTTTGGGGGAAGAATACGGGCCAATTAGAAGTGGGCGACATGGAGTATTCCGGAACGAAACTGAGGGTGACCGGACTCGAAAGAACTCTCATTGATATTGCCGTTCGTCCATCTTACGCGGGAGGCGTATTTCAAGTACTGGAAGCATATCGCGGTGCCAAGGACCGTATCTCTGTGGGCACGTTGGTAGCGACGCTCAAGAAGCTTGATTACGTATATCCCTACCATCAGGCGATCGGCTTCTACATGCAAAAAGCGGGATATGCGAAGGGCCAATACGGCAGACTGAAGAGCATTGGGCTCGATTACGATTTCTACCTTGCGTATGGTCTCAAGGATAAGAAATATGACTCAGATTGGAGGCTGTTCTTCCCAAAGAGTCTCAATTGAGTTCACTTGTTCCGCGACAAAGTCGAAATAGTCGTCAAACTCTGAGAGTTTGTCATCGTTGGAGGACGCCTTAACGCTGTCCCAATCGGGGCGATGGAATTCTTTCTGATCTTTGATCTTTCCTAGGAGCCTTAACGGAACTTCCTTCGCCGCAAATATCTGCCTGACGATATCCAGGCTTTCTGGGGAGTTCAAGCTCATGCCTGTGCGGGAAACGATCAGATGGATATCGTAGAAATCGCGCGCCCGTGCTGATGGACGCCGCTGCAATGTGTACTCCGGCATTTGCTGACAGATTGCGCGAAGCTTCTCGATCGCAATCATGCCCGGACTGTAGACATATATGGTGTAATCGTCGAGCTGAAGTTCCATTTTGCCGGTGACATATTCATATTTACTGAGGTCGATGGTGAAAACTCGCTGTTGCTTCGGTCCAACGACGAGAGAATCACGGCGCCTAGCAGCCGGGTCACCATCAAGATCCTCATACTTCTGCTTTTCCATCACCTTAAAACTGGCCATATAGCCGCCCCAGCGGTGGCTTTGTCCCTCGGGTACGATACTGGGCTTGGCGTCAAACTTGAAATCGAATACAACGAAACCCGCTGCGAGGAACCTATTCTCGAGAGCCTTATGCACTCGATTGCGGAAATCGTCCAAATCCGCGAAGTCATTTTCAATCGAGAAGTCGAGATCCAGAGATGTCCGTTTGCTCAGGCCTAACGCGAGGGAGAGCGCATTTCCTCCCTTGAGAACGACACGCTCGAACAGCACATCGTCGGAGAAGATGGCGGTAATGGCGATTCTGCGAATCTCCCCATAGTCAGTAGGTGGTGGCGTAGGCATGAACTTCGAAACTCTCACAAACTTAGATTCAAGAGAAGGCGCAGTCAGTTGCGAAGCGCTGTGTCTGGTCGCTCGCGGCACGCTGCCGATAATGATATCGCTAGCGGTATTGTTCGATGCGGGCGAGGAGGGCGAGTTTGGGGGTGGGGGGGAGGAAGCTGGCTTCGACGGCGTTGGCGGCTAGTTCGCGGAGCTGGTCGGGGGTGAAGCCATACCTTTCGTAGGCGAGGATGTACTCGTCGAGGAGGTTAGCGCCGAACATGGGAGGGTCGTCGGAGTTGAGGGTGACCATGAGGCCGGAGTCGAAGTAGCGGCGGAGGGGGTGGGAGTCGAAGTCGGGGCAGCAGCCGGTGCGGATGTTGGAGGTGACGTTGATCTCGATGGGGATCTGCTTGTGGGCGAGGACTTCGAGGAGCTGGGGGTCGTATTGGGCGGCGAGGCCGTGGCCGATGCGCTCGGCGCCGATGTTGATGGCGGCCCAGATGCTGGCGGGGCCTTCGACGGGGCCGCCGGACTCGCCGGCGTGGGCGGTGAGGCGGAGGCCGGCGGCGGCGGCTTCGGCGTAGGAGTCGCGGAAGAGGGATGCGGGGCCGCGGGCTTCGTCGCCACCGATGCCGATGCCGACGATGGAGGGGTACTGACTGCTGAGCTCGGCGGCCTTGCGGAAGACGCGGGCGGCCTCGTCGGGGCCGAAGTTGCGGACGGCGTCGATGAGCCAGTAGAGGGTGGTGCCGAACTCCTGCTGGGCGCGGATGCGGGCGCGCTCGATGGCGGCGACGAAGGGCTCGACGTCGGTCTGCTTCCAGTAATAGATGATGCCGAAGGAGATGTAGACCTCGGCGTGGACAACGCCCTGGGCGGCCAGGGTGCGGACCATGTTGTAGGTGATGAGCTCGTAGTCGTCGGGGGTTTGCAGGCGGGCGCTGACGGCCTTGAAGGCGTCGAGGAAGCCAAGGAAGTTGCGGTAGGTGTAGAGGGCGCGGGCGTCGGCGAGGGTGAGGGGGGTGGCGTCGTGGCGCTGAGAGAGGGCGACGAGGGTTTCGGGTTCGATGGTGCCTTCGAGGTGGAGGTGGAGCTCGACCTTGGGGAGCGCGCGGAGCCAGGCGGAGATGTCGAGTTCGGCGAGCGGGGGCTTGCGGGGCATGTTGCCCTCTAGGCTACGGCAAGCGAGGGGCGGACGGCGCGGGAATGTGGGATTGACCGAGGAAAATGAAGCGCGGATTGGGTCGGATGCCGGACAGTGCTAAACGCTTTCCGCTTGACTTCTCCGGCGGAGTCCTAGAAGCTGAAGGCATTCAAACATTCCAGATTTGCGTGTTCGTTTTGCGCCTGCGTTCCTTTTAGAGGCGCTCGATTCCGTTTTCCAACAACACCCGACTCCCCGGGGTGCAAATAGTTCTTTATTCATCAAGTTTTCTTCATCCATAGAGCATATTTGGAAAGATTCCGTACAACACAAGGAGTTCAAACCCCATGAGCTTGACCGTATCTTTGAAACGGCTTTTTGCCCTCGCATCAGCCGCGGCACTGCTACTGTGTGCGGCCATGCCATCGAGCGCCCAGTCCACCGGGAGCGGCACCATCACCGGAACTGTGACGGATACCACGGGTGCAGTTGTGCCCAGCGCTCCGGTGGTCATCACGGACACCGACACCAACGTGTCGCGCACTATCGCGACCGACGGGGTCGGCGTCTATGTGGCGCCATTCCTGCAGCCTGGCGACTACGAAGTGGTTCTGGGCGGGAACGGCTTTGGCAAGGTGGATCGGAAGAACCTGGTGCTGACGGTGGGCGAGACGCTGACGGTGAACGCCACGCTGACGGTGGGTACGACTGCGACCGAGGTGACGGTGACCAGCGAGTCGCCGATTCTGGACACGCAGAAGACGGAAGTTTCGCAGACACTGGACCAGAACTTTATTGGGAACCTGCCGGTGGTGACGCGCAACTGGAGCAACTTTGTGCTGCTGACGCCGAACGTGGTGCAGGACGGCGGATCAGGACTGATCAGCTTCCACGGCATCAGCGGCCTGTACAACGAGAACTACGTCGATGGCGCGAACAACAACCAGATGCTGTTCTCGGAGGCGCGCGGACGCGCTTCGGGCGCACCGTTTGTGTACTCTTCGGACTCGATCAAGGAGTTTCAGTCGGAGACGTCGAACTATTCGGTGGAGTTCGGACAGGCGGCGGGCGGGCAGGTGAACGCGATCACGAAGAGCGGCCAGAACAAGATTTTTGGCGATTTGTTTTACTCGCTGCGCTACCCGACGCTGAATGCGCTGGATCCGTACACGAAGTTCGGCGCGCTGCACAACCAGCCGAACCCAGTGATCGCGGCGTTCTTATTGACGCAGCCGGTGCACCAGCAGCAGGAGTTCGGCGGCTCGGTGGGCGGCCCGGTCATCAAGGACCGGCTGTTCTACTTCTTCACCTATGACGGCTTCCGCAAGGTGGGCAAGGCGCTGTACACGGACTCGAACACGCTTTCGCTGACACCTTCGGGGACGACCAGCAGCACGACGACGATTACGCCGACGCAGTGCCCGGCGACGATTACCGCGGCGCAGTGCAACAACGCCATTACGTTCCTGATCAACCAGTCGACGGCGGCGCCCTCGCGCTTCCAGAAGCAGAACCTCTTCTTCCCGCGGCTGGACGCCCACCTCAACAACAAGAATGACGTATTCGCGGATTTCAACTTCGTCGACTACGACTCGACCTACGGCTACAGTTCGGCGGTGACATTCAGCAACAGTTCCCCCTCGACCAATGGACCGACGAGCTACCATGAGCGGTTTATAGTCGGCGGATGGACGATGCAGATCGGCAAGGCGTCGGTGAACGACTTCCATGGACAGTATGGCCGCGATCTGGAGACGGCTGGCGCCTATGCCTCCGGTCCCAGCGTGGCGACCGGCGTGGTCACCTTCGGCATGCCCAATGCCCTGCCCCGCGTGGCTGAGCCGGACGAGCACCGCATCCAGCTATCGGATGTGTTTTCGACAAGCAAGGGACATCAGTCGTTCAAGTTTGGTGGAGATGTGAACATCGTCCACGAGGTGATGATCAATCTCTTCCAGGGCGGCGGTATCTACAGCTATAGCGGATCAACCCCGTTGCTGAACTTCCAGAGCTGGGCTCAGGACGCGTTTGCAGGACAGGCTGGAAACACCGATCCGTATGCCGGATATCACTACACGAGCTTTGTGCAGACGGTTGACGGGATCAACACGAAGGCCGGCACACAGGGGTCGGACGACTTCTGGATGAAGATGTGGGACGGTTTCGCAGAAGACAATTGGAAGGTGACGCCGAAGTTCACGTTGACGGCCGGCGTGCGATACGACATCCAACTGACGCCTCCGCCGGGAGTTCCGAACACGAACTTTCCGCCGGTGTCGACCAAGTACAGCACCTCCATCAAGAACGTGACGGACCGGATACAGCCTCGTTTCGGCTTCTCCTGGTCGCCGCTTACCGGCACCGTGGTTCGGGGCGGATACGGTCTGTTCTCTGCACTGAACCAGGGCAGCACTTACTACGCGATGCGCGTTGAAAACGGCGTCGTGCAGATCAACTACAACTACAGCGGATGCGGCGCGACCAGCGGTGCGGTAACGGCGAGTTGCTCGAGCGTTCCGACCTCGTCGACCACGCTGGTGTATCCGAATGTGCCGTTCCTGCCGACCGGTCCGCCGCTCTCCGCTGCGCTCTTTCCCACTGGCGGTGCGCCTCCGACGATCAACGGGCCGACCAAGGTCGGAGCACAGAGCTTCCACGGCCTGGACCCGAACTTTGTTCCGCCATTGGCACACCAGATGAACCTGAGCGTCGAGCAGTCGATGCCGGGCAAGATGAGCCTGCAGGTAGGCTATGTGGGCACGCGCGGCATGCGGTTGCCGGTGTTTGTGGACGCGAACCTGGTGGGGAAGACTCCATCCGGCGCGCGCACCTATAACGTGGTGAACGCAAGCGGCAGTCTAATCCAGCAACTCACGGTTCCGGTCTATCTGCCGACAGACCGGATCAACACCTCGCTGGCGTCGTTCAACACCGGCTTCAGCGTGGCCAACACGTGGTATAACTCGCTGGCGGCTACGGTGCGGCGGCCTTTTGCCAATGGCCTTGAGTTGCTGATGAACTACACCTGGGCGAGAGCGAGCGATACGAGCCAGGTGGCAGGAACCTTCGGCACGTTCTTCGGCGGTGATACGCCTCTGGATCCGAACAACATCCGGGGTGAGAACGGGCCGTCGGACCTTGACATCCGCAATCGCATGACGCTGAGTCTGGTCTATCAGCCTAAGCTCTTCGAGGACAACAAGATTGTGAAGTACGCCCTCGATGACTTCGTTTTCTCTGGCAGCGAGATCGCGTCGGGCGGTCAGCCGATCTCTCTGGCCATGAGCGGCACGGTGTACTCGGGCTCGACAAGTTCGTCGAGCTATGCCGATGAGGGCAACCTCTACGGCGGGGCGATGAGTTCCAGCTCCGGACTCGCCACGACCGGGCGTCCGCCGCAGATAGGCCGGAACAGCATCAAGATGCCGGGCTACAACGATTTCGATATCCGCGTAGCGCGGGACGTTCCCATTCACGAGCAGATCAAGCTGCAGTTCACGGCAGATGCCTTCAACCTGCTGAATCACACGATTATCACGGGTGTGAACGGCACGTACTCGCAGTATGCTACGGTGGCAGCTCCGACGACCCAGACGCCGAGCCCGCCGTGCAATCTCAACACGCAGACGCCGGGCACGACGGCAGCGCCGCTGCAGGGCTGCATCGCGCCTTACTCCGGCACGGGGCTGTCAGCCTTTGATGCGACGTCAAGCACCAACAGCAGCATCCTCTACGGAGCACGGCAACTGCAGGTGTCGGCGAAGCTGTTCTTCTAAACCTCTGATAGGCGGCCTGAAGTTCAGGGCGGCCAAGCAGAAGCAAACAGAAGCGGCCCCGGAAGGACCTGATGGAAGGTCTTCCGGGGCCGTTTTGCGTGTGCGGAGGATCACTGAGAACACTCTCGTACTGCCTTCCCCTGGATGAGATCGAGCGTGCCGCTTGTTCTGGGAAATAAGATGCGCGCCGAACCAGGTTCTGACTACCACGAAAGGGGTATTACCCCAGCGTTTTCGGGTGTTTCCGGCTCACCGTATAGTCCGAAAGTGGGATGGCTTAGGGGGTTCGCCCATGCGGAAATAGAGCAGCATGAAACGGGCCCCTATCTCCGCTTGTCTCGGTTTTGTTCTGGTATATGGAGTTGCGACGACCGCCGCGGCACAAGCGAAGATTTCCCATCAGCCGGTCCGGCGGGTGGCGAGCGCGGAGCGTGCGATCTCTTCGAGCGAAGTCCACATTGCACCAACCACCCTGCCGGCAAACAGCACGTCGATGGACATTGGCGGCGACCACTGGAGCGCGCGCGGATTCGACCTGAAGACGCTGATCTCGCAGATCTACGGCGTCGACATCCGGCGGGTCGACTTTGCTGAAGACAACACCGGAGATGCGCGCTACGACGTGACGCTGACCCTGCCGCGCGAGGTGGACGAGGACGTGATGCAGCGGATGCTGGAGAACGCGCTGGAGCAGAAGTTCGGGCTGACCATTACGCCGGAGAGCCGGGCGATGGATGTATACGTGTTGACCGCGCCGAACGGACCGGGGGCTGCGCTGCATCGTCATGGGGCGAGCGGAGTGGCGACGCTGGCGGCAGAGGATTCGACGGACCAGGCAACGGGTGACACAGAACAGATTGAGTTCCTGGGGAAGAACTGCGACGGCGTCTCCTCAGGCGGGATCTCGGCGTCCGCTGGAACCCTAGGGGAGTTCCGGCGGACGCTGGAGCCCGACCTCGACCGGCTGCTGATCGACGAGACCGGGTTGAAAGGGAGCTATGACTTCCAGATTGGGAACTACGGCAATGAGGGCGAGCTGTTCAAGCTGCTGCACGACCAGCTTGGCATCCTGGTAACCCCGGAGCAGCGGAACCTGACCGTGCTGACAGTGCGGCCGAGGCAGGAACTGCAGGCGAAGTTGTAAGGGATAGGTTTGAGGTACTGGGGTTCGAGGTTCGAGATGTGGACGTAAGGTGAGGGGCAGAGGCGGGGGATGTTTTCCCCGCCTCGCTTGCGTTTGGGAGTGTTGCAGAGAAGCGAATCACAGAGATCACGGAGCAAAAGAGAGGACGCAGAGATTGCTGTTGCTTCTGAAGCTCTAGCGAGGAATCTCGCGGTTGTAAACGTAGACCCAGCAGGGCTGATGGGAGCCGTCGGGCAGGGTTGCAGTGGTTTCGACGCGGAGGAAGAGGCTGTTGGCGGGGTCGGCGGGGCGGAGGTCTTCGTAGGCGTCGAGCGCGGCGAGGGTTTCGGTGTCAGGGACGGCGAAGAGCGAGCCGGAGATGGGTGGGGCGGACGAGTCGAGGACCGCGCCGGGGTATGCGCCGAGATTGTAGAGGCGCGCGCGGATGGTGGCGGGGCCGCGAGGCGCGAGACGGCGGGCGCCGGAGGCGATCTCGCGGGGGGCGCGGTCGGGATGGAGGGTGCCGTAGATGAAGAGGAGGGTGGGCATAGAGCAGTGGTCAGTGGTCAGTAGTCAGTAGTCAGTAGTCAGTAGTCAGGCCTTGGGGGTCACCCAAATCCGGCCATAGAGGGTCACCTCAAAACCGGCCATAGAGAAACGGCCTGAGACATTGCTTCCGACGGGGGAAATTACCCTCTGTTGGCATGGGTAATGTCTTGGA
>Ga0224555_1001504_pt1 | contig 31788 bp, 28 predicted proteins | sample 714S23034metaG_FD_180687 | JGI IMG/M metagenome (GOLD analysis project Ga0224555, IMG submission 180687) | Peat soil microbial communities from Stordalen Mire, Sweden - 717 S2 30-34 | ecosystem: Environmental > Terrestrial > Soil > Wetlands > Peat | place: Sweden: Norrbotten County, Stordalen...
GGATGGAGCGTTCGTTCCGATGCCAACCGTTGCGGCATTTGTGACTAAAAAACCGGCAGGCAGGTTTGTGTTGTAAAATGAGTAAGTGGCCCCACCACTCCCACCATTTTTAACAGAAATGATCGGAACTGCGACATAGGGGATTCCGTTTGTGACCCCTGAAATTAAGAATGAATTGGTGTCGAAATTATTGTAGGACGGCGATGCTGCTTTAATGCAAATCGCAAAAAATACCGTTAAGAACAGTAAAATCAGGCTTTTCATCATTTTTAGTTTTCACTGGTTCAGGAGATATACCACAGCCCCCATCTGGTCGCCTTCAGGAAAACCCCCAACGGAAGTGAAGCATTTTGAATCCGCCCGCAATTGTTCCGGTGTCAGGTTCGTTCCTGCGATGGAGTTCAAAAGAAAAATCGCACAGCCAAGCTGATCGCCAGACGGGATGCTTTTAATGAAGCATTTGGCGTTTGCCTGCAATTGCTCCGGTGTGAGATTTAGCCCAGACATATAATTCCAAAGGTAGATGGCGCAACCAAGCCGTTCGCCGGTCGGTATGCTCCTGATGTAACATTTTGCCGCCAGCGCAATTTGATTTGGAGTGTATGCCATAGCATCACAACCCCCTTATCACTCGCCGCCTTCCGTCACGTTATAGAATCCAACGGCGCAGCGCAAAAATGAAAGCAGATTTTTTTTGTCATTCTCGCCGATGGCGAGATAGCAGGCCGAATTCTTTTTCAAAGAATTTATGTTTCTGGAAAAAACAGCATTGTTTCTAAGCGAATCCTCCACCGTAAAATATGTGGATATGGCTTCCCTTTGATTTGCCGAAAGCAGCCTCCATTTACCGGCTGCGGTGAGAAGTCCGGCGATGCTGAGGCTATAATCTATTGTCGGCAAAGGGAAACCCTCTAAATTGCCAAGAGCCTGCAATTCTTGAACACGGGCAAAAATTTCAATCGCCCTGCGCTGTTCAACGCCGATGTTCGGGTCTAAAAAGCAGTTTGACGCGATTAAAATAGAGTTTGGATCGCAGAGGTAGTATTTTGAAATATCTGCCATAAAATTAACTTGGTTCACCCATCGGCGATTCCGCCGCTTCGGGTGCTGGCGTTGCCGCCGGTTGTTCGGGTGCTGTCTCGTCAACGATGACAAATTCCGCTTCACGGCTGTCAGGGTCAACGTCCTTGATTTCGATGGTGAATTTCTGACCGACTTGCGGAGTCTGGCCGCCGAATACATCCACGGCTGCAAAGCCGCTTGTTTTTTCATCCGATGACGCCGCAGCTTCCGCCGGTTTTTCCATCGGATTTTCGTCCGGGGAAGAGCGCGCCGCCCGCGCCCGCATATCCGGGCTTTTGTATCGCGTATCGAAAGTTTCCATAATTCAATTTCAGTCCGAGCGGCGGCTGGCAACCACCCCGCAGTTAAGTCACCAGCCGCCCCCGAATTGTTTAGCTGCTCAACGCCGTGCAGACCGGGTTTCCACTGGCGTAGTTTTGCGTCACATACGATGGCGCAACCGAGCAAGGCGGGCTGTCCGTCACCGCGCCGGGATCGCGCAGGTGTAAGATGCACTCTTTCCAGATCGGATATTCGTAGCGATACCCGGTTTCAAAGTCAGACCAGAAAAGACCTTGATTGCGCCGCTTGTTGTCAATGACGCAGGTTGTCCCCGTAACCGGATCGGTAACGACGAAAGAATCGCTTTCAGGCCCCGTGAATTTCCATTTGCCGCCCAAGTCGCGGGTGAGGAACGGCATTTCTGGGTTCACTGGCGTAAGCGACGGAACTGCGCGCCGCATGGCCTCTGGATGCCAGATGCAAGAATACTGAATCGGGGCAAGCTGCCATTGCGAAGACGGAATAGGCTTGCTGCCAATCGTGGTCGGCACGTTGACATAAGGCCAGACGCGCTTCAAAGTCCCCTTGCCGTCATTCAACGGATAGAAACGCGCAGGAAATAAATCGTAGCTGATGCCGAAGTTGCCGATGCCCTTGCTCATGCCGTATTTGAACAACTCGCCGCCACGGACAAAATCCGTGAATTTGAAATTGCTCACGAGAGCCGGATTCTGCTCGACAAGCTGGCTTGCCGAAATCGGGTCGGTGATGAGCTTCATAATTCCAGCAGGGACGTATTTCGACTTGAAGTAGCCGCCGGACTGCAACTGCTCATAAAACCGCTGCAAATACTGGATGGTCAACATCGAGGTAGGCAGCAATGAATCGCTGCCAAGCACAATGGTCGTCAGATTGCCGGTGAACATCGAAGGCGACAAACTGACAGCCGCCATTGCCGAGCCGCAGATTTGAACTTGGTCGGCCAGCATGAGCGAGTTGACGCGGTTGTAATCAGACCAGACCCATTTCGTCACATTCTTGATGCCCTTGACAATTTCCGCCAATTGCGCTTTCGCCTTGGCGCGGGTGTTGATCTGGTCGAAGCACAAGATGTTCGTGCTGTAAGAAGTCCGCACGCGGCCATAATTCTTGATTTCCGCGCCCCAGCCAACGGTGATGCTGGCGGGTGTGCAGGCGTTGTTGACGCACTGCGAGTCCTGCGTGTCGAAACTCTGCCACGACTGGCTCAAGTCAGGAAATTGAACGTGAGTCTGCTCGTAGGTATGGCTTGTGCCAGTGAAGGAATCCCACGGCATTGTCGCCACATGGCCTATCCATGCGTCGTCGGTGGGAAACCAGTCCTTGAGCAAATCCTTGTCGAAATGGGGAGCCTCATCGAAGAGGAAATCGAAATATGACGAACAACTCCAAGCTGCCATAAAAATTGTCTTTCTGTCGGCGCATTTTGCGCCTGTTTGTTTCAACGCGGGGTATTCGTTAAACAAGACCGATTTTTATGCCGCCGTCCGTCGCGGATTTCCTGCCTGACGCTGGCCGGAAGCTGCTTACGTCAATGACACGGATAACCGATGAAAAAGATTTGTCAAATTTTATTGACAGATTGATGTTCCCGTTGGAATATGTTCTATATGGTTGAAACCAGACCGTTCAAATATATCCGCTTCAAATTGACTGTTCCAGAATGGCAGTCTGCACGCCGCGCCGCAATTGCCGCAAACGAAAGATGGTTTTTGAGGTGGGTAAGAAAAACCATTGTGAAAGCTGCTTCTGAATCGGAACAAAAATGAAAACCCTCTCTGAATCTTTGGCCGAATATCTGTCCAGGGTTTATCCATCCGGCGTCCACCCGTCCATTCTCGCCGAATCTCGAAAGGCGTTCTTCGCGGGCGGACTGACAATGTTCAAACTCGCCGCCGAAGCGGATTCAGCCGATGCCCGGCTTGCTCTTTACGAAGAAGCCAAGAAGGTTTGCGAGGAGGAAATCAAAGTCCAGAAATCAAACGTAGTGCCGATGGTTGAGCCTTACGCGCCGTGTCCATGCGGCTCTGGAAATAAATTCAAATTCTGCTGTGGGAAAAAAGTATGAATATCAACGACGGAATAAAAAATCTGCCGGGCATGGTTTGCCCGCGCTGCCAAACTGTTTTGTCACACGGGGCGGTCATTCAGAACGACAAGCCGATGCACAGAAAAAACGATTTGATTGTCTGCTCTGTGTGTGCGGTCGTAAGCCGGGTTGACGACGGCGGACTGGTCATCATGTCCCGCGCCGAAATTGAGCGGCTAGACAAACAGAGTCAAGTCATGCTCATGGCTTCAATCGCCTCGATTATGAAAAAGCAGCAGGGACAAAAAGAAATCGTAAGTCCAAACGGCGTGCGCGGATGAAAGTCCGCCTTAAATCTCATTCGTCAGTCCCGCCTGGCTATTTCCAGTTCACCATTCCACAACTCGGCAAAAAAGTCTGGCGGTCGCCAGTGTTTTCCATGCTCGTTCGTCAGTTTCAAGACATCGCCGCAGCCAATCCTCATCTTGGACTTCCGACCGACCGGCAGGAAATTTCAAACCGGCTGGATGGGGAAAACGCCATGCGAATTTCCGAGATTGACGGATGCTTCTTGGCTCTTACGATTCAAGACCCGCCAGAACACACGCACCGTTTCCAGACGTGCTACATGGCGGCTGGCGGGCGGTTTGGAGACTTGATGATAATTCTGTCCGGCCTCAAGCATGAATTTGATTCGACTGGAATCAAGCCGGTGGTTTTGGTAGGTGGAAAATTTTCAGGTCTTTTCGACGGGATCAGCTATGCGGATTGCTGGTCTCTGTTCGGGCTTGACCATGTGGACAATTCGCATCTTGAAGTCGCATACGCCGCGGCACGTCAGAAATTTGACCGGGTGATTGTTCCAAAATGGTGGGAAGTCAGCGGAGTTGAAAAGCCAACATTCAAGGCTGAACCCGATTTATGGCTGGAAAAAGTTTCCCCGCACGAGCGCGACACCTACATGACAAAACAGTGGCAGTCGTGCGGGTGGACGATGGGCGAGTTGTTAAAATGGCCGCTGGTGTTTGACCGGCGCGACACGGAGAGAGAAAATGCCCTGATTGAAAAATTCACAGGCAAAAATCCGTTCGTGATTTTTAATTTCAACGGCATTTCCAGCCCGTTCAGGGATGGCTGGAAAATCCTCGGCGCGCTGGCTGATTCAATTCCCGGCATTGACTTCGTGGACTTGGGCGGCATAACGGCGGAACGAATTTACGATCTGCTTGGGCTGTTTGACCGCGCTGTTTGCCTAATCACGATTGACACTTCCACGTTCCATCTTTCCGCCGCGTCAGAAGTCCCGACAATCCATTTGCAGCGAAGCGGACATGGAGGTTCGCTGCCACGCGGAAACTCAATTCTTCGCGTCAGGTATGACGAGATAGAAAACCGAATCCACGAAATAAAGGACGCCGTTGAAAATCAATTTTATCATCACGGCCTTTGATAAGGAGATTTACCTGCCGCATTTGCTGCGGGTGATTCAGTCCTATGTCAGCGTCGAGCCTGAAATTGTGACTACCTATAACGGAGCAGACCTTAATTTTCCATGCACACTGCGCCGTCCAAACATGGGGCATCAGCACGGCGACCATGATTTGACGATGACTGGCTACAACCATTTCCGAACTCTGAATGATGGATTCAGATTCATCAAAATCGGCATTGATTCTTTCCTGCTTGATGAAAATGTCCTGATTCACATATTCGAGACGATGGAACGCGAACAATGCTGCTACGCCGGAAACCGATGGCACAATGAATCCTCACCAAGCCTTGCGACGGACATCATGTTTCTCGACACGCGGTTTGGAAACCCTCTTAACCCCCCGCACGGCATGGAAAAGGACGCGGACGATTTTGAACAATGGATGTGGAAATCCGTCCATCGTAGAAATTTGAAATGGCTGGAAATACAGCAGCGAAAGCCAGTCCATCCAGACAACCGCATGGAGTGCGAGAAATTGAAATGGACGATGCAACATCAGCTTGACAAGAACCTTGAGAATATACGCAGGTGGGGATTTTAGGCATCCCAAGCCGGACGGTTGTTGATCATATAATAAAGGTTCAAACGATACTTGATGCACTGTTTGCAGATGGCGTGGCCGACCCGTTTTTCCATCCAAAACTCCGGCGTTGCATCAAGATAATTTCCCAGCGTGATTCTCCGGTCTGCGGTGCAGGCGCATAGCTGGATTTTTCCGTCGTGGCGGATGAATGTAAAAAGTGAACCTGCTCCAACCGGGCAGACCTCGGACGGGGGTATGTCGGCATACATTTCGCGCGCCTTGTCCGGCGGAATATGCACATGATTCATTGTTTCCAGATATGTCTGTGAAACCGGCGGCAACAAATGATTCCAGTCCGGGCTGTTTTTTTGAACTTCAAACGGAGTCGCTTCCGGGTCTTTGCTGCGGCAATACTGGATGGAATTTTCCATGCTGATTGCCCGCGCCTTCGTCGAGAAAAATCCTATGTTGGCTCGTTTGGCGTAATCCTCCATCAAGGCAATTTCGTGGTGATTGTAGTCATAAACGTGATAACAGACCGACACAGGAAACGGATTTCCGGCCTTGTAAAGCGCATCACCAAGCACGGCCATGTTGTGTTTCACTTTTTCGATGTTGCCGCCAGCATGACCCCGCACATAAACATCCTGCGTGAAACCCGAAAGGCTGATGATGACAAAATCAGGCTTGGCCGCGACAAATTCATCAAGATTTCGCAGCAGGTTGAGGTTGGTCGAAAGCTGGCAATTTAGCCCGCGCGCCTTGACGGAACGGATGCAATGAGCCAGACGTGGATGCAGGAATGGCTCTGAATTGCCGTAGAGAAAAACAATGGCTTTCGGATTTTCCAGCGCGATTTTGTCAATGCACTTTTGCATCAAATCGTCGTCCATGATGCCGTTCTGATGCTCGTATTTCAATCCTTCCGTTTCGTCCATGTTGCCCTTTGTGCAGGTGGGGCAGGCGAGATTGCAGGCCGAATTTACCTCCAAAAAATACCTCCAACTGTGCATCTTCGTCTCGTCAACACCGATTGCACCGTCAATAAATGGGATTGCGGACTCCCTGTATGCTTTTTGTAATTCAGGTGTCATAAATTCATATTACGCATGGTTGCATCCAAATAAAACATTGCTTCCGTCTCCGCACCGATACCCATTTGGAATGTCCATGCACTGATGAAGGTGATGCTCCCCCGTCCACGAGACCACCCAAGGCGTCATGCCGTGATTCTTGAACCAATTTGTCATGCAGGTTTGTCCATGCTCAAATTCGTAACGAAGCTCATTGCCAATAATCGTCTGGCAGTATTCCGTAAGCAGCTTTGGCCGCATCCAAAATCCCGTAGTTCGGATATGTGGATGAATGTGATTTCCCTCGCCGGGATGCGCCGTTGCACCATAAAGCGTGTCGCCTTTTCGGAAATAAGAGCGCATGACGGGAACCATCCAGTCAGGGCGGCTGAACCAAGTATTGCCTCCAAAAAATATCATCAGGTCGGCCTCAACTGTTTTTGCGGCCACGAGATAACCGCCGATGTCCTTGCCACGGTCGTCGTGTTCGATCAGTTGCACGTTTGGCAGGAACGAAAATCTTTGACCCGTTTTATCGTCAGCCTTTCCGCCGTTGCAAACGATTACAGTATCATGCGCCATGCCGGGAGGATTGCGGCGATAACTGTCCAAAAAACGGGCGGCTTTGACGCCATGTTCACCTTCACCGTCAAGCGGGTAGATATAGACGACTACGACTTTCATTCATCAGAATTTCTTGTCGAATGAGCTTACCGCGCCTTCGGATTCTTCACCGCCCTTGGATTCACCACCGACAGCCTTTGGTGCGCCCGGTGTCGAGCCGCGTAGTTCAGCAATCGTCGCGTTCAACTCGGCAATCGTCGCGTCCTTCGCCGCAACGTCGCGCACGAGCCTCTTGTGGGCGGCAAAACGGTTACGCATCGTGGCGTCCAGAATCACGCGGTCTTTCACTGAAAGTTTCTGGCGAGCATCGGTGAAAAACAGGTCGGCTGTTTTGAGTTCGGATTCGAGCAGCTTGTTTCCTTCCGCGTCTCCGTCTCGCGGAGAAAATTCAGGATGTTTTTCCGCCAAGTCTTTGTTGACGGCAGACCATGCCTCTTGAATCTGCGTGGTTTCCGTGGCGCGTTTCGTGGCGTTTTCCTGTTCGATTGTTTTCCAATTTGCCTTGTAGTTCGCTTCTGATTCGATGGAGGCTTCTCGCAATGGCACAACCTTGTCGTAATGCGCCATAATGTCCTGCCAATCTTCGGGGAAATGTTTCTGTGCCTCGACACGGGCGGCGCGGCGTTCGAGGTTGAGCAGGTAGCCTAAATCGCTGCTTGTCCCCTGCCGTGTCTGGTCATTGTTCTCGGCGTCCTTATATGTCAGAGGGCATTTTTCAATGTCAGCAACGGCTTTTTGAAATGCTTTTACATAAGGCTTTTCAAACTCCGTCTTGTATTTTTCGGACTGCTTGAAGTCCGTCAGACGAATCCGTTCCTCATAGGATTCAACCTGTTTTTGGAACGTCTCGACCTTCTTGGCGAGGGCGGCTCGTTCGGCCTCTGTCTTGGGAACTGTCGCGCTGATTTCATCGAACTTGGTTTGGAGTGCGGCCTTTTCAGCCTCCAACGCTTTCGCCCGCTTGTTCTGTCCGTAGGCGAACTCACGCACTTGTTTCAGGTCTTTTGACTCGGCAACCTCTTTGGGAAGCGCGTATGGGTCGGCGGCGGGCGGCGCGGCAGGTGCTAGTTTTGCTCCGGCGGCTGGCTTGGCTGGCGCGGCGGCAGGGGCTGGCTTTGCGGGTGCTGGCTTGCGCTCCGGCGGCGGGGCTGGCGTGTTGTCCTCACCGTCCTCGACTGGAAACGCAGAATCAAATCCGGCCTCAAGCTGCGGTGATTCGAGCGGGTTTGCGCCACGGTCGCCAGATGGCGCGGGCGCGGCGGGGGCTGGTGCTGCCGGTGCTGCGGCTGGTTTGGACGGCGGTTCGGCAACTGCTCCTTCCTGCTGTTGCTGCTCCTGCTGTGAGAATCTTCCTGTGATGAATTTGCGCAACATAAATTATTTCTTTGAAATTTCCCTCGGCTTGGCGGGAACATCAGAGGGATGCGTGAGGCTTCCATGATTCGGCCAAGTTTTGATCGGCGCGGGCGTTTCGGAGAACTGGACAAGACGCTCCAAAACATAATTCGCGCCCTTCATGGCTTCCGATGACGGATTGGTTTTGGCAAATTCAATCAGGACGGCTTGGACGCTGGATTGCACTATCGGGTCGTCAACAAATTCCCGGTAGCGTTTGACGGCTACTGGATTTTTCAGGAAGTTTTCGCGGGGGTTAAGGATGCTCATTTTTTAATTTGGATTTTTTTATTTTCTTTCCTGCAATATATTCCGCAATCGCCCAATTAGCCATTTTGGAAACTGAAACCAGCTTTGCCGCTCCCGATGTTTCGGCAATCATCTTTTTAAGGCCGGATTCGTTTTCTTCCCATAGCTTGACTTGCATTTGCCACAACTATCCACAAAGACAATCATTTGTCAACAGAATTATCGTGACAGTGGGCTTAATGGGGAAAGGGCGCGTGTTGATTTATCCTTTTTTGCTGGCACATTCTCGCGCAGATAGGGCACGCCGGTTTCGATGTGTTGACCAACGGTTGATGGCTGGCGTTTTATCGGGTTTCCTTTTGCATCTTTGTCCTGCCATTGCGCGGCCTCGTTCACAAGTTGAGGGACGAGCAGGTTTTTCATCCACTCGCCCGCTCCGTAGCTGATTGACGATGGCTGTCCAAGCTGCGTGATGGTTTCCGAAGTGCGGCCAAGAGGTGAGTCATTCAAAAGCCCTGACGCACCAGCAATCGCACCGATGACAAGACCTTTGTTATCCTTGCTGCCTTTTTTTAGCTTGGACGCTGCAACCACTCCGATGGTGTGGAAAAGCTGTCCAACGGCAAGAATCGGGTTGTGCAGCCAAAGCCCGCTCAATTTCGTGTCTCCAATCTTGATGCCACCGACACCGGCTTGGTCGGGTTTCCGTTTCTCGCCGGGTTGATAATATCCTCCGAAAGTGCCGTTCGCTCCGTTGTGCCAGCCGTCATAAAGCCCGTAAAGAGCCATGGCCGCGCCGATGCTGCCGACTTTCAAATGCTTCAAAATGTTGTCGCGCTCGCGGTCGCTCAATTTGTCAATTCCAACTTTGAAAGCGTTGTGTAATTTGTAGCTTCCGCTGGCAAGCCCGAAAGCCGCCGTCATCTGCTGCTTGATGTAATTCAGCGGCACGGTCAAAATTGGAAGTTCGATGCGTCCAGCCGTTGCCGCAATCTTTCCGCCCAGCGGCACTTGTGGTTCTCGGTTTGGAAGTTTTTTGGGGCGTTCCCAATTCTTAAACATTGATCGGATACCGCTGGCGATTTTGTTTTGCTCCAAAAGCAACCCCTCGTCCGAGTCCATGAAAGCCTCGCCTTGCGCGGCAAGCTGTGTCAATGGGTCTGTCGGGTCGCCTCCGTTCTTGGCGATGAAATCAAGGCGACGAGCGAGCGAGTTTTCATAAACAACACGGCGCAATGGCGACTTGATGACTTCGTGAAGAAGCTGCGGAATTTTCCACCATTCAAACCCGTCGTCAATGCGTGTTGAAAAAGCGCGCTTCAATTCCGATTCGCCCGTCGTTGCAACCTTGTATGCGTCAAACATTCCTTGCGTCAGCCCCCTTGCGATTGAACGGGTGAGCATTGGGATATTGCTGCCGCCCTCGACCGGGGCATTTTCCGCTACGTCCCTCACTTTCGGAAGTTTTGAAATGACACCACCGATGACATCTTGGGCAATCATCATCGGGACTTTGGTGATGGAATAACCGGCCAATTTTCCAAGCACGTTCACGCCGGACAAGACGGAGAAGCGGCGTGCGTTCGCAAGGAAATCCCAAAAGCGTTCAGTTCTCGGAAGATTCGCCTTCTGATATTTGAACTGCTCGCGCTTGAACTTTGTGGCGATTGCGTTTTTATTCCCCTGCAATTCCATCGCCTTGCGGTCAACCTGTAACACACGGCGCGGCTTCTTGTCATAATCCTTTTCATCCAGACGCCGCTGATATTCGTCAATCTGGTTTTGCAACCGCGTCTTGAAAGTGTCGAGAGCGGATTTTAATTGCGTGTGTGGGTCGGTAATCGGCACTTGAAATTTCAGCTTGGCCTCGTTCACCAGTTTTATGAGCGCGGATTGCGCCTTTGTGACTTCGGCACGTTCAACGCCTGTTTTGAGCGGCGGCTGACCAGCGGCCATGTCCTCAAGTTTTGCCACTTCCTGCATCTGCCGTTTCAGATCGCGCAATGTCACGCTGACTTCATCTTTGGAAAGCTGTTTGAAATCGCCGTAGCCGCTGATTGCGTCCATCGTGTCGCGCCGCTCAATGGTCGGGTCAATCTCCTGCAATGCGCCATGCACGGCGTCAATCAGGGCGTCACGGTCTTTGACGCCGCTTTCGACAAACAGGCGGGCAAGTTTTTGGATTGCGTTGGATGCGCCGTCTTTTTTTCCGGCCTTGAACTTTTTGGTGATTGCATCCTTCGTGCGGGCGATTTGCTCCGGCACAGTCATATCCTTGACGGCTTTTTGAACTTTTCTAACCTTCTCTGCCTTGGATTCATTTCCGCCAAGTATGCCTGCTGTATGATTTTCCAACGCCTCGTTTGCGCGGCGAAAAAAGTCATCAAAATTTGGTTTGTATTTTTCGATGAAATCTTTTCCTAATTTAGCGGTCATTTCGGCTGTCCACTCACCTAAATCAACCGTTTTTTGTCCGGCTTCGATTGAAAGTTTAAGGATTGTCGAAACCCCCACGTCAGTGACATCCGCTATCAAACCCGGACTGACGGAATAAAGACGGCTGTTCAACCGTTTTAACGCAGCATCGGCGCGGGCATCAAAATAGTTTTTGATTTTGTCCGCGATGATTCTGACGTGAGGCTCGACCGGCTGCGGCTTTGGCTGCTTGAGAATTTCGTCAAGCTGGCGTTTTGCCTCGGCTTCCGATTGCTGCGAGCGGTCAAGATGTTGCTGCAATTCGTCGTTGGCCTTTTTGTAGTCATCAGCGGTCTTGACCAGTTCGGCGCGTTCCGAGTCTGTCAACGGCTCGCCACCTTTAACGGCGCGGCGTTGCAATTCCAGTGAGGCGAGTGAATAATCCTCGTTCGCCATGATTTGAAGCGAGCGCAACGCACGACCCGTTTCAGAACCGGACACGCGGGAAGCGTGTTCAAGCTGCGTCAATTCATCAGACAGCCGGGCTGTCTCAATGTTGTGACCAACCATGTCGGAAAGGCGGTCTGGATATTCCTTTGAATCGTCAAAAGCCTGAATCGCGGCGCGGGCAGATTTTTCATAGGCATCGCGCAAATCAATCTTGCGGAGCAGCAGCATCATGCGTTCCCATCCTTCGATTGTGCGCGGCTTGGAATTTAGATCGGCTATAAGCGTATCCGGCGCGGTAGGATTTTTGTCAATCTCTGCCATCGCCCTGTCCATCAAGGCTTGATCGGAAACACCTTCCGGCTTTGTCAACGGCGGGAGTCCACGCTTCTGACGCTCTTGGTCAATCAGCTTGTATTTCATCGCGGTAGGATTTCCACCGCCACGAGCAAACTCACTCGGCACAGCCGCACCGAGGCCCATATGCTCTGCGGGGGGTTGTTCGGAACGTTGACGCAACAAACTCAAAACGTCCTGCAATCGTTTTCTTTGAACCTTGTCGAATGATTTGTAATTCTTGGCATCGCTGGCCATGATGGAAAGCTGCTTCTCAATCGTCTTGGCTGCTTTTGCCGCACCACTATACATTTTCTCCGCTGCGGTGGCGGACTTTTCAGGGTCAACATCCTTCACGATTTCCTGAATCTTGAACAAATCATTTTGCGTCAAGGTTTCGTTGCCGTAGGCTGTTGTCTCGGATGTCGGCTCGACAAACTTTTCACCGGCAAGATTAAACGGCATTTCGGATTCGGCGAACAAAGCCTCTTTCGGTTTTGAAACCAGACTGCCCTTGTCCATCTTCAAAGCCGTCTCGCCGTCAATCTCCTGTGTGCCGTAAGTGTTTCCATCGTCTAGCGTCAAGCCAGTCACACGCCCGTCCTCGTCATAATCCAAGCGGGTGACTTTTAATTTTGCACCCTTCAATGTGAAATGGTCGCCCTCGTTCAAATCATCCGGCACAAGGGTTTCAACGCCTTTGGATTTGCTCTTGATGTCAGACTGAAATTTAACCGTCTGCGCTGCGGCTTGGTCGTGCAACGCATTTTTTTTTCGTTCGGCCTCTCTGCTTGCAATGCGCCCTTTTGCGGCTTGGTTCAAATGTTCGCCTAACTGGTCGGGTTGATTCGGGTCGCCTTTGAAGTGGCCTGATTTTGAAAGTTCGGATGCCGCAACATCGGCGGGAACACCACCCTTGCGGAAGATTGAACGCGCCGCTCCAATCGGTTTCCAATTCGAATTTGCCTCTTTGATTAACGTCGGGTCAATCTTTCCAGTGACACCTTCAATTTCATCAATCAAATCCGCGCCACGTTTGCCGGATGCAAGTTCAATGATACGCTTTGACGGCTTCCCCTGTTCTGTCGGCCTAGCGGACTCTTGGGGAGAAGGCTGTGATTCCGACCTATCACGCCAATCAGTGTAAGCCTTTGTGTATTTTGAAAGGGATTTGGTATCTGGTGGATTGATGCTTTCGATTTGATTCGCGTAAATTGATTCCGGCTCGGTTTCGCCGGGATGCAAAACTTCAACCTTATCGTAGCCTGCGCGAGTGGCCTTTGGCTTTACGGAAATTATTTTACCAAGCCATGCACCTTCCGTTCCCGCTTCTTTCGGAGCGTTAAAAGCCGCGTTCCATTTCACCCACTGTCCGGGCTTTACCCAATCAGCAAGCTTCTCTTTATCGCCTTCGTAAATAATTCCTTTCTGCCCCGTATCAAATGGCGGTGTTGGCTGCATCTTTGCTTTAGCCGCCTTCTCAATCGCCGCCGCTTCTGGCGGAAGTTCAGCCGATGGAACACCCTGATTGATGGATGATGCTGGCGGTCTTGATTTCGCTTTTAAGGCAAGCAACTCCGGCGACAAATCAGGCTCTACCGTCCCGGCTTTTGGTAGTTCCGATGCTTGACCTTGTGGTGCTTCGGCAGGTTTTTCTGGTTCGGGTATTCCCGCGCCCACCGCTTCGCTATCTCCGGGTGATGGATTAACAGGAACGCCCGCTGTGCTTGGCTCTTGAATGGCATTTGGTTTTTCCTCCGTCAGTTTTTCCGGCAAGGTGACAATCTTGCCGTCTTGTTGAATGATTTGCGCGTTGCCGTCAACGTCCGCGCCGATGACGTGGCCGCTGACAACTTTTCCGTCCGGCATCGTGGCTTTTACTTCGTCGCCGTGGGTCAATGGTTCTTCTTGAGCCTGTGGCGAAACTTTCTTTGCAACTGTCGGAATAACTGGCGCAGTTCTCAACTGCTCTGCCAATTTCCGTATAAGGTAATCCTTCGGTCGTGCGCGGGATTCGATTGCGTCCGTCGCTCCAAACTTCGCCGCTAGAGGTGCAAATAATGCCGACTGCGCCAAGTCCGAAACTGCTGATGTGATTTTATCCTTGTCCCTGTCTTCTGGATTTTTGCCAAGCTCCGTCCCCAAAACCGTCGCAGCATCGCCGCCGCTTTTAATCATCTGTGCGGAGAAACCGAGTGAGGCGAGTTTAGCCGCGCCTTCGGGCAATCCGGCAATGGCGAGCATCGGCGCGCTTCCGGCCAATCCCTGACCAAACTTTGCCAATGTAGCAACGGCGGGTGCATCAGGCGCGACACCGGCGATCTCGCCTGTAATCTGCGGTTCTTCGCCCAAAGCCGCGCCAGCCAGATTTTTCAGTTCGTAATACTTTTCGTTTCCTGCAACGGTTTCAGCAACGTCAGCCGGGATTGCCTTTGCGATGTTCCCAGCATATCCAACGGCCTTGTTGAGTTGCGCTGGGATTCCGGTTCCTGGCGCGGTGGTTGCCGCGAGAAAATCAGAAGAATTTTGTCCTGCTTCGTAGGCTTTGCTGGTGGCGTCCTCTTGCGCTATTTTATTCAGGTCGAGTTTTGAAAAATCAGCCGGTGGAATCGCGGCAGTGGAATCAAGCGGTGACGAGTCAGGCGCGGCTGTCTTTTTCCCAACCTTGTCGAAAATATCGTCCAACGCCTGCTTGTTCGGCGGCGAATCGCCCGTCAGCCGCAGTTTGCGTCCGTCCGGTGCTGTGACGAGATACGTTGGCATTTCATTGAACCACTTCGATTTGATACCCGTCCACGTTTATCGGCGCGGTGCTTGACGCCGGAGAGGGAGAATCCAACGGGCTTCCGCCGTTCAATCCATTTGGATTCGCCGCGAGATAAGCCTTCAAATCAGATGTCACCTTTTGGGCGGCTGTCAGGTTGCCAGCTTGAATCGCGTCCTGATATTGTTTTTTGAACGATGCAACCGTCTGGTCGGGTGTCCCTGATGTCAGCGGTGAGGGTGGGTTTTCAATGGCCGCAATCTGGTTGTTCAAATCGTCAATTTGTGATTTGTATTGCGGCTGTAATGCCGGATCAACTCGCGGCAATTCCGCCATAAGCCTGTTTCTTTGGTCAATCAAAGATTTGTATTTAACCATCGTCATCGGGTTGGGCGGTGTCGGCTTGACTGCCGGTGTCGGATAAGGCTGGCTCGGCTCGTCTTGTGTAAATTGACTGTTCAACGGGTTAAATGTCCCGACGCCGCCGCGTCCCGTGGAAATCACCTGCGGTTGCGCGAGCTTCAATGCGTCAATCGCAGCCGCGCTTTGATCCTTGCTGGCATTGTTGGCAAGCACACCATTTTGATATTGCGACTGGTTTTGCAACTGTTCGGCTTCCAGTTTCGCCCGCATTGCGGCCTCCTGCATCTGCTGCTGACGTTCGGCGGACTGCTGCTGTGTCGCCAGATTCAACCGAGAGTTTTCCAAAAGCATCTGCGCCTGCTGCTGCGCCTCCTCGTCGGACAACTGGCGGCTTCGCTGCCCGATGCCCGCACCGGCTTCGGCGGCGGAAACGAAGTCGCTTGGCGATACCGATGTCCAGCTTGGGATTACTGGCACAACACTCCTTTGGCTATGGTGGTTGACTTTGACATATCAGCCGCATTGTCAACGGAAAGCGCAGGACAAAATTTGAGTGATGCCATAAATTTTATTCAAATGTCACGGGTTGACTCGGCGAATTTCCGTATGTGCTGAAAACTGAATATGGGTCGTAAGACCCAACACTAGAGCCGTCGTATCCCCCGCCGGTTCCGGTGGATGTTCCAAAAGTATTCAGGGGTTGAAGTTGAGACGATTGAGGATAAGGCGTTGATGAAAACGACCTCGTGCCTCCTGCCGGATTCTGCAATTCAGCCATGTATTGATTGAGCAAAGAAAGCTCCTGATTGGCCGCGTCTGTCGGATTCGGCGCGGCTGCGGACACCGCATTTTGCGTGTTCACTTCGGTTTGAAGCGCGGGGCTTACTGTTTGCGTCCCGCTCACCGTTGGAATTGTCGAGTTGTAATTATTCACTCCGGCCTGCTGCTGCGCTTCGCTGGTCGTCCCCAAAAGGTTCAATCCAATCTGGCCTGAAATCGGGCTGTTAGGCTGCCCAAGCGACACGCCGCGAGCCGCCGCCGCGTTGTTCAACAATCCCATCGTCCCCGGAGAAATAGAACCGCTCAATTCAGAGCCGATGACGCCGGAAAGCTGGCTGTTCAGGCCGGACAAGCCGGGCAACTGCGCCGAAAGGTCGGCGGACGGATTCGGCATATTTATCGGACTCACATTTGAGCCATAGGCATTGTTCGCGTAGGTGAAGGTTTGTTGTGGATTGTAAGTTGCCATAGCGTTAAATAATTCTTCCAATTCCGTAATGTCTGGCGTGGGACGAACCGAAAGCCCTTAAATTTATCGGAGTGAGTTGATAGGGAAATCTTTTCTGCAATTCCGCGTTCAACCGTCTTACTGCTGTCAGTTCAAGCGCATCCGCATCGCCGCCATCGTTTCCTTCGCGGGCGCGTATGCTTTGAACCATCATTTTAATGGCGTCCAGACAGTCCAGTTGAATCAGGTCTGACGGCTGCGCGACCGGCGTAGGGGAAATGCTGACCAACGCCTCGATGCAATGCGGAACTGGCTGGCCGTTGAAACAATGATTTCCACCGCCCCGTAAATCACTGAAAAGATATTGAGGTGATGTTTCCCACCCTTGATACACCGCGACTGGAATCTGCTGCGGCGCGGACGGCGAATAAACCCAAAGCGAAACCGGCGCGGTTGTCAAATCCTTGATGACGGCATCAATGTTCGAGAACGCCATTGACGTGACGGACAATCCTCCAAGCGTCATCAGAAACCCGCGCTGCGTCGAACCGTCTGGACGCAGGGAATAAACTTCAACTCCGTTTGAGTCCTGTCCGTAAATTGTGATTGTTTTTCCGTAGTCGCTGGAAAGCCCTGCCGTCGCCTGAACCTGAAACGGGTTTGCCATTGTCGCATTGTTGAAAACCGGGACTGTGCCTGAAAATCTTATGACGGAATTTGGACGACGACCGCCCAATGGCCGGACAACATTTTCAAAATCGTGATGATGCTGGCCGTTCCACTCGACAAATTCATACCAGTAGTTTGCCGCCGGAACATGACGCCCGCCGGAGTTGACGGCATAGACGGAAGTGACGCCCGAAGGCCATATCATGCAGCCTTTGTAAGTCGTGCCAACCATCGCCTTGACCGTGCCGAACCATTCACCCTTGTCCATCAGGATTTTTACGGCTTGATTGACGTAATCAATAAACTGCTGGCTCGTCGGCGCAACACCGGCAATGTTGGCGACCGGAGAATTTTGGACTTGGGCTAAAGTCAGCATGATTCTTTATCGTTTAAGCGGGATTTTTTGTCAATCTTCATGTCGGCTTTGCAAATTCAGGTTCGGGAATCACATCGGCGGCAATCCGCACGTTTGTCAGCGTGCATGAGCCTGTGAAAACAAATTTCAACTGGAAATTGTAACCCTCTCGCATGGGCTGGTTGTTCGTCAAATCAAATACTTTCGGGTCTGGCATACCGATTGGAATACGGCGGCGATAACCGGGGTCTGACGCGCCCTGAAAAACCACCGTGGACGAATACCACGGCGTCCAGTTCGGATTCTGGTCGGAACGGTAGAACACCTGATAGCCGACATTCGCCGTGATGTCCCTGATTGAAAATTCACCGTTGACGAGCCGCTTGTAAAGGCGCGGGTCGGTCGGTTTTTCAGGTTCTTTGAACAGCATTGGGCTTTCAAATGACCATGTGACCGGCTGCACGTTGTTATCGAGCGTGGCCGCGCCGTCAAGTTCGATCTGGACAAGCCCAATGGTTGCCGTCGCGCCGCTTCCGTTAAGGCAAAGCGCAAAGCATTGTTTCACGCCATTGAAAACACCCGTAATCAGTTTTAATACTCGAAGTCCGTTCCACTCGCCGTCCCACACCGATGAAGCCTTGCCCTGCAAAGAGCTTATCGGGTCGAAATTGAGCGCGACTAACGCCGCGCCATAAACACCGCGAACGTCTTGAACCAACTGGCACGTCATCAGCATACGATTATTGAAAACCGTCATGCTTGTAAATGAAAGCAATGCCTGATTGTCGCCGCCGATGCTCCGAATGACTTCGTTGCTGATCGGCGTGTTGCCCCACTGGTTGAAATCCTGCGATGCCATCAGCATTGACTGGACGCCACCATCGGAAAGACGAAAAATCAAATCGTTGTTCGATTGAACCACGGCGTCCTGACCCGCCGCGCCAGAGCCTATCAATCCCTCAACCTGAATCGGGCTTGTCAGCGTTGACCATGTGGTTAAATCCGGCGGCGCGTCATTCGAGAACACCGTGTCGTCCGTAAAGATTTGCAATGCGCCCTGTCCAAGCGATGCGTCTATCTGCGCGACAAACTGCATGGCCGTTATTGTTTCACCCGCGCCTGAAATCTGGAATGTCCCGCCGCCCGCAAGAAAATAATTCTGCGAAACGGTAAGGACTGAATCGCGGTATTTGTATTGCTGCGTGCCTGTGTCCGAACCAACAATATCACTTGCGACGTAGGAAACTCCATCTGGCAAAGCAATCCAATTCCTGCCCATTCCATAGACGCCCATGATGCAGGTTGGAATTTCAGGCAGTGAATAAATGAATGTTCCCGCAGGGACAAAATTTTGGATTGACTCGGCGGATGGTGCTGCCGCCGTCCCGACGTTTTGCAGCCCCGGCGTGTCATTGATGTTTTGCAGGAGCAGGCTGTTGTTGCCGCCAGTTGATCCTCCGGTGACGGAAATGACCCAAAACGGATACGCAGTTGAACCGATGGTGACTTGGATTATCTGGCTCTGGTTTGCAAGATTGTTCAGGTCAATCAACTCGAAATTTGCAGGCGTGTTTATCGTGATGAAACTGCCGGTGCTTCCTGCTGAATTTGTTGTGCCAGTTCCGCCAGCCGTGATGACGCCCACACCTGTCAAAATGCCCGCGCCTACGGTTGTGTCAACGACGACATTGCTCACCGATGAAGGGGTGCTGCCGGATATGGGTATCACATCACCGACCGCCGCCGCCGTGTTCATCTGGCATTGAATCATGTTGGCCGAGCCTCCGACATTTTTTGCCGTCACGACAAACGAGGCGACATTGGCAGCCGCCGTTGTGATTACCAACGTGTCGCCCACGATGTTGGTGAAAGCCGAAGAAAGATTGAGTTGAAAATAGTTGGTGTTGCCGCCAAACGTCCCGCCGGAAGGAGACACCACGCTTGCGACAACCGTTGCCGTTCCGCCCGCATTAAGATTTGCTGTCAAAAAAACGACCTGTCCCGGCACTGGAATGTTTGCCGCCGTTATGTCAATCGTCACGTTGTTTCCTGCCGCTGGAATGACGACACCGCCGATAATCGCAGTCCCATAAGTGACAAGCGCAGCCTGTGACTGGCTTGTGTTAATCACCAAAGCCCCGTTTGGAATTGGAGTCCCGTTTGCCACATAACCCGCTGGCATCTGGCACGTCAACGAAGTGCCGCTAAAGTTAGCAACCTCGAAGGCAATCCCGTTGACGTTCAATGTGTCCCCGATTGAACCTGAATAATTATGCGATAGCGTGATGTAAAAATAATTCGGAATTGCGGGGCTTCCGGGGGTTGCTCCAGCCGGATAGGTTGGCGGGGAGGCAAAGTATTGTGCAGAGCCGAGTGTGTTGCCACCTGGAAAAAAGACCTCGCCTGCAATGGATGATCCGTAGGGTGAATTTGTTCCAGTCTGACGGACGGAACAGGTGATTGAAGTGGAGAATCCGCCGCTGGTTGTCTGGCTTACCATTGTGACTTGAGTGGCTCCGATGGTCAAGGTTCCACCACTAACAAAAGATGATGCGAGAACCGCGTATGGATAAGAAGGCCAAGAAAGAACAAAAGTTCCCGCTAATGTTGGCGGAACAGCCGGAACTGGCGCATTTGGATATGTCGAGGGGCTAACTGAAGAAGCAATCGTCCCCGCGTAATACTTTGATGACGCCACGGCGTTGCCCATTGGAACGGTGTTCGCCGCGATGCTGGCCGGGGATAAAATCGTGAGAACCAACTGGTCGCCCGGTGTCCCGGCAACCGGCTCTAGCGGGAATTCAGTTATCGGGGTGATTCCGTCCGCTGCATAGGCGTCGAGAATCACGCCGCAATACTTTGAGTTGAGATACGCCTCGGTGTTGACTGGAATTTCAAGACCGCCCGCGCTCGTGAGTGCCGCGAGGCCAAGCGTGGCGTTTGCCGTCGTGACGCCGCCGCTCCATCCGGCGACATAATAAAGCGCGCTGCCAATCAGGACGACCCGCTGGCCGGATGTCCATGGCGCATTGATGTCCACATTCCCGGCTGGAAGCATTTCCGAGCCGATGACAAACTGGTTCTGTGCCGGGATGTTGAAGTCGGTTGCGGTTGAGCCAAGCGGCGTTGGTGTTGCGCCAAGCGAAAGCCGCGAGGTCGAACCATCAAAGAATGTCGGCAAACTTATTCCATCGCACCACACCAGAAATTGCTCCGTCTGCCACAGCGCGTTCTTCACCGCCGTCGTGGAATTTTGCTGCGGTATCGGAACCTCAATCACCGTGGCAACCGTCGAGGCCGCATTGATGGAAATTTGAAACAGCTTTCCGTTGACGGCGCACATGATGTAGCCGTTGGTCGTGTTCCTGAAATATGTCGCCCCTTGAAAAATTCCAGATTGAAAATCTCCGCCTGTTTTGTCAACGAGCGTCAGGTTGAAAAAGTTTGGACGCTGCGTGATGAAGTTTCCGCGCACAGTCGCATTGGTCGCAAACGAAAGCTGATTTTGGGGAAGCAAAAGCGCGTCCACATAGCTATTGATCCCAAGCGGAAAACTTTTCAGGACGGCATAAATTGTCTTGTCTGACATACATCACAACCATTGCCCGGTGTTTTTATTCCAACCATACGAAGAGCTTGCCCCGTTAATTTCGTAAATTTCCGCGTCGTGGTGGGGGAACGGAGGCACAATTCCCTGTGCGCCAGGAGTGCCAAGCGTCGAGTCATACGACATCACTGGATTCATGGTGATTGCAACCGCCACGGATGATGCGGAAACCGGGGGGCAGCAAAGCCGGGACACTGGAAATAATGCCAACACGCTTGTCATAGGATTTTTACAGCCATCGGGGTGTTGGCTTGTTGCATTATCCGCATATTCCGTCTAAAGTCAAATACTACTTGCGAAACCATTAAAAATCCGTGATAGAAAAAGCTGGAAACACATCTGATGCCAAAAATAATTGACAAATACGGTTCACAATGGAACGCGCCGCCCCTTCCGATTCAGGTGGAATTTCTGATGATGATGCAGCCGGACGAAGTGCTTAAAAAGGCCGGAGTTTCAAAACCGGATATTTACAAAAATGCCGCAAAGACTATCTGGCCTCATCTTGACTGGCATCGCTGGATGGAGCTTTGCAACAATGAAATTAGAAGGCCGGAGGCAAAAGTAACCGTCATCATGGGCGCGGGATGCGTGGCCGGGCACACAAGGATTTTGAACCCCCTCACAGGCGAACAGCCAACCATCAAAGAACTTTACGAAAGCCAAACCGCCCCAATCGTAATGACGCTTCATGGGGCAGCACAAGCCGGAATCCCATTCATCAAGGGAGTCGAAGATTTGTATGAAGTGGTTTTGGAAAACGGTTCAAAATTTACAGTGACCCAAGAACACAGGATTTTAACCGCTCGCGGTTTTTTGCACGTTGCCGACTTGCTTGCAAACGACTGCCTTTTCTCATACGAAGTCCAATCTCGTGGGCAAGATGCGATAAGCCATCTTGAAACAATCGAAGATTTGACGGATTGTTGTTGCTTTTCGTTCCATCCAAATGGTGAACTACTTCGCTATGCGAGAGAAGCCTGCCAAGTTTCTCCTCCATCACAAGACGATGCTCTAAAACATAACCTGAAACATTCCGGTTCGGGTGATTTGGACTGTAAATTAAAACATAACCTTTCTTTGTCACAAGCCTTCCCCCCTTCCATCGGTGGGAGCGCCCCCCCTTGTGATTTCTTGGGAAATCGCGAGTCACGCCATTTGCCCGAAGAAATCTTTTTATGTGCCGCGCCTTCGATCCGATGCGGCGTCCAATCTCATTTAGAGACGCGCCGGAATTATTCATTTGAAAAACAAGTTCCTGATTTCTCCGACAAGCACTATCAGGACGAATTCTTTTGTAATCAAAAATTGATTTCATTGCGATTCAATATAACCCAAAGCAAAATAGTGTCAATAACTGAAACCCATAAAGATATTTTTTACGACATCAGCGTTCCGGGCGTTGAGCATTATTTCGCGGAAGGCGCGATTCATCACAATTCAACGGGCAAAACCTGCGTCTCTGGATGGGAATATCTTCTCGAATACTATGCCTCGCCAGACGACACCCTTGTTTTGATTTCTTCAACAGATTTAAGCTCTCTGGAAGGCCGTGTCTGGGGCGAACTTAAAATGCTTCACGAAATGGCGGTTCAAAAATTTCCGTGGCTGCCCGGATATTTGCTGGATTCCAAACACTGCATTACAACCGACCGGCTTGAGAAAGACGAATACGAGGAAGAATCTAAAACCAGAGATTTAAGAAAAGGCGTAATGTGTGTTCCCACAATTCAAGGCAATAAAAACGTGGGTCTTGGAAAGTGGATTGGTCGAAAACAAAAACACATGAGGCTGATAGCGGACGACTGCACGGCCATGTCCGCTACTTTTCTTTCAGCGTTTGCAAACCTCAATAACAACATTGATTTTCAGGCGATTATTTTGGGAAATCCAAGCGATATTCTTGATCCGCTTGGAATCGCAAGCGAGCCGCTTGATGGATGGTCTGGGCATCTTGAGCCGACAAAAACAACCGTTTGGGACACTAGGTTTTTCAACGGAAGATGTATAAATCTGGTTGGAACCGACAGCCCTAATTTTGATTTCCCCGAAAACCAGCCGGAAAAATATCCTTATCTGGTGAGCCGAAAAAAAATCAATGAAACGATGTCTGCGTTTGCAAAAGACAGTTACGAGTATTTCAGCCAATGCGTCGGCGTGATGAAAATATCACAACTGGCCAGAAGGGTAATCACAAAGGATTTATGCAGACAGTTTCATGTCAAAGACAAGGCGATTTGGAGTGGTGAAAAAAGAACAGTGATCGCCGCTCTGGATGCCAGCTATGGCGGCGACAGATGCGTTGGTGGTCATGCAGAATACGGAAAGTGCATTGACGATGTAATCAGGCTTCAATTCTATCCACACCATATCGTCCCGGTAGCCACCCAAAGCGGAGAACCAATGGTTTCCGAAGATTCTATTTCAAAATTCGAGAAAAAGTATTGCGAGTCAAATCAGATTCCTCCAGAAAACTTCTTCCATGACAGCACTGGCAGAGGCTCTCTTGGGACTTCCCTGTCGAGAACTTGGTCGTCATTGTGCAATCCAGTTGAGTTTGGTGGTGCGGCAACCAAAAGGCCGGTCACAATGGATACATTTGTCATAGACAAAGAAACTGGAAGAAAAAGACTCAAGCGGTGTGAAGAAGCATATTCAAAATTTGTCACGGAACTTTATTGGAGTTTGAGGCTGGCGATTGAAGCCGACCAGATACGAGGGTTGCCGGAAGATGTAATCGAAGAAATGTGCATGAGGGAATGGGACAGGGTTTCCGGGGACAGAATTGAAGTAGAATCTAAAATTTTAATGAAGGTCAGAACTCGAAAATCTCCCGACTTGGCGGATTGGGCTGTGATTATTTTGGAAGGCGCGAGACGAAGGGGATTTCAAATCTCGAAAATGTCGAACAAAGACGAGTCTCAATCCGACTCAAACCGCTGGCTCTCCGACCTGTCCAAGAAACGGTTTGAATGGCATAAAAGCAAGATGATTTCAGTTCGTTAATTATTCAATACCGCTCATTAAGTTGTAGTATTCATGGTCGTATTTCTTCCAACTGGAAAAAGTTGCATAAATGACAATGTATTCCATGCAGATTCCAGCCATATGTCCCCAGTAATAAGGACAACGTCTATCACAGCCAGCATCATTCGTAATGGGAATCGAGCCATTTTTGTAACCATCTTCGTAAATCTGGTCAAATCTGTCTGCTTCTTCGGTTGTAATTCCAAAAATCCAGCAATACAAAACCTCGACGAGTTCATGGCACCAAACCGCCGCTTCAAACCGCCAATTGGACGCTTTTACCACGGCAACGTGAAGCGTTCCTTTATTTTCAGGTTTATCCCACCACCAATACCCCCCTGTGGAAAAAGGCATTTGATTTACAGAATCATAACGATGGAATTTTATTTTCAAAGCAGTTCTGAATTTATCAACCAGTCGTAACGGTTCATTATCGAGGTGAAATATGCGCGCGAAAGAAAGTCGAATTTTGGCCGGTAATAAGCCCCTGTCATGACAAATCCTTCGAGAGCTTGATACGCCATCCTAACGGCGGCTTCGATGTTGTCGGCAGCTCCTGTTGCGCAGCCAACATCCTTGTCATAACCGACGCTGACAAATCTTTCTTCTTCATCGCCTTCTGATTTCACTTTTTTAAGGCAATAGAAAAATAACTGATCTGAAACTTCATCCAGCCAGTCCATCGTGTATTCACCTTCATACATATCTGGCTCTTTACCATTTGGTTCAGTTTGAAACAGGCGAACCGAAACTCCAAATTTCCAATTCAACGGATTTTTACCTTTGGAAATCAGGTCGAAATGTCGGACAACCGAACCGCGTCCTTTTTTGTCGCCGCACATGGCTATTTCAGAAAATAACCCGTCAAAACCCCATCGCGTAGCGCAAAACTCCGTGAAATAAAAATCGTTTCCGTCAAACAGAAGTCCGGCATCGAAAATTGAGATTCCTGGCTGTTTTTTTGCCATGTCGTAAATAATCGGCGGAAAGGCTATTTTATTAAGTTCGCAATCCAGTCTAGTTTGGATGCATAAATCCTGACATCCGCCCGTCAATCTACCAATGTTTCCAGAACCAATCGGTTTGTTCTCAAGCTCGACAAGGCTAAACAATGGGACACCATCCCAGAAAACCATCACAGGAGTTATCTCAATCGGTTTCTTTATTTTTTCCTCAAGCGTGAATCCTCCGCGTTCATATCCTTTGGCCTCCGTTTTTAATGCGCCGGAAATCTGCCTTCGAGCAAGTTCTGGGTCGGTTGTTTCTGGGACAACGGTTTCAGCATTGCTTCCCTCGCTTTTAAGGACGAAAATCTTGTCTGGGTTTTCCTCAAGAAATTTCAGGGCGTCGTCCACCCTGTGAAATTCAGCGACTTCCGCCACTTTCAAATCGGGATAATTTTTCTTGGCAAAATCCTTTCCGGCCTGACGGTCTTTTTCAAGATTATAACTCTCTTCGGTTGGGAAAACCCCTTTTCGGAAACCCATCTTCAATGCTTTTTCGGAGTATTCCCAAAGATCTCCATAATCAAACATGACAAACCACTCATCTTTATTTTTTATGGTTTTCATCCACTCAATCACATCATCGGCGGATTTTATGTCCAAAATTCCTTCGTAAAGAGAAAGGCGTGAATCGCTTTTTCCTTTTGGTGTGTTCTCGTCCTCTTCCTTTTGAACCATTCCAATGATAACTTTCTTGCCGTCGTCCAGCAGGCGGTCGGCGATTGGCAGAGGGTGGAAATCCCTTGTTATGAAAATATAATTATCCATTTTTCATCGCCTCTTTTATAGCCTCCTGACCGGCATCAATCAATGTCATGGCCATTCGGCTTTCTAAAATCAATGGAATTTCCGTGCATCCAATGATTATTTGATCCGCACCGGAGCGAGACATCCGAATTATGATGGATTCGGTGTCAGTGAGATTTCCACGAATCGAACGGCCAGAAATTGCCGCCTTGACAGCTTGGTTTAGAGCAGCCTGCTCTGCATCCGTTGTTGAAATTGGTTCAATCCCAAGGCTTCTTAAGTGTCTTTCATAAAGTTTTGATTTTTTAGTGGAGTCGGAGCATAAAACACCAACCTTATCGGCAGTTGCGCTCTGGCAGGCCGCATCAATCATATTTATTATTTGACCATCGAAATAAGTTTGGAGTTCATCAAGAAAAACGTGGGCAGAATTGCAGGCTATGATTATCTGTTTGCACTCCCAGACTTCCATTTTGGAAATCGCCTTTTTTAGTTGGGATTTTACCAATCCTTCGTCAACTATTCCGGTCTCATCCATCCCTTTCACCGGAAGATTATAGAGCAGAAATTCAGGAAAATCCGAATCCTGCATTATTTTACTATCCTGTGCTTGGTCGAGAAGAAAATTTGCCAGTCTAATTCCAGCAAATGCCCCCATCCCAGAAATGATTCCAAGATTTTTCATTCCTTTGAACTTGCATTCAATTTTTCATAGGCCTTTCTGCTTCCCTCAAGCCCGCTGCGAAACGATTCCGCGACAGCCTGCGCGTTCTGACGGCGGATTTCAGCCTTCGTCGCCACATCCTTGCGTTTCTGCTCATGGGCGAAGGACACGTTTTTATGCTGCATCTTCTGGCGGGCAGTCGCCTCGCTGATTTTGGACTTGGTTTTCGCGGCAATCAAATCCTTCGCCAGTTCCCCGTTCTCACCGCCGCCGTTCTGTTGCTGCGCCTTTTTCGCGGCCTCCTGCTGACGCTGCTGGAACGCCTTCACAAAATTCATCAGCTTGCCAAGCAGGTCTGAAAATTTCTTCACGTTCTGTTTTTCTTCCGGGTCTTGGCCTAGAATCTGGATATGCTGCTCCGTTACAGCCGCCGCAAGCTGCAAGCCTTGAACCTGTGCGGGTGTTCCGACGCCACCTGATTTCTGTATGTTGCCTATGACTGCGCCCATTGATTTTAGCAGCCGCGTTATTTGTTCGATGTGGTTCAAGCCCTCGCGCATTTCGGGCGGCACTCCATTCATGCAGGTATTGAAATCCACCTCTGCCTGCTTCGTGGCATCGCTGACATTCGGCAAGGCGTCCGGCGGGGCAATGCGGCGGGCTTTCTTCGCGTTGTTAGTCACCGCCAATGCCCAATCGTGTTTGATTTCCGCTTGTGCGTGCGGGTCAAACAGGTTGACCTTGCCCATGAGCGTGTCAGCCTGCGCGACTTCCATTGCCCGGTTGCCTCCGCCAAGTGTCTGCTCTATTTCAATGTCCCATCTTTCGATGTCCAGCCACTTGCGCGGAATTTTCGCCTCCATGCACTTTGCCTGAAATTTTTTAACTTCAAAATCTGTGCTTTTTTCGAGGGTGAACCGTCTCGCTATCTCTCGATATGAAAATGTTTCAAGCCGGTAAGCGCGCGACAAAAGGGACTGCATCAACTGCGACACCTGCATCATCAACGCCTGCATTTCAAACTTGGTCTGGCGTTCGTTTTTCATCACGTTTGCCGGGGACTGCGTATAGGCCGACGTGGAATTTCCGATAAGCGTGGCGTATTCATCCTTTAACCCGGCCACAAGGTTTGCGTCAACGCCATACCGCTCCGCAGCGGTCACAAAGTTCAATCCCTCTGGAATTATGCCCCACGGCGCATCAAACACGACCTGTTCAAGCCTTGAACGGTCTGCCGGGTCTGTCACGCGAAAGATCGTTAGCATCTGTTCAAAGACGTGCTGCGTCCACTGGCAGCGCAGGCGGTTCATCGTCCATAAAAGTTCGTAAGTAAGGAACGCCAGCGAGCGGATTGAATGATACATGAATGGCGGGACATTGTTTCCATCGCCAAACTGAAAATGGATGATGCTGCCCAAGTCCGCCGAAAAAGGCTTCTTTCCGTTGTAAATAATCTGCGCGGTGTCTCCACTGTCGTTGACGCCGGGTATCACCGTGTCGCGGTCGAGCATCATTTTCCGATACCAGCCGGGGTTTTTGGATTCTTCCTCGCGGTAATAAAAATCCCAAAACCATATCACGGGCGCGGAATCACTGTCGTAGAAAGTCATGTTCTGCTTGTAAAGCTCGGCCATCTGCTCCGGCGTGTCCGACCAGTCATAATTCTCCGGGTTCTGGTTTAATTCCTGGTAATTGTCCAGAATTTTCCTGACCGCTGGCAGATTCCAGCCCTTGTCAATGTTCTCCGGCTTGCGGAAAAATGTGTATTTGAAAAGTTCGCCCGGCCTCATCTTCCGGCGCACGGCGAAGTATTGCAAATTCTCCATCGTTATTTCCGTGTCGGTCGGAATCAAAAAATCCTGAACAAATTTTCCGACCGGCTTCCATGAAAATTCATCGCCCCACATCTTTGCGCCCATGCCGTGCAGGCATACACCGCCAAACACAGAGTCTTGCGTGTGGAAAAATGAATTGCTGTTGACGATTGGCTTGTTGATGAGGCGGGTGATTGTGGTTTCCCAATCGCGCTGATTCTTTTCAGGCGCATCAGGGATGGACACCTTGAAAAACTGCGCCTGCTTCATAAATGCGTTCTCGTATTGCGCTCTGGCGTTGTGCAACAAGACGCTGCCTTGTTTGTCATTGAAGCGGACAAGAATATGATTTGCTTCCGCTTCCTCATCCGTCCAAAGAACCTTGCCATTGAAAAACTCATTGAGCATGGCGCGGGTCGAGGAGCGCGTCAACTCGCCTTGCTTCATCGAGTCAATCACCGAATCAATTTTTTCCGCCGTCGAGAAGTTCATTCAAGGGTTTTCGTTTCAGCGGGTGGATTCGGGGATGTCAATTTTTCGAGTTCAGCGTCAGAAACTTCTTCCGGCTTTCCATCGCCCGCGCCGTTCGGTGCAGGCGGCGTCCCCGTTGGTTTTAACTTCCGCAGCAACGGAATCAAGCCGCCGTCCTTGCAGCGATGAAATAAAACGGCGTCTGGCTTCACAAAATCCAGAGTGACGTGGTTCTCCGGCGAGTCCGGCAGCCTGGCCTCCACAAAAATCGGCGGCTTGTCCGGCTGCCCCCAAAAATGGTGTATCAAATTCGTGTGCTGTGACGCTGTGACAATACTTTCGCCGCCACCGATGTCCCATGCCTGACGACCGCCGTTCACGTCGGGTATTCTGGAAAAATCCAAATACGCATCCGGCGGATAAACCGAGCATCCCGTCAGGTGCTTTGCCGGAAGATTCTTCTGCCCTGTCTGTTCGATGACAGCCCCCATATAGCGTAGCGGGCTTTCCTGATATGCCTCACTGATGTCGGCCAGCCAGTTCGGTTTCATAGGCACGCAGTCCGGCTCAAGCCACAGGAACGGGCATCCGTAGTTTTCCTTCACATACTTCGCCGCCTGCAAGAACATCGAATTAGGCTTATGCCCCGTGGCGGGTATGGCGGCGGAGACGGCTCGCGCATGGGAAAAGATTGTTTTCGCCTTTTCAAAAAGAGGGACGACGCGGTTCATGTCAACCTCGCGGTCAACCCAGAACAGGACGGGGAACGGCATCAGACCGTCCAGTTCTCCAATCCATTCGACAAGTTTTTCAGTGAGGTTAAAGTCGCCATTGTGCGTGGCGATGACGACGAGCAGGTTTGTGTTTTTGTTCATGGTGCAGGGGTTTGTGTTTGTTGTTTCATCCAGCAAAATGCCGGGAATTTTGAAAGTGTTTCGGAATCCATGCAGCCAAGCAGCGTATCCATCGGGGTGTGAATTTTCAGCGGAAGATGGCAGCGGCAAACCATGCACACACCCAGCCCCGGCTCATTTTCAATGGAGAGATTCATGCCGTTCTTGCGTTCGATGTGCGCCTTGACGATTTTTCCCACAATGGAATTAAAATCAATGTCCCTGCGCTGGTTATGCGGACAGGGATTTCCAGACAATCTTCCGGTGCAAATGTCACCGCGAGCCTGCGCCTCTTCCTGTGCGACAGGAATAAACCCGTCGTCGCCCCAGTCAAGCAATGTTTTGATCCCGCGCATTTCATTTGAAATAAATTTCGAAATCATGCCGTCGCCCCATTCAGTAGCGGAACACCGCAGGAAGCGCAACCTCTTTTCTGCGAATCCTGCCGCGGCACAAAATTAAAATTTCCACCCCTGCACCATGCCGGGTCGTTGTTCAACCGCACGCATTGCGCCTCGTCAACGTCCGTCATCACCATAACCATGTCAGCCCGTTCAAGTCCGTTCGCCTTTCTTAACGCCAGTATCGGGGCGCAAAACTGCTTGAACGGCATCGTCGTCGTGGAAAACTTCTTGATGACGCCGCCATTCCCGTCCAGTTGTGAATAGACATATCCACCTGCCGGGATTGACGTGTAATTGATGAGGGGCATTTGATTATGAGCGAGCCTGTCTGCCAGGCTGATGTAACCTGCAATTGATTGTTTATCCACCATCATTCAGAAAATTGCAAGAAATTTATTCTCCGTCTTTCCACTGATGATTAGTTTTTCTTTGTCCTTATCCGCTTCATGCTTGGCGGATATTCACCCCATCTAGCCTTAAAATTCTCCGCATCCCTGATTGTCGTCGTGTCTCTATCAATAAACCATTTTACACGTTCCCGGATGCCATAATGTTTTGGTGGTTGCTCCGTCATATTCGTTCTCCATTCTCCTTGATCTGATGTTGCGGAGGCTCGCTCGGAGACGCGCCGTGCCTCGCCCGATATTCAGACTGTTTCGCAGCCTTGTAAATCCGCCTGTTTGTTTTCGTCATCAATTCCTGATAGTGACGACCATTTAGCAGTAGCCAGCCGTCTTCAACCTTTTCAATCCTTCGCCCTTCAAACGGCTGCTTCTCAATCCTCTGCGTGTCAGGCGCGGCCAGAATTTTCAAAGCTTTAATCGTCTCCTCCTCTGTCTTCTTCGCCCACTGACTAATGTTGTATGCGTTACCGCGCACCACAAAATCCTTGTCCTTCTTCGCAAGCATTGTCAGAAACACCTTCACCACATAATCAGGCTCACTCCAAAGTGACGAGTCCACAATTTTTGAAAAGATTGGCGTATAAAAATCCATGCGAAAACTCTCTCAAATTACCAATTCCATGTCAACAATAATAGTGGACAAAATGGACAGCGTGGATAATCAGTGGACAGTTTGAAGACACCTAAAGGCTAAATGCTAGAAGAATCGAAATCTCCAAAAATTTAAGGCTCGTTTCAAAGGGTTAAAGGCGTAACCCGCTCGCCCGATTCCTGATTCCCCCTGCCGGGTGGGTGGTGCGGGGACGGTCGGGCAGTCGGGAAAGAATTACCTGGAAGGTGGAACACTACACAAGACAAACCGAATAAAGATATGTGACATTGTGTAACTATAATTGTTTTGCTCAATGTTATCAATGGTTTGAATAAAGAGCAGTAGATACGACGAAGAATTCAAATTAATCTTTGATTTGACGCTATGTTTTTGGCTGATTTGGCTGATTTTCTTGTGGTATCACCGGCTGCGCGGATGGTTGTTGGCGATCTACTCGGCGTGGCCTGACGACTCCGGCAGTTGGTTGGACGAGTTTCCAAAGCTCGGCAACGGCTTTTCCAATCATCAGGCGAGTCTTTAGCGGCTTGCCCTTCATGTCGTCAAGATACTCGTCTATTTGATTCAACACCTTTTGTTTTCGCGCTTCATCTGGCAAAGGTTTCTCGGTGATTCGGGCTTGCTCGGTAAGCATTGCGAGAAGTGCTTTTTCACGTTCTTTGTTCTGCTTGCGTGATTCTTGGGCTTTGAGCGCATAGAATCTAGCGGTTTCCGGCGTGAAATTTGGGGCTTTAGTTGCGAGATTTGCCATGTCGGATTTATCGTTCATTTGGGCTCGTTTGTCAACCTGCCAATTGG